>Ga0116229_10007356_pt1 | contig 17467 bp, 10 predicted proteins | sample S1TSphgellanicum_3_FD_87313 | JGI IMG/M metagenome (GOLD analysis project Ga0116229, IMG submission 87313) | Host-associated microbial communities from peat moss isolated from Minnesota, USA - S1T2_Fc - Sphagnum magellanicum MG | ecosystem: Host-associated > Plants > Peat moss > Unclassified... | reverse complement strand
GGCGACCTCCTCTCTTGCTTTAGGAGATCCCTTCTCGTCAGCGTTTCTGGATGTGTTCCGCACAAAGAAAGTTTTCTGGATCCTTTCTGTGTTGCACCATGTTGATTCCTTCCCTGACATGATAATTCTGGCCCCCTCGGTTTGCACCTTGGTGATTCCTTCTCCAACATGAGAACTTCGGCAGTTGTCACACAGTACACAACAACGTCTTCCAAAGTTTGTGTGAAACTGTGTTTCCAGTTGGTTGCCAACTTGCAAGCTCAGATAACCTTGTGGAATCCTCAACAAGCCCAGCTTCAACATCTACCACCCCATTTTTTCAGAACCACCCTGTAGGATTCGTTCCATTTGTGTGTCCAGTCTACATTTTGGCCTGCAGATTCCCCTTCTCCAAAGCCAAAACATTCACTTACTCGAGCTAAAATCCAGACTCAACAGCTGAGAATTCACTCCGGGATAGGAGGCTGAAGAACCATAGTGTCAGCAACTCCACTCGTACCTATTACATAACATGCAATCTGTAGTGTCATCTTCAAAAGTGTTATTGTGGAGGATTCATCATCTCTGCAATCAATCTCATGCTATGCAGCCATTTTATACACAACTCATTTTCCAGAGCTCAAGATCCAAATGTTTGCTGGGTTCATACTTACAACCAAAATGGTAAATGGACCCATTCAATAATTGCTGGGGGGCTATGTGCAGCTAGTCTTTCACCACAGCAAGCTTCAAAACATTGTACTTGAAATGAACATTGAAATTTCTGTGGAGCAGTTGATCCATTCCTTCCAACTCGACAAGGTCAGCATCTTGTACAATGTTGGTAGAAGTTGGAGATTAGGTATTTGTCCAAAATGAATACACTTTTGGTTTCCCCATGCCCATTTTCCACCATCATCAAAAACAGGGATTGCTGCTAACTCTGTTGTGAATCCTGCAATCATCAAAATTCAATGTTCAGAGTTTGGACAATCTTGCCTCAAAAACACTGTCAGATTTGAAGCATAATGGTGGTCAGATCCATTTTCACGGGAGAAATCTGGCAACATTCTGCCACGGATAGATTGACTACCTTGATCCAAACTACTGAGTTGGTATGGATGTCAACACAAGAACTCATTCGAGAGTATTTTAACATCATTCTGGTAGTTTCAGGATTGTCATTTCAGGATTCTCGACCATTAACTTCCTCACTACAATTCAGTAAAATGCTGTTTGAAGGTGAACAAAGGATTGTATCTATAAACTCTTAGGCATAAGTAATGCCACCATCTATTACAGCTTCTAGGAATCCTTCCATAAGTATTCTTCAAATAAAAGAGGTCAGAATTTGGGGAGAAATTGATGAAGACACTCATGTCTGAATGAATATCTGCACTAGCTCCTCATGTGTCCTCATTGTCTGCTGTGTATCATTTGATCCAACAGAAATACTGGTAAGAATTACAATGTGAGTTCTACATTGAGATATGTGATTCCAATAACACAAAACTACATTGCTCATGTTGCACGTAGATCATGATCAACACAATAACACTCTGCGGGAATTGAGTGGAGCAACTCAATGTGCAAGAATCTTTACAATGTCACTGTACGAACTGCTGCTTACCCGGTGGTTGTTTTGTCTTAACAACCAGAATGGTTGAACATTTGCCACACATCTTTTGCTCAAAGAATTTTACATTGCACATTTCAGAGGAAAAGGCCAAGCAAAAGAACAAAAAGCAGAAGCACAAAGACATTGCTTCTTGCTGAACTTGAAATCGCATCTATAAAAATCTGTTGTACATGATTGCAATTGGATAGCTTTGTGTAGTCAAGCTCAAAAGGCTAAACCCCCTGCACATGAACTCTAAAGTTTTCTTGAACATACAAAAGTCCACATCCACTAACAACTATAATCTGCACAAAACAGGTCCAATTTCAGCTCAGTTGTGGATGAACCTCAACTGAGGTAATAGAGTTATTCGTAAAGTCACCCTGTCTTCACCCTGTCTTTGGGCCTCCTTTCACCCCTAATCCCCTCTTTCAGTGGTATCCACAAAAGTAAGGAAGTTTATAAATCTCAGTATGAAATGCTGAAACTCAGCATCTATTCCACTAGGTTCGAAAGTAAGGAAGTTTTATTAATCTCAGTATGAAATGCTGAAACTCAGCATCTAATCCACTAGGTTCGAAAGTAAGGAAGTTTTATTAATCTCAGTATGAAATGCTGAAACTCAGCATCTAATCCACTAGGTTCAAAAGTAAGGAAGTTTTATTAATCTCAGTATGAAATGCTGAAACTCAGTATCTAATCCACTAGGTTCGAAAGTAAGGAAGTTTTATTAATCTCAGTGTGAAATGGTGAAACTCAGCATCTAATCCACTAGGTTCGAAAGTAAGGAAGTTTTATTAATCTCAGTGTGAAATGGTGAAACTCAGCATCTAATCCACTAGGTTCGAAAGTGAGGAAGTTTATTAATCTCAGTGTGAAATGCTGAAACTCAGCATCTAATCCACTAGGTTCGAAAGTGAGGAAGTTTATTAATCTCAGTGTGAAATGCTGAAACTCAGCATCTAATCCACTAGGTTTGAAAGTAAGGAAGCTTATTAATCTCATTATGAAATGCTGAAACTCAGCATCTAATCCACTAGGTTCGAGAGCAATTGTAGTAGTCGTACATGTAGGAGCAGTGAAAATGTATGTAGCAGCAGTGGAGGTTGAGGCGCTCAGGAAAAAGGAAAGACAAGATGAAACTCAGTTTAAACCCCAGTTCTCAAAAGAACTGGGGTTTAATATGAGTAATGCAAAGTTAAACCCCTAGTTCTCAAAAGAACTCAACCCACTGTAGAGCAAGCTGCTTGCCTCACAACCACACCTCAAGAAAGGTGGGGTTTGTAAAAGAGTGGATGAATTTATTACCTGGATGAAATCATCACCTACCTTCTCATTCAATGTCCCCAATTGAAGTTTAAGGTTTGGAACTAACAATGGTAGAGAAATCCATTCATTCCTTGGAGATGATATTTTCACACTGGAAACTCTTTGATTACTAATACTAAATCCCTTCGTCATGGATGAGAAAATGTTGACTGAAAAAAAAAGGAAAAGAAAGAGGTCGGTATGCAAAAGACGGTCTACCTACCTACCTACCTACCTACCGACCCCGTGTGAAGGTCGGTGAAGGAATCGATCGCAGCCGTTCGCCCTGTGCAGATTGATAATTAGGGTTAGGGTTTGGAGAAGGCGGCTGCACCTCGAAGATGAAAAAGAAGCGGAGGAAGATCTACGCCTCTGCAACACCTTTGGTTTTGTTGCTTTGTTGCGATCTGAATTGCGATTTTGAGAGAGCTCGGAAGACCTTACGCTTCTGCAATGAGGGCCAAGGTATGCATACTTCGCTTCGCTGTCGTCGTTTTTCTTTCCTGATCATCTATGTTGGAATCGAATGTGATGGATAGCGAGTCGCACAGAGGCGAGACTTGTGCGGGTGTACGTGATCTCCTCCAATTGTGTAATGCTGCAACTCTGTTTCTTTGCTCCGATAGACTGATTGCCACTCCTTTCTCTTCCTTGGCTACTTTTTTATGCAGTGGAAAAAAAAACGCATGAGGCGGTTGAAGCGTAAACGCAGGAAAATGAGGCAGAGATCCAAGTAGAGAGGGTGGCACACTGCGGAGACTGCGGTCGAACTCCGGAGGCAGGCACAGGCTAGCTGTCTTCTAATGTGCTTTCTTCTTGGGATTGACGTTGAAGCACAATTGCCACCAGGAGGCCAAGCTCTTCAACTTGTACTCTAGCCTTACATTTCTCCACACTTATTACTGTAGAAACCCAATTGCTTCAAGATTTCTAGGTCTGTGTTGAGCAAAAAACTAAAAAAAATCTGTTAAAAGAGCTGAGGATAAAATTTTCATTTGACCTTCAGCAATTGAGGCTACTCTCTGAGTCCATGATGGGAAAACTTTTGTTTCATTTCTTTACAGTGTTGAGACATGAAAGTTTGATGTGAAATGCGCATAACACATCGTCTCCTCATAAGAAATCAGAGTTGGTCATAGACTGCCTTCCAACTTTTATGTGACATTTTGTAGCTGCTCGGAGGACATGATGAGAAAATTTGTTTCATTTCCTTGCACTGTTGAGATACAAAGGTGGAAGTGACATGTGTAATTGACAAAATGTCTAATTGTTTAATTCTTATGTGGCAATTCTGTGTACCTAGTGTAGAATTACAAGCAGGAATCCAGAGTACAACAAGCACAACTGCTCTTCTAGGGTTCTTGTGTAACCATCTTTGGAGTGCAGCAAGCAACAATCTGCTGTTATTATCATATGTAAAAACAGTACTGACTGCGAGTGCTGAAAGTAGACTTGCTGAGAACATGACTGCAGAAGCTGTTGATGATGATTATAGTGACGAAGATGGTGTGAAATCAACCTCTGTCGTTTGGGTTTTGAATAATCCAGTTCTGTTTAGATTTGTAGAATTTATGCCCCTCCAAAGTAAGGGGGGGGGTTGTTCTTCCACTTCATAAATTCTTACCACCAAACATTGAACCCCTTCGTCCCCTATTCTTGCTATTATGGCAATGGTTTCTTTGTGCTTGTACTGCATTGCCATTTGAACTACGTATTCGAAACTAAAACTATTTTCAACTTGGCTACTAGTTATGTTGAACTCCTCTTTGTTGTTGTAGCTCTAGTTATGAAATGTTCCTCCCAAATTTTCTCAAGCATCCATGCATAGGTACTGCCCCCCATTGTTTGGCTTTTATATGTTTGTTTTATTATTATTTGTAGGTTGTTATCCTCTTGTCTGTGATGTAAGTGGTGTGGCATGATAGGTGGTGTTTCTTAGTAAAAATCTTTTGATTTGCATAAATGTGTGTGATATAAGTGGTGTGGCATGATAGGTAGTGTTTTTTGGTAAAAATGTTTGATTTGTTGGCCATGATGACATTCATCTCCTTCTAACTTGTTGGCAGTGGTGACATTTGTGTGCTTTTCAGTTGTAGGTGAGTTATGTTGAAGATCTCTTTTGTTGTTGACTCTTTATTCCGTTGTTAATTCTCTTCTTCAAATTTTGAATTGGAATGCTTTGTTTTCTCCATGTTTGTAGGTTGTTTTAGTAGGTTGTGTTATGTATATTTCTACAAGGCTGAATTTTTCATTCATAGCCTTTGGATTCAATAGCCAAATCCATGTAACTCGAAACTAAACTTGATATATTTTTTGATAATGTTTGGTCCAATGCCTATTTTAAACTAAACTACCTAAGCAATATGACCTTGTGTAACTCAATATAATTATTTTTTATCATGGCCCCATGTCTTTCCTTTTTGAATGTAGTTCTGAATGGTTTGAAGCATGAAACATCCATAAGTTGTAGAACATGTGAAGTATGCAAAGTTAAGGTAACCATGTTTAAACCAAACTAATGGGCTTGCTTTATTGCTTTAGAGTAACATGTAATCCATGCCCATCCAAAATTAGTAAGTAATAGTTGGTTAAAAAGATATCACCAAAAATTGAGCTTTTCAAAATACTTAGGAATTCTTTGAACAAAAACGTTGTGATGCAAGCTTTTTTTTGCATCGTCATATATGTGCCTAGTTTGTTATCCTTGATGTAATCTTTTTGCAATATCTCACCTCTAAATATGTAGAATGCTGGTTGAAATCCTCCCTTTAGTTGCATAATTCACAACGAGCCACTCCCTAGATTTTGGAATGGTGATGTAGACTTGTTGTGAACCACATTTTGCTAACACTTTTGCCCCTACTTATTTGGCTACCTAAATTCTAATTTCATAACTGCTCCATATGTGGTTTGTTGGGTAGTTGTTTATGTTGTATAAAAGTTGCAAATTGTTGCAGAATGTTTGGGAAAATTGGGAAAATTGTTGAGTTAGTCCTTGTGCTCTACATACCTTCGATCCTTTTGTTTGATGAATAAACAAATTTAAATGGTGTCATTTGAACTAATACCACCAACTATCTCTTGAAACCCCGTTCCAAAATGGTGTTGGTTTGATCTAAATGATTTTTGCTACCTTCAACTTCAATTCAACTTCAATTGCTGTAAGTTAATTGATAAACCTATTTCTAAAATAGCCAAAATCCAAGTAACTATTTTAACATCTTCTTTTGTTATTAATACTTTTTCTATCCTAACCTTCTTTGTCCGTGTCTTACCATTTAGATGGTTAGATAGGGAGCTTAAGGGTATGCTCCTACTTACCTTCCTCAATGCAATGTTGTCATTCCCTATTGCATCCATTGTTTCTTTAAGTGTTTCATCTATCCACTTCCCTCTCCACTCACTATTGGTATTCTATAAGCCCTTGGAAGTTTACGTATAGGGTTTGATTTGTGTATAATGTTTTCTTGGTTGGTGTTGCCATTGGTCTAACACCATTCCATTTCATTTCTTGCAAAGCACATGCAACATCATGGATTCCCTTTCCTTCTTGGCACTAGTTTCTAGCTAGTGGGCGGAGTAGCCCTTGCCTTTACAAGAGATATACTTTTATTCTCCTTGTAATTTGCCCAAGAGAACAAAAACTTTGTTAGTGTTAAATATGTTTGATTTGTATTCCACCTTAGCATGTCAAAGCTTGAACATGTTTGAGCTTGAGTACAATTTGTAGAAATTTAAATCTTCCCAAACCAAATTGTGTTCTATTATTGCTATTGCAAGCTATGGGAATAAATTTCATTGAACATGGAGCTAGGTAGAGAACATTGGCCTACAAACTCGGAAACCCAACAATGGTATATAGTAGAAGCATTGCTTATACTTTTCATTGTAAATTTTATCCAAAACTTCAATCCCTATGTCTTTTTCTCCTTTCACTTTTAATTTTTGTACCTTTGCCTTGCTTTTAAGATGTGATTGCAATCCTTCTATGTTACTTTCTTGCATTTTTGCATCTTTAGTAAAATTTGACGATAATTCTTCTGACAATTTTTGGAAATTTTGCAATTCTAGTTAGATTTGATTGCAATTGTGCTATGCTTACTTGTTGCACTTTTGCATTTTGAATCAAATTTAATTTCAACTCTTTTTAATGGCTACTTCTTTCATTTCTACATCTTTGGTTAGATTTGATTGCAATCCTTTTATAGCAAATTCATGCATTAGTTTATTCCAATGTACTTTATCTTTCAAGACTTTTGAACTAGAGTTTAATCTTTTTTTAGAAAACATTGGAATGCTCTTAGACTTGCTTCTTCAAGAGAAGCTTCTAGAGATGTCAAGTTTAAAAAAATGGTATGGAACAAAGAAGAATCATGAATTATATTGAGTTCGCCAAATGCTTGTGGATTTGTTGCAATTTTTTGGAGAGAAAATGTGCACAAAATCAAAGGAAACTTACATAGTATGACCTTTTGATTTTTAATATCCTAAGTCAGAGCTCCTTGTCGATAGTAGTTGATGAGCCCACAATTAACCTTTGGAACATTATTAAATTATTTTCATATTGGTGATCAGTTGCATCTTTTTATCGAGACAACCCATGTGCTTACCATTAAACAAAGTTTCTACCAATTTTCCATATTCTATATAAAATTGCCCCAAAACACCCCCAACACCAAATAACAACAATGTCCCCCTTCCTACCTTTCCCTAATTTAATGAACACCCAATCCCTCCCACCCCCAATACTACACAAAAACTTTGCAAATGTACAATGCCTTCTTTTAAAAAACAACCCCAACAGCCTCAATAACAAACAATAACAAACTCACCCCGACTCCAACATGTCCATGATTTAGAATCATTTTTACTCTTGATCGTGTTCGCAAAACCTCCCATTACTAAACATTCCAAGACCACGAGGTGGATGAGAATTTATCCATGGCTCCTTCAGTTTTTACAACCATCAGTGAACATGAAAAGCACTATTTTTGGCCACTTTTTTTTGTCCAAAAAATTGAACACATCAATTTCATACCCAACGTTCATTCATAGAAAATCAACTGTGCAACTTGTTACCACTTGGAACCAAAAAAAATTTCTTTGAAGTCTCCAGAACAAAATTGACCAAGTAAAATCCAACACTCCCTGAAATGAGCGTGAATCTAAAACCAGAGTTACATAGAACTGCAAATGTGAAGAGGAAAAATCTTCTGTCAACCTAAGCATCATCTGCAACCAGACGATGCATCCCTTCTTGTCCTTCAAATTCTCTCTCTTGGCTGCTTTGTATGTCAGCTGTCTGACAAACACGTTCCAACTAACTGAGATAATTTGATCTCCTAAAAGACCCGAGTATTTGGTAAAATTACAAACTATATATGCCTGCTAAGAAACGACTTCCCTCTGCATTTGGAGGCATCATGTACAAACTACACAGTAGCATACTTTCAAGATCTGCCAACTGTTGAAACACTCAAGAAGATGGGTTCATCATCTCCTTTTTTTAACTTCGTAGATAATTGACTATCGACGAAAAGAATGCAAAAAAAGCTCCTTCCTTCTCAACTGTCATAAAAGTAAGTTGGAAGACACTTCCAGGGTTTTTTCTTTTTTCCGTGGGTTTCAAAAAGCCACCATGGTAGTAGCTATGAACTAAATGTCCTAAATGCCAATGATTGGTCACTATAATCTCCTTATGATTATGGGAAACCAAATTGAAACTGAACAAATTACACATTGATACTATGTGCCATGGTATCAAAAGGATCATGGAGATTTGTAACCGAAAGGTTGGAGAGATAGACGTGAGCAAACAGAGTAGGCAAAGATCCTACATACAAACAATAGAGCCATACCTGCATTGCTCTCCTACTCGGATTCCTTTTGTTTTATTCAAACACGGCCAAATTGTGCCACATCAGTGGCCAATGGCATCCATTGCCACTCGTACTGAGTGCACAACTGTTTCAATGTCTGCAAACCCACCCAGTTCGCCTACCTTCTTTACAGCAAGCATACCCTTTGGGTCACATGTTGCGTCCGCCTTGGCTGTAACACTTGCGGCCTTTTGCCACGCCTCAAGCAGGTTACTCATGTCATTTGCCTGTCCATCCCAATCACCCACTCTCTCCAATGAATCTCTGTATTTGACTATCTCAGGTCCAAGGAGACAAAAAATTATATATTCTCAGAATGACGTTAACACAGGGACTGTCCTTTAATTGTGATGAGAGAAAAGCCATGAAGTGATGTAACAGTTTCTTTACTAAATAAGGCACAAAGACGTGAACTGGAAATCCCAGCGAGAACCTATTTGCAACAATGTCCAGCTATGTAAGATAGGAACCGTGCCTTCCTGTCTGAAGCAAAGTTAGAAGAGCCTGCAAATGACCCCAAAGAAGGAAGAAAAGGGAAACAACAGAGAGCATACATCCTTCAAAAATCGAATCAAGTTGGTGCGGAGGCGAGGAGGGATGCTGTGAGAAGTGGGTGCAGCAACTCCTGGGATTTTCTGTGGTGAAGCTGTGCCGGCCCTGCCCATCTGTGTCATTGTGCCCTTATCACTAGGTGCTAATGTGTGGTTGTTTAGATTGTCAACATCTGAAGCCGATGACGATGATGGTGATTCTCCTGCAAGCACCATATTTTGTCATCACTTCTGTAGATTCCAAATCCATGACTGAAATGCACAGAGAGAGAAAGAAAAAGGAATTTTCCTAGGAGGGTGTGACCTACCAATTCCAGTACCTGGCATCATTGCAAGTGAAGGGCCAGGTTTATCAGCAGAGCGAGAAACAGGGGGAGGGAGAAGAGGGCCATTTGATGTGATGTGGGGGCCAGATGCTGGCTGAGCTGCTGCAAGGAGTTCATTGCAATCACGAGCGAATGTAGCATTTTTACACAGCATCCTCCGGCCAAGTGCCACTGCTGCACATGTGTAGGCCAGTGCTGCAGCTGCCATGTCACGACTGCGTTCATATTGACCAGCACAGTATCTGCACAAAGAATAATGACAGGCTTAGTGCTGACACACGAAATAGTCATATGTGCTCCACAGGAGCTTGAGGATGACCCCAAGAAATATTCTAGAATCTGACTTGCAATCCTCCCTTGACATTGTTCAACAGACAAGGATTAAAATGAGAACATGGCATACTTGCAGAGTTTAGCAGTGTCATCATAGACCACCATGGACTGGGTCTTGCCAGCACGGTGGGTGTCATTATTTTCATTTTCCACAATAGAGGCTGCTTGCAAGAATTTGAGTGCTGCCTGCAGGTACAAGTTGGTGCTCTCAACTTCTTGCCCAGGTTTGTTCTGCATGTCCACCCCACAGTTTGAAAGACATCACAACAAACCCACAGAAAGCATGTTGCTCCTGTGAAATGAATATCCAGAGGAATAATGCAGCCTACCAAACATCAAGGAAAGATGAAAAAACTGCCTCCAGAACAAGCTTCTAAGTGGTCAACAGGAAGAAACCCCTTCAAAACAAACTCCAAATGTTCTGGCGTTCTAATGATGTGTCTAATCCCCAGATATAAAGCATACCTTTGCCTTCATACGATCTGCAGAATGCTTTAGCTGTCTGCCCTCATTCTGGGCTGCTGTAAATGCAGGAGAAGGCTCCTTCTTAACAGGAGCGCCTGTTGTTCCCTCTCCATCCCTACCACTGTTTGCAATAGCTTTCAATGGCCCAGGGTGACTCTCCTCCTGTTTTGGTGCCTTGCCTATATCTTCTTTCACTCGAGCATTTGCTGTTGCACTTGGTCTCTTGCTGTGCACCGCAGTATCCAGAGGGCGAACCAGAGTACTATCACTCTCCTTCCTACTAACAGGTGCAGCCCTTTCAGCTTCCCAACTAGTTCCTCTATTGACAAGGTGCTCATCCCTGGCCTTATGTTCTGGCACAGCAGGTAGTGAATCATCTTTGGTGGGTACTTCCTCTCCCCGCTCCAGTTGTCGTTCATCACAACAAGAGCTACCACCAGTCTTATCTAGGCGACTTTCTCGTGATGAAGGGCGACCCCAGTCATCCCTTGTATTGTGCTCCTGGGAATGGTCCTCTCGAGCATCAGCTTGTTCACTAGGCCATGGATCCCTTCCTCCTTTTTTATGATCTCCATCAAAGTGACTGTTTTGGTTACCCCTTCTCTCATATCGCCCATCACGTTCATCTTGATCCTGATTATGCTCTGGGCAATCTGCACTTCGATCCTGATGGCCATCATACATAAACCCAGAATTCCTTACTCTATGTTCATCCCAGTTCCATTCCTCATCACGTGCCCCCCGGCTGCGGTCATGCTTTGGAGATGCATCAGCACCATGTAAAGCCCCAGTATGACAAAACTCACCTTCGTCCCATGAAGAGCGATGTGATACATCTTCCTCATGTTTAGAGCTTGCAGAGCATGAACGTTGCTGCAGAACAGCCTCATTTGGTACAGATAGTGTCTCTGGTCCACCTCGTTGATTGCTTGACCGCTCTCTTTCTCCTTTGTTGAACCGTACTGGTGATGATGACACAGTAGACTCAATGGGAGAACCTCGGGCCTTCGACCTAGTTCTTGATGACTCCAGAGATGAGCAAATCTTGGACGGGGTAGAGTGATTCAAAGACTCCTTTTTGAAGACTTCATTCTTGGATCCACTGACATGGAGTGGAGCAGCTGGTGCAGGGCTAGCAGCCGCCTCTATAATCTCTGGTTCTTGTTCAGAAGGCAAGAGTGTCCTGGTGACACGTCCTTTTGACTCTAGGCGAGGGTGTCCATGCACATCTTGATTGGGCCTTTTCCCTGCTCGATGCTCAAACTCCCTCTCATCATCCTCCGACTTTTTTCTTTTGTCAAGTACTTTGGTCAACTCCAGCTTGGACTTTCTCACATCTGTGGGCCTCCCATTGTCATTACGATCCCGGCCTTTCTCACTCTCACCACTCTCATATAATTCAGGGGAACTTCTAATTTCCTTTAATACTGAAGCAATATTCTCTGCGTCAATGTCTACCTGCCTGGAGTAATGAGAATCCTTTGCCATCTTCACATTAGAGCCAGGTTTGACCCTTTGGGGATTCACACGCTCACCCATCTTGACTTCTTCCTCAATACTAGTGTCATTGCTGTGCACCCTATGACCCTTGCTTTTCTTCAAATTTTGAACCTCATTCCCCTCATCAGCAATCTCCATCTGCTTCTTCCTCTTTGCTGGAATTGAAGACACAGCTTGTGCTCCTGCCTCATTCCTTTCCCTAGCGACTCTGTTTTGTTCTGTATGTACAGTCTCCTTCTCACCTTGTAACATGTCAGCACCCATACCACCTGAATGCTTTGCTGTCGACCCTTGAATGGGCTTCTCCTCACTTGGAACTTTCTTCCTGACTGCCAAGTCTTCACCTGAACAGAGGAGAGTCACTTCACACCTTCACCGAACTATTACAAACAGTTGCCCCAAAAAGTTCTCAGATGATTTAACTGAGCACATAAGCAATTGCACTGAGTTTCTTTCTGGGTTCCAGATATATTGTGGTAGTTGTTTGGGTTTTGATAGAAACAACCAGACATTACAAAGAATGAAGAGAAGTGCAAGCAGGAAGATCTGGTGTGCAACTAGAGCTCAAAACTTAGGGTAAACAATTATGCAAAAACCTGCATCCTGACTTTCTGTCACATTTCCAGAAGCAGAGGGAAATGTGAGCACAAAGAACACAAGAAGATGCAGCGAAGCCTGCTCCAAAGCGATTGTATGGAGTGAAAGAGAGGAGAGAAAAACCTTCAGAAGTGCGTTGGCGCTTGTTCTTCTCTTTTTCTTTGAGCTTGTTCTTGTCTGCCAGAATGCGAGCATAAGCAATCTCATCAGCACTAACATCCACACCCACATCATTCAGACTCTTTCTCTTCAATGTGCCATCAGCACCTTTACTCCCTGCTGTCTTGACAACACCAGCTGCAATAGGTCCAACCAGTCCTTTTTTGCCAGTGGTTACCCTAGAGACTTTTTTGGTATCAGCTGTAACAGCTGACTTTTTCAGAACAGTTTCCATGACTGGGGCAGGAGGTGGCAATTCTGCAGGTGCACCAATTGCGGGAACCAGTTTTGGATTTTGGAGGCCAAGATAACTGTACACTGCTGCAGTAGTTTCTTCCTCTGTGAACTTACAGTTATTCATTCCTGGCCTGCATCCACCAGTTTCCCCTCTCAGCTCTCAAACATGCCATTCCTGATACTGAACACCAAGGCCACTTTCTGAACATTCCACTGAGGAGACCAGATAAATAGAGAACACATCAGATAGTTCCACTACAGCATGTCCCTCAAATCTTTCAATGTCCTTAGGAGAGGACAGAAAGTGGAGTCAAAATTTTTTGCTTGCCACAAAATTAGGTCCCTGGCATTTGGCCAGAACACGCAGAATGTGTGTATCTGCATTTGTGTGTGCATGTGCATACATCTGTTAAATTGCAGAGAAATTTCAACACTTGAGGGTAACAGTTGCATTACGCCAGCAACCAAAGCAAACAGGACAAGAATGAGTGTGGTCATAGCCTTCTGTGAATCACTCACAAACTATCACACCATCACCTCTATCACAAACGGCACTGTCTAGCAGCCATAACTCCTCACTGACATCATCAATTCCCAACAATGGGGGTATGTGTGTGCATGTTCATGAGATATGCACATACATGGATACGAGTGTGGAGTGTGTGCATGTGCATGTGTGTGTGTGAGAGAGAGAGAGAGAGAGAGAGAGAGAGAGAGAGAGCAGATCAAAAGTTGCCAATCTACAGACAGCCAGTCATGATGATAAGAACTTACATCCAAACCATCATCTTGCAATTCCACTTCGCAGATGAATCTGGAGTGTCTATGCCAGGCAGCAACAGGCGCCAAGTCTCACATTTATCACATTGAACCCAATTGTCCAAGACCAACTGTGTAGGCATGACAACTGGGTCAGATGTGATTGCAGCTGGAGCAGCAATGTCCACTCTTCCCAGCACTTTCTCATCTTCCACCTGAGGCATGGCTTCTGGCATGGGCCCCCATTCTCTGTCTCTCTCCTTTTCCCCCACTTTTGTATCTCGAAGAGGTTTTGATCGTTTCTGATCTTTCATGACATCTTTCCGACTGGCAACATTGCTAGGCTCATTCTTTGTAGCACGTTCCACCTTGACAGTTGTTTTGATTGTCTCTTTGTGCCCTTCTTTGGCTGTGAAATCACCTAGGGAGTCTTTCCTTTGACTCTCTTTCTTCACTTCTTTCAGAACCTCCTTAGCTTTTGAAGTTGGTATCTCTTTACTTTCATCCTTGCCTTGCTTCCGACCATCTGTCAGGCTGGCAACCTTATCATTGCTCTCTTTCTCAGTAGCAACAAATTTAGCGGCCTCTCGATCTTTGCGACCTTGCTGATTGATTATCTCCTTGGCTCGAGAGGTATCTTTATTGTCTTTATCTTGTGTAACCATCAGTTTCCGTGATACTTTGACATCAGAGCCCTCCTCTTTAACAATCCCAACAATTTCCAACTTGAGATCAGTTTGCTTGCTGCGGCCGCTCTTAGGCATCAGCTCCTTACCTGACTCAATGTCCTCCATACTGGACCTTTCCACTACTTTCTCAATTGAGGCCTCTCCATTAGTAGCATCATCTTTCACAACTTTCACAGGCCCCTTCAGGACTGGCTCCTTCTGAATTTTCTTCTCCCCATCAGAGTCTCTCCTAGCCCTCTTCCCACCATCAGTCACAACTTCATTGAATTTCTTCACCTCAATAGCAGTTGGCTTCTCCCTCTCATCTGCTTTGATCTCTCTTTCATTGCCTCCATGTGGGTCAACTTTTCCTCCAGGGGGGTGTGCAATGAGGGGAGCCTTGGATCGTTTGTTGACTTTCAGTGTGATCGGAAGCTTCTCCTTGCAGTCCAAGGCCTCAAGGAATGAAGGGGGAAGAGGAGAGAGCAAGTCTCGTGGAGCATGATATGATAACATAATCTGCGTTCCATAGCAGGCCATGGCATCCTTTTAATTCCTTCCATGTTTTCTTGTCTTTCAGATTATGCTCTATTCAATGAATGTACAGTTTAGAATGCATACCTTAATCATAGACCTGGGGCTGGGCTCAGGGCTCAACTCCCCATCAGAGAGATTGTGTTTGTCATCATTGCCAAGAGATGCAGATGATGAGTGCTCCAAGCTGAGCCCATTCTGGATGGTCTTAGGCTGAGACTCCTTCTCACCTCCTTTGCCCATTTTGATTCTAAGTTTCACTTTCTTGGAAGAAACAGGATCATTGGTCACACCATTCTTCTTCTTGACACTCTGTTGAGTTGGAGGAGGTTCGCCATGTGGCTGAGGATGCATTGTTTTATCTGCTGCACCTGCCATGCGTTTTATGGGCTGCCACCCATATCTCAAATATCAGCACCTAAGCCCAGTGGGATTGCCTACTACCACTGTCAAAATGACCCTTCCATATCCACCTATTACACATAAATGAGAAGGGAAGCTCCATCACCTCCAAGTTGCCCTCTGCCAAAACACTGGCGGGCTCCAGTGCATGTGGAGGTGGAAGAGGATTTGCAAACATGGAGGGTGCACGAGCTTGTGTAGGTAGAAATGTACCATAGCCTCCGAACTTCGACCCTGCAAACCATTGCCAACATTTACTCAAACAGACCAGAACTGCACAGGCCCCTTGTTCTCTGCCTTTAGCATTCCAAATGTCTGAACTTGCCTGTGTTACAGCAGTTCAGGGAACAATGCAGCATACATCTCCGTTCCAAAGAAATGAGCATAAAAGAACAATAAGTTCAGCACCCTTCATGCAATGCTGCATTTCATCAGAGAGAAGGGCAAAAGGAAGGGATGATGAGATTTGGCTTTCATTAGGCATGGAGGAATGTAGGAATATATATGCCTACCTAATTTCTCGGTAGATATTGTACACCCTTGGAACTCCTTCTGCTGGTCCCCTAACAAGAGCTGCAGTTTTTTATCCTGCCATTGCACACCATCAAGTCAACCCCACCAGCCACCACAATAGTTGCACTTTTTGAAGAATTACTCTTCCATCACTAGGTTACTTGAAAAAAGCTCTTTATTGCAAGCCACCACAAAGCCTGCATTGATATTAGGGCAGGCAACTGCAAGAGGGGGCATAGCAGAAGGAGTGAGACAACTGTCAGATGAATTCTGCTGGATGGCATGTGGAAGAAGAAGAAGAAGCTTGTCACCAGGGATAATGCAACCCAGAAGCAGACATCAAGGGTTTTCAATACCCCAAAACTACTGCTGGTGTCCTAGAAAATCACTCCGACAGTGAACAGAAGGGGGGGATTGATTGAATGATGCAGCAAATAAGAATCTCACAAATGCAAAGGGAGAAAATTCCACACACACTCTAGTCATCATCATCATCATCATCATCAGCAGCAGCAGCAGCACGAAAAACCCTCTTGACACAAAAAATCCAAACTGCAAATACATAAGGCCATGGACTCAGGTGATGCATATTTCATCATCCCACTCCTATGGCTGGCTTTACTACACCACCCTGTCCCACATATACACATAAACCATAACATGACAATCTTGGAAAGGACTCCAAAATAAACAACAAACCAAGCTTGCCTCAGATGAATAATACATCGTCATACCACAGCAGCAGCAATAGCAGCAAGGAGGCAAGAATCCTCCCTCCTAAGACAGAGAGAGACTTTTCTCCTCTAAAAGAGGAACAACACCAAAAAAAAAGGGGCAAGGGAGAAAGACAGAAACCTCAATTCAAACCCCCGGAAGTTGCCAAAATGAAGAATTGATCATCAAACCAAAAACAAAACCACACACACACACAATCACACACAAAACAAACAGACCAGGAGACACAGACAGACACACAGACAGACAGAGAGGGAGATGAAGGGGGGCAACCAAAAAGAGCTGAGAGAAAGAAGAGAAAGGGATGATGATGATGATGTTATGGCATACTTACAAGATAGGAGAAATCCGTGTCTGGATCACAAGGCTCCTTAGCTTCACCTTCTTCAAGCTCCGTATCTTCCTCCATGGAGATACGATGATGATGATGATGATGCCCTCCTATCTTTGCCCCTCCTATCTGTGTGTGTTGTGTGTGTGTGTGTGTGCGCCTCCTTCCTTTCCCCTTCTCTCTCTCCTCCTTCTTCCTTGTCCCTCAAACGATCCCGACAGCGTTTCTCTCTCTGGGTAATGAATCAATCCCCTGCTCCTGCTACTGCTCCTCCTCCTCCTCCTCACCACCACGGCAGCAGCATCGGCCGCGGCCGTCTGGGGCTTCCTTGCGATGCCGCACACATGATGGCGATGGCGTTGACACAAAGAGCGTGCGTGCGTGCTTCTCTCTTTCTCTCTTCAGTCTGTCTTTGTCTCTGTCTGTGTGTTGTGTCTGCGCTACTACTACTGCTGCTGCCACAAAAACAAACCCAAAAAAAAAAAAAAAAAAAAAAAAAAAAAAAAAAAAAAAAAAAAAAAAAAAAAGGGGGGGGGGGGGGAAAAAAAAAAGAAGGAAAAAAAAAAGGGGGAG
>Ga0116229_10007347_pt1 | contig 17495 bp, 18 predicted proteins | sample S1TSphgellanicum_3_FD_87313 | JGI IMG/M metagenome (GOLD analysis project Ga0116229, IMG submission 87313) | Host-associated microbial communities from peat moss isolated from Minnesota, USA - S1T2_Fc - Sphagnum magellanicum MG | ecosystem: Host-associated > Plants > Peat moss > Unclassified... | reverse complement strand
TGCTCTCTTCTCATCTAATCTATTATAACAAAAAAATTTTCCCTATCCCCCTTCCTCCCCCACCCTCTTTTTTTTTTTTTTTTTTTTTGGGGCATTTTGTTTTTTCTTCCCAGTCTTCCTCATTCATTCTGTCATCATCTTCTTCTTCTTCCTCTTATCATCTCCCCATCTAGAATTCATTCCTCATTTATTCTGTCTTCTGTTCTTATCATCCGCATTTAGTAGTCTTCCATCCACCACCTAACCTTTGCTTGTTTGCTTGCTAGGATCCCTCGCTGGCTGCTCATCCGTTGTTGCTACAGCTAGCAAGCTAGCTAGGTAGCTGTGCTAGCTAGATCTATAAGTGTTTAACATGAAGAAGAATCACGTACACAAGCAGCAACAGCAGCAGCAGCTAGCTCTCTGCAGGAATTCCAGCGTACTATGATATCTATGTCGTCCAGATCCCATTTTTTCAAATCTCTCTCTTGCTGCAGCATCATCATCATCAGCATCGTCATCATCATCTCCTCCGTCCCAGCTAGTTAGCTAGGTAGCCAGGCATCCCTCCCTCCCTTCCTCCGTCCCTCCCCAGCGGCTGCTGCCTGCTTCTTCTCCCTTCCACTTTGTCACTAAAGTATACAAGAAGTCTGGAAGTACCAGCCCAACTTTTCTTGTCACCCAAAACTGTAAGTAAGTAGAATTTGCTTTTTCTTGGGAAACAGCGAAAAAAACACACCCACTCACCCCCTCCCCCCCAAAAAACCCCCCACAGAACAGAACAGAACAGAACAGAAAAGGAAAGAAAAAAGTGTAGTTTTGTGAGTAAGTAGTTGTAGCCTAGTTAAGAAGAGGCCTTTCAACAAAGGAAGCAAAACAAAAACAAAAACAAAACAAGGGGTGTGTCACACTGTGGCCTTGCCATTTACATTAAAATGTATCTTAAGGCAAAAAGAAGAATTATGGAAACTCAAAATATAATTTCACCATGCAAAAATATAATCTTCAAAAAATCCTTTAAAAGAAACCAAAATCCTTCAAGAGATTATCATAACTCTGATAACTAATCTCAAGTCTCAACACAAGCCAAAAATATCATCTTTCAAAAATCCTCATATTAAAAAAAAAAAGACCTATTATTATTATTATTACCTAGGGTGCCAAAACCCGTTAAGCTACTAGTATACTCTATAATGAATCTCAAACACAATATCCTTGCCTTGGTAAGCAAGGCTAACAAAACCTTGAGGAAATCAAAACTCTAGAGTTCTTCTCTTGAGTTCTCTTTCTCTCCTTGTGTTCTGTCCTTCTTTTTTCTGGTCTGTAATGTTCTGTTCTTCTTTCTGTCCTGTTTCTATTCTGTAATGTTCTGTTCCATAATGTTTTCTGCTCTTATTTCTGGGCTGTTCCGATTCTGTAATGTTCTGTTCTATTTCTGTTTGGGTCAGTTTGGTTCTGTTTTGTTTGTTTCTATGGGAAGGTGTGGGGGCTTTGGGGGGGTTTTTTTTTTTGGGGGGGGGGTTTGGGGTGGGTGGGTTTCTACATGAGGCTATGTCAAAAAGGGCTTTTTGTGACCCAGAAAAATATATTAGTCAAATATCTTTGTGGTGCTGGTGAACTCGGGTGGGAGTTCACCACTGTTTTCGTAACGCGTGTATAAGTCCCATGTGGGTAGTAGTAGTAAGGCCGCCTCCTTTCCTTTCTTTTCCTTCATCCGACTTTGTTTTTCTTGGAGGCCTTTCCAAACGAAGTTGCTCACAATTTTTTGCTTGCCATTTTGTGCATGTTCCATTCGTAAGCAATTGAGTACTAGGTATGTTGTAGTAATGTCCCCACCGCAACCCCCCCCCCTTCAAGATATGGGGGAGGGTTTGGTTTCTTGGATTTCCTGGACCCACAAAGTAATTTGTGTGTGTTTTGTGTCATTTTCTCGTGTCGTTTTGGTGTTGTTTCGTCACAGTTTGGTTTGTCATCTAAAGCTGAGTTGAATTGGGGGAGGTGTGAGGAGAGATTGACAATTGCTTAATACATGAGATTGTGTTTCATAATATGTGACCAGGTTTCTTTTTCCTTTTCTTTTTCCCTTCAATGTAGCCAAAATGGTGATCATCCATAAGAAGATTTAGCCAAATTTGGCTATACATCACATACTAAAAATTAAAATCCTCTACTTTTTTGTCTTCCTGCTGGAAATCGCGGTTTGTTTTTAGGTGGCAAAATTTTGCCACTTGGCAAGAAACAAAAAATGGGACTCTGATTTGTACAAAGGATTTCTATGAAAAAAATGGCCCAAATTCACCATTTTTATGGGATTGCTCTTTCCATATCCCCTTTTTGCGCATTTTAAAGATTATTGGAATGAGAAAATATAATGCCCTTCCTTACTCCAAGGAATCTGAGAAAGAATAAAACAACACCAACATGGTGGCAATCCTTTTGTGAAAACCACAACTAAAAAGATGTGTGAAAACCACAACTAAAACTCATCCTTAATGAGGGACTTCTTACACCTAAGAGAGAACCTTCACCCACTTGTTAGGCTTAAAGTCTTTCTCTCTCTGGCTACTAAATATAACATACCCTCTACTATTATCGCCTTATGATGTATGTATGTTTACACCTCATATAATATAACCCATATACAAACTTTTTGGGATTTTAAATTCAATCTAGCAAAGCATAAATGGAATTCTTTTCCAATTTTTTTGGCGGGTCCATGAGGAGTTTGGTTTTAGGCTTCAAATGCCATGTTGATCAGAGAGTTCCATGTCAATTGAAGAAAGTGGTGGGGGGGGGATATGAAAACAAGGCATACAATGACCTCTCGAGGGGTGGGAGGTTCTACCCAATCACAAGATGCTAAGTTTTAACACAGCTTGCAGTTTGTATGGGATGGGTACAAGTGGGTAGGAAGGGGTAGTACGGTACCCAAGTTTTGATTGTGTTGTGTAAGGCCTTGTGCGCCTCTTTTTAGTCCTCTTACATGGCACAATGCATTTGATTGTGTTGTGTAAGGCCTTGTGCACCTCTTCCTCTTTTTAGTCCCCTTACATGACACAATGCATTGTTTGTCTTGGGTCCAATGATTTTGCAAAATTGTTGTTGGTTTAGGTTTAGGGTTGTCCATGTGCCCATTGTGAAAAAATCATGGAAACAATCATCTATCTTAGGGAGTGTGCTGGGTATGTACATGCAATTGTGCTCATTTTTCCCCCCATCCAAAACTCTAAGTTATGAATAGAAATTTGAACTCTTTTCCTTCAACTATGTGCTCCTCCTGGAGCATGCGCACCAGAGGATCTAATCCCATATTGGATTTGCTTGGCTGCAAGTGGTGGAGATCATCGTCTGCTGGTGACATGGGATTTTTATTCCCGTGTTGGGTCTTTTTATGGCCCAACTTTCTTTCACCTTAGTTTGGAAAATCCATAGGTGAGAAGGCAAGGGTTTAGGGCTTTAGGGTTCAGGGTATATAGCTGAGTCAAAAGGGAGCCACTGCATCTTCACATAGAAACCCCTATCTTGGGGAGCTTCCAAAGTTTCAGTTTAAAAAATTCAAATAGTAATAAATCTTGTGTTATAGGCCAATCAAAATGGCTCATTGCAACAACACAACAACAACCAAAAATAAATAAAGGAACTTGGGAGGCACCCCAATTTAATTAATGAAAGTAACGATAGGTGCCATATAATATAACCAACAATAGAAGTACCCCGTATAATGCATGGATAATAATACCCCTACATGGATACTAAGAGGTTATGTGACCCACCAACCACAAGTGAACAATCCATTGGGACCCCTCATGACTCCGTTGTGGATGAACCACAACCAGAGTTATCATGGTTCCGTGTTAACAACCTATATTATAATCCCTCCTACTTCCCCCTTGCACTACCTTGGTAACAACTTAGGTAAACGCATAAGTATCCTAGGTAACTAGGTAGGTAATTTTAAGTGGTTACTATGTTCATAAGTAGTTAGGTGATGAACTTGGTGGCTAATAGGTAAGTATATTGGCATGCGGATGGTTAATAGTTAGTACAGAGCTAACCACTGTAGTTAGCCAAGGAACAAGAATAGAATGAAAAAGTGTATTCTGTCCACACACAAGCACCATCCATACTTCCATGGCACGCTTGGTGGGTGCTGGCCTATAATAAGTTAGTAAATGAAGACAAAAAATTTGTGTTGGGAAAAACCCTCTTTGAAAAGCCCTATAAGTACTTGGTAGTACTTGGGTGACCTACATCTTTTTGGATCTGCACTCTGTATCTGACTCTGGTCATCATAGGGGGACACTTCCACAAACTGTCCTCCTCACTCGCTTGCATTTTTACGAGGGAGGGATCACAACAAAAATAAAATATTTGTCTTAACTGGGTTCAAATTGTCGTGCCAAGGACACACTATGAATGGGTGATATGCTCAGGGATTATTTTAGGAATATTTACTATAGTTTCCGTACTTAGGGTTTAGTAAGTAAGTAAATTGATACCAACCAGTTGTTGCACTCCATAGCTACTTAGAATTCCTATCCATATTTCACATTTCCTTTACTTTTAAGTGTCATAGATTCATCATAGTTTGTACCCCTACATCAAAGTCTAACTTGACTTTGGTTACTATTCTAACAAGTTAGTTTAACTCTATGGATCTCCTAGCATTTCACATTGGATTCATTAATTAACTATAAAATTTTCACCTTGTTTTTTTTTTGGTACAATTGAATTGCAAATTGTGAAAGAAGTTTGGTGGTGTGATTAGGAAGAGTTGTTTTGAGGCCGTTTTAGGAGCACATATCTCTTCACTAGTTTGGAGTTTCAACTCCTGTAGGATGTGAGGTCATCTCTTTTGGCATCCGAATCATCCTTGACCTACACTTTGATTAGGCCATGATGCAAGTTGACGTCGAAAATATTTTTAATAACGTTTTTAGAACTGTTATTTTTAGAAAATTGTGTGATGTCGAAGGACTTTTGACGAGCATTGTTCCCCTTTACTAAGTTGTTTTATGGTGCCCATTTTTCTCTTTACTATTAGCATGGGCAGCATGTGAAGGGGTCACCATTATTGAATCATCTTCAAGCATGATACAAGGTGACCCCTTTGGAGGTCTTGAGACCATCACATAAGCCCTTAGCTACATTTTTCCATCCTTAGCGAATGATATCCACATCATGGGCCTTTGAGTGAAATTACATGCGCTTTTGACCACCTTTTGATCCAATTACCTTAATTGGGTTTAAGGTCAAGGTGTCAAAGTGAAAGCTTTGGAATCCATTAGGGATCTCTCCTAGCATATAGATTTTTCAAGGTTACACCTTGGTCACACATGACTTTCACATTTTGGATGTACTAGTGGGTTCTCAAGATTTTGCCACACATTTTGTGGATGAGGCTTTATCTCCGGACGTGGCACATATTAACAATCTTCCCTTCTTGGGAAACGACCAAGTTGTTTTGGGCATTTTGTCTTCATGTGTAGCTCGTCAACCTTCTTATTTCACACGAACAATACCTCCTCCTTCCTGTCTCTTTCGTGGGTTTCGACGGGAGAATTATGTAGGTATGTGGGGACATTATGGGTCCAAGATCGTGGGAGTATTTTTAAAGCCCTTTAACAAAGTGTTAGGCTTGAGTACTGATATCCTTTGGTGGTATAGGCCTTTTTTTCTATGGAGGATTGTGCCCCATTTGTTTTTTTAGGGAGTTGGGTTTTAGTGGTTCCATATTTGTGCTTTAGCTTTTGTATTTTCAATAAACCCGTTTTGGAGGAGTATGTTTCTCAGGTTGAGGGGGGCCCACATTTGTGTCATTCTTACTTACATGTAATGCGAAATGGCTTTCCTCTTGCAGCTAGAGATATGCACCTTTCCTTTGAGAGTCTAGTAATTACCAATGCCTTAGGTCTACAAACATCTTTGATGGATTTCCACCACGACACATCCTTTAGGTCTATCTTGGAGGATGACTCCATTTCCTTAGCATCTAAAGCCCACATTTGTTCTTGTTTGGGCAAGGGGGTTAGGGCTATGGTTGGTTGTTAGGCCATCTATTCGTTTGTTTCATATCACACACTTTATTTTCACCTTCACGTTGCGTTTTCGTTTCGATTTGATTGAGCCCTCGACATCTAATCTTTTCACTTGTGAATGTGGACACGGGTTGGATGCATCTAGCACACATTTAGCTCATTACATGTTTGGAGGTTAGTGGATAACCACACATGACGCCATTCGAAACATCATGTATGCCTTTACTCGAAAAAATGGACACTCTAAATGGAAAAAATGGTGGTACACCTTTACGTTAAAAGTTTCATTACAAACCGATCTCTACATGACCCGAAAAGACTAGGTCTCCATTGTTGATGTGGTGGTTATTAACCCAACGCGGGAGATAGTGGCTTTAAGTGTCATTACTCAACCAGTAGGTGCAAATACCATTGCTAACTTAACACCATTGCTAAGATCTACAAATATAAAGGGCTTCATGAAAACACCATTTTATGCCGATGGCCATGGAGGTGCATGATGCACCCGTGATATGGATCGTTTTATTAGGGAACGTGTTCGTCTTTTCCACGATAAACAATTAAGAGATCATTTATCTTTATCTTTTTGCATTCAATTTTTCAAGCAACATGTTAATGGTATCTTTTAGCGTGCTTTAACCTTTGCTATAGAAAGGAAGATTGCATTTACGAGTGATACATGTTCTAGACTTCACATTATTATTAAATCTCATGATTTGTGTGCAGGTGACAATAGAGGGGCTGTGGGTGAGATAGTTTCTACCACGAGAGGGATTAGCTTTCTACCTTTTTTTGCTTCCTGCGAGTTGTTGGTCTTTGGGCCTTTCTTTGGCCTTCTCTTGTGATGGTTTCGACCATCAATCCTTTATTTTACCTTCTTCTTGATATTATCATATGAACAAACATCACGATAGTGCAAATTTACATTGAAAAGCAGCCCATGGAAAAGTATTTGCTTCTTGACCTGGGTAACTGGCCAGGTTCAGGCCCAAGGATCAATTGTGACCAAACAATAGGTCACCTCACTGGTGTGAACATAACATGTTTTTGAGGTTTGCTTTTTGTTTTATTAGTCTTCATTTTTGCAGCTGGAATCTTTCCATTACTGCTACAAACAATGCATGGGGAGGCTTTTCTCTTGGTTGGGGTGTTATGGAGTGCAGGAAAGAGGTGGCGCGAATGATGGTGAGGAATGGAGCTGTATTGATGAGGGGAGGTGGAAGGAACGAGGGCGGGAAGAGGACAGAAGGTTGTGGTGGGGTGATGGCTAGGGGAAGGGAAGGGAAAAAGGTGGTAAACAGACAGGGAGGGAGATAGATAAGGGTGGATGTCTGTTTTTGAAAGGAACTTGGCTAGTTGTTGAAATTTTTCCGCTGCGCCAGCAACTTGGCCAAGTAGTTTTGTAAAGGCACTTATGAAAGGTTGGTGCCGAGGTATGATGATGATTTGAGGGATCCGAGCCTTAGAATGGTGGTGCATATTGAGGAGAGTGAGTATCAGGGATGAGGGGTTTGGGTTGCAGTGCCTTGCATTTGTGTTGTCGGCTGTGGTCTGAGTGAGTACCAGAGACCCAGGGGGGAATCCTGAAGGTGGATAGAATGAGTGTATTGAATGAGAATGAAGAAAGGATTTGAGACCAGCAGTGCTACTTATCATTTTGCATGAGAGTTAGTCTCTTTGAGTGGCACTAGCAAGCTTGGTATCAATTGTTCAGAGTTAGGTGTTTCAGAATGCATTTTGGACTCGAGGGTAATCAGGTCATAGGTCTTTAGTCAAGCAAAGTGAAGAAAAGCTGCATTGTTGCATTTTGTGGGGGAACAGGTTAGAGGCTCAATGGATCAAGTGAGCACCGAGAGCTTTGACTTCAAAGGCTATACGTTAATAGGTGTTTGATCTTTGATGAATACATTGGAGCCAGAAAGCTTGTGCTCTATGGAGACTTTCATGAAAGGCAAGGTGTAAGTTTTGAATTCGGTTATCCGCTCTGTCGATTTGTGAGTGTATGAACTGTTTCTGTTCAAAGATCAGTGAATGCATGTAGGAATATTCTGTGATGAGAAGTGAGAGAAAGGGTCAGAGATTGTGGTTTGTCTGAGAAGATCAGAAGAGAGACAACTCTGTTTAGGCCCATACTGGTAGTTAGGTTTGTTGTTTCGTCTCATCACCCTTTCTTTTGGTACCAGAGCTGGTTCAGATTTGGTAGCTTCAGTAGAACCTGTGGATGTCTAGATATAATGATAATTGAAGTATCATGTCGTCATCTAGTGCAGATGAGGTTGGTGGAGAAGAGTTGACACATGAGATTCGTGAACAATGAATTGTCATTAGGTTCGATTATCCGAGGGGGCAGGATGGACCACAGAGAGGAGCGGTAGTCCTACGTTTCCTTGGTTTTGGAGTAATAACACTTGTAGGAATAAACCCAGATGAAGCCCGAGTTAGAGACATAGCAGTAGAAATAGCTCATAGTGGCTTTTATACATGTGCTAAAGTTTGGTTGAAGGTGAGAGATGGAGCAAGGGGATGGGCGTCAACCTCAAAGCTACAGACGCAATACTACTACACCTCGCACCTGGTGTAGAGTAACGCCTTCATTTGCTGAGAGGCTGCGTAGTGCACCTAGGATAGGAGACATTTGGATTCCCAAGCTTGTTGTGTCACCTAACCATTTTGTCAGATTATACATTCTGGGTGTGGAAAACTTGTTTCAGGTTGGAGATCACCTACTCAAGGTGGAACATAGTGGATCAAGCTCTCGCCTCATAAGCTAGAGGATATGGTGCAATCAAGAGGAAGGGTGGCAGTTCCAGCAAGAATCCACAGATGAGCAAAGTTTTTCCACTTTTCCATCTGACTTTGTACCTTTGAAACCAGTAGCAAAAGGTGATCAGTCCGAATTTTCAAATTGAATCACGACTGTTTTTTTTTTTTCTTGAAACTTTAGATTGGAGCAGGACATTTGCAGAATGACTGGCCCCCAGGGAATGGATGAACTGTTCTAGGGGCGAGACCATGAGGACGTCAATGACTGGGCAGAGAGGCTCACCATGGCAGCTGAAGTGCGAGATCTGAATGCAGATAAGCTCTTCAAGATTGCGAAGCTGAATCTGAAAGGCAGAGCCAAGGAATGGTTCAAGAGGTTGCAACCAGCACCAGTAGATTGGGCTGAGTTAAGGACTTTGATAGTACAGAAGTATGGAGATGTTGATGCTGATGACATCAGGATGAAGCTCGATGCCATCAAACAAGAACCCAAGGAGAGAGTTCAAAATTATTATGAACGTCTCAACAAACTGTTTCAAAAGGGCCGGATACAAGACGCCAGGCATAAAAGGAGATTTCTGGCCAGATTGAGGCCAAAAATTCGAAAATTGTGTGGTGAGAACGTTTATAAATATTAAAGAGTTAGTTGGTGCTACAACGGAACTTGAGAAAATTCTGGGCGAGCTTGGGGAGATTCCTTATGAACCTCTGAGAGAGGAACAAGAAGAGGAGACCGCAAAAACCATGATGGAGAAACAGGTCACTGCACTAAACAACACCCTGATCAACTTCTTCAAAGGGACTGTGCATAATCCAAAAGCATCATTTTCTTCCACTGCGTTTGGAGGATGCCAAATCTGCAAAAGGGGGGACCATTTGGCCACCACCTATCCAAGGTTAAATGAAGCACGGCCAAAATGTGCCAAGTGCGATATGTTTCATAGGACGGAGAATTGTGGAATAAAATGTGTCTTCTGCTCAGGGTTGGGGCATTCTAAGGACAGATGTTGGAAGAAGCCCAAAGATGGGAAATCACACTCTGGAGCAGCAAACTTCTTGGAGGTGTTGCTGAATGATGAAGCAGTGACCATGCAACAGCTTAATAAGCTATGTGGGAATGAGAACCTTTTTTCTTACACCCGAGTGCCTAGAAGGAGGATTCCTATTGATGTAGCACCAGGAGGGGCTATGCCGACCCCTGAAGCTGTAGGAGATGGAGTAGGTGCAAGCCGGGATACTTCAGTCAGATCCAAGATTCTTGCACACTTCATAAAAGGAAAGATTTCCCTCTCACCTATGGAGACCATTCTGATTATTCCAGGGGAACTGGAACACCTTCAAAGTTTGGTAAAGTTGGCTAGGAGAAAGAAGGATTCAGAGGCGACAGAAAATCAAGTGTCAGTGGTTTCTGCGGTTCCAGCACTGAAAAAGATCTGCATCAACAAGACCCATAGAAGCAAGACGCTGCATTTGCTTGTGGAGATCAACAACTATGTTGTTGAAGGTCTGGTGGATACTGGAGCTTCCATGTCTGTTATGGTTGCCGTTATAGTTAGAGAACTGGGCATGATGCATCTCGTAACAGGATCCGAGACTTACAAAACCACGTCAGGAGTTGTTACACAGGCTCTAGGTCGAATTGATGAGGTACCTGTCAAGGTTGGAGGCATACAGTGTGCCATGACCTTCATGGTAATGGACATGGACAGTTATGATGTACTCCTTGGACTGGATTTTTTGATGAAAATTGGAGCAGTTATGGATGTGGAACGGGGTTTAATACAAGTAAGACACGGCCCCGGAACCAATGTGGAGGTACTACCATTGACGATGGTGAATTTGTTGCAGAGGATGAATTTAGAAGCTATGATGCACGAGGCTACGACCATCTGGAAAAACACACACATCAATGATGATTATGACTGGATACCAGATCAGGATCGTGTGATCATGACCAAAGAAGATGATGCGTCTACCTTGGATTCAGATACTGGTACTAATGGCAGCGAGTATTGTGATTCGGAATCTAATCGATTGAAAAAAATTAAGTGTGAGGATGAGTTTAGAGATACTGAATTGGAGGATCTGGTGAGGTCAGAAAGGCCCAAAGAGATTCTGCAACTAATACTATAGGAGCAGGTTGACGGGTTCATGGAAGAAGAAATCACAGATGCGGATGATTACGCAGACTGGATGAAATGGGTGTCTGATGCAGAGCAATGTAAACAAGCCATGTATGAATCCACACATGATGCAGTTGTCCCACTTTTGTTGCAGCAACCCAGCCGAAGACACGCCTCCTCAATTCCAACACTACTGCAGACTATTCAGACAAAAGATGGCAACTCTGATGGCAGCCACACTGAGCAGTTAGCATCATCTAACCATGATGAAATGGACACTAGATGGAGGGAGATTTGTCAGCGAATCAGGATTGACACTAGCTTGGAGGAAGAGAAACAACAACAACTCTGGAAAGTTTTGGAGCAGTACCAAGATGTTTTTGCTTGGAACAAGGGTGAACTAGGTTGTTGCACTATTGGGGAACATTTTGTGGATACGCAAGGGTTCCCACCTTGCAAAGCATCTCTTGGTCGATTATCCTACTGGGAAGAGGTAGAAGTGAAGAGGCAAATTGATGTCCTGGTCGATTTGGGCAAGATGAAGCCCAGTAGCTCTGAGTATGCATGTCGGGTAACTCTACCAGTGAAGAAGGATGGGAGCAGGCGTTTTTGTGGAGACTATCGACCACTCAACGCACAAACACGTTGGGATTCATTTCCAATGCCACTCGTGGAGGATGTGATTAATCAACTAGGAAACTCATCATGGTTCATTGCCTTAGACTTGTAGTCTGGCTTCTGGCAAACTCGAATGGCTCCAGAAGACATGAAGAAGACAACTTTAATTATTAAAACCGGGTTGTATGACTGGATAGTCATGCCATTCGGCCTCAAGAATGTAACGAGTACGTTTACCAAAACTATGTTGGAGGTCTTTAAGGACTTGGGTAGTAAATTCCTGAAGGTATTCGTTGATGACCTCAATGTGCACAACGAAAGTTGGGAGGAACATCTTCAACATCTGGGTGTAGTGCTGTACAAACTCAGGGAAGTAAATCTCAAACTGAACCCAAACAAGTGTTACTTTGCTACAAAAAGCATTACATTTCTGGGCCATGTCGTTAGTGAGGAGGGCACCAAACCAAATCCTGGCAAAATTGAGGCAGTTTTGCATTTTCCGCAACCTAAGACAATCATAAACGTCAGGTCGTTCTTAGGTCTGACAAGGTATTACCGGAATTATGTCCGAAGCTATTCGCGACTGGCAGCTCCACTATTTGAGTTGACCAAAAAGGATGTTAATTTTGTGTGGGATATGGGCTGTCAACAGGCATTCCAGGAACTAAAGGCAGCCTGGTTGACACGCCTGTACTCACACGACTTCATTTCACGAGAACATTTTGTCTAGACATTGACTGGTCACCCAGAGGTGTTGGAGCTATACTACCACAGAAAGAAGGAATATTTGAAAAGGTGGTGGCTTATGCCAATAAGAGCTTGACAGAAGCACAGAGAAAATTCCATCCCATGGAAGGGGAATGCTACGCACTAATCTGGGGCATCATGCATTTCAGGCAATACTTGCACAGGAATCATTTCATTCTGCGCACAGATCACAAACCTCTAGAATGGTTAGCTACCGTGTCTGATGCACATGGCAGGAGAGGCAGGTGGGTTGACATGTTACAAGATTTCAGTTTCAGGATAATCCACCGACCAGGACTCAGACATACGAATGTCGATGCTTTGAGTAGGAATCTAGTTGGACCAGCCACGGATGATGATGACTTCAGTGAAGAGATCCAAGACATTGGAAATACATTAACTGACACACCTAGAGGAAAAGGGGAGACTTTCTTTGTTCAGACTAGCAAAGAAACAGAATGGCTCGGTGTCAAGAGAAAGGACAGGGAGTGTGTACAACATCATGCGTGTTGCTTTGGCATCAACCACTGTAATTATGTTAGCAGCCAGCAGCTGTATGTGGTTGACGTTGTATCAGAAGAAAACCAGCCCAAGGAGCTTGTTCCATATGAGGTAGAAATTGCAAAGGGGGGTGAGCTTATGCAGGACGATAATGTGAGAGTGGTGTTGAAGAGAAGGAGACCCCAGTACTATGACAAGCAACAGCAATTGGAGCTAGTGTTGGCAGCTCAACAACTGTTTGAATATGGTGAACATGACTTGGTTCCTATAGGTTCCGATGAGGAGGATGAATGGGGAGTAGGCACAAGGCACTAAGACATATGGGAGGATGTGACCTGCATGGATTTACTGCAAGGAGGTATGCTACTAAACACTGTTGATCCTGTGGAATCTAAGAGAGCAAGGAAGAGAATATTGAACTACCACTGGCAGGATCAATCACTTTATTTCAAAGGGTTACTTGTACCAAGGCCAGAAGACCGCATGGGACTAGTAGTCCGAATGCATAAAGACCTAGGGCATTCTGGAGAAGAAAGGATTCTGGCTGAGATATGTAAGAGGTACTTTTGGCATAATCAGACTGAGGATGTGAAGACTGTTGTAAAGGTATGCTAACAGTGCCAGATGGTGAGAAGGATGGGGAGTATATGCTTTAAAGATGAAGAGTTGAAGAATATACCCATTTGTGATCTGTTTCATAGAGTGGCTATGGACACTGCAGGACCATTGCCTGAAACCAAATCAAGAAACAAGTACATTCTAGTGGCCATCGACCACTATTCTAAATGGTGCGAGGCAAAGGCAGTTGTTAATCATGGTGCTAAGACTACGGCTAGGTTTCTAGAAGATGACATAATCTACATGTATGGAGTCCCCAAGTTTGTGCTTACTAACAATGGTGGAGAATGGGCTGCAGAATTCGATGTTATGTGCAAGGACTACGACATCCAACATCAGCACATTGCACCCCAGTGGCCTCAGTGTAATGGGATGGCGGAGCGCTTGATCAAGACTATCAAACACGACATTACTGTTCTTGCTACAACACCAGAAAACATAGATTGTTAGGACAAGCATCTGGATAAGATATTGTTTGGGTACAGATGTGGGATCCAGGCTAGCACCAAGTTTTCACCCTTCATGATTTTGACTGGTCGCACACCACGTTTCAAGGCAGACAATTACCTGCACGCTCTAACTGCTATGACTGATGACGATGTTGATGTTAAAGTTGCTGCAACACAGTTTCTACAGAAGGTGAAGCTTATAGCAAGCATCCACGAGAATGTCTTGCTCAATGTGGAACAAGCACAGAAGAAATAAAAGAAGACCTATGATAGTAGAAAAGGTAAGCATATTTTTGAAGGTCTAGTTGCAGGTGAAACAATGGTTAAAATGAAGAAACCAGGAAAGAAGAAAACTTTGGCTGCAAGCTGGGAAGGTCCATACCAATTCATTGGGCATGTAGATGGGAAGGGGAACTTTGATCTTGAAGAAGGCAGCAGAATTTGCATCATCCAGGATGTTGATGGACATCAGTGGGAAAGATCTCGCAAGGATCTTCAAATTTATCACACTCAACAAGATTGAGTGAAGCTGAGGGTCTCAGTTTTTTTTAAGAACGGAGGGGTTACATATGTGACCAAACAATAGGTCACCTCACTGGTGTGAACATAACATGTTTTTGAGGTTTACTTTTTGTTTTATTAGTCGTCATTTTTGCAGCTGGAATATCTCCATTACTATTACAGAGAATGCATGGGGAGGCTTTTCTCTTGGTCGGGGTGTTATGGAGTGCAGGAAAGCGGTGACGCGAATGATGGTGAGGAATGGAGCTGTATTGATGAGGGGAGGTGGAAGGAACGAGGGCGGGAAGAGGACAGAAGGTTGTGGTGGGGTGATGGCTGGGGGAAGGGAAGGGAAAAAGGTGGTAGACAAACAGAGAGGGAGATAAATAGGGGTGGATGTCTGTTTTTGAAGGGAACTTGGCTGGTTGTTGAAATTTTTCCGCTGCGCCAACAACTTGGCCAAGTAGTTTTATAAAGGCACATATGAAAGGTTGGTGCCGAGGTATGATGATGATTTGAGGGATCCGAGCCTTAGAATGGTGGTGCATATTGAAGAGAGTGAGTATCAGGGATGAGGGGCTTGGGTTGCAGTGCCTTGCATATGTGTTGTCGGCTGTGGTCTGAGTGAGTATCAGAGACCCAGGGGGGAATCCTGAAGGTGGATAGAATGAGTGTATCGAGTGAGAATGAAGAAAGGATTTGAGACCAACAGTGCTGCTGATCATTTTGCATGAGAGTCAGTCTCTTTGAGTGGCACTAGCAAGCTTGGTATCGACTGTTCAGAGTTAGATGTTGCAGAATGCATTTTGGACTCAAGGGTAATCAGGTCATAGGTCTTTAGTCAAGCAGAGTGAAGAAAAGCTGCATTGTTGCATTCTGTGGGGGAACAGGTTAGAGGCTCAATGGATCGAGTGAGCACCGAGAGCTCTGACCTCAAAGGCTATACTTTAATAGGTGTTTGATCTTTGATGAATACACTGGAGCCAGAAAGCTTGTGCTTTCTGGAGACTCTCATGAAAGGCAAGGTGTAAGTTTTGAATTTGGTTATCCGCTCTACCGATTTGTGAGTGTATGAGCTGTTTCTGTTCAAAGATCAGTGAATGCATGTAGGAATATTTTGTGATGAGAAGTGAGAGAAAGGGTTAGAGATTGTGGTTTGTCTGAGAAGATCAGAAGAGAGACAACTCTGCTTAGGCCCATACTGGTAGTCAGGTTTGTTGTTTCGTCTCGTCACCCTCTCTTTTTGGTTACACAATAACCTATCACCATGGTATTATAATGATTGCTTTGAAACTCATTAAATTAACCTACCTGTTTAGTATTGGGTTTTCAAATTTTAATAACCTACCTAGATGGCCCAATTATCATCCAGGTAGGTTATCAATCCTAAAAACCTAAAAAAAGTAATGACAGAAATTAGAATAACAGGAAATTATTTTTCAAAACAGTTAAAGATTATATAACCAGTGTATAACTGGCATTATCACTGATGGTTCTCAATCAGGTATTTGAGAACCGACCTGCATGCATAACTAGTTGTCATTCATTACTCCAAAAATAACTGAGTATATTGATAACTGAGAGTATTATTTTGACATTAATGTTGATAACTGACGGGTCTAAATTTTTAAAACTTTTTATGATAACCCTAAACCTGGTTGGTTATTGCCAAAATCAATAACCGGCCAACACTGGTCCAGACATATAAATTTGAAAGGCAGGTTTGGTCGTTGGTCTGGTATCAACTTCATACCAGCTTGGTCCTTGTACCGGGAAACTTTTAAAAAATTCATAGCGGCCATGTTCTCAAATGGTGTCCTTAAGAGCATCTCCACCCCAAAAGAGTAACAACTCCTCTATTTTGGAAAAGAATACCGTTTAATGATCACTGTCCCCACCCAGACATGTCTTAAAAGTCCCTTTAAATACTCAAAGACCATTTATGTCTTTACATCTGGACGAGTAATAGTCACTACTGTCCAAATTCATAGTAGAAAAAAGTTTTTAAAGGGGTTGAAATGACCACTGCAAAATGGACCATTAACACAGGAGAGCAGCAGGATTTGGGGCACTATCCTCGTGCAAGATTTACTGAAAAGGGATGTTTGCCGGTGTGGGGTGGAGATGCACTACGAGCAACCCCACAAGTGCTGAGTATGCCACCCTGCACAGTAAAATCAGATGAAGAAAAGTCAAAACATGCCGGTTTAGCTCAGGAAAATGGTTTTGTTCATGCATAGGTGCTCACTCTGCTGAGGCTGGTAAAAGGCGAAGCAATCCAGTGCATCTGCTAAAGAAGAGTGTAATAAATATGATCTGACTGCTGCTCCCCGGTTTTCATTGGCCAAACATACTGAAGAGTGTGATGAATATTATCTGACTGCTCCTCCCTGTTTTTGATTGGCCGAACATAATGATTGGTGCAGGTGGTCTTCTATTAGTAGTTCCCATCTATTCGCTGTCCTGGTTTCAGTTTTATGGGTGGGGTTGCGAAAAAGTAAATAACTAAACTCGGATGTGAGAAATACTTTTGCAGGGTCACATACTCTAATAAGTACTGGTGGGGATGCTCTAATAAGTTTGAACAATCCTAAGTTGCCTGCAGAAGAAAAAGCACATGGGTGTCCACTACAATATATGGACACATGTCGATTCTTGATTGGGAAGACTAGATATACAAAGAGACACAAATGTGAGCATTTACAGTCAAGATTGGAGCTCATGGATATGGTGGATACCAAAGGTTGATCTTAAGAATCCAAAACATATATAGAATACATAGACTCATCAGAAAGAAAATGTAGGGTACCTTTTTGTCCTAGTCAATTGAACATGTTCAACAATTTCATATTGCTGCTTCTTCAGTTGGGAAGACTTCAAAGTGAAAGCTCACACCCTCTCTCTCTCTCTCCCCAAGCTCATGTATGTAATAGAACTGCAATTCTTTTTCACATTGTATTTGGAGTTCGTGCAAATTTGTCTGCAAAAAAATAGAAGTACTTGGATTGTTATTTAAAAGTTTGTGGCTAAGTTAGGTTTTTTTTGGTTTTTTGGTTTTTTGGTTTTTTTTTTTTTTTGCATCATTCACACCAACTAGTGACATAGGGTGTTGTGCCAGTCTCTATATTCTATTAAGCCAATAGTAGCCCATTGACCAG
>Ga0116229_10007346_pt1 | contig 17496 bp, 11 predicted proteins | sample S1TSphgellanicum_3_FD_87313 | JGI IMG/M metagenome (GOLD analysis project Ga0116229, IMG submission 87313) | Host-associated microbial communities from peat moss isolated from Minnesota, USA - S1T2_Fc - Sphagnum magellanicum MG | ecosystem: Host-associated > Plants > Peat moss > Unclassified... | reverse complement strand
CTCCCTTTGGGACCGCTTACACCCCCCACAAAAAGCAGACTGAAAACCAAAGAAAGATGTAACGTCAAGTCAACACCCCCCCCCCCCCCCATAAGCCTATTTTGACACATTACTGGGCACTCACCCTAAGAGACTCACTGCGTTCCATAACACATACTTATATGTGTCCATTAATTAGCCCCCTCTTCACAACTCTTGTCAACAATGGGATGGCTTCCAAGAGGGATTCATAAGAGATTGGTACAATGGTAAAAATCCTAAATTTATTTTGATGCTTTTGAACGTGTTTGGTGTTAAATAATTCTCAGAAGGTTTGGTCAAAAAAATTTAAAAAATTCATAGTACTACTATGGGAAATCTTTGAAAATCAAACTTGTAGCCCAAGCCACCACTGCTAATATAATATAGGTGTGGGTTTGCCCTGGCCCAACCCCGCTTGAGGTGAAGCAAAATAAAATTGTCAAGTGTTTTAGTACACATAAAGGATATTACTTAAGCCAAAAATTTTTAGCTACTCAAACTCAATAGTTTAGGTCACTGAAAAAGGAGTTCATTATTCCCTTTTGTTTTTAATACTTCCCGTTATTATTTCCTTTTTCACCCACCCGCTTTAAAACTTTAGAGACTAAAACTTATTAGCTAATAATTTAAAAGGCTAGAATTTATTTCTTTTTTCTAAGTTTGGTGGATGAACTTCCGCTAAACGCGCGTGCCGACAATCGCCAAAGTCGTCGCTCCGGCCAAATATAGTAAGCATCCAAATGACTCAGCCACAAACCAAACAAACAAAACAAACGCCGCATTGTCACTAACTCATTCCGCTTCTCTCACGAGAAACTCACTAATCCCCTCCGCTGATGCTTCTGCCGCTGTTTCTGTCTAAGCACTGTTTCACTAATCCCCTCCACTAATTTGTACCTCCCCTTTGTATTCTAACCAAACTTTTCACTAACTCACTCCTCTCCTCACACACAAACTCACTAATCACCAGTAACTCCCACTAATCCCGCTCACTAATTTGGCCTCCCTCCCTTGCAGGTAGGTCTTCTTCTATTGGCGCGCCTCCTGCTTCTCCCGCTGTTGCCACGGAAGTACTCTGTTTCTGCGGACCTTCCCGCGAAGTCCTTCCTTCGTTCCTTCCGCGCACAGGATGTCTTTTGCATCGACGTGTTGAGTTGTAGTTTTATGCCGAGCGGCTATTCCTGTTTGGATGTGATGGTTTTTGCGACAACTTCAAGGAATTTTTTTCTGTTTGCATGGATGTTTTTGTTACAACTCTGGAATTGGTGAGGAAGATGACGACGAAGATGGTGATGAAGCCGGGTTTTTGTACGCCGGTGTGATCCCGGGAAGGTACTGTATCCTGCTTGGACTTTTTTGCTATGTGCGAAGTTTGAGGAAGAGGAGACAGAGAGTGTGTGCGTGTGAGAGAGAGAGAGAGAGAGAGAGAGAGAGAGAGAGAGAGGAGATTCGAGAGTTGTCAGTGATTGATTGCTCGGTGTAGTTTTACAAGGGCTGATTTGTGGCGAGGATGCCAGTAGTTGTCTAAGACTTTCAAAGAGCAGGTGGGGTTTTCGAGCAGGACGGCGGAAGGGAGATCTTCGGCTCGGGAGGACATAAAGCTCTTGGAAGGAACAAATCGGGTGCAAAAACGAGGAAGCAAGCTCCAAGCGATTTCCATATTGCTGCTGATCTGTGTCAAACTTTCAGGTATGATGCAGTCTGCCTCCTGTGACTGATCTCCCGTCATTCCTTGCTTCTTAGGTTGAGAAAGTCTTTTTTGTTCAAAATTGAGGCGATGAGCTACAGCTTGCTGGACAGAGTTTGAAGAGTCCATTGAGTTTTTTCTCCTTGCAAGATGCTGTTGCAGTTGCTGGGGGAAAACTGTACGTATTCTCGGTTCTATCTCCGTGCAGAATTCGCAATCTGGTCTTTTGTTTTGGTTTTTCTACCGCATCAAATCGATGACCATGAGCCCCATATCCGTCTCCTCTTTATTGATGACTGTGATGTCTCTCGAGTTCTTCGTCCATCCTCCGTTATATCCTGAACACACAGTCTTGCTATGCAACTGACGGTCTCTTTTCGTCTGGATCTCCAATCTAGTCGAAGAGAGTCTCAATAAGATCGGATAGCTTCTTCCTTTGGACCTTGTGTAGATGACCGTCAGCAGTTTCTTTTGTGGCGCGTGGGAGTTAACAAGTGGTCAATTTTGTGTTGCAGAAGTGGAGCATAAAGGGAGGTGCTAACATGAGGCAACTCAACAGTATTGGGGATGAGGAGGCTGGGACTCTTGAAGTTGAACTTCTTTCTGAGGAGGTTCGAGCTCTTGAACTTGAACTTCTTTCTGATGAGGTTAGACTTTGCTTGTGAACAAGTCTTCTTCACCATGGAGAGTTCTGTTCATCTACTTCTGTTTTCTAACCTTTAGCCAAAAAACATCTCAAGCACATGAACTCCTTATTTTCGGTTATGAGAGCTTGTGCATTCTAACCTAGAAATCCAGGATGTGGATTTGACACAAGTTTGGAAACAAAATATGCAAGGGCATTTGGAACTTGTACTTGGGAACTATGTATCCAGGTTTCAACTATGGCATCACTCTCTCTGGATGTGTATGGTGTCAAATCCACATGTTTCTCTTCTTGGATTAGTCAAGAGAGTACACCCTTCACAAGATTTGGGACTGAAAATTTTGAGAATTGCTTGAAAATAGCAAAAACCCCTCTATATGAGATGTGGCATTGATAATTTTATTTTGACTGTGAGCCCCTGTGTGGTTAGTTAAGATGTTCAAGAAGCGAAATGCAATATGATTCTCTGGCTGATCAATCAACCTGCCTTTCTCCTTACCTATTGATGACCTATTTGGAGGGTTCTTAAGATGTGGTGATTCATTGTTACAGGTTCATCCAAGCTTGCAGTTCCAGCCAAGAAGGCCCTGGTGCCGGGGTTGGGCAATCTTTGGTGTTATCGTGTGTACATTTTCAGCTGTTTATTTGATCTTACTTTTAGGGACAAGTCATAGCAGTACTGTATGTGGAGCAAGGTCTTTGGACCCACTCTGTGGAATATCAGCTCAGAAGTTGCAAACAGTAGCTCCCTTGAATTTTTTGGTGGTTGGTGACTGGGGCCGAGATGGACTGTACAACCAAACAATTGTGGCAAAACAGGTCAGCCTTGTGGTCTTTCTTTCCTGGTATGCTTTTGCAAAAGTAGAGACTTCAGATCATTAAGTGTTGTCAACTGTTAAAAGCATTTCTTTATCATGACAGATGGGCATAGTGGGAACAAAACTCAACATTGATTTTGTCATATCAACTGGGGATAACTTCTACGAAAAAGGATTGACGGGTCCTGATGATACACAATTCACTACGTCTTTCTCAGATGTTTATACTCAGGAGAGTCTTCAAACACCTTGGTATTCAGGTGCACTGAACTATCCTACTGTGTTGCATACACATGCTGGAAAAGTTGTACAAGATGAATGTTCCATACTTTCAGATCTTATGTGAGACTTAGAAATGGTTACTCTAGATGCATTGTTGAGAACTCATAAGAACTTGTGTGAATGAACATTGTGGATATGTCGTCAGTTTTGGGGAATCATGACTATCGCGGCAATGTGACAGCACAAGTTGCAAAGGAACTCACAATTCGTGACTCCCGCTGGTTCTGCAGTGCCACCTACCAATTTGTTCGTGATCTCGGCTTCTCAGATCAAGGTAATTTTAGGGTCCCTTTTTAGTATCATCCAGTCTTTTTTGTTTTCTGGGCCTCACATTTCAGGAGACATTTCTGTTACACATGTTAAAAGTTTGAGGTTGGGTTAAGAGTCAGTGGAGAATTGAGGTTGGATTCTGTCTTCCAATATAGCAAGCTTTACTAGTAAGCTGAATTGAGGATGAGGTAGCAGTTCATGTCATGAATACTTCATAGCTGTGTAACATGATTGTTGTAATGGTGTGGTCACAGGAGAAAGGACGGATGTGGAGTTTTTCTTCGTTGACACCAACCCATTTGTTGAATCTTACTGGATGGAGAACAATAAGGACTATATATGGCAGCTAGCAATCTCCCGGGAAGATTATATAGCCCATGAACTCAAGGTAAGTTGCTCAAAACATTTACATATGGACTTGCAGAGAGTTGACTCTTTGAAAACTGGCAGCTGTGTCAACCAAGTTTTAACAGAATTGGACCCTTTGTGTACTCGTGCTCCAGAACTTGACAAGTGCTTTGGAGACATCCAATGCTAAGTGGAAGATTGTGGTTGGTCACCATACCATTCGGTGTGTTGGCAAACACGGTGAAACTCAGGAGCTCCTTGCTCAAATGCTCTCAATTCTTGAGGTATCTATTACTTTCCTTTTTTGACATGGTTGATAGAAATGCAAATATTGTTTGTTCTCCACAATCATATATTTGTAGCTTACAGACAATGACATTTCCTATGATATTGGCTTGCTCAAATATCAGGCTAATGGTGTGGACATATACATCAATGGTCATGATCACTGTCTGCAACACATCAAGCGCTTTGACAGGTATTGCTTCTGCAAAGTGGACAGAGGTTACACATCTCACTGTTCACTATTCATCTATAACATGGGCAAGTTATTTGGTTGGGCATGTCTCCAAGGCTGTGGCTCTTCAGCTGTTGCTGACATCCTTGATACTAGCATTTCTCATGTTCATGTCAGAATATGACTTTGAGATTTTGAGCATGAACCTTGCATGAACACTACTTTGAATTCAGGAATCAAGCTCCTGGTGTGCAAAAGTATATTTTGTGCTAATGCTGATCTAAGTTCTCAACAATCCTCAGGAAGTGAACGTAGCAACAGTTGCTCAGCTCTTTTGTAATAACCCATCTGACAGTGCAGTTTTCAACGTTTTGCAGTCCATTACACTTCTTAACCAGTGGAGGAGGCTCTCAGGCTTGGAGAGGCCGTGGCAACAATGAGAACAAAGACGTGGGGCTCCAATTTTACTATGATGGACAGGGATTTGCTGCTGTTTCCATGGCACCCTCATTGTTCCATGTGGACTTCTATGACATCTCTGGCAACATCCTACATACTGTCAACCTCTTGAAAAACTAGGTTTTGTGCGTCATGTACTTCAAAGAATCGATGGCCTCTTGCTGATGCATATGAAATATGTACCAAGCGGATGTATGTGAAATGAGGATTGTAGATACAAGAGTGTAAGCAGGCACATTTGCAAATAATTTGACCTGCCATTTTGGTTGAAAACCCTGTGATGCAAAGAGGTACCCAATTTTAGTAGACAACTTTTGACTTTATAATTTGTAGATCCTTGATAAATCAAAGGTAGCATAACAGTAGCACTCCACATTGAACCTGTAAAAAATGACATAGAAGTGATTTGCAGTTGCTGATATTCATGAAGCTTTATGAGGAGGTAAGATGTACACAACTGGAGATTTGAAATGTGCAAGGGTGCTACTGTTCAGTGCTTTTTGATACAGTCCTTTAGGTGGGTAGGTAGGTAAAGTAGATGCATGTAGCTGGTTAGCACTTAGCATATAGGTTAGGCTAGTGGTTAAACAACTACCTACAGCTTTGTTTGTTTGACTATTACAGAGCAAGTTGGTTTTGGTAGAGTCCTGGAATGAACCTGATACTTTAGAATAAGAGGATAAAAAAACCTCAAAGAGTATTGAGCCCCATAAAGATTGAAGACCTGTGCCAAATGTTTTTAGTGTAATGATCTAAGGGTAATTTATGTTTTTTCTCTTTCGCTGTTTCTGAGGCATGTCTAAAGATGAAATGTTGAAACACCTTGCATTTTATTCTGGTTTTTTTCCCATTATACCTAGTTGGGTATGACAGGAATTTTTATTGAAAAATCAGCACTGATATTTATGCTTGGTGAAGTGCAAGGCTTTGCCTGTGACCTTGAGCTTTACCTTAGACAGAACTATGTATGCATGATTATCTGGAGAGTCAAACAATTAGAAAATCAGAAGACTTCTCTCTCCAATGTTGAGCATGAAAGGAATCCAGTACATAGCTGGTGACAGAAGAAAGCGTTTTGTTTTGTTTTGTTTTTCATTTCCTGCCCTAGACTTAGAGAACAAAAGTGCATATGGTTGAAAAAGCCCACTCATATTCTAGCTGGCACACTAAAGTGAGTGTAAAGTTTCAAAACTTGCTTTGTGGTCATGTTTAATGAAGGAAAGGCAGGGACAGCATTGACTGGAAGATCAAATTCTAGAGTACTTACTCTAGCTTAAAATGACCATTTGTAATCTATGACCCGCTTTTCTTGATTCACAATGTAACAAGTCGGATCATCATCCAGAATTGAGTCTGTTGCTAGCAAGTTCAAACCATTGTTGTGTAGTTCTTTACTTTTATGAAGAACCTCTACTTATACTTATATATATACACACCTTTTTTCTTCTTGAAGCACAACAGCGGACTTGACCTGACAAAGTCATTAGAGCATCTCCGGAGGCTCAGTATGTGACCCTGCAAAAACATTTTTCACATCCAGGTTTAGTTATGTACTCTTATACAACCCTACCGATAAAAAGTGAAACTGGGACAGCAAATACATGGGGGACTATTAGAGCAAACCACCTGGACCAATCATTATGATGGGCCAATGAGAAACACTAAAGAACAGTTAGAGCATATTTATTACACTCTTTTCTGCAGGTGCACAGTGCCGCTGTGCTTTTTACAAGTCACAACGATTATTCTGAGTCAAAACTATTTTCGTGAGCCAAAGCAGCATATGTTTCTTCATCCAACTGTCCTGTGCCGGATCACATACCGAGCACTGCTGGAGATGCTCAAGCTGATTGGTAGAGCGTCAGCAAGAGTTTCAGCTTGCACACCACTGAGTTCGGACCCCAGACCTTCTGTGGTCCCAGGGTCCCAGAAGGGGCTGAATTAGAATTGTCTCATTCCGCTTCTGGTCCACCAAGACTCTGGTTCTGGATTCAATTCTTCAAAATAAATGAGTTCTAGTTCTGTTTCTGAAAATCAGACCTGGTTACAGTCTGGTTCTTAGCATAGTGGATTGAAATCCGTAATTAATCCCTGGTTCTAGTCACTTTTTTTTCCCTCTGAAAACATGTGTTTCAATTTCAGTTCCACGGACAAATAGAATTGGGGACCTGATATTGAGTCCCATCCTTAAGAAAATAGTTTGCAATTTTGATTTGATTCTAAAAATCAGACCCAATTCCAGTTTGGCTCTTACTAATCAAAATTGACAATTCTTACCCACCAAAGCATGAAATGTTCCATGAAGGTCCCAAAAATTGAACTTACAGTTCACTCACTGGAACACCTGGTGAACATTCCTTGAAACGTGGAACCACGTAGAAACTGCGTCAATTGTTCTCTAGCCTCCATCATACAGGCAGAGCCAACAAAGGTGCAGCCCATTTTTCACTGCTGAAATTTTGCCAAGAAGAGAAATTAAAAGTCCAAAAGTTTTAAATGAATTGTTTTTTGAGGGTGGGTTTTCTTTTAAAAGGAAAAAATTACCAGATTTCTTAATTTGGTTTTCGTAAGTACCAAAAAAGAGAGAAATATGATACTTAATGTCTGGTTTAAGGCATACTTGGCTAAATCTTCCTATGGATGGGTGATCATCAATGATGTGTAGTCATATTTGGCTGGACAGATTTCTATGTATATTTTCTCTTAAGTAGCCAAAAATATGAAAAGGGTAATTAAAGATTTGTCCTTCATTTCTGAATTACAGGCATATTTGGCTAAATCTTCTTACTGGTGATCTTCCAATGGACATTGGCCACGTGGCTTCAGTGTTTTTTCCCCCTCAATTTTGCGATGTAGCCACATTGGCAAGCATATGAGGATTATAGCCAAGTTTGGCTATAGGACAGATAGAAAGCTAAAAGTTATTAAGAATCCTACTACTTTTTAACTACATGTAGGACCATTGTGTCACATCTGGTTTTGTCTTGGTGCTCCGCACCCTCGAACTTCCGTCACATCCTTAAACTAAACCTGCACATGGTCAAACCACAAACTGATTAGTCCCCACTTTTAAGCTGTCTTGCGCTGATTCAACAGTCTACGATTCATCATGACTCGTTACGTGCGTGGGACCTAGCTCGTTGTGAATTTCATTTTCAGTCTAGGGCCTCTCTTGCCCACGTCTACCTCCAAGTCTCATGTGTCAGCCCAACCGCAAACTTGGAGTGTTCCGAATGCAACAATAATGCCTTTAGCAGTTTGCCCCCTAAAGGACTTAGAGTGGACTCACCCAATGGCGAGCTTGCTTTAGAGTTAGACTCCACCCAGGAATCACTCTTGAGCCTCAAAGGGGGAAGACTTGCACTTATGCAAGTCCCCCTTTTGGCACTAAACGGGCCAAGGCAGTTACGCCTTCCCCGGAACCCATTTTGATCCCCGCAAGGCACACTTCTGTCTCGTTCGGCTTGCCAACCCGAGAATCGAACCTAACTCGACAAAAAGTTGGATCACCCTTGTGACTAAGGGGGTCGCCCCTTAGTCCAGTCTAGACATGGACCTCAATTGCGACCTGATTGCGTTCTCTTACTGAGTCGCTTCCAGAAGACCAGTGGAATGGTGCATATGCAGCTGTGAAAGCACTCAAGAAAGATGATGTGATGATAATTGTTGGTACTTCCGCTCAAGTTTACCCTCGCTCAAGTTGTGGCCTCGATCGCCCAGAAGTGCACGTCACATAAAATCTAAATGTGGCATGCTCAGCTTTTTTTTCGCTACTTTTCAAGCTAATTTTTTGAAAATATTCCCAAAAAATCCCTTTGAGATGGTAGCAGCTCATTTTCAGATTTCGCAAGAGTGCAAAATTTCGCACAAAACAATCTGACTGCTTGGCTTGCATCCTTAAATTCCTAAAAAAGGCGTAGGTAGCAGTTTTAACTGTCTAGATTTCCAAGCTGGAAATGGCCACTGCAGACGGACAGACGACCATCCTGACAGTCCCGGACTGGACTGGACCAAACCCACCGGCTTGACTGTCTGCAGACAACCATTGACCTGCACTTTGATGACTTTATTGACCCCAACAAAGCCAAAGCACCCACCGGCAGCAGACAGGCTATTGTACAGGCAGGAGCAGCAGCTAGTGCAGAGCAGTCGAGCTAGACTTGCAAATCAACTAGAACTGGTGTCTGTTCGTGTTTAGGCTCTTGCAGCTCAGTGGTGTGAAATTGGGCATCTAACAAGATCTTTTGTAACAGGTCTCATGTGGTGTGATCTGTTTTTCACAGATATAGAGAAATCTTCAGTTAAAATTCTAAGAGAGCAAGTTCCACTAGATCCGCGTACCTGGCTTCTATGATTCTAGTTGTTGAGCAGAGGCCAGCCCGCCGGGTTGTATGATTCTGTAGCTTGTTTATTAATGAACAGAGAGGTTTTACAGCTACGGGATTGAGCGTCATGAGCTCTTGTAATTTCATGAGGCCTTTTTATTTTCAGAACATAATGAGGAGTTTGCAAGTTAGTCCTATGATCAGCTCTCACGCGGCTCTTATCAAAGTCTAGGCCAGCAGCTGAATCATGAAAAAGCCTTAGATCAGCTTGATCTAAAATTCTTTAGAATGTTAGATAGCCGCTTTGAAATTATTAACCCATATATTGTAAGATCATGGTCATGATTAAAAGAACTATACTTGAATAAACTGTAGAAAATATTTCTGACTGAAATTGCAGACTTCGAGTTTCGAACAGACAAAAACGAATTCTCATTAGTCTCCAACGCTCTTTTCTATTACGACCTGAATATTCTAGTCATGTAAACATTTGCTAGTGTGCGGCCTATGCCGTTGACCTAGTGATTTTTTTTGTGGCGAATTTTCGTCATTTTCTGATAAATATTTTTGAAAAAGAATGTTTTGTGAGAAATTCTCTGATTTTTGAAAATTTTCTCGGACTCATATGTTCCGTTCCACCATACTTAAATATGAATTGAAAACGGTGTGAAAGAAGAATAACATGTATAAGGAAAGGAACATTTCTAAGGTCCTTCCTGGGTTGAAGGGCTTGCCCGAAGGCGATCAGCCCCTCGACTACAAGCAAAAATTGAGGAAGAGCCTAAAAATGTTCCTTACCTTGCCCAAAGAACTTTTCAAAATTTGGGAACCTTATAAAGGTGGAAGGTTCTTTTTTAGTCAAATTAGGATATTTCATGAATGGAAGGTTCACGTCTATTTGAAACGGAGGGAGGTCAATGGAAATTTGCGTGGAGAAAATTTGATAAGTTCTAAATTACGGAGGTCTGAGCAAACCGAGTTTAAGGGTTGGGTGTTGGGATAAATAGAGACCTTGGTCGACTGAGAATGGTTGAACCTGTTGAATGATTCTAACTTACACATGGAGGAACAGAATGCAGTTCCTCAAAAATCCTAGCCATCACAGTGGGTATAGCGATAAATTTTATATGTGTGCCAACAATACCAGCTAACAAAATCATTTGTATGCTACATTCTATAACATTCAGAATCCATGCTTCTACAACATGCAAGCACCTGGAGACTAGATTTTATTAATTTCATAATGTCAACTTGTTTGAAACTTGTTGAAAATTAAAACATGAAAAACCAAGCAGTGGTTACTCTTATTGCCATCAAAATTAAAGCTTATTTGAAACTAGAATATTAAAAACCAAGCATTTGAACTACATTTCTTCACAGAAGAGAAAAACCAAGCATTGGTTACCCTTCTTCCCCAAAAAACTCAAGCTTGTTTGAAATCAAAATAGGAAAAACCAAGCATTCGTTACACTTCTTGTCAGAAGTTACTGTTTTAATCTGTACCCCTTGTGTGTGTGCACCCCTTACATGTTCTTGCTGCATGTTGGTAAATCCTTGACCCTCTGATTAGTGCACTGATTTGCTTCAATTTTCTAGCATACTCGAGGTACAGTTGCTGATGTGTTAGACTTTAGACAAAAACCAAATCAATGGAATATCGACTTAAGTTCGTCGATAATTTTTTCCTTCAAATCAGTTTCGTGTGGACTTGAACTTGCGTGCCACATGATCTGAGAGTCTGCAACCCAAGCTTCGAACTCCCGGCGCTGTTCTGAAGGCAAAATTTGAATTACAGTCAGATTTGATCAGCTGTGGGATCGCCGGTGATTGGGGTAAATTGTAGCTAGGAATTGCTTTGCTAGTTGCCACCAGGATTGCCGCCTGGACCACTCGGTACAGGACTTCCCTTGTCTGTCCTTTGAGCGTGGAATTTGAAAGTTTTTCGGTGCAGGGGTGTAGCCGAGGACTCCTCTGGCTCACTGATTTTTCTCGTCATTTCAACAGTGCTGGCTGGAGGTGGAAGAGATGCGGCTCCCGATCTCCAAGAATTAAAGTGATTATAAGAACCTGCAGTTCCACCTTCAGCTGTTTGTTTGTCCGATTCTGTGAACATGGCGATGAAATCAGCGCGTTCGACTACAGCTTCGTCGACTATGGTTGTACTGACGACTACTGGCGCGTGGTCTACTCCTTTATGGGAATTCGAAAGCTGGGTGCTGCTGCTAGGATTAACCTTGACGCTTCCTGGTACCCGAAACCTGGCGGCAGTGGCGCCCTGGAGGTGTGCTCCGTGGAACAATATTAGAACCACGATCATCAAATAAACTGTTCCCATCATTTGGATGTTGAGCAGACTCGGTGCGGCCATGATTAGTGGTGCTGCTGTCATGCGGGTACTTGTTGCCTTATGAAAATGTTGTGACTAGTAGTGAATCGTGATGTGGCTGGCGATTTTCGGAGGAATGAGAAACTGCTTTTCTAGATCAGGTTCTGCAACGGCTTGAAGTTCTGTACTAGCTCTGGGTGTCTAAAATGCCGCGATGATTCATCGACTAGTGATCTTACTCTCTAATGACTTCCTCCTTGCGATCAGTGAGCCGAGGTTCTCCGTTGAGCCAAATATGAACTCCTGTGATGGTTATGGATCAATGTTTGCAACTTCGACAATGGTGAATAATTATGCACTACAGAGTCTGCTTGTCCGGTGTTAATATATAGGTGGAATCTGTCCGAGGCTGTGACTGTCAGGTCTTGTATACTCCACCACGAGACGCGTGATCCTGCAGCACCCTGCACAGATGCGCTTTTAGTTTGACCCCCAGGTTTTGGCGAAGATTAATGCCACCGACTGCGTCCAAATCGATGCGTAACTACCAAGGATGCCTCCAAGTCCAAGGCTTTGCGTGGGCATCAAATCGGATTAAATTACATAAGCTAGTCAGTTCGCTATGAATGTCAAAGCTACCATTAGCGGCAAGTTCGTTGAGATTGATAGTCGGTCCTCACGGTCATAGAGAATAATTAAGTAGTTGGTGTGCAGGAAATATACATATATATATTGAGTCATGATGCTCTCATTCGTAACCGAACGTGGGTCGCGGAATCTTGTATCAATTTAGTCGGGACCGGGCCGGTCTAATTCCTTCCTTCCAAAAGACCAGCTGTACACAGGCAAGATCTTGAACAGCATGGTGCGGTGGTTCCCACCATGGTGTACAACTACTTCTCCTGCACGGTTCAAAATCCTTTGAACTGACCAGTGACGAGCTCTTTTGCAAGCAGGTTCCTGGGAGCTTACCACACGGTCAAGGGGTGGAAAGTGGGCCCATGAGTAATGAAGGTCACCCATTACACAATACCTAGTGTGCGTGTGCTCTCTGTGTGGGTAAGCGTCATGGTTTGTGATCAGACGTTCGATATGACCTGCTCGCCCAATGAAAGTTTGTCTTAATTTACCTGGACCAATTCCACCGGTGCTCAGCATGTGAACCTGTAAATTAAAAATTGGATTAAGAAAAGTCAAAATATGTAGGTTTGGCTCAGCGTGCAATGGTTTTGACGCAACGTTTTTACACAGTTTGCTGAGCCGGGTAAAAGGCACAGGAAGTGTAACACTTGCCAGACAAGAGTGTAATGAGTATGGTCTGACTGTTGGTTCCAGTTTCTGAATGGTCATTCATAATGATTGGTCTAGGTAGTTTTGTCATTAATAGTCTCATGAAACAAGTTTTGTGGGCTGTGTCACTTATTTATTTTACAGTTTTCTCATGTGGCTCCTAAAGTGGCTATGAGTCACCAGAGTATTTAACCAAATGTGGCTACAAGACAAATAGAAAAGTAGAAAATCTAAGAATTGTATCACATGTTGCGAACAACTAGAATGCATTAGTTAAATATGGAGATTTCAAAAGATAGAAATCTGTCCAATTCTTCCAAAACTCTGGGCGATTTCATAACTTTCTTCCTCAAAATGTGGTGAGTTTTTTGAAAAATTTCCAATAAGTTCCCTTGATCATGTTGCTCCAAGATTTTTTTATAAAAAAAAATGGCAAAAATTCACCACAAGGTAGATATTAAAAATAAAATAAAACTAGGATGTGAGAAATACTTTTGCAACGCCACATAATGACGATCTCTGGGGTTGCTCTGGGTGCTTTGCCTATTGAAAGAGGACATGAAAATAGTGAGAGCTCATCTATACTTGTTTTCCACTATCTTTTCATCACTTTCCACAATTTCTACCTTCATATTATTGCTAGCACCAGCACGCAGGCACCATGATAGCTAAACATGAGCCAGTTTCCTTGAACAGCCAACTGGCACTTTGTTTATGGTAAAGCCCGCTTTATCGAAGACCTGCCCTGATGATTGATTTCTATTGTTTTCCCTTACTACCCACCGGGTATCACAAGAAGATAATTTTTAAAAGGGGGGTGTTTTGAAAAATGGAACACGCCAAATAGAAGAGGGAAAAATAAGGTGGGTACTATGGGCTCCAATTACACTAAAACACTCAGAGCAGGTCTTTCCATCGCTATGGTAAGTGGTGCTTTGTCTGTCTAGGGAGTAACCCATTACAATAGTGGGTGTAGTGCAAGACTCAATGTTATTCAAACATGAACCCTAAATATTTAGATGGCAAGGACAGAAATAATCAGTGGGTGGCTTTTATTGTGAGAATTCAGCATAGTGTATGAGGATCTATGCCTGGTTATAACTGCCAACATTGAGGTTAATACATACAAAATCTTCTGCATGCAAAGTAGAACTCAAACGTGTATTAATGTAGTTCGCACAAATAAGTAAATAGTCCAATGTTGCTGGGTCTGCTATCCAATGGTTTCAGACAAGAGATGATGACAAATTTGTTGCAGAATACACCACACCCAAATTAAAAAGCAATGGCATGTAAAGGATCTATGGTTCTAATTAACTAATTTTCCTCACCCTACAACTACTTCTCATGAACTTGGGTGCCACATGATCTGAGGGTTTGCAACCCAGGCTACTACGGGCTTTGACGTCCCGGCACTGTTTTGAAGGCAGTATTCAAATCACAGTCGGATTTGATCGGCTGTGGGATTGCAAGTGATTAGGGTAAATTGTGACTAGGAACTGCGTGCTAGTTACCACCAGGATTACCGCCTGGACCACTCGGTACAGGACTTCCTTTGTCTGCCCTTTGAGCGTGGAATCTGAAAGGTTTTCGGTGCAGGGCAGTAGCCGAGGACTCGTCAGGCTCGCTGATTTTTCTCATCGTTTCAACGTTGCTAGCTGGAGGTGGAGGCGATGCGGCTCCCAATCCCCAAGAGTTAAAGTGATTATAAGAACCTGCAGTTGCAGCTTTAGTAGCTTGTTTGGAGTCTGTGAACATGGCGATCAAATCAGCTGCGGGTTCGGCGGGTTCGACTACAGCATCGACGACCGTAGTAGCACTGACGACTATGGACGAGTCGACGTCTACTGCTTTTTGAGAACTCGAAAGCTGGCTGCTGCTTGGATTAACGTCGACGCTCCCTGGTACCCGTAACCTGATCGCAGTGGCGGTCTGGAGGTGTGCTCCGTCGAACAATATCATAGCCACGATCATTAAACAAATTGTTCCCATCATTTGGATGCTGAGCGTTCTCGCGGGTGCCATGATTACTGGTGCTGCTATCATGCGGGTACCTGTTTCCAGGTTATAAAAATTTTGCGACTAGTAGCGAATCGTGATGTAGCTGGCGATTTTCGGAGTAAGGAGTAGAATCTGCTTTTCTAGATCTGTATCTAATGCAACGGCTTGAAGGTCTCAGCTAGTTCTGGATTTCTAAGAAGGCGCGATGATTCATCGACCAGTGATCTTACTTTGTAATCACTTCCTCCCTGCGACCACCTGTGATGAGAGATCCGTTAAGCGCCCAAATACTAACTATGTGATAGTTTAGGATCAATGGTTTCAACCTCGACAATGGCGAATTATGCACTATAGAGTCGACTGGTTCGGTGTTCATATATAGAGCCTGAATCTGTCCGAGGCTGTCGCTGTCAGGTCTTGTATTTTCCACCACGACATCGCGTGATCCCGCAGCACCCTAGCTACTGGACAGATACGCTTTTAGTTTGACCACCAGGGTTCCCGCCGGTGGTTAGTGCAGCCGACTGCATCCAAATCGATCCGTAATTACCCAGGACGCCTTCAAATTCCAAGTTTTCTCCTGGGCATCAAATCAGATTAAATTGCTTAGTCAATTGGCTATGAATGTCAAAGGCTACCATTAGCGGCAAGTTCGTTGAGATTAGTAGTCGATCGTCGTGGTCATAGAAATTAATCAAGTAGTTGGTCTGCAAGCCAAGGAAAGATACATATATACATAAATGTATGCATGACGCTTTCTTTCCTATATATATACACTCATCACGCTTGCTTTCGTAATTGACAGTCTGTCGCGGATTCTTGTACCAATTTAGTCAGGGACGGTCCGTCTAATTCCTTCGTTCCGAGTGACGTGCTGTAGGCAGGCAAGATCTTGAACGGTATGGTGCAGTAGTCGCCACCGGTGTACAAATATTTCTCATGCACACGGTTCAAAATCCTTTGAAGTGACTAGTGACCAGCTCTTTCGTAGACAGGTTCCGCGTACAGTCAAATTAGATGAAGAAAAGTCAAAATATGCAGGTCAGGAAAATGGTTTTGACCTAGCTGCATAGTTTGCAGTGCACAAGAGGCATAGCAAGGGTGTGCACTTGCAGAAACGGGTGTAATCACTATGATCTGACTTCTGTTTTTGTGCTTGGCCTATCATAATGATTGGTCCAGGTGGTTTGCTGTTACTAATCCACTACCCATTTGCAGACCCAGTTTCATTTTTATCCGTGGAGTTGCAAAAAAGTAAATAACTAAATTTGGATGGGAAAATGTCTTTGAAACGTCACGTACTGAGCACCTCTGGAGATGTTCTAAGAGTCATGGTGTGTGATCCCACGTTCATGTGACCTCTTTTGCCTGGTTTTCCCGATACAAGTTTGTCTTAATTGACTTCGAGCAAGTCCACAGCTGCTCAATATGTGACCTTGCTATTGAAAATGGGAAGGGGAAAAGTTTGGCTCAGCAAAATGCACAACAAACCTTTTTGGGATTCCTTATGGGACCATCAAGGAAAACTTGAATTTCCCCTATGTATGAAATAGTTTGTTTGACAATGGGAAAATACAAAGATCATCCCCCTATTTCAAATGGGAAAATTAGAATAAAACATTGAAATACTGCCCCCTAAATTCCCTTGGAGGGTTTTCCCTATGTTTTGTCGACTTCAATTTGGTAGAGTTTTCCATTCTTTTCCCTAAAGGATTTGTTATATGGTTTTGGCCTTGCATTTTTGCACAGTTTGCTGAGGGCATAGCAAAGCCTACCTCCAAGCTGAGAAGAGTGTAATAAATATGATCTGACTGTTGCTCCTTGTTTCTAATCAGCCAATCATAATGATTGGTCCAATTTGCTCCTTCCTATTTGTCACATATTTGGAGTCCCAAATTTTGTTTTACGGCAGTCTCCCCACTATTTGCAGTTCCAATTTTAATTGGGTAGGGTTGGAAACAAGTATAATAGGCTACATAAACTTCGATGTGAGAAATATTTTGCACGCTCACATACTGAGCACAGCAGGAGATGCTATTAGGTGCATTGCCATGATGACGCCATCAAAGAGGATATGAAAATAGTGAGAGAGTTCTTCCATTTTAATTTTTTCCCATCTTTTCATCACTTTCCAGAATTTTTACCTTTGTCTTTTACTAGCACCTGGAAGTTCAGGCAGCACTTAGGCAGCACAATGGCTAAAATATGAGCCAGTTCCCTTGAACAGCCAACGAGCACTTTGTGTAAGGTAAAGCCCAAGGCAGCCAGATTTTTCCAAGAACTGCTCAGATCATTTTTTTTAATTTTTCGTTCCATCAGGCATCATGGGAAGAAAATGGAAATAAATTGGGGGCGGGGGGGGGGGGGGGGGGGGGTTGTTAAAAAGAGAAGCTTTTGCCCGCGGGGGGGGAAAAAAAAAAATTAGATAATTTGTGTTTTTCAAAATTCGGAGGGAAGGGGTGGGTAAACCAATTGGATTTGATGGACAATTTTTTGGCTGTCACTAAAATTTTTAAAAAGAAGTTTACGATAAAAATCGTTATTTCTAAAAATTTTTTCCAAAATT
>Ga0116229_10007345_pt1 | contig 17496 bp, 7 predicted proteins | sample S1TSphgellanicum_3_FD_87313 | JGI IMG/M metagenome (GOLD analysis project Ga0116229, IMG submission 87313) | Host-associated microbial communities from peat moss isolated from Minnesota, USA - S1T2_Fc - Sphagnum magellanicum MG | ecosystem: Host-associated > Plants > Peat moss > Unclassified... | reverse complement strand
GAGATGCCTTGTGTGAATGGGCCAACCATCCACTTTATGTTAGGAAAAACCTGGGAAAGAGAATGCATGGGAGGTTACGGCATGTTGTGTGTCATGCGGGTGTTGGATGAGTATGAGCCCAAGGAAGCCACCAAGTTGGTGACTTTCGCCAAGTGCATAAAGCAAATTTTGGAAGAGTTCCTCGATGTGATGCCCGAAGAGTTGCCCGAAGACCTGCCCCCGAGAAGACGAGTTGATCATGAAATTGAGATGGTATTGGGAGTGGCACCTCTCACCAAGGCCCCATATAGAATGAGCCATGAGGAGTTGAAAGAGCTTAAGGTTCAACTCGAAGAACTCTTCGCGAAAGGTTACATCAAACCGAGCAAGTCGCCATATGGGGCACCCTTCTTTTTTGTTCACAAGAAGGATGGGACGTTGAGAATGTGTGTTGATTATAGAGCACTCAACAAGGCAACGGTGAAAAACCGGTATCCTTTGCCTCGAATCGATGATCTATTTGACCGTCTCTCAGGAGCCAAGGTTTTTAGTAAGATTGATCTACGTTCGGGATATTACCAAATTCAGATTGCGGAAGGGGATGAAGAAAAGACTATTTGCCACACAAGGTATGGCTCATACGAATTCTTGGTGATGCCTTTTGGGCTCACCAATGCACTCGCCACATTTTGCACTCTCATGAATGACATTTTCCGGGAATGGCTTGATGACTTTGTGGTCGTCTACATAGACGACATTTTGATCTATAGTGGCTCCTTGGAGGAGCATGCGGAGCACCTCCACAAGGTGTTCCAAAGGCTAAGGGAAAACAAGTTGTATGCCAAGCTCGAGAAGTGCGAATTTGGGGTGACCAAAGTGAACTTCCTTGGGCATAGGATAACTCAAGAAGGTTTGAAGATGGATGATCACAAGGTCAAGGTAATTATGGATTGGGAACCACCCAAGTTGGTGCCGACCTTAAAATCCTTTTTGAAATTGGCCTCCTACTATCGCAAGTTCATCAAGAACTTTGCGAAAATAGCCACGCCTTTGACAAACCTCTTGAAAAAGTCTGTTGTCACTTACGAATGGGAAGAAGCATGCGACAAAGCCTTTGAGACCTTGAAAGGTATTTTGGTGAAGGCACTTGTGTTAAAGTTGCTCAACTTTGACAAGGACTTTGAAATCCATTCCGATGCCTCCGATTTTGCAATTAAAGGAGTCCTAGTGCAAGAAGGAAGACCGGTGGCATTTGAGAGCAAGAAGTTGAGTGAGACGAAGCGAAGGTGGCCAACACATGAGAAGGAAATGTGGGCGGTCATACATTGCCTCAAAACTTGGGGCCATTACATAGGCTCCAAAGATGTGGTAGTGTGGATCGACAATGTGACCTTGAAGTACTTTGCAACTCAATCCAAGTTGTCTTCAAAGTAAGTGAGATGGCAAGAGACACTGGCCTTGTTCAATGTGGATATTCGACACAAGCTTGGGAAGGATAATGTGGTGCCCGACGCGTTAAATCAAAAACACTAACTTAGAGTGGTGTATGTGGGAGAGATGGAACTTCAAAAGGAAGTTCGACTAGCAAGCTACCGTGATGCATTTGCCAAAGAGGCAAGGCAAAACATTTAGAATGGAGCCAAGTCCCACTTCCATTTACAAAATGGATTATTGTGGTACAAGCAAAAGCGACTCTATGTGTCGGAAAGGAAGATGAGAAATACCATTTTGAAGGAGTGTCATGATGGACCACTTGCGGGTCATGGTGGTGCAAATTGCACCACAACACTCCTAAAGAAGTCCTACTATTGGCCCAACTTGAAGGATAGTGTGGAATAGTATGTGAAGACTTATTTAACTTGCTAACAAAATTGAACCTTCAACAAGAAGCAAGTGGGTTTGTTGCAACCTTTGCCAATTTTGGAAGGGCCGTGGGAAAGTGTGTCCATGGATTTCATGGTAAGCTTGCCCCCATCAAGGGGGTTCGATGCCATCATGGTGGTGGTGGATCGATTTAGTAAGATGGCACATTTCATTCCCACAAAAGATGAGGCCACGACCCAAGAAACTAGTAGGTTGTTCTTCACACATGTCTTCAAGCTTCATGGGCTTCCAAAGGATATAGTCTCGGATCAAGACCCAAAGTTCACAAGTAAGTTTTGGCGAGCCTTCTGGAAGAGAATGGGGTCGGAGCTCAAAATGAACACTTCTTTCCACCCCCAAACAGATGGGCAAACCGAGAGGGTGAACTTCGTGATCCAATAATTCTTAAGGAATTATGTGGCGCCGGATCAACGAGGTTGGGTGGACCACTTGGAGTTAACCGAGTTTTGTTACAACAACTCAGAACATTTCGCGACAAGGTCCACCCCCTTTCAAATGGTGACGGGCAAATCACCAATTGTGCCCATGACTTGGGTAGCACATGGACAAACCCCGAGTGATGCAAGTGAGGAAGTGCCGATGGTCACATAACTTGATGAAGAAAGACGGCGCCTTTGGGAGGTGGCAAAGGCTAACTTGGAAAAGGCGCACAAAAGGTACAAGGATTTTGCGGACAAGTCCCAACAAGAGGTGAAGTTTCAAGAAGGGGACGAGGTGTGGTTGAACATTTAAAATTTCCGGTTGCTAGAAGGTTTAAGTCATAAGTTTTTGGGCCCATATGCATGCCCATTCAAAGTGTTAGAAAAGAAATTTTCCGACACTTATAAGTTAGAATTACCGGAAAACCTTAGAGTTCATCCCACATTTCATGTGTCTCTTCTGAAGCCGGTCTCCCATGATACCTCAAGGCCCAATCGAGAGCACAACTCAAGGCCCCCACCTAGACTTGGTTCACAATGAACCAGAGTTTGAAGTGGAGGCCGTGCTCAAGTCAAAGCAACTAAAAGGACGATAGTGGGAATACTTAGTGAAGTGGAAAGGATACCATCCAATAGAAGCATCTTGGGTGAATGAATCCGACATAGAACATGCCCAAGAAGCCATAAAAAAATTCCACACTAAACTGGCAAAAAAGAAGAGACGTAAAACGTGACGAGGACATCACCTTTCTTTTAGTGGGGTTGGGTGCCACATAAAATGTACCACATCAAGTTGCAAGTGAAATAAAGGCTTAAGAACTTCCAAAAGATTGTATCACAAGAATTATGTATAAGTGCAAATAGGGTTGTCAAGTTTAGCATGAGACAAATGGAACTTCTTGCATAGCCCAAATCAAAATCGGACTCCTACTTTAGGGTGAAAAGAAATCTTGACCCCAAAAGAGGAGGCAAGCAAGGTGAGCTTGCAGGGACATGCACAAGCCTTAAGTGCATCCTAAAGGGTTAGTTGGTAGTGGCAGCCAACGCGGGAAGTCATGACCCCATTTGCGTACTTTATCGTGTAGTTTGGGACTTGGGTTTTGGTAAAACCTAAATGTCTCTTCTCATACCTTGATAAGCAAACCTTTTAATCAAGGTTTGATTGTTGTGATCAAGGCGCAAGGTTGGGAAAGGAGTCATGTCAATAGTTTAGGTCAAAAGTAGACTTGACTTGAGTCCTCATGAAGGGAAGGTTGGAAAAATGGCCTCCCAAATGGGGGTTCCGTCAATTAAGCTACTTTAGTCTTTTGATGAAACAAGAGTTAAGGGTTTTCTATGAGATGCCCTTGGACTTGCCAAGAAGGTGTTGGAAACTTGGGGACGCCTAAGTTAGCTTGAAGCAAGGTCTAACCGCAAAAGTCGGCATTTGATGGCCAAAGGATCCAAAGAAAGTGATTGTACTTGCAAAGGAAATTTCTAAGTATCAATGAGGACATTGACCTTTTCTTCTAGTGGGGGAGAGTGTCGCAACCCCACTTTGAGGGAGTTGTGAGGTTGCCACTCACACTCCCGAAAATGGGACTTGGGAGTTCTCCGGGACTCCTAAAAACTCAGAGCGTGATTGCAGGGATCAAAACACCTTGCATTGATGCGTTTTTTATACTGTTGGAAAGTTCTTGAAGTGTAAATGTCCAAAATGGCCTCGTATGAACCATTTGGACATTTGCAGCACAAGTTATGGTCAAAAGAAGGGTCGGGAGTCAAATTGGCAATTTGACTCCCGACCACTAAAAGTCGGGAATTGACCCGATTCTGGTGTGTGCAGGTCAAGTGCGATACACCATTGGAAAGCTCTCGAAGAGAGCTACAACTTTGGTTTAAACTTCGTCCCAAACTGAGTTTGGGGCGAGAAGTAATGAGTGCCCAAAGTCCCGGGAGTTTAAACTGGGACAATTTTGGGACCTCATTTTGGGAGTCCCGGGAAAAAGAGCCATTTGGATGCAAATGTGACGAAGAGCTGTAGAAAATACTATATGGGGGAAGGTGGTGGCTTCCCTTGAGTCCGGGCTGTGGTGAGTCAAATGAGTCCAAGGTAGCCCGTGGCTTGTCCCAACACTAAAAGGGTGTAAAATGAGTTTTAATCAACTTGTTGGTTGGATTTCGATGCAAGACCGTATAATTGAGTAAGCTTGTCCTTTTTCCTAGTCTATCCCGGAGCTTTTAGCACGCCCCTCTCACCCCCTTTAGTGTTGGAAGTTGGGAACGTGCCCCAAGTCCCAGAAATTCCGCAATTTGAGTGACTTAACCCCAACCTGGGGCTAACTTGGGACTTGGGAGCGCATCATAGAAATTGAACTAACCAACTTGTTGGTTGATTTGATGCATGTTTGAGTAAATAACTAAAGCTTGTCATTCTTCTTAGTCCCATCCGGGAGCTTCAGCACGCCCCTCTACCCCTTCTAATGTTGAGAGCTAGGAGTGTGCCCCGAATTCCTCACAATTTCGCTGTGTGAGTAATTTAGACCCATCTTGGGTTTAACTAGGAACTTGGGAGCGTGTCATTCATTCTCTTTAGCATTTCTCAAATGTATTATTGGTTCATCAAGGATTTCGAGGTAAGAATCCATAATACATGCAAGGTAATGTTAAAATACAATGGATTGTAACAATGTATACAAAATAGACCAAATGTATATGTTGATAAAGATTTATGGGAACTTGTTAGGATTTGAATTATGTTTGGAATGAAAAGTATAACTTTCTAATGGAGAAAAAAGAAGATATGGAAAATAATGGTAATCTTTTGGGAATGAACATTGTAGTTATTAAAAATCAGAAAACATAATTATGTTGTGTTTTTGAGGAGATGTTGGAGATTTTCTTTTGTAGAACATACTATACATAAGTGATTATTGAAATGAATAACAATGGAGAATAATGAATTTAAAATTTTGATTTCTTGCAACATTTTTTCTAGAGTAATTATTTTCATGTTTTTTCTAAAAATAAGTAGTTAATGTTAAAAATAATACTTACTAGGTTGCTCACCCAACACCTTAAGAAGGTGCACAACATTGTGATAGAGAAAGCGAAATCTAATCATCCTTTGATTCATGAAGGGGGCTTAATCACCAAGAACATGTTCAGATCAATAAACACATTTTAAGTGATACACATGTAATTCAACAATGAAATGACCAAAAGGCAATTGCTTGAACTTGTGTGAAAACCCATGCAAAATGAAATCATGTCTAATTGCTTATAAAAAAAAAAATTGAAATGTGAAAGTCCCTTTTGTGATTAGTTTCAAATTGACTTTTACAAGTTTTGGGCATTCAATTTTGGGGTGTTGGGAACATCCCACGCAATGCTTGCACACAAATTAAGAAAAATGAGAACCTATAAACCCCCTCATTTGCACCACTTGATGCATGTATGCAAAAAGGTTGAAGATGGTGTGGGATGGCACATATTGGGAACATGAGTTGAACAAAACAATTTGAATATGATAAATTAATGTACTAGTCATTAATTTCCATGAATTTGAGATGATTCATGTACAATATGGCCTCATACCTACCCATTTTTCTCTTTTTGGTTTAGGTTTTCTTTGTAGGGCCCATGTTAAATGTGGGTTATTGTTTCAATGCAGGTTTCATAGGATCAATAAAGATGAATTCATGGTGACCATGATTCTTCTCCAACTTGAACATCATGACATTTATACCCATAAACATGTGGAGAATGTGGCAAAGGTGGCAATAGCCTATTGCTAAGCACATGGGATTGGTGATGTGGATTGTAATTCTAAAAAAGGTTCTCCCCCATATAGGGATTAGGGTGTGGGTAGGATTGTATGTAGTGGACATTTTTGGCATGGTTTTGTAGAATTGGGAATTTCCATCCACCTATCATGTACATAAAAGCTATGGTTTGCATTTGAGGACATGATCCTTTATGATATCTAAATATATGTAAAGAATTCTTGATTTTTGACAAACCTTTTTGTCATGGACTCAAAACCATCTTATTCTTGCATTATTATTTCACATATACATTGTTCAAGTGTAAGATTCTTAAGCAATATCTACATAATTTTTTGTAAAATCTTCATGATGTTAGGGGAAATTTGCAATACCCACATATGGGCACTCAATACACATTGGGCTTTTGATTTGTGCGCAATACCTGCATATGGGTCACAAAATAGGTGTTGATTTATTGGGTTTAATCATCCTTTTGAAGCCCAAAATGAAAGGATGCAAGTATTGCACTTTGGGATATATCTTCAACTAACTACCATAAATTAAGATTGAGTCATTTTCATGACATCCATGATGTGCAAGTATTGCATAAGGTATAAAACCATTACTATGTTGCAATATTCCCATGTGGGTCATGAAAATAAGTGGAAATTTAAGAACCCAAAACCATTCCAAACATGGTGGTTTAAAATTGATGTGGGTATTGCATTTTTGGATTCAGTTTTCATCCAATCACCTACGATTAAAATCAAGTGAATTTCAAAATTCCTTGTGTATGCATATTGCATGATGTAAAACCCTAAACTCAAAACCCAAAATAGTCCTAATGGTAGATGTTGTAAACCTTAACAACTATACAAACATATGTAAATGCAAAATACATATTTTTTAATAGTAACTAATTATGCTCTACATTTTAAAGCTAACTAAATGGGAATGATAAGTGGAAAAATTAGCCCCTAGATTTTAAAGCGAATAAAATAAAATAAATAAAAATAAAAAATCTTAAAAAATCTTAATGGTAGATGCCACAAACCCTAACAATGTTACAAAAATATAAAATTGCAAATCTTTTTTCATAGTAGTTAATTATGTCTCGTATTTTAAAAGTAAATAAATGAAAAAATTGAGCGAGAAAAGAGGTTGAGACTTTTTCCACTCCTTCTCAAAAGCAATAAAATGAATGTGCTTTGCTCCATATATGTCTAAATGAAAAATCCTCCCAAAAATCCAATTTAAGGTGGACTTTAGTTAATATAAAAGGTGCAAAATTCATAATTATTTATTATGAGAAAAAAACTTAATTGCAAACCATATTCTTTAAGTACTTCATTAAAATAGGTACATCAAATAGTTAAATCTATTGCTTGGTGCTTAATTAAATTAAATTAATGAAATTAAATACATTGTGCATTACATATCCCAAAGTGAAAACAAAGTTATAAAATCAATGCCATAAAATTGATTGCTTGGATTTGAAGTTAACATTTATCATCATTAGGGGTTCAAATAGGATTAAAATGATTATTGGTGTATTCTTTGTAACACTTGGATTTTATATTATAACTTCATCGATCAAAGTTGACAACATGGAAGCGCTAAGTAGGTGCAACAATGAAGGTGTAAGTAGGTAGATTTTGTCAAGAGGTAAAGGTTTAGTGGAAAATAGATAAAGGTTTTGTCAAAAGGTAGTGGTTTAACTAGGAAAAAATAGAGGTATGTCAAAATGCAAAGGTTTAGTTAGGAAATAAAAAAGCTTTGCTCAAAGTAAAAGTTTAACCAAGAAATAAAGAGATTTTGTTGAGTTAGGAGAAAATATAAATTTTGCCAAGAGGTAGAGGCTTAGTTGAGAAGAGATAGAGTTTTGCCAAGAGATAGAGGCTTATCTAGGCAAAAATAAAAGCTTTGCCAAGAGAAAAAACGTTTTGTCATGCAAGGATATAAGTCTTGTTGAGAACTACTGGTTTAGCTAGAGAAAGATATAGGGTAGGTAGGGGATTAATTTTTTGTTGGTAGGTAGGGCCAAGATGTAAGGCTGCAGGGTAACTAGGTCAGTAGGGTAGGATAACTAGGTCAATAGGGTATCTAGGTGGGAGGGTAGTATGAATGTCAGGGTTGAAAAAAAAGGTCAAAGCTCAGAGCAGCCACACAAGGTTGTCTGTGGTGCAATGTTGGTTAACGCAAGGTCAGGAGCTGGACGGAAAAACGCAGCCCATTCTAGGACAGAATGGCCAACTGGTGCACTGGTGGGTGCTGGTTTACTCTGGCCAGACAGTGGAACATGACCAATGTGGTATCTATCTATGAAGGAAGGTAGTTTGTTTGTTTTGGTTTGTACTTATGAGATCCACCAAACCGGGATGCTTCAGATGGTGTTCTTGGTCTCTTTGGAAAAGCTCTTGAGACACTTCTGCCTTCTTGAGAACAGGACACACTAGGAAGATGAACCCATCATCCTCTACTTGAAGAAACTAAACTAAAGGAACCATCCATTAAGTCCTATGAAAAGAAGTTCAATCAGGAGTTCGTACACAGCAGCAGGGTGAATAGGAGCTCCAGTATTTCACCAAATCCCAATATCCCAAGACAGGAATCTTGTGTTAGTTTCGACACACAAATGACACCGACCATTTTGGAGGCAAGAGCCCCTCTGTTTTAGTTGCATACCCTAGTACCTTAGCCAATTTGATACTAATTATATTATTTTCAGGAATGTTGAAAATTTTCAAAAATTATTTCTTCCAAATCAAAAAATATTGTGTAGGGTAAGAGTGGATATTTAGGAACATTTCATTTGTTGAAATGAAAATTTCAAAATTAATTAATTATTTGACGGACATGTGTTGAAATGGCCAAGGTACTGTGGGAGTACACAAAAAGAAATTTCCTTGTGTAGCCTCTTTGGAGGAAAGCTTAGATCTGTGAATTGAATCCCTCCTCAAAAAGGGCAGGCTGGGGAAGGGGGCTTCAAAATAGCCTACTAACTTTGCTATGTCTGTTGGGGGTATGGTAATCAGCCCTATGAACTTTCTGAGTATCATGATGCAGCATCGGTCCAACCTTGTAGCAATGTGGGCATTTGCATAAGGCATTTGCGCAAGTCATCACACTACCATCTACAAAGTTCATAGGGGTAACTAATGTCCTACCAGCCTTGGACTCAGCTACCCTGAGGTCGTAGGCCACTTATTTTCAGAATGTCCTAACCTTGGGGCCTTATACTACACAAAAATATTGGTTATAAGGTTATAGATTTTGCTTTAAATTGTGTCCTCTGCAGAAGTCGTGGCCAAACAACCCATTGGTTCCAGTTGGAACGAATTCACCGTTAGAGTACCTCTGTTCAGTACGTGACCCTGCAAAAATATTTCTCATATCCAAGTTTAGTTATTTATATTCTTGTAACCGCCTGTATAACTAAAACTGGGACTGCAGATGGGTGGGAGAATACTAATAGCAACTCACCAGGATCAATCAACAGCAAGTGTTAGGCTTTGTTGTGCCTTTTACCAGCTTCTATATTCATGCTGTGCAAAAATGTTGCGCCAGAACCAATTTGCTGAGCCGATCTGGCATGTTTTGACTTTTCTTCATCCAATTTTCTTTTGCAGCACCACAGCTGATCTTATTAACTAACCTCCTATTTTTTCATATCAAGCCTGGATCTATTTTTGCAGGCCCTTAGCAGCCTGAAAGTTTGGAGAGATGTCCTCATGACCGACATTATTCCCAGCAGCATCTGTATAATGTTCATTGTTTTGGCTGGCAGCGAGGCAGCTGGACATATTCTGGGGGAGAAAAAACCAACAATAAGAACAACAACAATGGCCGACAGCATTTTGTTGTCCACACTCCATTCAGAAGGGAGAATAAGAAGAATTGCATATGTCACCTGTGTGAAGGTGCAGAAGGGTACCAGGAGTTGTGCTCATTTGTGTTGAGTTCAGTCTTCATTGTTAGCCAAGCTCTTGAAACTAGTGATAATAAATAAACAAAGGGAGTGAACTTAACATACATTGGAGGGTTCATATGCCATTGTTTTGCAAAGATTGCAATGACAAGAGTTCATTGTCGTTTGGTCGGATTTTGTTTCAATCTGAAAAACTACCGCCAACCAAGTCTTCCTGAAAGAGTAGTGCCAAACTAGTCTTCCCTTCAATAAACCTCTACACGGTGGGTAGGTGCACATCATGAACTAACATCAAGGCTTTTGTAAGTGCTGTAGTTGGGAATCGATTGATCAGCACTACTTGCTGTACAAAGAATAATGCGTCAAAGCTTTTTCGCAAACCTGTGCCCATTTATTCATTTTTTTCCTATTCACCAATCATAGCCAACATGTCAAGAGGGAGTGAACACCTACCAGGAGGGCATGGAAGGTGCTAAACACACCCCCAATGAGCTCTGTCGGGCACATTTGTTGGTCAAAAATGCTCAGCCCTGTGGTTTTGTTGCAGGTTTTGACAGGTTTGACCTTGCTTTTATGCTAAATAAAAAATAGCATTGGTATTCTTCAAAGTTGAAATATTGATGGTTGGTATCCGCGCTTTTGTTTTTTTGTTTTTTTGAGAGGCCTTGAATTTGAAATCGTTGATATAGTAGAATAGAAATATAAAAGTCTCTTTGCAAAACAAACTGCATTAATTTTTGTGCAAAACCATGCAAGAGACAAAATGACAAGCCCAAAAATGTGTTGGACAAAGCTTGTTGGGGTGGGGGAAGGGGGTAATTAGTGCACCATGGTCGATCAATGGTGCCTGGACAGGAAACATTTTGTTTGGTTGCATTCCTGTCCCATAGCTAATCACCATGATTAGGCTATGCACCAACTATCCACATGCATCTTCCTAACTAGCCAGGAAATAGTTTATGTAATTACTATGATACTTACCCACATAGAGCATGCCCAGCAGCAACCCTCTATAAGTATGTAGCGCATCCAGTGTGTACTGTTTAGTTTCCCCCCCATCCTCACCCATGAACTTAAAAGATCGAGTGTAAAAGTCGGACTATTTAACTCACCACTTGGGTCAATCATTGTAGTTGTCCAATGAGAAAGAGTCATTTATTGTTTCTCAAGATGAATCGTACAAAGTCAGAGACTATTTAACTCACCACCTGGGCCAATCATTGTAGTTGGCCAATGGAAAACAGTCATTTATTGCTGAGAAACACTTATTTCCTGATATGGGTGATCGTGGAGGGCACCCTAACCATGTAACCGAAAGAAGATTCAGAGTGATTTTCTGTAAATCTTCATCCAAAAAGTACTGTAAAGGCCAATTTACTGCTACCATTGGGCATGCTCTTACGGAGGTATTGGGTAATGTAAGGGGGAAGAAGGAGGGTGTATAAGGAAGGTGTGGAACCTGGGCAACTTGGCACATCTGAGTCTTAACTGGATTGTGCACGGGTGGGTGCTGGGTCACATCACCCTATATATGTTTGGCAACCAGTTAGAAAAACCTAACAAATCAGTGTTTGGTTTGCAACAAATTTTTGTTATTTTTGACCCACAAAATGGAAAAAAATTTGGGGGTTTTTTTTTTCTATTGTAAATTCAACTAATTTTCCTAATCTTTTGGAAAAACCTGCCAATTTTTTGATATCAATTTAGCCCTGCTAACAATCTTTTGTAAAGTAGCAACAACAGGAGGGCCCACTCCACCCTGGGTGCTTGGATGAAGATCATGATACAACATGGCAGGATGTGATGAGGTTGTTGGGCAGAAGGCATTGCTTCCCACCCCCACAGCCTTGGCCCCCAAAATTTATAGAAGCTTTGCACGCCACCTGCAAATGCTGTTGGTGTTGAGTTCAGCACTGAGCAGCCACCCTCACGTTCTCTCTTTGTAAAAACTGTACCTTGTTCAGTGCACCATATAGGTGGACAATTGCTAATAGGATCAGAGTCTTGATTGGTTTATAGGTAGGTACCTATTCATTGTTTGCTTGTAAAGATAGGGTGAACAACCTAGTCATTGGTAGCATTGATAAACCAAAACTGATTTTGCCTTGTTCTCAATAAGTATTTAGGGCCGGAACTCAAGAGAAGGATGACCAGATGAAATGATGAAACCCTGCCAAACTTTATAAAAAATAATCACTCAAGAACAGGAGAGAAAAAGAAACAAAGAACAAGGACCAAAGTCCAGGCAGGCAAAAGAGCCCCAAAGAGGTGAGCCACACGGAGGTAAGGGAAAAACTAAGTGCTGAAACCTCCACCAGTTGCATGAAGCATATCAATTAAAGAAAGGGTAGGTAGGCCCAACAAAGCTCCAAGCCTAGAAGAACCCTTCCCTGCAACAACAGCCCGCCTTGAAATGGAGGCAGCTTGCACTTACTATAATGCCACCAACACTCTTTGTCTATAAAAGGAATGCAAAACCGATAAAGATGTGCCCTTTGCTATCCACTTCATGTTAGCACATCGATAAAGAAAGTTGTCGACCTACTAGTGAAGACACCCAAAAACCTCCATGGCAAGAAGGAGAAACATGTACATTGGGTAACGGTTGTGATAAAGCCCTTCCTTCACCTAAATAACCACTATTGCAACCACCCCATGGGAAAGAACTGCTTGTGATACCAATTTGTTCGAGTGAAGTCAACAATGACAATAGCGATCAATGTGCAAATACCACCCGAAGATAGAACAATGTTGACCTGTCAACAAAAGGACTCAAAAAAAGACAATGAAAAAACATCAATTTGTTCTTGCAAATATGAAACTTTACATTTCTCGCAATGGATGTAAATGCATCTCAAATGACAGCATGAAATGAAATCCTTTCTCCACCATGGGCACAACAGAAGAGGTGGATTCCCATGGGGTCTAATGGTTGGCCACATAAGCAATGAATTCGACCAAAAATCAAAGGGTGAGGAGGCCTAACCTGGTTTGCAACATGGAGAAATAAACATTTGAAAATAAACATAAGCGTGAGATGATTAAGCAAGCAGATAACCAAGTTGTCACACCAAGCCCTACACAAAATTTCAAGTGTGCTTGATGTGAGTCAAAAGACATGTCATAAATGATGTTAAAAAAAAATGGTTGTGCAATCTTTTTGAAATGGTCCCTTGAAATCAATATGTTCCCCGTTCTGCAAGTTGCTTGAAAAGGGTAAACATTTAGCTATAGCCAAGGGAAGAAGCTTTTGAAACAACCTCAAATTCACTTGGAAGGGGAACAAACGCAAAATTGGTTGCCCCAATAGACTCCAAAAGGAAAGGGTGCAAATCCAACAATAATCTAGAAGCAATGATCAATAATCTTAACGCCCTACTCCTTAGGTAAGCCACCAACGCAATGGTCTATGCACAAATGAAGCCAATCCTGCCACTAGAAATGGGGAAGAAAACTTGCCAACGCACTAAAAGGCCTTTAAACACTCGAGAGAACCTAGGCCTAAAAGTTTTTCAAAAACTTGCATGAGAGTCGAATTGAAAAATGCAAGCTGATGTCGAAAGTTCAAGAGGGGTGAGAATGCACAAAACAAATAAGAAGACCTTTGCATGAAACATCAAAATAAAATCCCAAAAGCAATTTGAATATGTCCCAACTCAGGAAGCATATAAACATAATGAACATCGTCATCTAAAGAGTCTTGTCAAAAGGAAGAGAAGAACGACTCAGAGCCAAAGGGGACCCCTAGAACTTTAACCATAACCATGATAAAAGTTTTTAACAATGTGCAAAATTGATCAGACTTTGTTTTCCACTCACTCCACTAGGTGTCTTGATAGTGAGGGTAGATTAATGGGTATGCAGTCAGTTGTGTTTTTTTGGGGTCAATTTTGTAATGTAGTCAAAATGGCCATTATCTATAAGAAGATTTAGTCAAATTTGGCTATGAACAAGATAAAAGGAAAATAATTTAAGTGTCCTTCTATATTTTTGGGTGTCTATTGGAACCAAATATAGGATCTGGATTCTTTTTATCTTTGCATTTTATATTTTTGATTTTTTAACAAGTAACAACCTCAAAAATCACATCATATCATCACATTATAACCATCATATCAGCCTGCAGCTCACTTCAAGTTGTGAGTGTGAAATTTCGCCAAAATGTGAAAAATAAATAGAGAAATATTCTGTCACAATTTTTTTTTTTTTTCTTTGTCACATTTGGACTCTGATTTTAGTTTGGTAACATTTTTTAAAGCTAGTTTAAAAACTTTTTAGAAAGGTTTTTAAAAGCTGTTGCCATTTAATGCTAAATCCCCTCTTGAGATGCTAGCCAATGATGCAACATCAAAAAAATGAAAAAACAATCACTTATCATAATCGCATTTTCAAATTCTAATTTCATTTTTTGGCAACATCTCACCAGTGAAAAAAAAGGCTGGCAGCCACACAGACTTACAAGGCCAAACAAGCATTGTGATTTTTAAGTTCACCAAATAGGAATAATGTAAGTTACTACTATAGGAGAACAAACTTTTTCTCGGTTGCAAGGAACTAACAAGTAACCCCCATGGCCATTGCTATCATAAACAGAATGATATTTGGCATGGACCACCAGCAGAGCCCACTACTTTTGTGCAACAGCTTGATAGGCACACACACACTCATCTTGCTTTTCATGGTTGGGATACCAACCAATCTTTGCTTGAGTTTATTGGATTTTGATGTCGAAGAGTTTCATGCAAGTGATCTCTAATTCTGCATATAATAATAGACCGTCAAAGTTTTATCATTCTCAACATGGAATTCTCCTTTCTCACATTACATATTTTGCTGCATACCAATGACTAGGGGTTAAGTATAGAGACTCTAAACATTTCAAATCATAAAATCCAGGAACAACCTCATTGTGCATTACTCCATGCTGCTAAGTTGACCATTTTTCCAAGGGTTGGGTACAAAAAAATCTTACCTTGCGTGAACCAGCACCTACACTGGAGCCATCATGGTCGTCAAAACACAAAAACCCTAAAAAAATTTTGTTGAGTTGCTTCTAAACAGTCTCTAGACTAAATCTGGGTCTCCAATTCCAAATTGATCACTTCCTGGGTTGAATATAGCCTCTAAGATGCCTCATTCAAGAAGCGTTAAAGACCTACCAAAAATGCTTTAGCGTGCCAAAAAATTCACCCCAAGGATCCTCCCATGCAAGACTTGGTTAAACATGAAGACATAGCTAGCCTTCATCAGCTTCCACCCCCCAAACTGATTGGCTTCAGGATGCTGGACTAGCAAACAGTAATGTTACTGGAATTATTAGTTGTTGCCTACCTACTTACATATTATGATTCTAATGATTCTTCTTTGTATGAGTTGAACCTTGCACTATCTTGCTAACTACTCACAAGGTGCTTTTTTTTGTATGTGAAGGGTGGTGCCCCATTACCAATAGGATTCCATGTTTTAGTAAATCATGGGTCTCAGTTCTGTTTTCTATTAGTGAGTTGGATGGAGGAGCAAAATAAGAGCAGAGGAAAATGTTGAATTTTGGATGGCTGAAAATCTCCAGTGCAGGTTTTTTGTTTCCTTCATAGTATTTGTGATGTAGCTGAACTGGTGATCATCCAGAATGCTGTTTAGCCAAATTTGGCTACAAATAGGATATGACAGTAAAAAAGTTTAAGATTTCTTCATATTTTTGGCTACATGCTAGAAGTAAAATAGAGAAATCTGGTGATATTTTTCTTCTATAAAAACTGTAGAACTTTGGCAACAAAAAAACCAAAAAACACATGTATTTTTTAGCCATTAAAAAAAAGGCTGGGGCTCCAACTCCAATGGGTTAAATTTTGGTCAATTGGGTGTCAATGTAGCCCAGCCTTCTTCATTGATTTGTTGCAGATGGTAAGTGTGTGTGGCTTGACGAGCTCGAGAAAATTTCAATCCTGGCCCCAAAGTAAAATCTAGGTAGTCTGCTTGGGATTACAAAAGAAACCAACTAGGCTAGCAACTTATACCAAAGAAGAAAAGAAAAGCAAGGAAAAAGGGTAAGCCTGTTTGTTGTTGATGCAAGCTAATCTGGGCCTCCTCTACTTCAAAATGTTGGAAGAATGATCTTAAAGAACTGGTCACAAAACTTGAAAAGCTAACAAATTTGACCCCATCATCAATTCCTGTATGTAGCTAGCGTTGAGTAGTACTAGAGTCTGAAAATTTAATCTTGCAAAAGTGGTGAATTTTTGTGTGCTGAAAACCCACATTTTACAATTACAAAGTTACTTTTTTCTGAAGTTTTTTTCTTGGGAAATAAATCACAAAATAGAGAAAATTTGCCACCAAAAAAAAAACCCCCAAAAGATGAAGACATGCTCTAAGGGTGTGCTTTTCACATTTCCACCCTTTTATTCTTCAAAGCCATGTGATAATACTCTCTTATTATTTACCTTTTCTTTTATGGTGATCATGAGTATCCCAACAGCACCAAAGCATGCGCGCACATGCTCATCTCCCTTGGTCACATACATATGAATCCCACAAACCCTAAGTTCTAACCACAAGTTTTGCACTACCCCGGTAGGTTCAAAGTGGAGTCATCAACTTCCTCTAAACATTGATTTCTCCAATGAAACTCATCCATGGATTTCTGTGTGATAGAAGCAAAATTGGATGATCTGGGTGGTCTCATCATAGATTAAGGAAGATGGTCAAGCAACTCCATCATGCCATTGGGGCACTCTGGGCCCCTAGAGGCTATCAATTTGCCATCAGAATTAACAAAATTAGCTATGCCCCAATTCTAAAATCCCCTAGGTTCCCCTAAACCCTAAACCTTTTTTTAGGGCCTCTTACTTTAGGAATGCCCCCATCCTGTGCTGAAACCATGAGAGCATGTTTCCCTAGAGTTTCTGACCACCCTAGGGTCAGCTTCCACATTGAAAAAAACATAATTCAATTTATTTCTAAAAATCAATTCATTTTCAACATTTTGGAATTATTATCATGATCAACAATCTACAGTGATATTGTCATATGAGTAGTGAAATTATTCATATTGTAGCCTATGATACCTATGATGGTTCTCAACACCTCAGCTCCATATTTTTACAAATTTTCATTTCTATACTTCAAAGATGATTTACTGACAAAACCAATCCTAGGGTAATGTAGCCCCTGGCTTGCAAGCCGAGGCCAAAAACTAAAAGGAGGCATGCTTTTTCAACCTCTTAGTTGTTAACTAAAATTAACATGTAGGTAACATGTCATGGATGGCTATGGAATACCAAAAGGGTCATAGCCGTAATAATTTGAATTTGGACTTTAGGATAGTTTTGTTTGGCTATGAGAAAAATGGTCCCACAAACAAGCATTGTACATCCCAAAACATAATGAGTAGTTTAAGGTTGAAATCTTGGTTTAAACTTAGAATCTTTTCTAGCACTTTGGCTTATTGCTAGAATATTTTTGAAACTTTGACGTCAGGTTGAAATTTGTTCCAAGGTTAAAATCTTTTTCAATAACTTAACTTATGATTAGAATCTTT
>Ga0116229_10007344_pt1 | contig 17497 bp, 10 predicted proteins | sample S1TSphgellanicum_3_FD_87313 | JGI IMG/M metagenome (GOLD analysis project Ga0116229, IMG submission 87313) | Host-associated microbial communities from peat moss isolated from Minnesota, USA - S1T2_Fc - Sphagnum magellanicum MG | ecosystem: Host-associated > Plants > Peat moss > Unclassified... | reverse complement strand
TCCTCCTCCTCCTCCTCCTCCTGAAACTATGTAGATGGGATTCTTGTGGATCCAACCCCAAAGGATTATGCCACAACAGGTGGTGAATCTTTGGGACATACATTCATCAGGATTCAATGTTTTCTCTTCGGGTTTTTTGGTTTTTTACCTCCTCCTCCACCTCTTCTTCTTCCTCCTCCTCCTCAAACTCACTCCTGGGGTGGGGAGTATTGTGGATCCACCAACCCTTTGCTTCCTGTGCTTGCTTCTTTGTTTGTTTGTTTGTTTTTTTTCCTGGTTTACTTTGATGGGAAATGTGGTTTGTGTCAGTTGGGTAGTGGGTAGCTGGAAGTTTTACCTTAATAGGATGCCTTTCCGTTTCCGAAGAGAAAGATAAAAAAAACAGAAAACTGGAGCAACTGACAAAAGGGTGGGCCTGGGATGGTATTTTGCATCCATGGACCTACCATTTTCCACTCATAGGAATTTTGCTAATAGAGGTACACCTATTTAGACGAATTTCATAAGTGTGTTTGGAGGGCACTGACCTTATACATATCAATAATGCTCAGTCCAAAATAGGAGACCTCTTGTGTAGGGAGAAGGACTAAGGATCAAGAATGGGCCCTTCTGGAAATGAAGTGGGAGCCAAGTGTGGGATCCTAATTCCTAGAGCTCATGTCCCCCTTCAATGTCCTTATCTGGCATAAAGATCTGATAGAATATTTGACATATAAAATGGATGTCTGTGATTGAATTTCAGTGGAGTGAGCGGCATGTAAGGACCCCTCCACATATGTTTGAAAAAATCCAATTCTGTAGTAGCCTACATTGGTGGGTTCTGCACAAATTATAATATTTCTAGAAATGCTGAAATTTTCAAGAAATAATTTTCTGAAAGAGATTTGTTTTTGAGGGACAATGAAGAAACTTTTGAAATATTTTGGAATGTTCTATTTTTCAAATTGAAATCTTCAAAATTGATTAATTATTCGACAGATGTGTGCTGAAGCTGCCAAGGTACTTCCCCATATGCCAGCATCTACAAAGCCCAGTCATGGAATTCAGAAAGAGGTCAGAAGGGATGTAAGAGTACTAGAGGTATGTTGTCAAGATTGCAATGATCAGGCTCTGTTTCAGAGGTATCCTATCCATGAGGATAAGTGTCCAATTCAAGGTGCAATGCAGGACCAAAACAGTACATGTGCAATTATGTACATTGTTCAAGCTCAAGAGGTGATCTCATTTTTGTTACCATCAAAACATTCTTGTGGAGTTCTCTTGGCTTCAATCTCATTGAGATTTGTTGAACTTAAGATCATTGTTTCAATACATGTATGCATTTGGAGATGTCTAATTTGGTAGTACCAAGGTCTGGATTGATGCTTGCCATGATGGGTGTAGACTGCCTTTGGCCCACCATTTGCTGCCCTGCAAAGCACACTAGCAGCCCTGGGTATTTGCTCTCAAGGATATTCTACCAGGAGAATCACATTGACAGGTCAAAAGGAGGCACGGTGGGCTGGGTCTGACTTCTTCATCAGGTTGGCAGATCACAATCACCCTAGATACACAATCTTTGGATTGGTGCTGGATGAGGATATGCACCAGCTGATCTTGTTGACCTTGATTGGAAGCAAGTCATGAAACATCCATGAGGGCGGATCAAAGCCATGTTCTTTGGTGGCATTGTGATGATGAAGACACCTCTGGAGTGTCCATGGGGTCTCATGTTTTCAGTTTGGTGGATCCTGTGAATGGTGTGTGAGCATCCCTCTTGTTCCATATGCATGAGTAGGGCAAAATGTGAGATATTTGATGGCCTTCAAGCTTTATCTCTGCCCTCAACTCAATTCTGATGCTTGATGGTTGCAATGAATGATTCCTAGTCCTTGTAGTTCAACCCAACAACTTATGTTTCTTCAAAAGGTGGCCACCAAAGTACTAACATAAAAAACAAAAACCATCCACCCATAACTCTCATGAAATACAAATTCCAATTGACCCTGTCTGCCCCCGCCCCCCTTCCCCCCCCAAAAAATATGCTTGAATCCTTTTAGTTGCCTCCACATGTGGATATCATTCCTACAGTGCTTGACTCTTATGAAGATGCAAATTATTGTAGGCATTGCCAATGGTAGACAAAGCCAAATGTTAGGTCCATGGTAGGTTATAGGGTCATTATGCAATTTTAGAAGCCTAGCTTTTCAATGAAAAATATATGCTATCATGAAGGCATGCTTGCAAGCTAGTAGACTCCCATCTCCTTTCAAATTCCATGTGAACAAAGCTGAGTGAAGTGCTTTTCCCTTCATTATTAAGATTTCATGACAATGTTTCACATGAATGGAGGAAAGTGGCGTGCTCATGGCATGATGAAAAGAGATTGAAAGTTATTGATATTAGATGTGATCAATTTCTTTGCACGGTTAGCGTGGTTTGTGCATTGAAAACTTGGCTTGAAACATATTCAGTCTATAAGATAATTGCCAATTGAGACCAAGTTATAGCTTGTAACACCAAGAAGTTATAGGGAAGGCCTTTGCGTGCCTTAATAATTAGTTGCTCTTGAGAATAATCAATATTGGTTGACTAGCAATTTAGCATATCGTTTAATATATTTTAGCTCAATTCAATTAGTTTTTTATTAAAAGTTCTTTACTTTGAATAAGGATATGGAGGGTATAGTTGTTTGGTCTAATGGAACTTTAGTTTATTAGACTAATCAATATCATTGCCACAAGAGCTTGGGTAGCTTGGTGTTTTTTTAGGCGAATTTTCACACCATGGGGACCCAAAAAAAAAGAAATTGAAATTAGATTGTAGATTCATTGTTTTTCTACACAACATTTGCCTCAACAAAATGTTTAGAGCAAATGTTTATGTATGTTTATGTTGTTCAAGATTGGAGGAAAGTACTTATCTTGTTTTCTTTCGAATGTGTGGTTAATGGTGTAAATGTAACAAACATGATAAATTGATCACTAAAGCCCTAATAACACAAGGTGCATTGAGCAAGGAAAATATGACCCATAAACTTGTTTAATTCGATAAGGTGGCTATGTTTCAAAAAATCTACATTAATTAACTATGCATATTTTTAAAAAACATGCACCTCACATGGTGGGAATGGATTGTATGGCACACCACATAAATTACTAGTGTAAACTTTAGTCACTTGTCCCTTATTTCAAGGCTACAAGGTATATTCTTATAACTATATGCCTATCTTGCCCATAGCTTTAAATGTGATCTCAAATTTCAAAAGTTGATGGAAATGATGGAGGAAAAATAAAATAAAATTGAGGAATGTGAACATTAAGTAAATCAATATGTTAACTCTAACAAAATGGGCGACGGAGGAATATTGTGCATTGTTATTAAAGATAGGGTCTGATGCACCAATAAAGGTTAAGGTTATTTCTAACTTGGAACACTTGGTGCATGTGAAAGTTTTACTTGGTTTGTCCTGTGTGCTTCCATTTTTGAAATATTGCATAACATTATCAAGTTTAATTGAATGTAAAATGTATTTGTGTGGTATTTCATTGTTGTAATCAAAATATGCCATGGGAATGTGTCATGGACAATAAACAATAAAAGAAGTTTTAGAAGTTTTCTGAAAGATCTTTGAAAAAATATGTTAAATTTTTTTAAAAAATTTTCAAAAATATCCATCAAAAAAATGTTTGGAATTTTGTAGATATGTTTAGAAAGATCCTTCAAAAAAAAATGTTTGAATACTTTTAAAGGATGTAGAACTAGTGAAGTTCTAAATAATTGATATTAAAAGTTCCTAGAAACTATGGTTAAAATAATATTTTTCTAAAAGATTAGTTCATGGAAGTTTTTAAAATATGTAATCAGCAAAATATTTTTAAAAATTATTTAGTAAAAAATAATAAAATGTTTAATTGGTAGAACTTTGTAAAATATTAATATGAACTTTTAGGATGTTTTATTGGATGATATAAGAAGAGGTCCAAAAGGCATCACCCATTAATCTCACCAACATTAGTTTTGATCTTGCACCTTTAATTCATATCATGCCTAGCTTTCATCATTTTTTATTCAAACAATAAAATCATTTAGCTATTATTCATTGTCGAATTCTTTATTTGTTAAATTGATATAGTCTTCTCCAAGTTATGTTTTTGTTTTGTTCTTGCACTAGTAGAAAAAGCCCATATTGCGACTTGTTCAAGGCATCTAGAAGTGTTGTTTGTGAGTATTTTGGTTGCCAAAATAGACCAAAATAGTTGCAAATGACACTTTTGATTACCTTGGACAAGTCACAGTATGGGTTTTTTCTAGTAAGATGTTTTTACCCTATATTATAACTCAACCATAATTTTCAAGTCCACTCACAATTTCAATCCTTTGGTTGAGGTTAAACATGAAGGCATCATGATGAAGTGGATCATAGATCTAACTAAAAGGACTAATCACTTAAATTTTGATTGTTCAAGGAAACACATATGGGTTATGCATAAGGATTTGATAGTAATGGTGTGTTTTGGGTGATTAAATAAATGTTTAAAAATTTGATTATTTTTATGAAAAACATCATTGCAATTTTAGAGCAACCCTTGTGGACAAATTGGAAGCAAGGTTCCCAACCCAAATTGTGATAGATGCCTTGTGGATATTTTTATTTTCAATATAATTAATTTCAAAAAAATGTTGAAACATCTTTCTCCAAACACTTAGAAGTCATGGAGGGTGCATATGGCATTTCACGGATGATTAATATGGTGGAAGTGACAAACTAATCTTTTCAAAATCACCATAAAAAACAATGCAAAATATACATTAAAGGAATTACAATATGACTTGAACCTTGTCATTAAATTCTAATGGAATTTGACTTCATCCCATATTCTAACTTTTAAGATTCCGAAATATATCAAGGTGAGAAAAATTGTTGTTGCCCAAATGATTGGAAATGTGAAAGATGAAAGATGTTCTTTTACACTATCTTTCATGAAAAGTAAGTTATGAAATAGGCTTATTGACCACTTAGATTTAGTAGTGTGCATGTTTGTTCAAAAAAAGGTCATGCTAAATAACTTCACTTATAGTGATGCATTTTTGTTTAGAAGAAAACTAAGAAACAATATGATTATAACACATGAAGCTTTATGTTTAATTTTTGTAATATGCTTGACAGTGGTTGTGTGTTTTAGGTTTTTTGTGATTGTAGGTGACATGTATTGCATCAACTTTTTGGTAGTAAGTTTGCTATTGTAATATGGATTTTGTTCAAACTCTTGGCCCTTGGAGGTTGGATAGTGGGTCACTAAGCAATTGGCATTTATATTTTGGAAACTCTAAAGGAGTGAGGTTGGGATGTCACTTGGGGTGGGCAAGTGGCTACATTTTTTGTTGTGTTTTTTGGGGCATGTTGATGTGTTTTGGTGGGTTATATGGGTTGTGGGTGCACACGCACACCCATTTGCAAAAGGCAATGCTTATAAGAGTTAGGGTTCACTTCCCCTAGGTGTGGATAATGACATCAACATTGTGTAAACTTGAATCTTGAATGCTCCAACTTCCAAAGAAAAACCTTGCAAACTTAGAAGTTCTAAACTCTAAGAATGTTCGCCAAATTTTAACTATCATTACAATGTGCATTACAGACCTACCAGCAACTAGATTACGAATACATTTTAATTTTTCACAAAACTTCAAGGAACATTTCTTTGTTTGAATTCTTGTTAATGGAAACTTGTCATAATTGTTAAAGGGGTGGATTCTAGAGTTTAGAGCCATTATAATTTATAACTTAGAAACAACTTGTTTAATGAACATTGAACAACAAGTTGTCACACAAAGCTAAAAGTGAATGGAATCCAAACTCCAAAGTAATTACTTAGAACTTAAAAGTTAGTTCCAATTTCTCCTTCATATGATATATCCTAATGCCTACAAGTGCAAGGTTTGAACTTTTTGGAATGCATAATTGTTAGGATCAAATGTAGGTGAAGTAATGTTTTTGGGGGTCAGTGGGTTACTAACCATTAATTAGTAATAAGCATTTTTGTTGTGTTGAACCTTGAAATAACCAACTAAATGTTAACTTACAAGTGAAAAATCTCAATAGCCACTTAATTGACATCAAGAAACCCCAAGTAATCATTCAATTGAAAAAATAATTTCCTTCATAACCATCTTAATGACATGGTTTCACTCTAAGTAGCATATGCATATGAACCCACCAAAATGGGTTCTTGCCAATTATAAATGACACATGAAAAAAATTGATAGCCCAATTGTGAATTTAAAATTCAACATTTTAATGGAATTTTCCATTTCATCAAACAAAAGTTGCCATGTGTGTTACTATGTCATAAAAAGATTTGCCGCCTATGCTAACCCAATTTTTTTTTAAATGTCAAGTTTTTATAAATTGTCATCAATAAATGTTATATCTAGATTCTATCTTGGGATGCTCACCACCTATTCCTACATCAAAAAAATTGTTTGGGCCAAAGTTTAATTTTAAGGAATTGATGAGTTATTTCATTACCAAAGTTTATGTAATTGATTAGTTTTTTAATTTTGTGATGTAGCTACAATGACAATCATCCATAAAATGATTTAGCTAGATTTGATTACATACTAAATATGAAAGTAAAAAAAACTTGTATCATCACAAATTTAACATCTCACAATTTAGTAATGGAAATCATATAAAATTTGTTCATTCATAATTCATACATTTCATGCATTAATATTATGCATTGAAAATACATTTGACACACATATTCATAGGAAGATGTGAAATTCGTGTGACATTTGTTCATTCATAGGTTCATACTTCATCCATCAACAAATTTATTCGCATGTCAAACGTGTTTTCAACACATGATATTCATGTGTAAAATGTATGAACTTATGTGAATAAATTTCACATGACTTTCATTATTAATTCGTCACATGATAAATTTGTGATGATTGTTTTATATTCTTGACTACTTACTAAAATTTATCATAAAAATCTAATGATTTGAATTTGTTTTTCAAAATATGGCCAAATTGGGTTTTCTTTTCATGAAAATCCTTTGTATAAACCCAATTCATATTTTTCAAGTTGAAAATTGAAAATTTGCAAAAAATTTCCCCAAAAAAAACTATGTTTGGAAATAAATGAAATAATTTTCACAAATGTGTTATATGAACATTTGAGCTTCATTTTTGGACAAACAAGGACAAAACTTGTATTGAGTGAAAACATTGGTCATTTGGAACATGAAATGTGTTGTCACATGTATTTGATCATCACATGAAATGTTTTGTTTAAGTTGTACTTGGTACATGAAGATGAATAACTTAACTAGTTTGTAATTTTATTTTAAATTAATATTGATCAAATCAAAGGGAATGGGTGGCATTATACATATTCAAATGGCTAGATCATATGAAAAGTTTCAATAGGACCTTCCATAAGGTTCATTGTCCTTGGTAGAAACACATTTTTAATACGGATGAAAAGTGAATGTTATTGAAAGGAAATGAACATTGATGAACGAAATTCATCCATTACAAAAAAAAGGATGATGATGAATGATTATTTTCAAATGGATGGTCAAAGAAACCATGTTGATGAAATTTTTTAGCTCCAACGTTTCGTTGAAGTTCTCCATGCCTAGGAGTTTTTAATATTTAATGAAACATGATCCCAAACCAACATTAGTCAAAACCCTATTGACCTTGTAAATCAAACACCTTGCACAAAGTGTGGTTTCAACATTTATCAATTTGGAAAGTGTTGGGAAAACTATATAAAATAGTTGTTAAAAATGTGAAAGCCATAAGTCTTCCTTCCTTTTGCTATAAATGCATTAAAAATTTGGATATGTTGAAAAGAAATGGTCATACAAGTAGGGCATTTGTGACAAAATTTGGTTAAGTCAAGTTATGGATGATTGCAACTTGTGATACATGACAAAATTGAAAGAAAAAAAAATCCTTGATTTCAATTTAGCATATATGCAAAACATGAGTTCTAAAAGGAGATTTAACACCAATTACTTGTTTCATGTTTGTAAAAATGGATTTAGAACACTTTTTTGTTGAATTTTGTAAATGTATATTAAATCAAAAGCTACAAAAAACATAAAAATCACCTTTGATAATGTGTTGAAAAATCTAACTCAATACCCTTATCATATGGAAGAAATGAAAAAGTGTGGTATGAGTACTTGCACTTGAAGCCATAACATTTTGATTGAATTCATTTTTTTGCATCACACAAAATGAAAAGTAATCACTAATGTTCAATGGGCAAAAAATATATATTGATATATCCATGGGCATATATAAGGTATATATTTGAACCTATCTTGTAATAGAAATTTTAATAAAATCAAAATTAAAAATTAGAGGGCATTTAGGGCACCCTCCTTAGTACTTTTGGAAAGCCCTCAATTAACACCTATTTCCATGCATTTAATATTGTAATTTGTAGATTTAATGTGTGGGAGATATCAAAGAAAATGAGGAGCTTTTGTCATTGTAAATTGAATCAATTTTATTTTTTAAACATTGAATGGAAATTAGATTTGAAACTAAAGTTAAAGAAGTTTTGACATTTTCCCTTGCAAGGCATGTTAAATATTATATAAAATGTGCTCGATTTGACACATGCCACACTAATACAAGGTAGATGATGTATATCATATGTAGTTGGTCAAATTTTTTTGCTATCATTTTAATTATTTTACATGACTTAAAAAAAATTTGATTTACCTTATTTTCATTTTATTTGATGTTAAAGGCATCTCTAAACAACAACAATTGTCCAAACTACCTTATAAATGTCAAACTAAAAGTGTTCATGCCGATGGTTCATATAGGTCTAGCCTTAATGACATAATCCAACCTCATCATCTAATCATCAATTTTCACTTTTATGTCATTTCTTTCATTTTATTCCTTTGTCACTTGATTTTTTTCTTGTTTTTTTTTTCTTTTGAGACCTTTTTTTTCTCTCTCTAATTTTGATTTTTTTCCTATTTTTTTCTCTTTGCATTGAGAGCTTTTCTAGTTCTAATTTTTACTTTCTTTTTCTTTGTCGTTCTTGTGAACTTCTTTCTAGTTTTAATTATAGTAGATTTGTGGCATGCTAAAGTGTTGTTTGTGACAACCTTAACATCGGGTTCATGACTAAGTGTGAAGTGCAAGGACATATGAGGCCAAGAGAATGTGTTTGGGAGTGAAACAAACTCTTTCAAATGGGGAGAGTGCAAAAGATGGAGCCCAATGATTCCCAAGTGCACTCCCACTTTGGGAGTTGCATATGTGTGAGAGTTCCGAATATTTAAAGCCTTAGTTCAAAAGGAAAAAAAATACCAAATTAAGCTTTTAGGATACCATTGGAAAGGTCTTGAAGTGTAGATGCCTAAAGTGCCTTCACATTGTTCATTTAAACTTAAATGCATGAGTTATGATCCTAAAAAAATCGGAAGTCAAATTGAAAATTTGACTTTCAACCACAAATCCCTTTAAAACAAAGGTCAAATGATTTTTGATTGGGGCATGCAATACGGAGTTGGAAAGATATTTTTGAAGGTTATAAGATTTTTTCCTTGTATGTTTCAAAAAGTTTGATTTGAAGAAGATATGAATGTCCAAAGTTTTAAAACAGCAAGAATCCCAATTTTGGGAGTACTGGGAAAAAGTGCCATTTGGATGTAACCTTTGTGGAGAATCAAAGAATATATTATAGGAAAAGGAGTGGTGCTTCTTCACAAAGGTTGTGAGTCATGTAAAGCTTGTGCTTAAGGTTATCCCTATTAAATCCACTACACCACTTGGGTTTAATTTGTAATAATCATATTTTCACATTAGTTGTGCAAGTTTTCATTTTGAATTCTTGCTTATGGGTGTGAGTACAAAGATAAAAGCCAAAAACCATGTGAAATAGTGGTGAAAACTATGAACTTTTTACATATGTTTTTTTTTTTTTTTACATTTAAAAATTATGTTACTCATTTTGAGTTGTGCTACATAATTAATATGAATGTTGAAGAATTCAAATAAAAATTTCATTAAATTGAATTTGGGGCTTTGGTTTAAACAAGGACATTATAATAGTCCTTTACCTAGTCCCATCCCAAAGCTCTAACATGTGCTCCTACCCCAGAAATGCTACAAGTTAAAGAACGTGTTTTGACTATTTTTTTTTTTTTGTTTTTTCATTCTAGGAGCCACATTTGGGTCTCTTAAAGAGTTTGGGGGTGTGTCATTGTTGTAATTGCATCTAAATATTGAAAATGACCATTTGTTTGAAACATTTTTATTAAAACATTAGGGAAGTTTTCAAACCTATGTACCTTCGACAACCCATAGGAATGATTTTGAAAATCAACTTGGGATTAATTTTAAGTGTGGGTTTCCATGAATGTTTACTTCCTTAGATTGTATGCATTACAAATGGAACATTTCCCAACAACATGGTCTTTTCAATTTTTTGACAAAGACAAGAATTATAATATAATCCTTGAAGCCATGGTAGACAAAAAACTTTGGTTTTGGCATGTTTACTTTGGATTATTGGATGAGAATAATGATCTAAATGTTTTGGATTTTTTTCCTTTGGTTGCTAATATATTGAGTGGTGCATGCAATGAATTCGGGTTTCAAGCAAATGGGAATAAATATTCAAGGTACTACTTATTAATGGATGGCATCTATCTTCACTAATCAATATTCCAACAAACTATACATGAATTTCAAATATTTTGAAGTTGGAAGTATTGTCGATTTTTGGTCCTTTGAGGTTGGAAGTATTCATAATTTTATTCCAACATTGATGATGTTTCTAGCATGGTGAAGAAAGCCATCACGCTCTAATCCTCCATAATTGTAACCTTCTTTAATGTGGTAGTTGCCATGTCTAATGTGGCTTGAACTTGGACCTTGGCAATGCATTTAGACATGTGTAGAATTTGTTTATGTTTTTTAACTCCCTTTGCGCCTTGTGGTCATTTTGATGCACACAAGTTATATAATTTGGTTTAACATCCACTATTTCAACTTTGTGTTCATTAACATCAAAAGCAACATTAGGCATAATTAAAATCTTGCAATTCATTATTGGTATGCTTCTTTTGGTTTTATTGCAAACGTTGCCTTAACGTGACAAATTTTCCAAGACCAACCAATAATGTATAAATGTGAAGATTAAGTTTCGTGAGTGCTTTGTTTTATACAATTCCAATGCCTTAAGCAAAATGTATTCTATGTTTATTCCAAATTCACACAAAGCTTACACATTACCAAAAGCTCCAATGAACTTGTTGACATCATGTTTAATAATCCCCCATTTTGAGATATGTGCAATAATGCGCAAACAAGTTGTCGTTCTTTTTCCAAGATAAAATTTTCCCTCTTCTTCACAACAATAACCATTATTGCAATTCATGGTTTTTCAAAAGGTCCAAGTCGATTAACAAATTTTTTTTACTAATGGAAATGTACATTTTGACTACAAGCCTAAGGCTTGAATGACATGTGTTTTTTTTAATTGGTAAACTTGATTAAAATGACCTATTTGATTATATCTCAAATTGAACATCTAAACAAGTTGGGCAAAAGAATGACCACCTTGGTCAAAATGACCAATGATTTCTAGTCAAGTAGGACATCTATTCAAGTTGGACAAAACAAAATGACATTTTTGGTCAAGATGGACAATGGTGTTCTAGTTAAACGGGACATCTTACGTTACTTAATTAATCAATATAACTAGGCTAGGCAATACCCTAGGCTTAATTACATACCAATTTACTTACCTACTTCCTACTACCCACCTCCTACTTCCCACCTACTATCCTACATGGCTACCTATTTACCTACCTCATACTTTCCACCTACCATCCTACATCCTTACTTGCCAACCTACTTACCTATATACCCACCTACTTCCTATTTCCCACCTAATATCTTACATACCTACCTACCTACTTCGTATTTCCCACCCACCATTCGAAAACCCTACCTACCTACCCATTTGTTTATTTTCCTACCCATTTACCTACCAGACATCATGCAACCTACCTACTAATTACCTAACTTTCTTATTTACTTACATAACTAATGATGTGAAATAAACAAATGAAATAAAAAACTTAACAAAATTTGTCAACTTTGGAAGGTGTAGTCCATTGGTCAGGATTTAATTTATCATTGGGGAGGTTGAGGGGTTCAATTGTAACCTATATACATGCTTAAAGGGGTAGGGTAAGTAGGTTAAATTAGGTTACCTTAAAAAGTTAACACTAAACCAAGTTAGGTAGGCTAGGCTACCACCTACCTAATTACCTTTTTATGATCTATTTAAACTTATATACAACCTACCTACCTACCTACCTAGACCTACCTACACAAATTGTTTTTGATAATAATCCAAAAAAAATTGGGTACAAATTTAACCAATAAAATGGTTCACTATGCAATAGTCAAAATGACTAGTCAATTGGTACAATTGTCTACTAGTCAAAAAGACCATCCCAGTCACACAAAACAAGTTTTAATCAACTTGTTTAGATTGACAAGATGATTTTTTTGACATCTATCCAAATGAGATCCTTCTTAACTAGATTCTTTAATCAAAATAATTTATTTTTGTAGTAGTGAACTATGATTAGGTAAACAATATCCCCAAGCACTAATGACATCATATGGGTTGGATTGAGAGGTTGGCAATGTTAGTAAAAGCAAATGAAAATGTTGATTGTTGGTAGGTATGTTATTGCAAAATATGGAGTTGAGGAGAAAAAATTGTAAGCTTCAGTTGGCTTTTGAAGTAATGCATAAATGATGGGGTTCCACAAATAAGCACAATGGCCAACCTTAGAAAATGCCATGAAAAGGTCAACCTTGGAAAGTGCCATTAAAAGGCTATTCATGTGAATGTTGGAGATGACCTAAATATACATTTGAAGTTAACCCTCACCTAAAGGAGGGTAATTATTTTGAAGTAGATAAAAATAAATAATGCACCAAAATCATTGGATATCATAAATGCATTTTCATAGTTTGCAATGCATGTTGTCATTATGGATGTGTTCAAATTATCGTGATTAACTATTAAATATAAATTATTTTGGCACTTTTTTTGGGGGGTTTTCATTAATTATCAACAACATGATTTTTACATCCTCTTTGAGCACATTTAGATTTTATTACTATTTTCCATAAATAAAAATTGTTTGAATTTATTCTCTTGGTTATTTATTGGTTTCATATTAATTTTGTTAATTTTTGTATAAGTGCAAATATTGTGTAAATGATAATGTATATCATATAAATGTTAATTTAACTATGAATCAATTCATGCATTCCTTGGGCTTATTGGGTGGTGTAATCGGCAGCTGATTCTAGCATTATTTTTACTACCCACCTTTTGTTTTTCCTTACCTTTTTTTTCTTGGTGACCTATGTATTCCTAATGCAATGATTCATTGAAGGTACATCACATGTGGCTGCTATGTATGTATTTCAATTACTAGAATTGCTCTTCAACATTGCATCACTAAAGAAGGTCATAATGTTAGGGGAGAAAAAATGCTTTAACTCAAGTTTCAAATAGAAAAAAACTAATTTCAAAAACCCTAAGGATCCATTTATTAGTAGAGTGCATGTCATTCTCTCCATGAATTTGGATTCCAAACTTTGCTCAGAGTGAATTCTTCTTGTGGTCATTTATTGCTAATTTGAGGATCTTTTGGGGAAAAAACTTGGAGAACATGTTTTTTTACCACTAAATGTGGCTTTCAACAAAACTTCACCACTTTTTGCATAGGAAATATTTTCATAGAAAATATAAAGTAAAATACTACATGATACCCTTGGCTACAATAAATTGGAGTTTACCTGTTGCTTGCATGTATTGCACAAATATATCATAACTTGGTTAGGGGTTTTTTTTTTCAGTTTTGTGATATGAAAAATTTGGCAATTGTTTCCACAAGTGTAGCAAAAATTCATACGGAAAAAAATAAAAATCTCCAAAAATTTCCAACTCTTTTTGTCAGAAAAACAACAAATTTTGTCAAAAAAGATTGGCATCTCAAGACCAACAAGTCCACAATTGTGTGACAATAAATCTTAATTCTAGCAAGACAATGATGTGTTACATGGCTATAAGATTAAGGTTCCTACATAATTTGGGGTTAGAGAGTTAGAGCCCAAAAGGCACGAAGGCCACTAATGAATTACCATTTGGAGGGGGATTTCCACAATTATATTCGGATGTTTTATAGAGTTTAGGGTTTGGTGATGGGAATGATGAGGAGGAGGTTTTAGGGTTTGATCATGGGCATGTAGAATCTTTCCATGGACATCCCTTACATCACACCACAAGAAAATTAACATGTGACTTGGACTTTTCAGATCAGGAGTGCCTAGTCCAGGCCCCAGGGGCCCTTCCTTACACATATAATTGAAAACTTGTGAGAATTTGTTTGGAATATTGAACCGATGATTGGGAACTTTTGGGAACTCTTTTCATTCAGGGGAGGTTGATAGAAAGACTTACATGATTCTGAAGTCAATAATGTCATTAAGCGAATATTTCTTAGTAGCTTGCTTTGAGGAGGTCATTGGAAACTTGGGAAAAAAGGAAGAAAATGTTTTGGTAATGATGCCAATATTATGTCTTTTGCTCTACCATATGATGTAGCCTTTTCTCTTTGGAGCCAAATTTCACACAGTTCTGAAATCTTTGAAAAACATTTGTTGAAAATTCAATGTTTTTTAAAATTTTAAAAAAAGTCATTAAACAATCTCTTGATTGATTTCTATACGAGGTTCAAGTAGGTAGCCAAAAACCATAAAGGAATTTTTTTCCTTTTCATATTTTCAATAGTGTAATTTGGCTAAATCAGCTTATGGATGATTGCCATCTTAGTGATATTGCAAAATTGAAAAAAATAAATTGATAGGATGCTACTTGAATATACAAAACCACAACGGTGTTGAATATATTCAAAAGCACGAAAGTGGCCCCAAACAAGGAATATAAATAAACCCTTTTTTAAAAAAATGTGACAGCATAATAATGTTATGTGGGAATTGACCAACTTTTGTTTTTCACTCAAGTTTCCTTTTGTACCATTTTGGTGTTACAAATTGCAATCATGTGAAGCTTTTTCCATATATGTAACACCTTGTTGACCTATCTATCCATACAACATTTTCAGACAAGGTACAAAAAGGACACAATGTGGGGGAACACCATTTGTGTTGGATAAGCTGCAAATAGCACATATTGCACACCCAACTTTTGCATTCAACCTTGAACTTTCAAGTTTCCAACATTCCACTTTTAGGTTAAATAGAATCAAGTGGAAATAGAGGCATCTCATATTTTGGACTCAGTTCTGTCCTTCTGATCTATCACCACTTCTTTCAAGGGAACAAGATGACTTTAGTACCCTTGAGGACGTTCCATAATCTGCTACAAACAAGTTAGAAAACTTTTTGTATGCAACCCAACTAGATGTCAATTCCAAATGCTATTATGAGTAAGTAATCAACCATATTTCTCGCAGGTTATTTCCCCCAAGTCAAGGCCAAATGCAACTAAACCCTAAACACGACCATATGTAAAAATCCATTAAACTAGTCATGTTTTCAATTCATGCCTTTCAAAAAAGAAGGATGACTCCAAAATTGGGAAATTTGGAAAAACATTCAATATTGAAGCTCCATGGGCTGTAGGCCACTTCATTCAATGAGTGGCTTTTAGCATTGAACAAAGTGGTTCATTTCACTTGATGTCCGAAACGCCCTTTCCATCTTAGGATGATAATACTTATAATCCATCCATTTTCAAGTTGGTGGTTGATATTAATGTTGGGGGGAATACACCTTTTGCGAAATCTGTTAAATTCACAAATGCAGTTTTTAAAAAAGTTTCTTAACTGCATACTTGATTGCATACTATATGTGTTGTGCATTTATCCATTATGTGTGGTAAGTGGGAATTTTTTGAATTTTGGATATGAACTACTTCTACACTTTTTGGAGCGCACATCCAATAGAAAGCCAAGATGGGTTCAAATTTGGTTTAGCACATGTTACCAAGGCCCTCCTGCAGCCCCAGTAGCAGGAAATGGCTGTTTCTCAGCAATAGATGATTGTTTCTTATTGGCTAACTACAATGATTGGTGCAGATGGTGAGAGTTAAACAGTCTCTCACTTTGAAGTTTTTCCGGTCCATCTTTTTTGGTTCATGGGTGGGGATGGGGGAGAAACTAAACAGTGCACACTGGATGTACTAAATACAGATAGAGGGCTACCAATGTGCATGCTCTTACAGCATCTCCACACCAAAACTATCATGGGTGGGGATGGGGGAGAAACTAAACAGTGCACACTGGATGTGCTAAATACAGATAGAGGGCTACCAATGTGCATGCTCTTACAGCATCTCCACACCAAAACTATAAACAACTCCTTTAATTTAGAGTAGAATACTGTTTAATGATTACTGTCCGCACTCACAAACGTCATAAAAAATCCCTTTAAACACTCAAAGACCATTTATGTCTGTACATCTGGATGAGTAATAGTCATTGTCCAAATCCATAGTTGAAAAAATCTTTTAAAGGGGTTAAAATGGCCACTGCAAAACGCGCCATCAATATAGAGAGCAGCAGGATTTGCACTATCCTGCTGCAAGATTTCATGAAAAGGGGTGTTTGCCAGTGTGGGAGTGGAGATGCCATCCACACACACCACCTCTCTATTTTGGCCTCTACCAGTGTTTGCCACATCCAACACTAGAACAATTCTCCATGATTGCCTCGCACATGAAGGCTGATCAGAAGCTAACTTACCATGCACAGAATGATTTTGCACATAATGTTGGTAGAGGTTGCCTTTGGGTCCCTTGAGTAAATATGAACCTTGAACAAAACTCACAATCTTGGCTTATGTCATATTCTCATATTCCATACTATACACATGTGGCCAATTCAGCCCTCTTGTGGACATATGTCTCACATTATCAATTTTTGCTACACTTTTGTCAATTTGTCGATAAAAGTTTGTAACTGGAATGTGTGTATATTGGGGTGGTGATATTGCATTATGAATCTTGTCGTAAAACTTCAAGAGGCATCAGTAGGTGGGATGTGACACGAATCAATGCAAATGCAGGTCGGTCTTTGGTCTATGTTTGTAAAATACATAATTTCAAGGATATTCATTCAAGGGTGACTATGTGTACACACTATGGGGCAAACCTTGAGAATTCTGGGACTTGGGGAATAGTGTTTTTTGGATTGCAATCCAAAAGAAAATATAGTACCCTGTTTTAAAAGGAAATCCCATTCAAGCAATGCACTTGTGTTTATTATATGCTTTATAATTGTGTTAGCATGAACGCATGAACTAGAGACCCAACAAACCCTAACCCCCCCACACCCACACACCCCCACACCCCCCCCTCCCTTTTTCTCCTCTTCATCATCCACATTTCTCTTATATTATTCTCTTCAATTTA
>Ga0116229_10007339_pt1 | contig 17505 bp, 16 predicted proteins | sample S1TSphgellanicum_3_FD_87313 | JGI IMG/M metagenome (GOLD analysis project Ga0116229, IMG submission 87313) | Host-associated microbial communities from peat moss isolated from Minnesota, USA - S1T2_Fc - Sphagnum magellanicum MG | ecosystem: Host-associated > Plants > Peat moss > Unclassified... | reverse complement strand
CCCCTAATTATGCAACAAAGTTTCTAAAACTACGGTTATTAGCCTTTGCTGAAGAAAGGAACTAATCCAACTCCTTAATCACCAGTAATGCATTTCGGAAAAGAAAATAACCCCCTTCGCACCATGCACACTCATCACCCTATGAAGTCGCTAAAAGCCCTTAATAACCTCACCCCATTCAAATAACCCTAATGTAACTGTTAAAAACTTAGACTACCGCACATGGTTGTGTCGGTATGGCTCACAGGTAGCTACAACCCAAACTTGAGGGCTCAATACATGTCCTTATAAGGCCATAAACTATTGTCATCCATAGCAACATGCAATTATGTTTTTAAATTCCAATGTCTCCTAGAATAAAATCACTTTTGAAGCAAATATTGTCTTTAATGGAGTTTCAAACTTGTGTGGACATATGCCCATATCCAAACACATTTTTTGCCTCTTGACACCTTTTTCCATTTTTTTGGGTCTAAGTGATGGTTTTTTCATTACAACAAAAGGTGTTCATGTGCGCCAAATGATTTCACTAGATTTTGAGTGAATTCATTGGTTATAGTGAATGGGGACCAGTGAAGAAGCAGTGAATTCATTGCTCTAATGAACGAGGATTAATGAACTACACCCACATTTTGTAATAGTGTTTGCAAAATATATTAACATTTTTTTATGGAGATTAATGTTAGTCCAGTAGACATTTTAATGTTATATGTTGCATACTAGTAGCATTTAGACATTGCATGCCCCCAATAGCTCCCTATAAATGGTGTTGTCAACCCTAATACCTTGTAAAAAACAATAAAAATTAAAGTAGTGGTCATAGTACTTAGATTGTTGCCTTCATCCTTTACATATGCAAGGATCTTAACATTAAATCCATATGTTGTTAACACTTCAGTCACTTGTATGGCCATGGCAATCCCAAAGGTTTTTGTAATTTCAGACAAGCCAATTATTACATGACCAGACTCCCAATTGTGGTCCAAAAGATGAATAATCAAAACAAAAGTGTCCAATCCTCTTAACATCCATGAATCAAAACTCACCATGCAAATGTCACAAGTTTCAAGAACTTCATAAATGAATTTCTTTTTAGTCTTTTTAATTAACCTCAACAATTTTTCATTCATTAATTGAAGCCTTGATGGAAAATAAGCACAAGAATTATGCTTCAAAATTAACCTTCTAAAGAATGGTGAGTCAATAAAAGACAAAGGCACCAATTCCTTGGCAATGAACAGAACTAGATCCTCTTCAAATTGAATTTAATGGGGATCATTCTTCTATAAGGAATAATACTTCCAAAGAAAGATGCAATGCTAGATGGGGTGGGACTAGACATTTTTTTTGTTAATATTTTATATCCAACCAAATAGCCTTCTCCCATTTAATCTAGTTAGTCCAAATTTTTTGGTGATGTTTCTAAATGTTTTCAAAATGCTAAAATTTTGTTACCCTTTTTAAGTCCTACATGTGCAACAACAACAGGGTAACACAAAACACATTTCAACTGCTCAAGTTTAGGATGGCTTGAATCTACCTATGAAGGAGTGATTAAATTTTTTTTTATTGCATAAAAAGCCTATGTTTGGCATTACAACTTTTTGGCTTCCAAAAGTCTTTTTATTTTGCTAATAATGACCATAATACCTCATTTGTTACAATTGTGGTAAATACATTTGCATCTATAATAGTAATAGGATAACCAACACAATCAACAAAAGCTACTATAATAGCAGAACCACAAAAATTTGGGTCATTTGAATAATCTATGATGCTACCAAACTATTGCTCAACAAAAATGTCAACCATAACATGAACTTGGGGGATTATTTCATTCTGCAAATCTCCCATTTTCTACAAACCTAATAAAAAACCAAGAACCCACAACATTAAAAGAATGCACAAACAAAGACTAATAAACAAAAACAAAAAAATAAACAAAAGTTTGGCAAGAATACATACCTAATTGTAGCACGGTGATGGAACATGAACAATAGAGTGTTTCAACAAAACGCAAAGTGCAAAAAACAAATCACAAAGACAAAACGAAAAGTTCAAAAAACAAATCATCAAAACCAAAACGCGAAGTTCAAATAATAGATCGTGAAGACCAAAATGCGAAGCTCGAAGAACAAATCGCAAAAAACAAAGCGTGGAACGTGAAAAGTAGAATGTGAAATGCAAATAGTAGAGCATAAAGCACGAGTTCAAAGTATGAAGTGCTTCAGTAGAGTGTTAGCGCAAAACACAAACATCAAAGTAGGAAACGAACAACAAAGTGGGAAGCTCGAATAACAAACGAATAGTAAACAAACAACAAAATGCGAAACTTGAACAACAAAATGTTAAGCTCAAACAACAGAGTGCAAAACTTAAACAACAAAGTTGGAAGCATAAAGCATGAACAACAAAGTGCAAAGTTTGAACAACAAAGTGGGAAGTTCGAACAACCTGCAAAACATGAATCAAACAATAAAACACAAACAACAAAGTGCAAACACCAAAGTGAAACCACATATAGCTAAAAGCAAACAAAATAATGTGAACAACAAATTTATAAATAATTTTTACTAGAGTGCAATGCAGATGAACACCTAAACACAAATGCAAGCAATGGAGATGAAGACCAAAGCATAAGGCGTTAGAGATGAATTATAATTAGCATGAACATTAGAACATCAGGAGACCTTGATGGAGATGACACAAAAAGAAACAAAAACAAAAATCCTAAGGCCTAATTCCTTGATTTGATAAAGATCATAACGTAAGCAAAGAAGATGACCAAAAAAACACAACTTGCAGTAGAGATGAAAAATAAAAAATAAAGACCAAAGTGCAAGGTACTGGCAATGAAGACAAAATGCAAGGAGGCAAAAAGGTTCATGGAGACAATGACACAACTAAAAAGCGAAACAAGTGCAGAAAGCTTGATGGAGACAACAACACAAAAAACACCAAAAAAAAAACCCTAAATCCCTAAATCCTAAACTGGAACTAGAACCAGACTTTTGAAAAATGTCAATTCCAATTCCAATTCTAAACCTTAACCTTAATTGACCCAACCGGGTCTAGTTATCACCTTTTGAAAAAATCCAAAATTATGTTCTTAGGTAGGTTCCCATCCAACCTAGAATAAAGGGTAGGTACTTATGTCAATTCCCACACCTTGCAGGTCCTTGATTTCGGTTATTTTTAGGTTTCAACACTTTGAGTTGGTTATAATTTGAGTATTAGGAACTAGAACCGAAACTAGAACCAACAGTTCTAACCTGCCAAAGTGGTTAATCACCCAACAATAATATATATGCCCATTTATTCACTAGTTCTCAAAAATTCAAAGAGTTTGTTTTTATATATAACCATGGTTTTCAAAAAATATGAAAAAGTCAATGAAATGGCTAAGGAACCATCGGTTCTTTGCCAGTTCTTTCATGAATGCTACTTGTTATTTAAGGTTTTTGAAGTAATTAGAACTAGTGGTTCTTTGATTTTGAAATATTTAGAGAACCAGTGTAACCCATAAGTATGTCCTCCTATTTTTTAGGTTTATGGTGTGAATGTAGACTTACTTATCATTCTCTAAGCACCAAAAACTACTTGTAAATGATAAAAGACAAAATGACAAGTAGTTAAATCACAACACATTCTTGTGAATGATAAAAGACAAAATAATTTTAATGTGTTGTGATTTTGTAGGTGCTTCTTTAATGATGGCATTGGTTTTATGGAATGATAATTTTGGGAGTATTATGGTGTTTTTTTGTTTTTTTTTTAATGTGTGGATGTGGATACTGCCATCAATGGAGCAAAATTGGAAAATACTAGGAATAAAAAGCGATGTTTGGTAGAAGCTAAAGACTATATTTTATTTTTGCTTTATGTGTTCCAGAAAATGGAGGTTATTTTGTGTTGTTGTTTCACTAATGGAAGAATGCCCAAATTTGTGTCTTTGTAATTATGTGTATCTTTTTCCAAGATTTACATTGTGAAGGAGAATTGATGAACATGAGACTAGATGTAATGAAGTTAGTAAATGTGTTTGATGGAATTGATGAAAGGTTTTAAGGGACTAATACAGTTGATTTGTTTGTGGCTTCACTTTGTTCAAGTTCAATATACCTAATTCTTGTTGGGAATTGTTGTATATGGGAAGGTCAAGTACCTATCATATGGGAGTTTCGAACAAAAACTTTGTTTGTTGGGAAGTGACCATGTAGTTTTGAAGCTTAATACATAATCTTCATGGGAATGTAAGGTGTTTTGTTTCTTCGTACCATCTCCAAGTTATGTTAGAATGTTATATGTTATCATGATTTTGTTGGGGCATGATGGGATGTCTTATGAAATGTGTGGGTTTGTTTATCCAAATGGTAACATCAGAAGATCATGATAGCCTAAAGAAAGGAGATCTAGAGTGATATGAATCCATTGTATGGCTATAGTTTTAATAAAGGTATTTTAGTCAAATACGAACACAATGTAATGAGTAGCAAGGATGTATGGTATTTTTGTAATTGTATGCCTATTATATGTCTTAATCCACAAGCATTATGTTCTTGATGAATAAAATATCTAGCATCTTTTGTATGCCCTCCTTTTTGGTATCAAAGTGAATTTTAACTTATGTCATTGTGTAAATTTAAAATTTAGTTAATTAATGGTAATGTGTTTCTTGGTTATAACATGACATATTCTAGTGAGGAAGATACATTTATCAAATAAAATCTTCAAGTGTTACATGAACAATAGTTGACACAATTGTTTGGCATCAATACTGGAGTGTTTGCATTGGAACTTGGGATCCATTATTCTTCACATTATGATTTTTTAACTCATCAACATTGTTGGATTGGACCCATTAGAGGCAAAAATAGGGGATATAACAATAAGAATATCCCACAATGGTTTTGAAAGTCGAATCTAGGTTTGGATGAAAATGCACAATGGAAATGGAACCTGACAAAATGTTGCTCAATTTCAAGGAAGAACTTACTTCTTTCACTTCTTTTATTTCGTTCATGATTCCCATATTTGAAGGTAGGATTTAGTTCCTCGTAATGGAGACATTTGGATTCCTAATGCAACAAGATCAAAAATTCACATAGTACACTTCTTTGTTCCATAGATAGAGGAACACATTTGCATTTGGGTCAAATAAACCTATTTGCATGGTGGAACATATTGGCTATTGGAGAGTTAAACATGATCAATATGGAAAAACTTTGATGGAATTTTGGAATCCTTGAAATTGTTGACTTTGTTATAACCCTTATAGATTTTGCTATATCATCAATTGGAAAAGAAAATTAATTGTTGTTGTTATGAATAAATGATTTGTGAGTATTATCGACATGATGTTATAGTGTGTGAAAAATGTCGTGAAGGAGTTGTAGTATAATGAAGAAGTATTATGAAAACACGGGAAATATTTCAATACCATATAAACTTTTCAACACCTCTTGTTTTGATTTTGTTTTTTGAAATGTTGAAAAGAAGAAACCCCTACCTTATGTAAGAGACATTTTGATACCAACTTTTCCAATAGAAGGAAATAAATATGTTATATTCTTCATAGTTACCATGGAGAAGTTGCTTAAGAAAGGAAGTATAATGGTTAGAGTAAAACATTTTGGAGTTACTTCCAAATTGTTAAGTTGGTTGTTAAACCAAGGACTTATGGAAGAAACATATATGGATAAACAAAAGAGAAGGTCATGTTGAAATCTACATTGGATAGACAATAGGAAATTTATTATTCTAGTTAAGAAGATAACAAATAAAAATGATAAGCCTTAAAGGCATGGATGAATTGTTTTGGGGTATAAAATTGGATAATGTCCATGATTGGGTTGAAAGGCTAGAAATGGCAACAAAAGTAAGAGGGATTGATGAACAAAATTTATTCAAGATTGGTAGATTGCATTTGAAAGGAAAATCAAATGAATGGTTTAAGAAGATGGATACTACTCCTCCTAACTAGCAAACCATGAAAGTAACCATGATATTGAACCATGGAATTATGGATAATGAGCAAACTAGAGAGAAACTAGATGTGATCAAACAAAAACCCAAACGACAAGTTTAAGCATATTATGACAAAACAGAAAAGTTATTTACAAGAGGCAAGCTTCAAGATGCAAAACAAAGAAAAAGGTTTTTTTCTCAACTTCATCCTAAAATCAAAAAGTTTTGTGTGATCTGAGATTATGCAAAGATGGATGTTATGCTTGTTGGGACTTTAGAAGTGGATCAAATATTAATTGAGCTAGGAGAGACTCCATTTAAACTATTGAAGGAGGAGCAAGAAGATGGAGTTGTGGCTTATGCAGTTGGGGAAAAATAGGGTAGTGCCCTAATCACTAAAGTTGGCTTATTTGATTGGAATGTTATGCCTTTTGGCATGGAGAATGCAACCAACCTTTTTTCAAGAACAATGATTAAGGTGTTTGAATAATACATGGGCAAGTTCTTGAAGGTTTTCATTGATGACTTTAATATTGACAACATAACTTGGGAAGATCACCGTGAACATCTAGTTTGATTTGTGTTGTTGAAATTAAGGGAAGTTAATTTGAAGTTCAATCCTAGCAAATGTGAATTTGCTATAAATAGCATTGGTTTTTGGGTCATATTGTGAACAAAGAAGGCACAAAACTAGATTAGTGAAAAGTTAAGGAAATAACAGAGTTTCTAGTGCCTACTTTTGTTACTAATGTCAAAGCATTTTTGGGTCTCACAAGTTATTACAAGAATTATTTGGAAGGGTATTCTTGCATAATTATGCCATTCTTTGAACTTAAAAAAAGGATACAATGTTTTTGTGGATTCCCCAATGTCAAAATGCATTGGTTAGGACACCCATTTTTATTATGCTAGATTTCACTAAGCCCTTTCATTTTGGATGCAAATTGGTCAACTTGAGGGGTTGGAGCCATTTTCTCACAACGAGAGGGAAGGAAATGAAAGGGTTATGGCATATGTAAAAAAATTGTTATCTCCAGTCCAAAAGAAGTTCCACCCAATGTAAGGTGAATATTATGCATTGATTTGGGGTATTGTGCATTTTTGGCAATATGTATATTAGAATAATTTTACCCTATGTACTGACCACAAACATTTGGAGTGCTTGGCTACTATGTCATATGCATATAAAAGAAGAGGAAGATGGATCAATATGGTACATGACTTCAACTTTAAGATTATGCACCATGCAAGGTTCAAATGTACAAATGTTAATGCCTCGAGCAAAAACCTAGTGGGATATGTTAATGAAGATGAAAACTTTCAAAAATAAATACAAGATTATGAATGGATGCAACATGTTCACAAGGAGGAAGAAACATGTTGGGTAGGCATAAGGAGTTAAAAAATGGGATTGATCTTACAACATATGGATAATAAGAAGGTGTTCAACCTATTGTTTACGGTTGAAACAAAATAATTGGAAGTGATGGTAGGAGATACAATTACAAATTATGCGTCTATGTGAAGTCAAGTGTGCGGACATGAAAGCAAACAACATGAGTAAACCTTGAAGAAGAAATGGAAAGACTTGTGGGATACTCAGATGCATTTGTAGTTAATTATGAAGCATAAACAATGGTTCATGAAGAAGAAGTGGATGGGTGTTGTTTTGATGGAGAGAAAAATTGTGAGCTAAACACATGGATATCTAAAATTATGGATAAACCATGATGGTTATGAATGGAAGATGAATTCATGTGGATTGCAGTGCAAATGAAAGTGTTAGGACAAAGAAAAATATTCTTTATTATCATTGGAATTATGGTAGATTGATGTTCAAGGGACTAATAGTCCCAAAATCGGAAATAACAAAAATAGATTGTTTGGATTTGTATTTTGAATTGGACATTTTGTTGAGGGATGTATGCTTGTTGAAATGAACAAACATTACTTCTAGCACAACAAAGTTGATGATGTGAAAACTATAGTTTGTGTTCACAAACATTGTTAATTGGCAAAGAAAATTAATAGTATTAAGTCTGATGCAAAAGATTTCAAAAACATACTTGTATGGGAATGATTCTACATGGCGGCTTTTGATTAAAGAGGTCCTTTACTAGAAACTAATGATGGGAACTAATGCATGATGGTTGTTATCGATCACTATTCCAAATGGGTTGAAGTAAGAATTGTTGTAGATCATGAAGTTAAAATTGATATGATATTTATTAATGGTAGAAAGTTGTCTTGTGTTGGTAGACAATAATATTATCACTAGATGGTAGTTATTGTTAGATGGCAAAACAATCTCAATTTTTAAAAAAAATGAAAGTGATTTCTCGCAATAGTACCATAAATATAATGAACTACCTTCATGGAACATTATAATTGGAAGTTAATTATAGGAATAATTATGATAGAAGAAATATTAATTACTATAAATAATATCCTAATCTAGTTTATTTAGAAGAACATCTTAGTAATTATTTAATTCTTAGTGGTAAATCTTTTACTTACCGTTTTCTATTTACTATGAGGTGAAGCCATCTAGGTTAATTAATCCAAATGGATAAAGGATGGATGGATTCCCTTTAACTAGGATGTGTGGAAGAGATTAAAATAAGGGGATTTGGAAGGATAAAGAAATCTAGGAGGATAAGAATTCAACCTTTGTGTGGTCAACATCATTTTTGGGTTCCTTGTTTTTTTTTGGGAGGAATGAAGGATTTCATTAGACCATTAGATGATTAGAAGATGAGAATATTGGATCATTAGCATTAGGAAGTTGTGTGTGACATTCTTGTGTGAGAAAGAAGGAGAAAAACATGAAAGAAAGCTATATTTGTCCTTATGTAATGGAAAATGGTTGACGGTTGTATGGATTTAGCATTTATTCTCAATGTGTGTTCTACTTAGAGTGTGATAAAGGAAGGGAAAGTAGTTTATATCAATTTTATATAAAATTTTGTAACTTTTATGTATTAATTTTTCATTTTCTTCTATAAGATCTATGTGTCATCCACTATTTGTTTTAATTTTTAGAATAGGAAATATGTGAAGGACACCAAGAATTATAAGAACAAAGGCTAAAGGAAAGGTTTAAGTCTAATTTTCAAACAAAGAACAAAACAAGATTATGTGATTCAAAAACAAAACATTAAAACTATGAACAAAAACATAAGATGTGCAAAACAAACATGAAAACAAATGTTTATTATGTAAACATATGCAAACATGAACATGAAAAGAACATGACAAGGTTATGGTGCAAAATTGTCCCTAAGACTAGTGTTGAACGGACTAAAAAAAAAGAGGGATCTTATTTTTATTTATACCCCTTTGGGGACCTAGCTCAAGGAAGCTTCCAAAAAGGCTTCTATTTGTACATCGAATAAAAAAGCTTCTTGAGAACCTTTCTAATTAAAAGTCAACTATGAATTAATTAAAACTTAACTTAAAGTTAACTAGGACTTAACTAAGAATTAACCGGGATTTAATTCAAAGTTGATTGGGAGTTGATTGGGAGTTAACTCATACTTAATTATAATTTGATTAAAAGTTAATTAAGACTTAACTAGAAGTTAATTAAGAGTGAATTTGTACTAAAAATAAGAATTAAGTACAAGTTTAATACAAATCATAGATGAACATTCAAAAGAATGAACCCTATGGCATTGACATTTGTGACAAAATTCCTTTGTGTCATAAGATGGTAGCTGCCAGTGGAACGTAGCAACAAAGAGGTGGACTTAATAATTGAGGCCTAAAGGGAGTGGAAAGTTTATGTAGACAGTAGGCATGAATGACATAGGTTCTAAAGGTGTTGCAAATGGTAGGCAATAGCCATAGAAGGTTTACATGTGTTGTAGATGGTAAACAACAACATAATGAAGTTTGCGGATTGTTGTGGGTCTTTTTTCACACTACAAAGGAAGATAATTGTTGTAGGATAATAGCTACATCATGACGGTAAGCAGATAGAAGACAAGTCCTATTTTCATGTCTTTTTAATTTTTTTAACATTTAAAAAAAATCCAATAACCCTTTCCATGTTGGTAATTAGGTTACCAAATTCCATGGTTTAACAATATTCTTTGAAGATGATATTATTGGCCACTTTATAATGTCGAAAGTAGGTTTTGACTAATAATGGAAGTGAATGGGTGGTAGAGTTTAACTAATTGTGCAAAAACTATGAGATTTTGCATCAATACATTATTCTTCAGTGCCCTAAATGCAATGGTATGGTCAAAAGGTTGGTTCAGAACTTAAAACATGGTTTGATTGTTCTATTTACTATTTTTGAGCATGTTCAGAATTAGGATGAACATTGGCCAATAATTCTATTTGGTTATTGTTGTGGTATCCAAATAAACACAAGATTTCACCACACACAATTTTGACCAACCGTACTTCAAGGTTAAAGGTAGACAACTTCCTAAGCCCTTTGTTTAAAACCTATGATGAAGATGATGATCTTATAATACTGGATGGGGTCCAAATTCTTTAAGGTGTACCAAAATCTTGTCACAACATCACCATTTTTAGTCTTTTTTAAGATGTAAAGACATATTTATGGATGATTATGATGGAATTTAAAATTGTAATGGTTTAAAATATAGTCCTTTTGAAAATTTTAATAACATTTGACTCATTATTTTTTGTGGGATCAAAATATAGGGTAAAAAAGGATTGTAGTAACAATTAGGCCCTTTTTGTCTTACACCTTAAAGGATTTTTGCCCGATGAACAAATGATTGAAAAGATGTAGATAATTGTAAGGATGCATGGACAAAAAATACACAACGTGGGCCAAACATACATAAAACAAAAAAAAAAAGCCTTGAAAAAGGGGAAATAAATGTTTTTGGGATTCACTAAAGGACTAACCTACATCAAGATGAAAAAACCAAGAAAGAAAAGATTGTTGACTTCCGGTTGGGAAATACTTTATCTATTCATGAAATATTTGGATGGGAATGGATTTCTTGAGCAAGATGAAGGTGGTTAGATTTGTGTCATGAAAGGAAAAGATGAATAGCTTTAATAGACCTAGAAGGATCTCTAGCTTTTTTATTTTGCACCGTGAAATGGTGAAAACTAAGGGACTTAATAAAAATTGTTGGGGAATGGTTACATATGTAACCCAAAAGTATGCCTTGTTGTCTTTAAGGTTTATGGTGTGAATATATGGAAATATATATGTCATTGTTTAAATGTCAAAAAATACCTATTACTTTGTCTTTTATCATTCGCATGAATGCATTATGATTTGCATGTGCTTCTTTAATGATGGCTTGGTTTTACGAAGGAATGATAATTTTAGGATTAATATGGTGTTGTTTTGTTTTTCTTGTTTGTGGATGTTGATGATGTCGATGATGGAGTAAAATTTAAAAAGAACAAGAATAAGAAACAACATTCAATAGAAGCGAAAGACTCATATTTGACTTTTGCTTTGTGTGTTCCAAAGAAATTGAGGTTGTTTTGTGTTGTTTCATTAATGGAAAAATGCCCAAATTTGTGTCTTTGTAGTTATGTGCAACTTTTTCCAAGATTTTTGCTAGTAGGAAAATTCATGAATTCATGATATTGAATGCAATAGAATCATAAAGGTGTTTGATGAAATTGATGAAAGGTTTAAGGGATCAGTTTGGTTGATCTATTTGTGGCTTCATTTTGTTCAAGTTCAATATACTTGATTCTTGTTGGGAATTATTGTACATGTGAGGGTTGAGTACGTATTCATATGGGAGCTTCAAATAAAAACTTTGTTTGTTAAAAAGTGACTATGTAGTTCTAAAGCTCAATACATAATCTTCTTGGGAATGCATGGAGCTTTGTTTGTTTGTACCATTGTGACAAAAAAAAGGCTATACAAAACCTCTCCAAGTTCATACAAATAATAGTTAGTGTCCATGGTAGATCTATTGCTATCATCAACAATTTTGCTTCACGAATTCAACCCACAATCTTCATCACATAAGCCTTTGTTAAACCTTAATTCCTATGGAGTTGACAAATTATATTTAATTTATGATTCCAAATTGACTATCTAAACCATATTCTTAAGCATGAAGTGATCATAAAGATGTTGGACTAGATCTTTCTAGATTTTTTTTTATAGATTATCTTGGTTTTACATAACATCAATATTACCATCCAACAACAATTCCCCCAAATCCACTCATGCATTTTGACAAGGAGGAAATGGATGTCCACATCAATATGGATTTTACAACTTCCCACCTTTAGAAAATTGTAGAAATCATATTCTCGGAGTTCCCAAACTAATGAGTCACAATTTCTTGAATGCAACTTCCCCATTAACCCCTCACAATGCACAAATTGATGTTTTTTTTAAACCACCCATAATCATCCCCTATTGAGCTTTATCACTTCCATAATCTCTATGTAATTTATTCATTCCTTCTATCCTACACAACTCTTAATTTCTAACACTAGTATGGAGTAGAAGATAATTGGTATTAAAAGCTATAGAGACTATGATTGTGGGCATTCTTCCCAATAGTCATCGACTTCACAACAAACATTACAAAAACAAAATGTCTAACATCCTACAACAAATCTAGTCTAAAAGAATAATGAAAGAACAAGAAGCACTTAGTTTGCACAGAACCTACCTTCTTATACATTTGCATTGGCCACTTCCTCACAAAATCAACCATCCAAGAACCTCTACTAAGCCTACCATTGTCAAAATGAATTCAAAATACCAAACATATTTTAACTATTCTACAATCTAGACTTTTATAATGCAAGTGAACACCACAAATCTCATTTGAGGCAATTAACTTGCAATAAACAACTCACAACACCCGCATCCACAAAGTAAGAAACAAAAATAAACTATCAACTAACACCTCTCTTGTCATTTTTTGCATTCAGCAGCTTGATCCGCTTTTCATTAGGTCTTCATCCTAGTGATGTCCATTGCACTCTCTTTCATCCCACACCATCTCTAAGTTGTGTTAGAGGGATCAATGTTATCTGTTATCATGGTTTTGTTGGGGCAAGATGGGATGTGTTATGATGTGTGTGAGGTTGTTTGTTGAAATGGCAACATCAAAAGATCATGATAGCCTAAAGAGAGGAGATCTGGAGTGATATGATCCATCGTATGCTTATGATCTGAGCAAAAATATTTTAGTCAAATACGAGCACAATGTAATGAGTAGCAAGTATGTATGGCATTTTAAAAATTGTATGGCTTTTATAAGTCTCCATCCATAAGCATTATGTTGTGGATGAATAGAATATCTGGCATCTTCTGTATGCCCTCCTTTTTAGATTACACCAGAACTGACAGTTCTTAAAAAATTTAAAGGACCACTCAAAGCTGGTAAAAACATTTGAATTTTGATATCCTAGGGATCTTACAGGAATTCCCAAGGATCTTATGACCCTAGCAAGCGTGAAATGGGTAAGGCCTGGCGGGTGGGCCTGATTCTGCAACAGAACCCACCCTAGAAATACACCAGAAAAATGTGAAAAGTTTTTTTAAGGGAGAAGAGAAAGTGTGAATGGACTGCAAGGATGGTCAAAAAGAGGAGTTATAGTAAAAGGGTGGAGCTGGACATGATGATGATATTGCAGAATCCCCTTCTCACTTGGACCTCCCTCATTAGGTGCAAGACAAAACAAAAACACAGGGTGCAAGACAGAACCAGGTTACCGAAGATGTGCATTAGCGGCAGCAGTGGAAAGAATGTTGGAACATAGGAACCAAAATACATATCCGACATAGATAGAATTGTACATGTGTGTGTGTGTGTACATAAGAATGTATAGAATCTTTTTTTTTCAGGGGGTTGTGATCTGGACCTGAATTAGCACCCTTAGTGTGGAATTGGTACAAGAATCAGATTGTGAAACTAGCCTTTTGTTCGATTCCAAATTGAAAATTGGAACCTTGCAAAAAAAATAAAATCTTGAACATAAGGTTCAGGTTAAACAAGCAAATTCAACTTTTTTGAAAAAGTTGACAAACAAGCTGAATGTTATAAAACAATTGATCAGTTTTCAATTAGTTCTATAAAACTTTATATTTATATTTTTCTCAATTATAATTATAATTATATATATTTAAAACATTAAAAAATAAATTATAAGCTTTTTTGATAATCTCCAGTCTTATTAAGGAATGTGTAATATGTCCATGTAACCAGACCTAGTTTTCAAACTGTGGTAAAACAATGGTTAAATATGAAAAATGTGCCAAAACCAGAACCACATGATTTAAAAATTGGAAGAAGCAGGCTCAAACCCACACCTGAAGAACCTATTCTAAATTTGAAACGAAGTTTTGTGTCAAAACCAGGACGAGATGTTCTCTTAAAACTGTCCCTCCTTGCTAGCGCCTTTGGATCTCCCTCCTTTTGCAACATCGCGTCAACACACGTGTTTGGGCGGGTATTTGATTTTGTTCATAACCACCAATTCCAGTTTTTGTAAATGATTCCAGCAAGAAGTGAATGGGGGGTTCTGATCAATTGGGAACCAAAGAACCACCGGTTCTGGTTTGTAAGCTGTTTCCAAAATAAGAGAACCGCCGGTTCTCATTTTGAGAGATTATTTCGTGATCAGAAGAAAACTGTCAGTCGCAAAATGTTTTGTAACGAACTCTGAGAACTGCCCTGATACCCAACCAGGGTCTGTTCATGTTTCTGATAACCGCCCAACCCCCTGGTCAACACGCCGGTAGGGAGAGCATCTCATCATCCCTCCTACTGCAGCTGTTGTTTTGCTGCCCACAGAGATCCTGGAATTTGGCCCTCCCTCCTTCCTTCCTTCCTTGCCTCCCTGCCACCAATTCCGGGCAGACTTGAAAAAAAAAGTGGCAGCCTATGGGCTTGCTCTTGCTCTCAATTAGGGGCAGCTGCCAGCAGCCATATTGCCCTGCAACAAATCAGGACAAACCTCTCTATTGCAGAGGTGATGATGGTTTGAAAGCTTTCTTTTGCATTTTAGGTGTGGCTCTGGGTACCTAGTACCTACCCTTTTGATGTATTTGATTTGAGGGCCCTTTTCTTTTTAAGGTAGCTTTAGATATCCTGGAACCCCTTAATTGCATGGATAAGAAAGACAGCCATTGGAGTGGAAAAGGGGGCCAAAAAAAAGGATGGGGAGGGTAAATGCAATGCATTAATAAGGAGATTGATGTAAGTGAGGGTATTTATTTTGTCATTTATAATAATGCCAAAGAATTATGGGATTGTACCTCTCCTGTCCCTATTGGCCAACAACTCTTTGCAAAGCCAAGCATTACAATATTGACCAAGTAGGGACAAGACTGCATGCAAGACAGTGGTAGGAAGGCTTATTATGATGATGATGATGATGATGGTGGTGGTGGTGGTGGAAAGGCTTTGCTTTTGCTCAAGACTAACTAATGGGGGAGAAGGGAGGAGTAGGCTTGGGGGGAGGGGTCTTTATTATTCACTCACTACTTAATAGGTGGGAATTTTATAGCAAAAAAAAAAAAAACACCCATACAGGCACTTGAATGAAAACATCATGGATGTACTTACTCATAATTGCATCAATGAGAAGAAGATTTTGAGGGTGGGGAAAACCCATCATCATGTAAGTAAATGAATAAAACAAGCTATATGGATTCTTTTCAAAGTTTAATAAAAAAATACTTAGAAATGAATGGGTCTTTCTCTCTTTATTCCAAGCAGGAGAAAACACATCACAAATATCCATTTCAGCCTTGTAGAAAGCATACCAATACTTTCTCCAAGTTGCCCAAGCCAATACAGGATGGTTTTATTAGGTGGTGCCAATACCACATGGAGCATCATCTTTAGAAATCATGAAAGTTGAATCCCATGGACATTTGATCAAGTTAAAATTACACACTCCTTGAAAGGGAAGAGCTCTCTCTTTGTCAAGAGTTTTATTTGATTTTCTCAAGTGACTTTGAATTAGACTTTATCTAGGTTAGGAAAAATCATTAGGTAGTCTAAAACATATGTTGGGTGGTTCTTTGATTTTTCAAAGAATTGTTGGTTTTGGGTATTTCAAAAACCTCGAAGAATCACCATCACACACTACCATTTATATTACATGTTCCATTACCTAGTGTTAAATTATCATTTTAATGTAATATCTGCCTACATTATAATGGATGGAATCACATAGATTACCTCACAAATGGGTCAAGAGTCGTGGGCTTTTGTGTGAGAAAAACCACATTCTCTTGGAATGATCAGGTTTCATGAAAGAACATCAAATTTTGTCAAGTTTTTGACAGGCCAAGGGTGGGATTTCTGGCCTTTGATTAGTTATATGCCTATATAACCAGTATGACTCCCAGTGAAGGTTTGGTCCAAAATCCAAGAACCACCCAACATTGGTCCATACCTAAATTGTTATGACACATCTTTGTTGTTTCATTAACAGTTGTGGACAATGAGAAGTGAAGGGGATTGACACAATAGTGTTTCTGGCTACAAATTGAAACCAAACAAAAGAAAATTTGAAGATTATTCATTAATATTATTCACTTCTGGATGATTGAAACCTCCAAAATCACTTCATTTTCAAATTTTGGAGGGTTTCAATCACCAAAAGTGAGAAAAATAATAGTCATCAACATCATATTTTCTAAACTTGGTTTTCAGTGTGTAGCCATAAAACATAGAAGGTTGATTCAAGATTTGCCTAAATTTCCCTAGGGATGATTACCATAAATACAAAAGGTTGATCAAAAGATTTGTACCTATTTCATATCTAGTTTATAGCCAGATTTTGCCTTAATAGTCCACAGTATAATTGCCTTTTATTTTACACTACATCTGCCTATAGATGATTGCCACTCAAGCTACATTTTTTTAATAATAAAAAATCTTTAAAAAGAAACACTCATTGCCAATGTGCACGAGAAAGAAGAAGAAGAAGAAAGGAAAAAATTAAAAATCCCAGGACCAAAACCAGTTGGCAACTTGGCAGAGGAGAGGAGGCAAAAAATCACCTTGGGAATGATGAAGTACTCTGGAGACAAAGCAGTAAGTAATAAGTCAGTCAGAGAGTAGTAGTAGTAGTAGTAGTAGTAGGCCTAGTACTAGTGGAAAGGGGACTTAGGGATTGGAAGAGATGAGTGAGTGGGGCAGCTCACTTTGACCAGATGCTGCTTCTGCAATGTGTAAGTACTTTGCTTCCTGTGCTGTGCACGTCATGAGCAGAAGGCAGGCAGGCATGGCAGGCAGGCAGTGAAGAGGCGTATCTTGGTGGGCTCTGTGCATATCTTGCTCTCTGACAACACCCATTTATGGGCTACATAATAACTCTCGGCTTTTGACCCTTTGCACTTACCAGCTCTGACCCCACTCAGTCCCTCCCCCCGGGGCCCCCAAGTTTCCAGCTAGTGTTGGGCGGGCGGTTCTTGGGAGGGGTGTTTTTTTTTTTTTTTTTTTTTTTTTTTTTTTTTTTTTTTTTTGTTTGAAATCTTGGTTTTTTTTTTTTTTTTCTTTTGTATTTTTATATTTTTTTGTTTTTTTTTTTTTGTTTTTT
>Ga0116229_10007337_pt1 | contig 17509 bp, 9 predicted proteins | sample S1TSphgellanicum_3_FD_87313 | JGI IMG/M metagenome (GOLD analysis project Ga0116229, IMG submission 87313) | Host-associated microbial communities from peat moss isolated from Minnesota, USA - S1T2_Fc - Sphagnum magellanicum MG | ecosystem: Host-associated > Plants > Peat moss > Unclassified... | reverse complement strand
GTAAGGTGGCTAACAAGAAGGATGGCAACCTTTCAAAACCACCAATATGCAATCTCACCCAATGTTTGAAGTAAAAAATTATTTACAAAATGTTTAATCTTCATACCAATGCATTTCCTTCCAGTTATCATATACATTCAATTGTTTTTTTACTTTGATGTTTATTTACAACATTGAAAACACATAATAACAACCAAAACAATTGTGGAAATTTTTGGAGCTTTGTTTTTAAGGGTAAATTTGAGGAAATTGCTATTTTTTATAGAAATTTTCAAAAAAACTATGATAACCAAAAAGTTGGGAAGGAAAAATATTTCAATTAAAATTTAAAGTTTAAAAATATTTATGAATAGATTGATATTAATTATTACACAAATTACCTATTTTCTTCAAGAAATGATTTATTCAACCCGTTGGGTTTAAATAAATCACAAAATGGCCTATTGCAAAGGATCCAAATTGATTGGATTTCCACATTGCACCAAAAAATTCAGTGTTTGAATTGTATTATTGTGCCATAAAATCATCTAATATATGATGGTTGATTGTTTGTACTTAATTTGACTCAAAATATCAATGGAACATTTTCTTTGATACATTCTTTAAAATCTTCCTTGTTATGAAATGTGTGCATCACAAGGTCATTCATAAGCTTAAGGATCCACATTGTGGATGTCAACAACTAAATCACCTACAACTTGGCACCTTCATTCATACCAAGTTCTAACATTGTGCAACATTATGCCCAAATGTTGGATATTTATGTATGTTTCACCATTTAGTCCAAGGGACCTTGAAACCTAAAATATCGTCGAATTTCAACATAATGCTAAAGGAGATGGCATTATGAAAGTCTACCAAATATTTAAATATTGCAAAGATAAAGAGCATACAAAAGTAGGAAGGGAATATTTCGTCCTTTTAAGTTTTGCATGTGGACACAAGGATATTATGTACTCAAAATATGGGTCTTTTTCTTACCCATAAAGCAACTATGTATAAAAGACACTACATATGCATCATTTGTGTCATAACAAGCACCCCACATTGTAGAATCATGTTTCAAAAGAGCCTAAAAGCAAAAATGTACACATTTCCAACCCATGTGCATTATGCACATCCTTGTCGTCATGTCACAATAACAACCATTTTTTCAAAAAATTCAAGGTGGTTTTTTTGTCAAGCTTAGAATATATGCAAAAAAATAAAATAAAATATGTACATAAAGTATATCTTTTCAAGGACCTTACTTTTAGAATTATGTATTGCCATACATGAGAATTTTTGTCAATTTATGTTGTTGTGATATTTTCACATACATTCAAAACCATGAACCCATCATTTTCTTAAGCAACGTCCACATGATGGTTTTCAACTTTTTTTAAATGCTCACAAGGTTTACATAACATGTGGAAATTCAATATAGAGGAAAAGATCTCAAAAGCTAAAAAGTCACCAATTTTGACCCCTTCCCCTTTAACTATGAATAACAATTATCAAAAGCCTAGGTATCGTGCACTTTGCATTTTATATTAACAAAAATGCATGTTGTGTATTCTTGCCTTTGATTATTATTCCAAAAGCAACACAAACCCCTTCCAATGAACACATTGGTCATGTGTCACATGTTTTTTAAATTATTAAAAATAGAAAATATATAGTCAAAACTAGCTATTAAAAGCAAATGAGATAATGAAAGGATTGCAAGTCCTTTTGTCGTCCTTTTCATTTTTTCATATAAAGGAATTTCTAAATGAAACCTTTTGAAACTTTTTATTCAAAATACATATATTTGCCTCGATATATTACATGTTTCAAATATTATTCATTGTTAAATAAATATGCATTTTTAAAAGTATGTAGATTTTGCCAGATTTTATTTTTTTTCTAGAAAATTTATCACAATTTCTAATCATATCAAAATATGCTAATTATTCTAGAATTTAATTTCTTATATCATAAGCTACAACTTTGTTTTATATGTCATGTACATTACACCTCATTTACTTGTGATAAAAAACTCTTGAAATTTTAAGATTCCAAAACATACTTTGAATTTTTTTTTAATTCAAATCCCACAACTTTTGAATTGTGAATTTTTTTGACTATGGGTAATAGGTTATTATCACTTCAATTTTAATTCTATCAGAATTTCTTTATTTAAAAAGTCCTTTACCCTAGTCCTTTGAAAGGTTGAATGTTTTTGACATAGTTGTTATTCAAGTTCAAAAGTTCTTTACTAAAACCAAAACCCATAATTAAATTTATTGAATTTTTAATTTTAATTCCTCAACATTCATATTAGTCCTTTAACACAATTTGGAATGATTACCATAACTTTAAAATGTCAAAACAAAAATATGTTTATTATAGTTTTGAATTCTTAAGGATTCATGACATCCATTTTGGTTCTTATAAGCTTGTTTTGGCCCTCTAGAGAAAAAAGGAATTTATTTTAAATTGATCTACACATTTTCATAAAAAAATATCCCATCAAGTTTTCAATGGTGGAAAATGTCTAACCATGACATCAAAATTATAACAACAATGATTGATTGCAATTCGTTTAGGTATAATAATTTTAAGTTTTATAAGTCTCATCCAGTTTGGAACTATCATCCTTTTGGATGATAGTTCCAAACTTGAATCTATTTAGCCAATTCCCAAATAAAGAATGGTGGAAGAAGTGTTTTTTCACGTGTCTTTTCAATCTTATTTTTTCAACACCATAATTACAAGCATATTCTCAATACCTTTTACACCAATTTGTCACCCATTTTTTTTTCAATTGAACTAATGAACCCTCGTGTTGTTGACCCAAATGGGATCATTTTCAAGGCTTTAAAAGGCACGACCTTTCAAAAAACTCAATTGTGAAAGCATCCAAATGTGAACTCAAATGTTATTGGCCCTGAATGTTAAGGTTCGGGATGTCAAAGGCCAAAGAAAAAGGCTAATAATAGAGAGTAGATAGGATGGCCAATGGTGAACTCCCCATGCAAATCCCCATGAAATGAAAAATCTAACTTTTTCCATCATGTGACATTTTTCTAAACCATGTGACATTTTTGAATCATGAGTGAAAAAGATAGATTCTTCATCTTTCAATTTCAAAGAGAAGGTGATTAAAAAGGGCAAAATAAAATGCACACCCCTAAGTCATGTGTGGAGATGATATCAAAGGATTGTTAGATGTCACTTCTCACTAGTTACTAATGAATTTGATGTTTAGAATTAATTTATTAAGCATACTCAACTTCACAAACATAAAATTGATAAAAAATGTAAACTTCTCAACTTTGATCAAATGTTATAATGGATATTTCATTTTGAATGTTAACTTGAATATGTTTTGAATCTTAATTAAAAGACGTCCACTATATATATATATATATAAAGATGAAATTTAATATCTAATATTTTATTTATTTAATAAAATATGGTTAATGTAAATTTATTACACTGTTTTTAAACTATGATTAAGAAATTATTGAATTGAAAATACCAAGAAATTATGAGTTATTCAAAAAAATTCAAGGATTTAGTTTTAAAATTATGATGGAATTTCATATTAGTTTATTTGAAATTTTGATTTTCAATACAAATCAAAAGTTACAATCATTTTAAATTCAATGTTACCAATCGTGAAAATTATGAACATTATGAAAATTGCTCAATCTCAAATCCATTAGGGAATGTATGGATATAGAGTGTGGTTTAGTGGTTTAAAATATATCAAGACATGTTTTTTTCATATGAAACAAAATGTTGAAATTTAGGACATTTAAAACAACTTGCAATCATGATGTGTAGGTCAAGAATTTTAATTATAATGTAAGATTCATGTTTCAAAACATAATTAATGTATTATTTAATAGGCCGTTAAACCTAAAACTATAATTGTTGAATGAAAAGATGAAATACAAATGCATTTGAATGTGAATATGTATTCTTAAATATTAACCTACATAAAAGAATCTCAAGTTTTTCAAGACTTTGGTGTGAAACATAATGACAATAGGTTAGAAAACATGATTTATAGTTAACATACAATTAATTTAACCAAAATATTATATCTTTGAGTAATGTAGAATTTGAAATCAAGAACCAAATTTTGAAGATGTTTCAACTACATAAAAAATATGAAAGTCTTATAATCAAAAATTAAAATCAATTTTTATAGTTTAAAAAGTTTTGCCCATCTCAATTTGCACCCAATTTCCAAACATCGGTGTATTGCCCATTAGATCACTTCTTTTTCATCTTGCTCTTTTTTTGTTTATTTTTTTTCTTTCCTTTTTCCTTTTCATAAAACTTCTATGGCAACAAGTCATTTCATCATCTCATGCATTTAATTCAATTGCTGACACACATTGAGAAAAAATATGACCCTTACAACATATTCATGGAATGACATATAAAGCACACATGATTTAATAGATGCATAATATTATTTTAAATACATTTGATTAATGTAATATAAATATATTTTCAACACATGTTTATAGAAAATTAATGAGTTTTTAAATTTTCATGTAAAAAATAGAACATTCCAAATGACTAATTTTCCCTCACAATTTTTTTAAAAATAAAATTTGGAAATTATAATTTCCTTACAAATAATATAATCAATGTCAAAGATGCCAAAGTACCACAGTAATAAATAAAATATGAATAGAAAAATGACATTCATGTACAATCAATTATGTAATAGACAAAATGGATTTTTTTTCTTCTAGTAGGCCATATTTGCATAAGGGACAAGGATCAATAAACAAGCTTTTAAAATATACAAATTTTTTGATCTCATCAATTCAACAAATTTTTTATGGGTTTCCATAATTTGGGTAAATGCATGTCAAGGTGTAAATGATTTTAGGCAAGATTGGACTTACATATAGTATCAAAAGTAATAACACATAGAATTTCACTCACTTTGAATTATTCTAAAAATCACCTATAAGTGATTTGCACCTCAAAAATAAAATAAGTTATAAAAAACATGAATAAAAAATTGATTCATACGTGTGCCTTTTTGTCAATGTACACCAATAATTTTATAAATATTTTTAAAAACCTTTATTTGACAATAATTTACCATTCTTTATTAATTTAAAAACTCCACTTTTTGTAGAATGATGAAAAATCATTTGGTCCAAGTACATCTTCAATGGAAGAACATTTTACAACCAAAAAGTATCATAATCATCAACATTATGGTAACATAATGTACTAATGACCATTTTAATATCATGTGATTTGAACTCCAAGATTTCAAAACAAATTGAAAACTTTGATGGAAAAGACTATTCCTTATGGTTGTCTTTTTGTATGCGCAAACTTTCATGAAAAATTTCCCATTAGAACTAATATTTCTTAGTTTTTTCAATTGTAGTATTGTGCCAACATTGTTGCAAATTAAAAATGTACTTCATTTCATATTGAATTGATCATTTGTACACCAATTTCACAACATAGTAATAGATTGGGATGTAAGACACTGTTAATTGCAATTTTTCATCACAAAATATTTTCTAAATATCTAGCATGATGTATTAAATGTAGTAGGTATTTAAAACTTCTATTTTATGACAATTTTTTTTTGTTTACACCATAACATGTGTTCACCCTAATACAAGGAAATTTTATATTCATATAATAAAAAATTACTAATTTTTATATCATAAGCTCATTAAAATTTATCATCAAGCAATGACATTTGCAATGTAAACAATATTGGTCATCAACCCATAATAATTAATGATTTAAATTTATTTTTTTAAATGAACATCCAAAAATTAAAGAAAAGATCACAAACTTGATCCATCATGAACACATAAAAGGATCATTCTTATTCACTAGAAGATTCATGCAAAGGTCTTCATGTATTTATGGTAGGAAAGTTTTGATTGTTAAACATGTCATTACCCCAATAGATTGTTAGTAACCATTTATTTTGTCACAACACATGCACAAAGATAATTTTAGTTTAATTAATATTATGTGCACAATATTGTAACAACAATCAAATGGAATTTTGCATCTATAATGTTTTGTAAAAATTTATAAAAATTTATTTGATTTTGTTTTAAATTAATTTTATATGGCAAAAAAATGTCAATGTGAATTTCAAAGATAATATTATTTGTAAGTATACCTTTTCAGCTATTATTTGATCACTTTTCTTTTGTATTATTTCATCTTTTACTTCATCTTGTTTAAATAGTTTGATAAATATTTAAGTTTTTAAATGTTTAGGGTTTTTTCTTTTTTGAAAGATAAATATTGTTGTCACTCAAAACATGTTTTTCTATGTGTCAAATTTAGTGAATAGGAGCCATTCTTAAATGTAGTCACTACTTAATTTTCATTGTGATAAATGGTTACTTAAGTTGATGTGAAAGTTTTGAATGAACTTGTACAAAAATATTTTTAATGTATTGTGAGAACATTTGGAAAATAAATTGAAATGAATTCAATGAATATTTAGTACCCAAAAATAATTTTAAAACAATGTCACGAGTGTTCATTGCTTAAAGGACTTTTTAAGAAGACTTCAAATGATGTCATTTTTATGGGAAAACCTTTTATGTACACCTTTACATTATAATATAATGCAACATCCTTTTGAATCATTAGAATTATTCAAAAAATTAAAGTCAATTTGTAAATCTATTTCAAGAATATTTTACAAAATATTTTGGTTTTAAAAACACAATCCTTGGTCAAAGTGGCTCCGATTAACCAAATTGGACCCATAAGTGGGGTTGATATCATATGGCATGTGTTATATAGTAATGACGTGATGCACAAAACTTAATCAAATGATCAAAACAGATATATCAAAATAATGTTTTTAGCCAAGAAAAACCTTAGGAAGAATATGGAGGAAAATATTACATCTTTCCTTTTTTTATCCTCTAATTCTTTCAATCATTTCTTTTCACATAATGCATAAATAATGAGGTGAACATCACTTGTTATGTAACATTTTAAGTGAGTGCAAACCATAATGAAGGAAAAGAAAATATGTGCATGCCCAAACATAGAAAGCCTCATGACAAAAAATGCTCCATCATAAATCATAATTTACATGATAAAAATTTACATAATTTACATAATTCTACACAATTCTAATATCTTTAATCTAAGATCAATTTTCATTCTTGGTTTGTGTTTGGAACACATTTTCATTGGATCATCACCAAACTCATAATATATTTTCACATATGCTCCCTCCTACCTTTGTACATATAACTCCCATATAATATTTACATAATTATAAGAAGTCACACAAATTTGTACAATTTATGATCTATGAAACAACAAAAGAAGTAAAGAGGAAATTAAGTACCATGAATAACATCAAAACAACTCCATCATGGTTGTTCCACATGCTTAATGCAAAGACATTTTTCCATTCCCACCTTTTGCATTGACATTTGCTCCTTTGTTAACATTTTGAACAATGTCGACATATTCACATGAAGCCTAACTAAACAACACATGTTCATATGTCAATGACATAACATGAAATCACCTTGATATGAATGAATTTCATCCAAAGCATAATAGTGATATGATGCAATGTGTAACATGCAATAAATCTTCCTTATTTGCGTCAACACTAAAAGCATAAAAAAAAAGGAAAAGACAAATATCCTTGAGGAGAAAGAAAAAGATTCAAATGTTATTAAAGCAAAGACATTAATTCATTCTTATATGAAATTGAGGTGTGAAAAACATTACAATGCAACTTGAATTGAATTCCAATTCAACTAAATTCAATTCCAATTTGATTAAACAATTGGATTACTATTCAATTGAATTGAATCCAAATACAATCAAGGTTATTAGAATGGATGTCATGTGCCCATTTTGCATTGAAGGTCACATCAGTGTCCATTTTGTCACATTGATTTTGTTCGTTAAAAAGGACACAATAATTTTTTCATTTTCACTAAGGTTGCACCCTATAAACATTGTGACTGAAAACAAATTTGAAATTTGGTCACCAAACATGTGGCGACCACATTTTTTCAATTGTCATTATTGTAATGACTGAATTTCTTTGTCTACCAAATTGTGTTGGGTAATAAAAATTGGAACATGCATTTCAAACTCACTTTTTCCTTTGAAGTGTGAGGCTTTGTGTTGTTTAACAAACAATTATTGCCATATATTGAAGGAGGGAGGGTGAAACCTTATGGGTGTGAAATTTCAAATCGTTAATTGCATTTAACAATTTATGTTAAATTTCATTGTGTAGCCCTTAAGGTGGAGTTCGATCATATATTTGTATATTAATCCCTTAATCAAATTTATTGTTCTTGTATTTTTTCAATGGAAGGTAGGTGGAATGTGTGGGATCCATGGTATTTGGTGACTTTGGACAAGCTAAATAAAATGAAATGAAAATTTTGCAACATTATCAACTTGTATTGCAAGGAAAAAATATCTTCCATTTGGGTTATTGACATCATGGTAATGGATGAGTTGGTGTTACAATGCGTTTGAAGGCACGGGCACAAGTGAAGGCTTTATTTGTCAATTGTGGGGGAATTGTCCTTCGACCACTAGATGACATGTTTGGACTAACCCCTAATGGGTCAAATACAAAATGTGACGATTGAAACATTTAACCTTTTAATGGAAGGAGAATTTTTTTCAATGTTTAAAATGGAAGGGGCTCAAATTTCCACCCCACCTAAAAACCGCACACAACATTTTAATAAATCCACAATAGTGATATTTAAACCTTCCAACATGTTTCATTACATGGAACATTGAACTTAGCCAAAAGATAAGAATTGGACAAGAAGTGTGTGGTTTTTTTTTATGAAACAAACATCCATTTTAATGTTCTACAACATTCAACGTTCATAAAAGTTGGGAAAGCAACCTTATAATTTTGAATTTATTACAAACCCCATCATACCATGGATTGCACACATATTTGTTAAAAACATCCAAGGTTAATGTGTCTAAACATATTTTTCAAAAGACGAGAAATTCCATTCACAAGTATGGAACAACCATTTGTCATGATGGTTGGGACAATGTTACACAATGTCCACTATTGAACATAACATTTGGTTGTTCTAGTGGTGATGTATTTGTACTGCCATTGACACAATAGGGGAACATAATGATGCTCAATACATATGTAATGCATTGGTTGGATACATTGAAAGCATTGGAATGGACAACATTGTACAAGTAATGTTTTGAGCATGCGAAATGTAACTCATATCTTCTAATCTACTATTTTCCAAGCCTTTACTTTCAAGATTGTGTTATTCATTGTTTGGATTTGCTACTAGAAAATTGGGGTAAAAAAACATGGATAAAACAAATTGTGAACATGGCAAAAGTTATTGTTTTTTTCATACAACAACACCATGTGCCATTGGTAATCTTCCGTTGTTATGAAACCAAACTAATGTTTCTAAACCAGAATAAAACATGATTTGCTACCTATTTTTTTATGGTTGGATGGTTGTTCAAATTAAAAGCTGTAATTGAGCAAATTGTTACAAATCCAAAATGGACAACCTTTGTCAACACATTATGTGGCATGGGCACCATCACAAGTCTTTCACCAAGGCCAAATATGTTCAAACCAACATAAGGAGGGACAAGTTTTGGGATACTGGTGCCAACTTTGTGCATATGGTGAAACCGGTCTAATGGCATTGAGGGCACTTGATGGCAAACAACCCATCATGGGGAGGGCATGGCTTGTCATGAAAACATAGCACAACATGTTTTTATCATCATGGAATCAATCATTATCATTACCATCAAACTTTGCAAATGTAGTGGAAGATCAATTTTACCATTAATCGAAGATGTTGACAACCAACCTACACTGTGTAAAGGTTTTTCTCAATCCATACTTATTGGGTGAAGCTTACCTCCATGATGATATAGATGCAAAGGAAATTTTAAATCGTGTGTTATGAAAAAACACTAGTAGCCCACAACCTATGTTCGAATATTAAAAGATTTTGTTAACTTTGTTGAAAGTCAAGGGCCTTTCTTTGACACCCCCCCTAATGAACAACCTCAATTTGCTCCCACTGAATGGTGGGATTTGATTGGAACTAGTGGATGCACATTTGCACCCATTTGCTTGTGGCATCTTGGAACACTTGTGTGTTCCACATCATTTTGTGAACATAATTAAAGTTCATACTCATTTGTTCACAACTAAGTGTAAAACCGATTAACAATGAAATAAGCCAAATACTTGGTTTACATTTACACTAATAGTAAACTCTTTTGAGAAAGACCTAGAACCAACTCCATGGTGTGGTATGAAAAAAATATGTTGTCTAAAGATTTTATGTCCGATGTCGACTTAAGTTCAAATGAAGGGGACACATTAAAAGATGACCCCTTAGCGTCAAAAGAGGAAAAGGACTAACATAACCCCTTTAATTACTTAGTTAATGACCCATAAAAAAACCTTCCATTTTCAAGATTGTTGTTCAATGTTAGCATTTGGGAATGATGAACATTTGATAATGGGGATACAAACACCATTGGGCCACCCAATAATGCATTGTAGCGGATGGACTTCCTAGTCCTCCCGACATTAAACACATCCATTGAGCATGAAGTTGAAACCTCTCATGCATCCTTCATGGATGTACATGCCCCAACAATCATTGATCAACAACCATATGTGTAATTGATAAGCTCCACCAATTACACTAAAAAAATTTATGTCTTTTGCAACCAAAAAATCTATGATTACATGTCCTAATGACTATATGTATGACTTTAGTCATTAACTATTATTTCGGATTCTATGTGTAAAAAATTATAGTCATGCATTAGTGGGGCATGTGATTAGTAGATGACGAGGTGGTAACAAGATGGGGGATGCTAGTTTTCATCACTTTTATTTCATTTATATGGCATCCATGACTAATTACAAAGTGATGTGGATGTCCAATTGTCATTACAATGATTAAAAAATGACTATAAGTCATTTGATATGAACATAAACAACCCTACCCCTAGCCCCCACCTACCTATGTACCTACCTATTTACTTACCCACCCACCATCCACCACCTACCTACCTACCTACCTATTACCCATTTACCTACCCGCTTACCTACCCACCTACCTACAACCCATTTACCCACTTGCCCACCCATCCACCCACCTACCTAACTACCTACTTGTTTACCTACCCACCCACTCACTTACCTACCTACCTATCTACCTAGCCACCCACCCATCCATCCACTTACTTACCTACCCACTCACCCACCTACCTACTTGTCAACCTACCTACTTATTTACCTACCTTTTATTTCCTATTTCCTATAACTTACCCACTTCCTACCTATCATCCTACCACTTGCTACCTACCTTGTAATCTTGTAGTGATATGAAATAAACACGTGAAATAAAAAACTTGACCAAAATTGGACACCTTTTGATGTTATAATCCATTAGTAAAAATTTGGTTTATCATTGTGAAGGTGAAGGGTTCAATTCCTAATACTTACGACCTATGTGCATTCTTAAGGGGCTAGCGTAAGTAGGCTAGACTAAGGTAGTTACATAGGTAGGTTACATAGGTTATGTAAGTTAAATTAGATAGGTTAAGCTATTAGCTGCATGCCTGCCTTTTTTGACCTACCTACCTACCTACCTATCAAAAATATTTTGTGTCTATTAATCATATTTTTGTCATTCATTATATGACACCTCGGCATTGTATATGGTTTGTCTTCTATGATTTGTTATTAATGACTATAAGATAAAAAGTGACACATCAAACATTAAATGACTATTTGTCCTTTGCTATTCGTCCATTACAACTAAGGGCCTTTGATCATATAATGTCTGGTATGACAACAAAATTAGTCATATATGGAGTCATAGATTAAAAAATATCTTTTAGTGTTATGGTTCCCCCAAATCATGAACATATAAATAACAACAATGGGCTCAAGGATCACCATTTTAGAGCCAAGCACCCAAGAAACATTAATAAGCACATTGGTCTCACAGGTTGGCCTTTCTGTTCATTTTACAAATCCTATAATTGAAACCACAATGGCAATGACATTAGACTCATATGTGAGCCCAAATACAAACATTGACATTGGTGAACCCCAAGCCATTCATTAACACATTTTCACTCTTGAAGTTGCAACACAATTGGCCCAACATGATTCAAATTTTGACCATGCACCAATCAACCAATACCTACCACATCAAACACATCCACAACTCCAAGTTGGGTCAAGACTGGTTGTAGTGGCAATTTCCATGAGCTAGCCTTGTCCTCCTATTTAAAACTTGTTCACAAAACAAATCGATTGAAAGAAAAAATCAATGATTTAAATAGTAATGGCTTTTGTAGGCAAACAATATTATGATTAACCACATACTAATGATGGCATTGTAGATATTGAGGGACAATGTCCTACCAAATGGAGTGTGATAAAACTTTTAAAGCAAATAATCATCACGACCTTACATGGGACAAACATTTGAAAAGTGGAAGAGTGGCACAATGGACATGATGAAAATGACATTGACATTAGTGATGATGGTGGAAAGCCCCCAAATGACAATGACTACCATGAACCACAACCCCAAAATACTAACCCCATAATTGGTTGTCCTTTTACGTTTAAAATCACTAAGCCGTCACAATCTCACATTATTTAAGGGAGTTAAACCATTACCTAACACCATTAATACACACAAATTACCTAATATGCATATCCATGGGAGGGTATGTACATATATTGTCTAAATTGTATGCTTTTATGTAAATAAATTCATAGCCATTTGTTTTTGAATTTTGTTGTTCATCATAATTTTGTTATTTGTTTGAACTATTGTAAGGATGTAATATGTATTTTAATTTATCAATTATGAATTTTCCAATCACATTTTAAATTGTAATTTGTCATTCAAAATTTCAAAAGGCATATAAAAAATAATCATTTTATAAATATCTACAACTTTACAAATTATCACAATTTGCAAGAAAATACATAAGTTGGTCATCCAAGATTGGGGGAAACAATTTATATTTGCCAATTGTGTGACATTAAATGTTCATAAATATTAGATGTACAACATCTTGATTAATATTTTTATTATATCCTCTTGAGTCCTCACCTTAAATTCCTAATTGTAAGGATAATTTGGTCACCTTTTACTACCCCTAAAAAAATTGTTTAACAAATTAGTTTGGATTGTGACCTTGATCGACCTTGTAGCCTAGTGGCCATCCCTTGCAAAATTGCATTCAACCCAACAAGATTATTTATTTCATCAAACATTACAACCATGTGTGGCGATACTTTAACTAAGAATATTGCAAATGTTGCATCATCCTTCAAACATTGTATATCATAGGTTTCTATTTTGAAATTTTGTTGGATTTTTCCATCAAAGTCTACTAATTTGAATGCATTTGACTAATCACCCATGGAGTGTACCAAATGTTGCATGGGTTATGACTAAAATCAAACTTGTTGGTGCTTGGGTTAAACCACCTCCAATTTGTAATTGGTAAGAGCCAATTGTATCTTTCATTGATCACATTAAGATATAGGTTTTCCCACACCTTTTGAATCATAGGTTCATTATATTTTCATTTGTCATATTGACTCCCCCATGTAATAACACTACATGCCCACTTGCTAAATCCATTTCATGTTTACACCCCAAGCTTGTGACCAATTGGGTGAATATGATGATTATATTCCCATTGTGTAGGCATGAAGGCTAAATTGTTCATACAAATGCCGATGGAATAGGACCCTACATACTAAACACCTATACTTTCCCACTACTAGCATAGTTACTAAATATTGCGGATGGTACATGTGTTGGCAAGTGCCCAACTACCATGTTCTTTTTTGGTCCAAATGGGTTGCAATAAATAATGCATTGGTCCCCATTTTTAGTGAAGGGTTGAAGATGTGGCCACAAGAGTTCCCTTTTTTTCAAAATCATGGTTGAAATTCTAGTCTAAATTAGGGTGTGTTGACCAATCCATGCTTTTGGTATCATGTAGTTCTAGTAAGTTGTTGGGAAACATTTCGAAAATTTTGGGTCATGATGTTAAGCATGTGATTGGTAATCTCCAGTCATCTTGGTATTCCCCTTAGATGTGTACTAATTTTGCCTCCATTTGCATAACTTGAAATGCACCCAATAAGGCTAGTTGGGTCATCTTGGTGAATACTTCAATATCTCTTCAATATTGCTCGTTCATGTCAATCAAAGTTTGATTGTATAGTGTTTGACCTCTTGAACGGAATTTAAGTGTTAGTTTTCAACCTCCTTTGCCCTTTTTTCAGCTTATAGTAATGCTTATTGTCTAAGGGCAAACTCTTGTTGTAACACTTGAACCTTTTTTGTATCTCAACCAATTGTTCACATAGCACATTGCATTCCATTGTTATCTCATTAAATTGGACATGCATTGAAACCATTTCCTTTTGCAACACCTTAAGAACATGTTATGCAATTTCCACCTTTAGATTTGTTTCCCTAGAATATTAAGTTGGCCTCAATGTGCTTGCCCCCTTTGCATGCACCCTTTGTTGTGCTAGAACTTCAAATGGATCATATAATTCAATTTGAATCATAGCATCCAAATTTGCTTCCATTTGCTCCTTGGATGTTTTGTCTCCATCCATAACCTCATTTGTGCTTGAGCTTTCACAAGGGGACTTTGCTCCTATGAACATTATATAAGTCAATCGACAATGTTGGGAACTATATCTCGGTCAATGGATGGTTCCACACGCATCATCAAATGGGCTACAATGGTATTTGTGGTACTTGTTGAAGAGGGACTTGGGGATGTGGTGAAACAATTAGGGGGTGTGGTGGAACAATTAAGGGATGTGCTTGAACTATTTTTGTTTTATATGAAGGCACGTTGCCCCCTTGGCTTCTTGGAGCAGTCCTTTAGTCAACCCAAACCCCAAATGTCACCTTTGCATACACCATTCATGCCACAATGAATGGAACCTAGTTTTTTGGAAAACATTGGACTCCTTATCATTGTGGGGTGCACCTCCAACATGCATGCTTTCATATATCATCAAAGCAACTTATACATTGGACATAATTATTCTTGTGATGTGTTTCATGTCAAGACAATGGCCATTTTTTGTCAATGTGGCACAACCACCCATGTTGGGAACATAATGTGTATGACCATGGCGAAGGTAGGTTTTGCCATCCAAAATTTGTTATCATGGCCAAGTTTTGAAGGGCTTTAAATTTTGCGTTATAATGTTTTCCCTTCATCCCATGGCCCTCAATCATTCTCCTATGCTCCCCATTGTCTACCATGGTACCTTATTACCAATCCACTTGCACTGATATAATGAATCACTAGAAGAATTCATGTCCAATGCAACCACTATTTTATAGACAATTAGTGGTTCTCAACAATTAGAAAAACAACTACGAATCATATTTGCAATTATCTAATTGATGTGGCAATATTACCTATAGGGCTTTTTAGTGGCCCATTGTTCAACATGTAGAAACGAAGGGCATAAAAAATGTCCAAAGGTGATAGCTATGCATTGACCCAATATTGAAAATAACAAAAGCTTGCAAATGAATTACTAAACCCCAAATGAATCACCACGTGTGACCATTTCAAAAAATTGTCTTGGATCTTTTCGAAAAACATTTAATGGTTTACCTTGACACCACTTTTGTCAACAAACAAACATTCGATTTGGATATGTACAAACAAGTCATGGAAATTATTTTTTTGGTGGATTGAACGATTCCCCAAAGTACAGAGAATTGTTAAATTTGACAAGGTTTTTGGAATGGCTTGATTGCAAGGTCTCATATGTGGTGTTCAATTGGATTCAACGGTATGAATTCTTTTATCCACAAATAGGATTTAAGGTGCATTGGATTGTGGAGATGATGGAATTGTCAAATAAGGTGGTAGAGTGGGCCAAATTTACCCAAAATTTTTTATAAAAAAAGCGTGGTTGGCACCATGGATAAAAAAAGGGGTTCAAAACCTTGTTTCCCAAATTGGAAGTTAAAGCATTTTATGGATTCCAAGCACAAAAATTGTGTAACATGTATCACATGGGGATAATCATGGTGGTTTTGGTGTGGTGCACAAGGTGTGAGTTGAAAGGTTTGATTGCATCCCAAACACCATTGAATTGGTGGGGAGAAGACCCAAAACAAATGATAAATGAGAAGCACACAAATAATGTTTAGTAGAAGCATCAACCTAGCCATGTGAACATCAAAATGTTATCAAATTTTTGGCCATCCATTCAGACAACATGGAGGCTTACACATTGTGGTGGAATGGGGGCACATTTCAAGAAATGTTAGATTACAACACAAAGTATTGCCCATATTGGACAACCAAATGTTATTACGACAAGGAAGGTTGGATATGGAAGGGCAAACATGACTTGTTGTCTTTAGGAAAAATTATGTGAAACTAACATGAACATTCATGAACATTATGAACGCAGTACACCATTTTTGAAATTTTGCAAAATGACTTGTCAAAGGACAACATCATGTTACATTTTATGATAGATAAATTGAATGTTATGTACATTGACATGTGTGATTGGGGTGAAACTAAATGCATGCAAGAAGTGACTCCATCTTTGTATGCATTTGCCATGGAGCAAGATTTCATCGATGTGAAAAAATGTGTTGGTGGGTGACCCTATATTGTTTTTTGTTCATGGTGAATTTGGAAATCCAAATTCCCCTCAACAAATGGCCAAACAACACCAAATGACTTTGAGATTTGAGACATGTTTGGTTGGGAAGCTTACAAATGTGATATGGGGTGAAGATTGGGATGCAAAATATTTCATGGACAATTCAACCAAGATATCATTTGGCAAGGTGATCCATGACATGTACAAGCCAAACCTAAAGGCATGATGAATTGTTCAACATATTGTGCGAACATTGATGGGGTTTCAATATAACTAGATTCCATTTGAAAAATATTATTGAAGGCAACCATAGACTATTTGTAGTTGGTTCACATGAAATTTGGTGTAGTTTGTATGAATTGTAAAAAATGAAATGTTGTGAACTTGTTGATTTAATAAAATCAAGTTTTATCAAGGAATGATGTTGTCATGTGCAATTAAATTTGAAATTTGTGTGATATTGGATTTTTTATTTGTGGTGTGATTCTTCATTTTGCACATGTTAATGCCATAAGTAAATAACATGCATCCCATCATTTCATGTCCCCAAGCTTTTCAATTTTTTGGTCTAGAGATTTTTACTAAAGTTATAATGTAGCAAAAACATTGGAAAATTGATTGAAGTTCCATTTCAAAAAAAATCTGAACAATTTTTTTTCCCCCAACCTTTTGAACCAAAAAGATGAAAATTTCCCAAAAAAACATTGGACCCCTTATTGTCCGTTGTGAAAGTTCATTGTGTGACAATTGAAATGTTGGTGACTAAAAATGTTAGTGACT
>Ga0116229_10007333_pt1 | contig 17513 bp, 14 predicted proteins | sample S1TSphgellanicum_3_FD_87313 | JGI IMG/M metagenome (GOLD analysis project Ga0116229, IMG submission 87313) | Host-associated microbial communities from peat moss isolated from Minnesota, USA - S1T2_Fc - Sphagnum magellanicum MG | ecosystem: Host-associated > Plants > Peat moss > Unclassified... | reverse complement strand
GGTGGTGTCGCTCTTGGGATCGCAGCCGATCAGCAGCACCTTCTTGCCCTGCTGCGCCATCATGTAGGACAGGTTCGCGAGCGTGAAGCTCTTGCCGATGCCGCCCTTGCCGTAGATCGCGATCACCTGCGTGGTCTTGGTCGGCGCATCCACGGCCACCGGATCGGGCTCGATCGCCGCCTCGGCGCGCAGGCGCTTGAGACGCGAGTCATGCATGACCACCGGCACCGCTGCAGCTGCATGGACGGGCGTGTTGCTCATGGCCGGTTTCTCCAGTCGAGGTGCATTTTCAGACATTCAGGATCATTGAAGGCGGTGCGGTAGGCGCTCAACGCATCGGTGGCGGCAGCGCGGTGGGTAATCAGTCCGTGCAGCGACAACTCACCCGACTCGCACAGTAGCTTGACGTTATGCAGGTCATCCGGCCGCCACTGCGCCGCGATGCTGAGGCGCGCCTCGCGCATGAAGGCGGCCGGAAAGTCGAACGCCAGCGCGCCGGCATAGAATCCCGCCAGCACGATCTCGCCGCGCGGCGCCAGCCGCCCGACCAGCTTGTCGATCGCGGCGGCATCGCCGCTGACATCGCAGATGCTGTGGTAGTCGCGCCTGCTGTCGTCGGCCGGATCGAGCACCTGGTAGCCCTGGGCGCCGCCGCGGCGCGCCGCCTGCGTCTCCCACACCACTACCGGCCTGGCCGAGCGCAGCACGGCGATGCGCGCCAGCAGCCTGCCGAGCACGCCGTGACCTATGATCAGTTCCGGGGTCTGGTGCGCGATTTCTACTGCGTGCAGCGCGGTGGCGGCGAGCGCCAGCAGGATCGCGCGTTCACCCAGTTCCTCGGCCACTGGCGTGACGCGCGCCGCGGGCACTACCACCCGCTCGGCGGCGCTGCCGAACAGTCCGCGCACTTCACCGAAGCAGCGCGCGCCGGGCACGAACACCCGCTGCCCTACCGCCAGCCCGGCCTGTTCGCCGGCGGCACTGACGCGGCCGACGCCCTCATAGCCAGGCACCAGCGGGTATCCCATGCCGGGAAAAGCCGGCATGCGCCCGGTCCACAGCAGCCGCTCGGTGCCGGTGCTGATCCCGGACCATTCCATGTCGACCACCACATCCGCCGCGCCCGGGGCATCGAGTGGCAGTTGGCGCAGTTCAAGGCACTCCGGCCCCTGCAGCACGACCGCAGTAGCGTTCAGGCCGGGACTGGAAACTTCAGAATGCATGTGGAGCCTGGAGCACAGGAAGGCGAACCCCTGTCGATGTAAGTGTCACGATACCCTTACTCTTTTTGTTGTCAAGTAAACTTCACACTTTGCGTTGTAATTCGTGCAGCGATCGCCGCGCGCTCAGCTGGCGACCGCAGAAATCACCGCGCATTGCCACGGCCGCTCGGTGCGGTGCACACGCGCGCGCACGAAGCCCGCGCTGGCCAGCAGTCCCTTGATCTCATCCACCCGGCGTACCCGCCCCTGTCCCATCGCCAGCAGATAAAATCCGAGGTACGTCTCCGCAGCCGGCAGCGAGCCAGGCACCGCGCGCATCGGCTCGGCGATCACCACCCGGCCGCGCAGCGGCAGCGCCCGCCGCACGGCGCGCAGCAACGCCAGCGCCTCGACATCGTCATGGTCGTGCAGCACCCGCAGCAGCGACACCACATCGGCGCCGGCTGGCAGTTCGGCCGAGGTGAAATCGCCTCCGTGCACCTCGCTGCGCTCGCCCAGGCCCGCTGCCGCCAGTCGCGCCCGGCCGCGTTCGGCGACCGCCGGCAGGTCGAACAGCATCAGGCGCAGCGCCGGCGCACGCAGCGCCAGCGAACACAGGAACATGCCGTCACCGCCGCCGACATCGAGCAGGCAGCGGTGCTTGCGAAACGGGTAGGCATCCAGCAGATCCCCGGCCACCAGCGATTGGGTGGCGGACATCAGCCCGGTGTAGCCGCCGACAGCGCGTGCGGGCAACTGGCCGGGCGAGGGGTGACGCGCGTAGCCCCAGAACTGCGCCAGCTCGCCGGGAGCAGCAGTGCCCTGCAGCAGCCCGACCGGATCGGCCAGGTCGGCGTAGAACAGCGGCTGATGCTCGATCATCCGCAGCACCGCGCTATTGCCCAGCAACGCCGCGCCCAGCATCCCGAGCCCGCGGGTTTGCGCTGCACGCGGCTCGGTGAGTCCGAGCGCATCGCTGGCCGCGATCAGCAGCGTGGCATCGCTCGCCGACAGGCCGCAGCGTCGCTGCAGCTCCGGCAGCGGCAGCGCGCCGTCGCGCAGCGCCTCGAGCAGTCCGATGCGCACGCAGGTGTACAGCACCTGAGAATGAATGAAACCGGTGCACAGGTCGAACAGCGAGGCGGCGTGCCGCCGCGCAATCGCACGCAGCAGCGGCACGCGCGTTATCCAGCGCTGGAAGCGCTCATCGGCCAGCAACCGGTCGCGCCATGCCCGCCAGCCGGCGGCACCGGCGTGCGGCACTGTGTCTGCTGGTGGTGGCACGGTGGCGGCGGGGCGCGGCGCAGCCTGGACGTTCGCGGCGACGTTCAACATGGTGCGCCCCGAGCTGCTCTACGCGGCAGGCCGGGCCAGTCGACTGCTGAACAGGTAGTGCGTGGCCTGCTGGAATTGCATGCGCAGTTCCTGTGCACCCGGGCACGCCGGGATCGCATCGATGGATGCGTCGACCAGTCGCTGCAGCCGCACCTGCGCGCTGTCCATGCCCAGCCGCGCCACCGCGTTGGGGCGCCCGAGCGCAGCATCGCGTCCGGTGGGTTTACCCAGTTGCTGCGCGTTCGCCGCCACATCGCCGATGTCGTCCGCGACCTGGTAGGCCTCGCCGATGTGGTCGCCGACGCGCTGCCATGGCAGCGGGTCGGCGCCGGCGGCCAGCGCGCCAGCCACGGCTGCCGCGGCAAACAACGCTCCGGTCTTGGCGCGTTGGTAATCCGTCAGCTCCACGTCCGATTCACATTCCCACGCCTGGCCGGCCGCAATGCCGTGCGGCATGCCGGCTGCCGTCCCCAGCACCGCCAGCAGCTGCAGGCGCAGCTCTGCCGGGATACGTCCCTCGCGCGTCACGGTCTGGAACGCCAGCACGATCAGCGCATCGCCGGCCAGCACCGCCAGGTCCTCGCCGTAGGCGCGATGCACCGACGGCCGACCGCGGCGCGTGGCGGCATCGTCGAAGCACGGCAGATCGTCGTGTGCCAGCGAGGCGCAATGCAGCATCTCGATCGCACCGGCGCAGACCATCGCCGCCGGTGCATACTCGGCGCCGCAGGCGCGCGCCACTGCCAGGCATAAGCGCGGGCGTATGCGCGCACCGCCCGGGAACACCGCGTGCCGCACCGCGGCCGCCAGCCGCGGCGGTCCACCATCACCGGCCGAGCGCAGCGCCCGGGCAAGGAAACGCTCGATCAGCGAACCGCTATTCACGACCGTTCTCCCTAACTAATGTCAATGGGCTAGTGTAAATTGGCGTTGTCACTTAAATCTGTAACGCACTATAGACACTTGTTCAGCGGAAGGTCAATTGCCAGTCGCCACGCCCAGCCCACGCTCCGCGATCGCCCCCAGGGTGGCCCCCGTGGTCGGCGTGGTCGGCGCCGGCATCGCCGGGCTGTGCACGGCGCTGGAGCTGGCGGCAAGGGGCTGCGAGGTCACGCTGCTGGAGCGGGCGGCGGTGCCGGGGGGCAAGTTGCGCCAGAATGGTGTCAACGCTACCGGCGGTGCCGGCGGCGTCGCGATCGATGCCGGGCCCACGGTATTCACGCTGCGTGAGGTGTTCGACCAGGTGTTCCGCAGCGCCGGCACCCGACTGGAGGAGCACCTGCAGCTGCGACCGCTGAGTGTCCTGGCGCGCCATGCCTGGGATGCCGGCGCGACGCTCGACCTGCACGCGGACAGCGAGCGCTCGGCGGCGGCGATCCGCGATTTCGCCGGTGCCACCGAGGCGGCCGGCTACCTGCGCTTCTGCGCCGACTCGCGCCGCGTCTATGAGACGCTGGACCACAGTTTCATGCGCGCCAGCGAGCCGAGCCTTGGCGGCCTGATCGCGCACGCCGGCCTGCGCGGCCTGCCGGACCTGTTTCGGCTGCGCGCCTTCAGCTCGCTATGGGCCGCGCTGGGCGATTACTTTCGCGACCCGCGCCTGCGGCAGCTGTTCGGCCGCTATGCCACCTACTGCGGTTCGTCGCCGTTCAGTGCGCCGGCGACGCTGATGCTGGTGGCACATGTGGAACAGGCGGGGGTCTGGCAGATCGATGGCGGCATGCACGCGCTGGCGCGCGCCCTGCATGCACTGCTGCTGGCGCGCGGCGTGACGGTGCGCTGCGCCACCGAGGTGCGGTGCGTGCAGCTGCACGCCGGCCGCGTGACGGCGCTGGAGCTGGCCGACGGCGAGCGCCTGCGCGTGGATGCAGCGATTCTCACCTGCGATGCGGCGGCGGTCGGCGCCGGCCTGTTCGGCGCGGCGGCGGCCGCGGCGGCGCAGCCGGTCAGCCCATCGGAGCGCTCGCTGTCGGCACTCACCTGGACCGCGTGCGTGCCGACCAGCGGCTTTGCGCTGTTGCGGCACAATGTCTTTTTCTGCGGCGACTACGCGGCCGAGTTTGATCGCATCCTGGTGCAGCGGCAGCTGCCGCAGCAGCCTACGGTCTATGTGTGTGCACAGGATCGCGAGGGCCCGGCGGCGCTCGCCGGCGGCCGGCCCGAGCGGCTGCTGTGCCTGGTGAACGCGCCGCCGATCGGCGACAGCCACGACTTTGGTTCCGAGGAGATTGCACAGTGCCTGACACAAACCCTGGCGACCTTGCAGCGCTGCGGGCTGCGCCTGCTGGCGACGCCGGACCAGCTGCAGCCGACCTCGCCGACGGATTTCAATCGCCTGTTTCCGGGCAGCGGCGGGGCGCTCTACGGCCAGGCGACCCATGGCTGGCGGGCATCGTTTCGCCGGCCGGGAGCGCGTACGCGGATCCCGGGCCTGTACCTGGCGGGCGGCAGCACCCACCCGGGCCCGGGCCTGCCGATGGCGGCGCTCTCGGGCCGGCACGCCGCGCACTGCCTGTTGCAGGACCGGGGTTTGACAGCGCACTGAATCCCGGCGGCTATGCCTGGTGGTACCTGGATGCCATCAGCGACGACGGTGCGCACGGCATCTGCATCATCGCGTTCCTGGGCAGCGTGTTCTCGCCGTACTACGCCGCCGCGCGCCGGCGCGGCGCCGCCGAACCGCTCGACTACTGCGCCTTCAACATCGTGCTCACCGGCGCCACGCGCCGCTGGTGCATGACCGAGCGCCCACGCTCGCGGCTGCGACGTGGCCCTCACGCACTGCATATCGGCCCGAGCACGCTGCACTGGGACGGCAGCGGCTACCGGTTCGAGCTTGCCGAGCGCGGCTGTCCGCTGCCGCAGGCGGTGCGCGGCAGCGTGCGTGTTCAGCCGTTGCTGCAGCCGGGACTCGCCTACTCGCTCGATCGCGGCGGCCATCACCTGTGGGCGCCCCTGGCGCCGCGCGCGCGCATCGAGGTGGCGCTGCAGGCGCCGCAGCTGCACTGGTGCGGCGAGGCGTACTTCGACAGCAATCGCGGCGACCGCGCGCTGGAGCAGGACTTCCGCGGCTGGCAGTGGTCGCGCGCATCGCTGCCGGACGGTGCCGCGGTATTCTATGAAACCGAGCACCACAGCGACGCACCCTGGCCGCTGGCAGTGCAGTTTGCCGAAAGTGCGACGCGGCCGATGACGCTACCGGCCCATGTGCCGCTGCCGCGCAGCGGCTGGGGCATCGCGCGCAAGGCGCGCTCGGACGATGCCGGCGCGACGCAGCTGCTGCGCACACTGGTGGATGCGCCGTTCTATGCGCGCTCGCTGCTGCGCACGCAGCTGGGCGGCGCAGCTGCCGTCACGGTGCATGAGAGTCTCGACCTGCAGCGCTTTCGCAGCCGCTGGGTGCAGTGGATGTTGCCGTTCAGGATGCCGCGCTACCGCGGCCGTCAGCGCGAGGCGCCGGGATCGAGCGACGCCATCTGATCGCGCTGCTGCAGCCGCTCGAACAGTTCGATCAGCCACTCGGCATGGCCCTGGTGGGGCGCACGCGCGCCGCCATCGCGCGCGGAAATGGCGGCGCGCGGCTCGACCGCATCGACCAGGAACTGGGTCTCCGGCAGCGGAGCGTACGCCCGCTCGCCGGCCGGCCGCATCGCCGCGTACAGCGCTGCGCACATCAGCCGCGCCTTGCGTAGCGCGCCGACCCGGGCGCGGCGTGTCACCGCATCCAGTCCGTGCCGCCGCACCTCATGCCCGATCTCGGCATACAGCAGTCGCGCCGCGTGGATACCCGGCCGGCAGTCCGCTGGCAGTCCGGCGATGCCGCTCGCCGCGCGCGCATACAGGGCATCCGCCGCCGCCAGCAGCCGTTCGATCACGGTACCGAGCGCCGGCGTGAATCTCGGTTGCGACAGCCAGTGTCCGGCATCGACGCCGGCCTCGGCCAGCCAGTCGAGCGGCAGATACAGTCGTCCGGCACGCGCGTCCTGGCCCACATCGCGTGCGATATTGGTGAGCTGCATCGCCACTCCGAGGTCGCAGGCGCGCGCCACCACCGCGTGCGAGCGTACCTCCATCAGCAGCGTCATCAGTGCGCCGACGCTGCCGGCAACGCGTGCCGCATAGGCGTTGAGCTCGGCGGCGCTGGCGTAGCGCCGCCCGGCCGCATCCCACTCGAAACCCTGCAGCAACGCCGCCAGCAGCGTACGCGGAATCGCGTGCTCCTCGACCACGCGCGCCAGCAGGCGCTCCATCGGCTGCGATCCGGGACGGCCGGCGTAGATGCGATCCAGCTGCGCCCGCAGTTCCTCCAGCGCGATCGACGCGGCCGCCCCTGGCATGTCGATCGCATCGTCGGCCAGCCGGCAGAAAGCGTACAGCGCGGTGGCCGCTGCGCTCACCCGTCGCGGCAACAGCAGCGACGCCAGGTGAAAGCTGCGCGAGCCGCTGCGCAGCAGCGCGCGACAGGCCGCTAGATCGGCGCCGCGCTGATGATTCTCGCGATGATCGCCGTCAGCCATGGCCATCCATGGCTCGGCCATGGCCGGACCCATGCGGCACCACCGCGTCCAGCACCCGTGCCGAACTGAGCACCCCTGGCAGCCCCGCGCCCGGATGGGTGCCGGCGCCGACCAGGTAGAAGTGCTCGAAATCCTCCGCACGGTTGTGCGGGCGAAACCAGGCGCTCTGTCGCAGCAGCGGCTCCATGCCGAACGCCGAGCCGCGCCACGCCAACAGCTGCTGCTGGAAATCCAGGGGGGTCATGAGGCGCGACGTTACAACGTTCTGCCGCAGGTTGGGAAGCAGCGTCGCCTCGAGGTGACTCTCGATGCGCCGGCGGTACGGCTCGGCATGCACGCTCCAGTCGAATCCCGGTACCAGGTGCGGCACTGGCGACAGCACGTAGAACGAGTCGCAGCCGGGCGGCGCCAGCGACGTATCGGTAGCGGTCGGTCGGTGCAGGTACAGGCTGAAATCATCCGCCAGCAGCTTGCGATCAAAGATATCCCGCAGCAGTTCCCGATAGCGCGGACCCACCAGGATGGTGTGGTGGGCAACGTCGGGGTACTGGCAGGCGGTACCGAAGTACCACACGAACAGCCCCATCGAGTAGCGCGCGCGCCGCAGCGCGCGATCGCTCCAGCGGCGGCGCAGCGCCGCCGGCAGCATCTGCCCGTAGGTCCAGGCGCTATCGGCGTTCGACACCACGACATCTGCCGCCACGCGCTCACCGGAACTCAGCTCGACACCGACCGCGGTGCGATCGCGCAGCAATACCGAGTTCACCTGCGCGCCGTAGCGCAGCGTACCGCCCTGCGACTCGATCAGCCGTACCAGTCCGCGCACCAGTGCACCGGTACCGCCCATCGCGAAATGCACGCCCCCGATGCGCTCCAGGTGCAGGATCAGGCCATAGATCGCGCTGGTGGCGAACGGATTGCCGCCGACGAACAGCGGATGGAAGCTCAGCAGGAACCGCAGCCGTGGATCGCGCACCTCGGCCGCCACCACCGCATGCAGCGAGCGCCAGGCGCGCAGTCGCAGCAGGCTCGGCAGCCGACGCGCCATGTCGAGCCAGGAATTGAATGCCACGTGTCCGAGTTGCTCGAACGCGACGCGGTAGACGCGTTCGCTGAACGCCATCACGCGCTCGTAGCCGGCGACATCGCGCGGCGACAGCCGCAGCACCATCGCCCGCATCGCGGCGGCGTCGCCCGACCAGTCGACGCGGCTGCCATCGTCGAAACGCACCTGGTAGAAAGGCGCCAGCGCCCGCAGTTCGACGTCATCCGCCATGCGCCGGCCGCACAGCGTCCACAGCTCCTCGAATAGCTGCGGCGCCGTCACGATGGTCGGCCCGGCATCGAAGGTGTAGCCATCCTGCTGGAACACGGCGGCGCGCCCGCCGGCGCTGGCCAGCCGCTCGAGCACCGTCACCCGGTAGCCGCGTGCGCCCAGGCGCACTGCTGCCGCCAGCCCGCCAAAGCCGCTGCCGATGACCACTGCGTGCGCCGGGCGCGCGCCCTCCATGGCCGCCACCTCAATGGCCGCCACCTCAGGCATGCTGTGCCTCGACAGCAGGCAGCGCCTCGACCGCGGCGCCGATCGCCTGCGCCACCAGGTCCGGGCGCTCTTCGTGCGCCAGGTGCCCGAGCTGCGGCAGTGTCACCACGCTGGCGGCAGGCAGCAGCGCCCGCACGCGCTGCGCCGCCGACGGCGGTATGGTGCGATCGTTGGCGCCCACCAGCTGCACCAGCGGCACCTGCAGCTGCGGCAGCTTGCGCTTGAGCTGCGTCAGGTCCCATTGCGCCATCATCTGCAGCACGCCGGCGACATGGCGCGGACTGCGCACCAGCCGCCAGTACAGGTCGATGTCCTCGCTCGCCAGCCGCGAGCCGGTGCTCGCGATCAGCCGTTCGACCGCCACGCGATCGCGCGCGCGCCAGCAGAACAGGTTCGGGGCGAACGGCAACGCGGCCAGCAGCCGCGCCAGCGGCGCGAATATCATGTCGGGGTAGCGATCGAACGGCAGCAGCGCCCCATTGACGCCGATCAGCAGCCTCGGGGAAAACTGGCCGTCGAGCAGCATGCGCGCCGCGATCGCGGCGCCGGCCGAGTGCCCCACGACCACCGATGGACGGATCGACAGCGCCTGCAGCAGCGCGCCGACCGCGCCACTCATGCCACCGAGCGACAGTCCCTGCGCCGGCTCGCCGCGCGTGAAACCGTGCCCTGGCAGGTCGAACGCGGTCACGCGAAAGTTGCCCGCCAGCAGCGGCGCCAGTCGATGCCAGGAGTGGGCTGAAGAGCCGGTGCCATGTATCAGCAGCAGGGCGGGACCGTCGCCGAGCTGCTGCACGTGCCAGCGCAAGCCCGCAGCGTCGACAAACCGGCTGCTTTCGCGCAACGGCCAGTTGCTGCCGTCCGACGCCCAGTCCAGGTCGTATTCGGCCACCGGGTCAGGCCACGGACTGCACCGCGCCGGCCAGCGCGCGTGCATCCGCGTACGGCAACGGCAGGTAGCGCGCCTGCAGCGCCTCGGCCAGCACCCGCGCCAGCGGCGCGGGGCGCGGCGCGGTATCGATCAGCAATGACCTGAACGCCGCGGCACGCAGCTGCCGCGCGACCAGCAGCGCATCCTGCTGCGCGGCCGCCCGGCCGGCGCTGCCATCGCGCGCGATATTCGCCTGCCCGTCGGTCAGTATCACCAGCACCGGCGCCAGGCCGCGCCGCCGCAGCTGTCCGGCCAGTTCGTGCGCCAGCGCCAGGCCCGCCGCCAGCGGCGTCGCGCCGCCGCTGGGCAGCCCGGCGAGCAGGCGCTTGGCGCGCACCAGCGAGCGCGTTGCCGGCAGCACCAGTTCGGCGCTGCGGCCGCGAAACGCCACCACCGCCACCTGGTCGCGGCGCACGTAGCACTCGGCCAGCAGCAACTCCACCGCGCCCTTGACCTCCGCCAGCCGGTGCATCGCGCTGGAGCCGGAGGCGTCGAGCACGAACAGCGTCGCGGTCTCGCTGCGCTGGCGAAACCAGGTGACGCAGAAATCTTCAACCCGCACCTGTACCCGCGGCACCGCGGCCGACGCGCGCGGCTGCGCCCCTTGCAGCCGCGCTCCCGCGGCTTGCAGTTGCGCACGTCGCAGGCGTTGCCAGGGCGCCGCGGTGCGTAGCGTAGCGACGATATTCAGCTTTGAGCCGTGCCTCGGCCGGCCGCTGCGAACCCCGCCCGGTCGGCCGCGCCGACCCTTGAGAATCACAGCGCCGGCGCGGCCGGCGGCGCTGCTGCGTGGCATCGGCGAGTCTCCCAGTCCGATGCCGGCAAGCAGGCCCGCCGGCAGTGTCGCGCGCGCCGCCGTGATCAGCTGCTGATCAAGCTCCCCGGCCGTGTCCGGCGCGGCTGGCGCTGTCGCCTCTGGCGGCGCTTCGGCCTCGGTTGGGGGCGCCTCGGCTTCGGGTGGCTGCGCCTCGGCGTCGGCTGGCGCGCTGGCCTGCTCCGGTGGGCGCGTATCCGCATTGCGCGGCGAATCACTGGCGGCGGGCGGTTCGCTGGTGGACTGCGACTCGCCCTCTGGCGATGCCTCGCCCTGCGCCGGCGCCTCGGGCACCACGCGCGCACGCGGCCCAAGCACCAGCCGTGCCGCCGACTGCAGGTCGGTCTCGTCGACCGCGTCGCGATCATCCAGTGCGGCGCTCGCCTGTGCGACGCGCAACGCCAGCAGCGGTGCACGCAGCGAATCGATGCCGCAGGCGGCGGCGGCGTCGCACAGCGCGCTGATGGCAACCGCATCGGAGCGGATCGCTGCCAGCCGCGAGCGCGCGCGCGCCAGCGTCGCGCGGTCGACCGGTGAGTTCGCCAGGTCATCCGGATGCACACCGTGCAGGTCGATGTGCAGCGCCAGCCGCTCCGCCAGCACCACCGGGCAATGCTCATCCTCGCCCTGGCCGCTGTCGAGCGCGACCAGGCCAAATCGCGCCGGGTGCAGACCCTCGCGCGCCGCACCGGCACCGGGCACGCTGCCGCTGTCGAGCGCTGCGGCCACCACCGCCGCCAGGCGCGCCGGCACGCGCTCCGCCATGCTCATCAGGATCACCCCGCCGTCTGCCTCGGCGAGCAGGCCGCGCGCATACACCGGTCGGCCGCAGCCCAGCGTCGACGCCAGGTCCGTACCACCCAGCAGCCGCTCGTCATCGATATGCGGCGGCAGGCGGCGCAGTGGTAGCGCCTCGTCGAGCAACTCCCGCAACAGCCCGAGCCAGCGTTCGCACGGCAATCCGCGATCGGTACGCACCGCGATACCGCCGATCGCGGCCGGATCCAGCGCGAAGATCGCAGCGGCGAGCAGCGCATCCCCCGCACGGGCTGCTGCAGCGATGCGCGCATCGCTGGCCGACGCATCGCTGGCCGACGCATCGCTGGCCGACGCATCGCTGGCCGACGTATCGGTGGCGCGCCCCTCAGCCAAGCGCCGTCCCCTGCTCGCCGATGGCGCGCTCGATGCGCAGTGTCGAGCCTGCTTCATCGAGCGGATCACGTCGCAGCCGATGCCGCAGCGCCGGCGGTGCCATCCTGACCAGCTCCTCGTGCCCGACGGTCGGGCGGCCGTGCAGCGCCGCCAGCGCGCGCGCGGCGCGGATCAAGGTCAGCTCGCCGCGCAGGCCATCAGTGCCCACCCGCATGCAAAGCTGTGCCGCCCAGCGCAGCGCCTCGTTGTCCACGCGCACGCTGGCCAGCCGCTTGCGTGCGGCGATGATCTCGCGCCGCTGCTTCTGCTCGTGCTTGCGCCAGGTGTTCATGAATGCCTGTGGCTCGCGCTCGAACTGGTCGCGACGGCGCACGACCTCCACCCGCAGCGCGATATCCTTCGGCGTGGTGATCTCCACCGACAGCCCGAATCGATCCAGCAACTGCGGCCGCAGCTCGCCTTCTTCCGGATTGCCGCTGCCGACCAGCACGAAGCGCGCCGGGTGACGCACGCTCAGGCCCTCGCGCTCCACCACGTTCTCGCCCGAGGCCGCCACGTCGATCAGCAGGTCGACCAGGTGGTCCTCGAGCAGGTTGACTTCATCGACATATAAAAACCCGCGGTTGGCCTGCGCCAGCAATCCAGGCTCGAAACTGCGCACGCCGGAGTTCAGCGCCTGCTCCAGGTTCAGCGAACCGACCACGCGATCCTCGGTGGCGCCGAGCGGCATATCGACCACGGGCACCGGAACCGTCCGGGTGAGCGCCTGCTGTTTGGGAGGGCGCGCCAGGCACTCCGAACACCAGTTCGCGCGCCGCGCCGGGTCGCAGCCATAGCGGCAATCCGCGATCACCTTCGACGGCGGCAGCAGTGCGGACAGCGCGCGAATCGCGGTCGACTTGCCGGTGCCGCGATCGCCGAAGATCAGCACGCCGCCGATGCTCGGATCGATCGCGACGCATAGCAGCGCGAGCTTCATCTCGTCCTGGCCGACGATGGCGGAAAATGGAAACGGTGCACCCATGCGTTGAAATATATCAGGACGGTGCCGCTGTAAGACCGCGCGGTTTTCCTCGCCGCGCGCTTTTTTTCGTAGCCAGCTCAATCAGTTGCTGTTTGCCTTTTGCGGTAAGCTATTGTCACGCAGCGACCGCCAGGCTTGAGACTTCGCTTACGGATGAGAAGGCGTCGGCGTGAAGCACGTCGTGGCACGGATGAACGCCGTGGGTAAACCTCCCCGCCGGCGACCCTTGCCGCTGGCCGCCGGATTTCGCGAGGCATGGCTGTTTGCCGCGGCCAGGCAGGCAGTGATGATCGTTGAGCTGGCAAGCGACAGCATCGTCGAAGCCAATCCGGCTGCCGCAGCGCTGCTGGACAGCGAGCGCACGCAGTTGCTTGGCACCTCATTCCTGGGCGCCTTCGTCGCCGACAGCACGCCGGCACTGCAGCAGCTGATAGAGAGCGTGCGGCTGCATGGCCACGGCAAACCGGTGGTCGCCCGCACCCGCGGCCCACGCGCGGCCAGCGCCATTCGCCTCGCCCGCTGGGCTCGCGGCGGTCGCGACATCGCAGTCACGCTGTCGATGGTGTCGGCCGACTCGGACGCCTTTCTGCTGGTGCGCCTGGTGCCAGCGACGCGCGCGGCCGCCGACGGCAGCGACGCTGGCGACCACGATGCCAGCGATGACGGCGAGGCCAGGGTACCCTCGCTGGTGCTCGATGCCATCGAGAAGTCCCCGGAAGGGTTCGTGGTCACCGACCCGGCATTTCGGCTCAGCTACGCGAACCCGGCCTTCATCCGCATGGCGGGCCTTGACTCACTGGCGCAACTGCAAGGCAAGTCACTCACGCTGTGGCTGGAATTGTCCCAGTCGGACCTGACCCGGCTGCAGCAGCAGATGGCGCGGCGCGAGGCGGTGACGGTCTGGAACACGACGCTGCGTCGCTCCAGCCTGTCCACCCGTCAGGCAATCCGCAAGGTCGAAGTCACTGCCATCGCGGTACCCGATGGCCGCGAGCGCAGCTGGGGGTTTCGCATCAGCGCCGACGGCGCCGAAGATCAGTCCGCTGCGACGTGAACCTTCACGCTTGACCGGTCTTCGCGCAGCGCCCGCACCACGCGCAGCAGCCGATAGCGCGCCAGCACCATGCGCGCCAGGCCGATCCGGCCCTCGAGCCGGCGACGCCGCAGGTGCGAGGCCGCGGGCGCCAGCAATTCCAGGTACAACGTCGGCAGGATGGCGCCCTGCTGCAGCCAGGCCTGCACATACGCCATCGCTATCGACACATCGTGCCCGATAAGCAGGTCGGCAAATTCGGTGACGTCGTCGGAGCTGGGCCGCCAGCGGGCGAGGTTGCCGCCGCTGCGATGACGCCTGGTGGCGGCATGCACCAGCAGGCGCGGCACGATCTGCGTCTCGATGGCGCGCACCAGCCACTCCGGGCGCAACTCGCCTTGAGCGCCATGACCTTGAGCGCTAGGGGCCTGTGTTGCGGACATTTTTTTTCTCGCGAACGGAAGTCGGCCCACACAAACCCCCGGTTACTCAGTCCCTCATGACAAGTGTACGTAATGCACAACCGCTGTCCACTGCTGATCTTGCGATCGCCTGGGGTCGGCGCGCGCGCGCCACAGGTCCCTCGGTGCTGGCGCAGCCGGGTGAGGCATGGTCGCAGCTGCCTTTGTGCAGCAGAATACAAAATTATTCAGCCGCTTATGATTTCTTTCGCAACTATTTCTAGAGACGGCGTGCGATTTCGTCCCCGTTTCGCGCTACCATCCGGCTCGCGGCATGAGTATTAATAAAGGTACATCTGTAGCCGGCAGCCCGGCACCGGCTGACGTGCCCACCCCCGATGCCGCGGCGATGACGCCCGACAATCCGTTTGCCGAACCCAGCAGCCTGCCGTACCAGCTGCCACCGTTCGATCGCATCAAGGTTGCCGACTACCGGCCGGCGTTTCTGGCCGGCATGGCGGCGCAACGACTGGAGCTCGACGCCATCGCGCACGACCCACACCCGCCCACGTTTGCCAACACCGTGGTGGCGCTGGAGCGTTCCGGCCGCCTGCTCGATCGGGTGGCGACCGTATTCTTCAATCTCAACAGCTCCAATGCCGATGACGCCATGCTGGCAATCGAGACCGAGATGGCGCCGCTGCTCAGTGCCCACAGCGATGCCATGCACCTCGACGCGGCACTGTTCGCTCGCGTCGACGTGCTCTACCAGCAACGCACCCAGTTACCGCTGGACGCGGAATCGCTGCAACTGCTGCAGCGCTACCACAGCCAGTTCGTGCGTGCCGGCGCGCAGCTGTCGGATGCGGACAAGGCCCGGCTGCGCCGGCTGAACGAGCAGCTGTCCTCGCTGACCACGCAGTTTCGCCAGAACGTGCTGAAGTCCTCGCGCGACGCCGCGGTCGTCGTGGAGCATGAGTCCGAGCTGGACGGCTTGTCCGCGCCGCAGATCGTGGCGGCGGCGGATGCCGCCACGGCACGCGGCCTGGCCGGTAAATGGCTGATTGCACTGCAGAATACGACTACGCAGCCGGCGCTCACGCAACTGCACTGCCGCGCGCTGCGCCAGCGCATCTACCAGGCATCGATCGCCCGGGCAGTCGGCGGCGCCAGCGATAACACCGCGATCATCGCCCAGGTGGTGCGGCTGCGTGCGCAGCGCGCGCGGCTGCTCGGCTATCCGAACCACGCCGCCTATGTGCTGCGCGACGAGACCGCCGGCAATGCGCAGGCGGTCGACGCGATGCTGCGCCGGATCGCCGGCGCCGCGCTGCACGGCGCCCGCCAGCGCGCCGCGCAGCTGCAGCAGCTGATCGACACGCAGTGCGCCGCGCAGCAGCGCGAGAGTTTCACGCTGCAGCCCTGGGACTGGGACTACTACTCGGAACAGCTGCGCAAGGCGACCTACGATTTCGACGTGGCGCAGGTCCGGCCCTACTTCGAGCTCAACCGCGTGGTGTACGACGGGCTGTTCCACGTCGCCCACGAACTGCATGGCCTGACATTCAAGGAGCGTTTCGACCTGCCGCTGTACCAGCAGGACGCGCGGCTGTTCGAGGTGTTCGACGCCGATGGCGCACCGCTGGCACTGTTCCTGGCCGACTACTACGCGCGCGACAACAAGCAGGGCGGCGCCTGGATGGACAGCTTCGTCACGCAGTCGCGGCTGCTCGGCCTGAAGCCGGTGGTGGTCAACACCCTCAATATCCCGCCGCCGGCGGCCGGAGAGCCGACGCTGCTGAGCTTCGACGAAGTACGTACGCTGTTTCACGAATTCGGCCACGCGTTGCACGGCATGCTCTCGAGCGTCGAATACCCGCTGCTGTCCGGCACCAACGTGCCGCGTGATTTCGTCGAATATCCGTCGCAATACAATGAAATGTGGGCGCGCGAGCCGTCGGTGCTGGCAAACTTCGCGCGCCACTACGCCAGCAGTGAGCCTATGCCGCAGGCACTGCTCGACAAGGTGCTGGCGGCGCAGAATTTCGACCAGGCCTACCTGACCACCGAATACATCGAAGCCGCCGCGATCGACCAGTCCTGGCACCAGCTCGACGCAGGCGACGCGCCGACGGCCGACCAGGTGATGAGCTTCGAGGCCGCGGCTCTGAAGCGCCACGGACTGACCTGCGGACCGGTGCCGCCGCGCTATCACTCGCCGTACTTCCTGCACATCTTCTCCGGCGGCTACTCCGCCGGTTACTACGCGTACCTGTGGAGCGAAGTGCTGGCGCGCGACACCGGCGCCTGGCTGATGCGCCGCGGCGGGCTGACGCGCGCCAACGGCGACACGCTGCGCGAGAAGATCCTGTCGCGCGGCCGCACCGAGGATCCGCAGAAGCTGTTTCAGCAGTTCTATGGCGGCCCGCCCGACATCGAGCCGCTGCTCGAGTATCGCGGCCTGACCAGTTCGTCAGCGCGGTAGCAAGCTCACGCGATGCCGCGTCGCCTTCGCGCGCTCGGGTGTGCCCTTGGATATGCCATCGCACAGGCGCTGGCGGGGACCAGTGCCGCGCTGTACGCCCAATCGCTCTACAAGTATCGCGACGCCAGCGGCGCCTGGGTATATACCGACCAGCCACCCCCTGGCGGCACACGGGCCGAGACCATGACGGTGACGGTGGAAGCCCGTGCACCGCGCATCACGGTGGAACAGGACGTAGCGGGCGGCGAGCTGCGGCTGGTGGCCATCAACGAGTGCGCCTGTGAAGTCGAGTATGCGCTACGTGTCGACAGCGTCGGCAACGTCGCGCTGCCGCCGGCGCCGGCGGACTACGGCGGCGGCTATCACGCCGACCTTGCTCCCGGGTCGAGCCAGGCGCTGCTGCAGGCGCCGTTCGCCGGGGCCGACGTGGTCGGCTTTCGATTCTCCTGGCGCGCGGTGCTCGGCAAGCCCGGAGCCGTGCACCGGCCGCAGCAGCCGTATCGTGTGCCGTTCGCACTCGGATCGAGCTTCCGGGTGTCGCAGGCCTATCCGTCGCGCCTGACGCATACGACGCCGGACAGCCAGTACGCGCTGGACATCGCGGTACCGGATGGCACGCCGATCTACGCGGCGCGCGAAGGCACCGTCATCAACGTGCGGCACGATTCGTTCCGGGGCGGCGCCGATGCCGCCATGATCGACCAGGCCAACATGGTGGAGATCCTGCACGACGACGGCACCATCGGCCTGTACGCGCACCTGCATTGGGAATCGCTGCGTGTACGGCCGGGGCAGAGCGTGCTGCGCGGACAGTACATAGCCAACTCCGGCAACACCGGCCTGTCCACCGGTCCGCACCTGCATTTCGCGGTGCTGCGCAATGCCGGAATGCGCGCCGAATCGGTGCCAGTGCAATTCACTGGCGCCGGTGGCGCTGCGATAACGCCGCACACCGGCCAGATGCTGACCGCCTACTGATGGCGCGCGACCCTCAGCAACGCTCCAGCGTCTGGAAGCTCATGGCGTAGGCATGGCGTTCATCGGCCGCGTGCAATACCGATTCGCTCTCGCGCCAG
>Ga0116229_10007332_pt1 | contig 17514 bp, 12 predicted proteins | sample S1TSphgellanicum_3_FD_87313 | JGI IMG/M metagenome (GOLD analysis project Ga0116229, IMG submission 87313) | Host-associated microbial communities from peat moss isolated from Minnesota, USA - S1T2_Fc - Sphagnum magellanicum MG | ecosystem: Host-associated > Plants > Peat moss > Unclassified... | reverse complement strand
AATATTTAACATGCATATGATATAATGTAATAAGCCCACTAAAGTTTAATTTAAGACGTGCTCAATTTCAACTTCAATTCAATTTACAAGAGGTGGTCATCCCAAGTCATAGGAAATGGATGATCTTATGAAAGACATTCTAAAGCACATCATACATAGCCATAGGATTGTTGCAAAACACTCAACAATCTAAGATCGCCCACCACCGTATGAAATCTTTTATCCTTAGCTTCATGTGCAACTCGTCCAAGGTGTGGGAGCAACCAAAAGCATATGGATAATAACGAATAGTGGAGTTAGTCTAGCACCTAGAAGTGAGATGATCACCTAGAAGCCTCTTTTCCCCAAGGAAGGAGCACTGGCAATGATTTGGAAGACCTTTGAAGGGAAGATACACTTGATGCAAGCTACTAAAATAGGATCTTTGTTTGGCTTGCTAGGCGGATCTCAACGTCATGGCTTTTGTTTTTAATGCATGTTTTTTAGTGTTTTTGTTCATTCTTCATATATGATCCGAGGCATGGTGGCCATGCCCCCCCCCCCCGTGCCCCCCTCAATTTGGTGATACATTTTTTTTTGCTAGTTTTTTATAAAAAATTTAGCAAAATTAGTTTAATTTACACTAGTAAAACACAATCCTCTAAAAAATTCCCAATTTTTTTGACAAAAATGTTCAATATTTGTTAACTTGAGAGGTTCATATTATAAGTGTGATGTGATTTGGAAACCTAAAAGTACATTTTCAAAAGGAGTGTCATGACATTTGAGAATTGAGTTGAGAGAGTCATTAAAGTCCAAGAAGCTAACAAGTGCAAATCTATTACTATGAAATCTTATCCAATCAAAGATATTTTCTTGGTGGAAGGTTCTATCAATAGAAAGTTCTTTAAAAAATGTTTATTGGCACTTAGCATACACCACAAAATTAAAAAACAAACAAAGGTATCATGCTAAATAACATAGGTCCATGGCACATGACCATCCAAATGTGAATTTCAAAAAGTGTTTTGAGTAATGAAAACAAGATTTCTATGTGTACATAATTTGTATCTTCAAGTATAGATGGAATAGTTTTCTATTATCAAATCCAAAATTAGAAAAGCCTTCCAAGAAAACTTTTTTTTTTTCAAAACCTAGATATACATACACCTATATTTTTCTCCCCCCCCCCCACCCCCAAAAAAATGTACCCTTTTATATTTCCTAATTTCCAAGCACTCATTTCAATGTTTCATATTTTCTTCCATTTTAAAGTAAAGACACATTCACATGGTCACCTTTACAAGACTTTTCTTATTTGGTAAATAATGGTGTGCCGAGCGTTGCCCCATGTTTTCAATGTGCTTTAATCATGGGTTTTCTTCATATAACATGGATTTTTTATTGTACATTATCTTGAAGCTAGAGATGTGGAGATATGTTTTATCTTTCCCATACATCGCATGTCCAAACTTAGTCCAATTTGGATGGATGGGACTAGTAGATTCTAAGAATGACATTCCATTTTGGTTCCTTTTTATTTTCATGCCTTAGATCCCTTCTCCTCAATTAGCCACGATGAACAATCCCTCTTCTCTTCTATGATAGTTTTTAGTTCCATTCCTCCAAAACATAAGGTAAAAGAAACATGGAAACTCTTTAAACATATAAATCCTTTGAATGTGACAAGGTTTTCATTCATGAAAATCCAAAGAATAGATGAAAAACTTGAGTGACTTTTTTAAATTGAATATAAATTTGACACATCATGTTCACATCATGCTTACAAGATGGCCAACTTCCTTTTATGGGAGCCCATTACTTTTGGAAAGCTCAAAAGACAATCTCAAAATGATGCAAGTTGACATTCCTGATGTCAATTTCTTTTTGAAAGCAAATCCTTTGAAAGAAGTCAGCTAATTTCAATGTGTCAATTATAAATGTTAATCATTATTTGAAAATTACGTGTGTACTTTGTTTGTTGCATATGATTTTTAGCATGATGGATTATTGATCTTGTTTTTTTGCATTTATTTAAAATATATTTGGTTTCAAATTGTTCACCATATAATTCTTATCATCATGTATGTATTAACTATTTTTTCCAAGACTAACTATCTCATTCTTATATCATAGTTTCATTCTCTTCTTTTCAACACCATAGTTATGAGCATATTTTTAATACATTTTACACCAATTTGCATCCCATTTATTTTCAATTGAATATGAATTCTATTGAATGTATTGGAATTAAATTAAGGAATTTGAATTCAATTCAATTTGAGTTCAATTCCAATGGTTATGATTCATCAAAATTGGTTTAGGTAAGACAACTTTAAGTTTCATAAGTCATTGTCGTCATTATAACTTAAATAGTTCCAAATTGGAATTTGTTTAGCCCATTTTCAAGTGAAGAGGCATGGAAAGGTGTTTTTTTGGATATGTGTTTTTTTTTAATGTTTTTTTTCAACACCATATTCACAAGAATTGTTTTAGTACTTATCCACCAATTTGCATCTCATTTATTTTAAATTTAATTTGATTAAATTTAACTTCAATTCACATTCAATTCAAGTTGCAAATTGTAATGTTGTTGATGATTGAATCCCATATAGGAGGATTTATTACATTTTACACATTGCATCATGTCATTCTTTTTTGGTTGAAATTCATTTATATGAAGGTTATTTCAATGTATGTTATGTCATTGGGTGCAAATGAGATACAATGAACCTATAGGATTACTTTAGAAAATAATTACATGTCTTTTTGCCCAAAAATATTTTTTTCATACAAATGAATTTTTGAACAATTGTTTTTGCAAATTGTTATAATAAATGCTTACATTTGTCCCAAGTGCATGACATATTTTTTTGTTTATCATTTTTGAATAAATATTAATTTTTGAAAGTGTGTTGATCCCTTGTAAATTCAATGTTTTTAAATGAAAAAAAATCAAATTACAACCAAAAATTCATTTTTTACATTTTTATGTTTTCTTGTATAATCTTAAGCTACAACTTTTCTTAACATATCATGTACCCCATTTATATGTGGTAAAGGAATTTTGAAATTCTAGAATTTTGGATTAATTTTGGAAAGTTCTTTGAATTTTCAAGGTTTTAAAATTCCACATATTTTAAGGTATGAATGTTTTCTGAATGTGGCTAATATGTCTTTATCCTCTTAATTTTTTTCCATATTTTAAAAAAATTATATGAATATCTTTTATAGTCCTTTGCAAAAATGACTTCTTCTAACACAATAGGTGTTCATTTTCAAAGGCCTTAAATGGAAACTTAAACTTAAAATTTTATGAAATGGATTTTTGGCTTGAATTCCTTAACATTCATATGAATGAAAAAAAAACAACTTGCCATGATTACCATGGTTTTAAATGTCAAAGCATAAATATTTCTCTAATTTTGTTTGTTTTCATTTGTAGTCCGACGCCTTTTATGGTTGGTTGGATTCTTATTAGACCCCATTGAAATATGAAAATGTGTTGACCAATTAAGTTTCATGTGGATATGTTAACATTGCTCAAAATATTATTCACAAATGAACAAATGCTAATGAAAAAGGTGAATAAAAAAAACCTTTGCATTTAACATTTGAAAACGTCCATGACAAAGTTGTTTCAATATTATGCATGGTATTCAATCTCCTTTTTACTTATTTTTTTGTTTTATAAATCATAAATTGTATAAATTTGTGTGATCCCTAGCAATTATGTAAATATTATGTGGGAGTTATATGCACAAAGGACAACATGGAGCAAATGTGAAAGCATGTTATGAGTTTGATAATCATCCAATGAAAATGTGTTTCAAACACAAAACAAAAATGAAAGTTGACCATGAATTAAAAATATTAAAATTGTGTTTTTATTACATAGATTGTGATTTTTTATGAAATTTTTTTGTCATGAGTTATCTATGTTTGGGCATGCACATATTTTTGTTTTATCATTGTGGTTTACACTCACTCAAAAGTGTTACACAAGTGATTTTCATCTCATTGTGTGTGATTATGTGAAAAAAACTATTGAAAATATTAAGGAACCAAAAACAGAAATATGTATTATTCTCTTTAGTGGTTTTTTAATGTTTTTTTGGCAATTTTGTCTTGTTATGTTGAAAATGGTGACAAATTGTTTTGCAAATAGAAATTTCATGTACTCAATGAAAAGGCTCAAAAGGGGCTTAGTTTTTTTCTTTTGAACTTTGGGGGATGAAGGGGATGCAGAAGGAATTTCTTTTGTTTTTTCTCAATTCCCAATGTGTTCCCTAAGACATTCACAGTAATGTTTCATTTTTTATCCCGTATTGTTGGATCATGGTTCAACTTCCATGTTCCCAAAATATTCATGATGGCCCAATCAAATGGTTTCTTTTGGGAAAAAATCATTTGTGAGTGCACCTTTCATTAACTAAGAAAAACATAAATAAATACCCCCCTCCCCCCAATATGATAGGAACATGATTTCAAACTTCAAGAACAAAAGAAAAGTCCATATGGTTAATTTTCATTTGGTTTTGTAATTAGCCTTTGAAACATGCATAATCACTTTAGTTTTTTTTGTCAACAACTAGGTAATTAGTCATTCTTACAATTACATGTTGCACATACCTTGTAGTTCATAATACTATTAAGCCAAAAAACTTATCATGTCATGTTTGAGTTGACCCAATGAATTTCAATTTTGTTGTTGTGAGATCAAGATAATTTGTAGATGGTATAATGTGAATATCCACTAATTAAATTAAGTTTTGATTGACTTGTAACTCCATTGTTATTAATCTATGTTTTTTTTTCATTTTTGCAAAGAAGTTAGTGGGATCAAATTTTAAATGCATAATGCTAATTTAGTAAAAACTATTGTGTGTTGGGAACTTTGATTGGTCCCATTGCCAAATAATTTATAATTTGAATATGACTACCACTTAGAATGTGAAAAAATCTAGCCCATATTTCAAATTTATAGGTGAAAAATTATGGCTATGTTTGGAATTAAGTTAGAGGTTTTTAACCATTATTTTATTGCAATTAAAGTTTGTTTTGTGGTGTTTTAATTTTTTAAGTTTAATAACCAGTTTCAACAAATTGTAATATTGCACACATAATGCAAAGTTCAAACTACAAGCACAATTGAACAAAACATACAAACAAATGAATTTACATTAGTAAAATAAAAGCACTTGTGGGGGATTTGAACCTTTCAAATTGGCCCTAACACAAGTGACTTACAAAACCACAAATACTATCTAGTTACAACACAATGTGCAAAGATAAACCAATTTGGCTTGTTATTTATTCGGATTTTATATAGAGATGTGCATAAATAGTCATATATACAAACTTAAGAGGTATGGGTGTTCTTTATCCCTCACCATTACATTCACAATTTTGGCTCATGGATTTTGATTCATTATTTTGTTCATATGACTTCAACATTTACATATGATATTGTTTTTTTTCAAATACTAATACTTTTTGTATGATGTAGGTTTTAAGGAAAAAAAATTATAACTTGTACTAGAAGTATTATCAAAATATTGAATGTATTGGTTTTCATTCTATCAACTTTGTATTTATGCATATTTGAATACAAAATATCCAACTTAAATGTTAGATTGATTGTTTTGTTCATATCAATGTCATGTTTCATTTTCTTGGGTGGTCTACGCATACATTGTTTGAATTGTTTGTATGGATTAATACTCTACCCAATGTATAATTTGTTATTGTTCTTACATCTAATGTTATACACAAAATGCTTTTGTATTTTGTTCAAAGAGTTGCTCCCTTTTTTTATAGGTACATTACATTTTTGGACAACATTATTTGTAGTTGGATTTTTCTTGTTGTTTGATCTAAGAGGTTGACCATGACTTTTTTTTGAATTGGTTGGGCTATCCTCTTCATGAGCTTCAATTGGATTAACTTGTTTGTCCTCTTTGTTAGATGTTTCAATTGAAAATAATGTTTTCTTTAGTCACTTCAAAGGTTTTCTTTTCCAACCTTCATTTCTTCAGTGTTAAGATCATCAAACTCAACTATTTTTAGAACATGCTAAACATTGATAGATTTTGGACTTTTTAGCACTTGAGTTGGTAATGAAACTTGCTAATCGTTCATTGATTTTTTTGTAGGAGATTTCACCTTTTGAGAAGGGACAACAAAGGGTAGGGATGCATAATCATCTTTCACAACAACATTTAACTCTTGAAGAACGTTCTCCATGGCTTGGTAAGAGGGAAAAAGGTAAGATGCCATGTCATTTTTTTCTATCAAATTCAAAGTATTTACATTTGAGGTGATATGGACTCAAAATCCCCTTGTAAGTAGATTGTATTTCTTGATGGATGAGACTATATGCATCTCGCTTATTGAGATGAATGTCATTTTGGTCGTAGTTGACATTTAAGACATCCATGAGGATAAAAACATGACCCAATTTATTTTTTAAATGTTAGCATCAAATTGAAATCCTACTTTTGAATATTATAGCCTTATATTGATATTTTAAACAAGTAATAGATTATTTGCTAACATCAAAATCATACAATGTTACATTCTTTTGTAGCAATTCAGACTCAACTTACAATTGGGCCTTTGTATGTAGAATACTTGGACATGGTAGGTAGTTGTTGTGTGTTGAAAGAAAAGTTTTTTTTTACATCCAACCATCTATAAACTCTTTTATTGTTCATAGCTTTGAAATGATTGTTTGGCTTGAAAATCCTAGCATCCATAATTATCCATAAGCATTTTTTGGCATGTGGTAGTACACCACTATTTTTTTTATGGTGATATTGATGTTTTGTTTGGTGCCAACACAAGGAATTGAAATGCAAATTTTGCTATCAGATTTTGGAGCATAAAATTTAGTCTACTTGAAAAATTTTGAAGCCATGACTACAAAAATCAAAATTCAGATTAACTACTTGCCATGTTGTTTCATTTTTTTACACACCTTGAAATGGAAATTGAAAATAAGTATATTGGAAAGCCATAAGGTGTCTAGTTCTTTTCATATTCTTAAATAAACAAAATTGGTGTTTTGTATTGTTCACAAAAGCCTTCAACTTCTTAAATTGTTACATTTAAAAATAATTATATGTCTTTTGATGTTTTATATCTACTAAAACTATTGGAAGTCTACAAGTTTTAAGAATTTATATATGAGCACAATACATATGCTCATTTTTTGAATGTAACACTTTTTATAAAAATTTTAGCCCTTTGTCTTCTTTTCCTTTCTCCTTTTTTCTAGATATTTCTTCAAGTGTTCTACTTTTATGTGTGTTCATTATCATTTCTCACTTTTAAAATATTAATTTATGTGTAAGTGTAAGTGTTCATTCTTTAATTGGTATTAATGTAAAATTTGCTATACATCACTATTTTCTTTGTCCATTTTTTTCACAACAACATGTTTTTGTTTTTGGGGTTCTATTGTATATTATTGGGATTATATCATATATTTGAACTTCAATGGGGTTTTTGTCAAGATCTTTAATTTAACACTTTCACATTATGATTAAACATTGTCATCATCATCTTTTTCAAGATTATTATTACATGATGTTAATGTTGTCAAGATTTGTACTAAAATTGCCTTCTAATTTTGGTGATTGTCCTTGACCAATGTAGATTCCTAAACCTCATGGATTTTGTAAATTGCTCTTGGAACTTTTGTCACCATTTGCTAGTATTCATCTATTCATAACTCATTTTTCAAGTTTACATTAAAAGTACATAGTTTAGCATCCAAAGAAAAAACATGTTCACACTCTCAAGTGGTATTAGTGTTGTAGAATAGAGCTTCCACTCATCTTCTTTGAAAATAAAAAATTCCAATGTTTTTGCACCATGATCTAAAGAACCCACTAAAGAATGAAACTTCAAGATCAAAAGAAGATTAACACACTATGATCTGAAGAAGAATCTAACGATGAATGACCCATCAGAGACTGAAGAAAAATTAAATGAAAAATGAAAAGGCCACTGAAAAAATGAATAATCCTTTGGATAATTTCCCTAAATATGAAGCTAGAGAAGAATCCATCCACTAAAAAATGACATCAAGATTTTGATATGTTGATTATAGCCTTATTGTTGAATGTCTAATGCATATGCCCTTTTTTTTTGCCTTTTTTAAATTTCCAATGTTATTATTAAGAACTATGAACCTTCACAAAAGAAATTCACAACATTCGAATGAACGGGTATCCACATGATCATTTTTTTCATGGGTAAATTTCATGGGTCCATGTTAAAAATCTTTTTTATATTGTATTTTTTTGTGGTGAAAATGTAACTAATTTTTGAATGTTTTCATGAATTTTTATTCCATAATGTTCAATAAACTAAAGAAAAAAGAGGAAAAATAAACCCAAAAAAAATCATGCAAAAGTCCTTTTTACACAAAATTATATGTTTAATGCAAAAGAAATCAAACATTGCACAAAAATGTTAAAATTTTATGAAATTGAATAGCAAGACAATATTATAGACTTCAATATAATCATTTAAAATTTAAAATTAATTATGTTAATACTTATAACATGAATTATGATCATTCTCAAAAACATGTATAATTAAAATGTGAAATTGATGCTTGTCATTTTAAAAACATTTGACATATTAAATCCAAACACATGAAAAGAAAATTCTTGATGGAAACATTCAAATATATATATATATAGGTTTTGAATTTGTTTGAATTTTTTTTGAATTATCATACCAAAGTGTAGTGTCATTATATTTAACATTTATATTTTTAATGCATTTGTAGTTAAAATTTTAATTAAAAATTTAGCCTTTGGAGATATAAAGTTCATAAATCAAAAAATATATACTATAACATTGAATGACAAGGAATAAATGCAAGAAATAGACATTATATACCTTAACATAAAAAATAAAAAATTGATGTAAATTATATGTACACTTTTGGGATGAATTTTCGATTATTCCAAACATGTATAATAAACATGTGAAATTGATGATAATATGAAAATTTTGTCATTTTAAAAGCATTTTACATATCAAATCCAAGAATTTGTAGAATTAAAATGCAATTATATCATAATATTAAATAATTAAATAATTAAATATCAAATTTTCATATGTATATATATAAGAGTATTGATGACAAGGAATGAATGCAAGAAATAAACATTATAGACCTTAAAATAATACATTTAAAATTGATGTAAATTATATGTATGCTTTTGGGATGAATTTTGATTATTTTATAAATGTATGAAAAAGACATAAAATTGACAACAATAATTTTTAAAAATTCATTTAGAAATTATTTTACATATCAAATCCAAGAATTTGTAGAATTAAAATGCAAATATATCATAATATTAAATCATTAAATCATTAAAATTTCAAAATTCATATAGTAGAGAATTCAAATTGATAGAAAGAAGGAATTTACAAATATGAAACCTAATATGCATCATCATCATATGTCTTCAAATATATTAAAGTATTATCAATAATTTTTTGGAAAAATAATTATTTTATATCATTTTTTTATTGAATTGCCTAAACACAAATTTCACATATGTACTTGGAATTTGCATTGTACAATTTATGGCATCATCATTTTCAATATAATATAAGTTATCCTTTAGGGTTTACATATATTTTCAAATTATTACACATGTGTTTGAACTTTGAACATAAAATCTATAAACATCAAAATAGAAAATGACAAAATCAATTGATAAAACATCATAAGGTTTATATATATGTCTCTTCAAATTAAATGTGTAAGTTTGAAAATACTAGAATGTAACATTGAAACTAATATGCATCATGTGCAATTCATACGATTGGTATCACTAATCTCCTTTTCATTCAATGTGCAAATTGAGGGCATTTTTTATGGATTCAAATCCCAAGTTGAATTCTATTCTTTTGGAAATTTGAAAGTATACTTTCTTGCAAACATACCAAATACATGTGCCATATATGTTTTAATATAAATATGCACAAATATTGTAAGTCATTATTTAAGGTTAAGTCTATGACTTCAATATTTGAAAATTTTCATATATATTACATCAAAGTATAAGTATCAATTACATATTTGTAATTGGGTACAAATATGTGCATCTGACATTTAATCACTAAATAAATAGTTATCCAATTCAGAGTCTTCTGGATTTGTATGTTATGAAAGATCAAAATGCAAACTTATCAACTAGAACACTACCTAGCAATCAAAAACATTGCCAAATGGCATACATGTTGTTAAATGACAATATTAGAACTTTCCTAATTACAACAAAAAAAATTGATAGATTTGGTGCTCATTAAATGACTAATTTAAATTCATATTAACTCAAAGAAATTATGTTTATTGTATAAAAGTATGGTTTGTCTCCAATTACCACAAGTGCAATTAAAATTATATTTTGACGTTCCAAATTACTTTTCCACTAAGTTCACATCAAGTTCCCAATATATTATGTACACCTAGTATTTATGAAATCCAAATATGTTCCCAAGATTCATTTCAAGATGTTCCAAATAGTAAAACAATTCATCCCTTGACTTCTACCCTAAAATTTAATTTGTATAAGTGTGATAAAGGGTCATTTATTATTAGTTATAATAAATGATACATTCATATCATCTATTACGTAAGATATTTTAATTAAATAATCACTTTTTCAAATCCAAAAAAATAAAAGTAAAATTGCACTACAAAATAATGACATATGAAAACAAATCAAGATGATAAAATCCCAATGTAATAAAATCAAAGTGAATTGTAATATTTTTTAACCCTGCACATGAAGTTTATAAAAGATGATAATTGAATTTATCTTTTTGAAAAATGATGAAAATTAATGACCACAATAAAAGGTTATGTAATTTTCAAATAATTTCACATATTTAAAAAAGTTAACTGATAATTGATAGAATGATGCTAATGAATTTTAAACATTTTCAAAAAACTATCTGTGATTTTCAAAGCATTAAATATTATAGCACAAAAAACATGAAAATAATTATATTGAATGAATACATGAAAAATATATATTTAGGCTTTGATGAAGTTTGAAATTAATTGGAAAAAGGTGAACATTACGGAAAATCATTGTAGTTGTAATAGATTAAAGTATGTCATGTGGTAATTGATACTAATTATTTTATTTTAATATACCCAAAAAATAAAGGTTGAAAATAGTAAAATTACAATTGGCATTTAAAAAACAAAGTTCTTAAAAATCTCACATCATTGAATATTTTTAACATCAAAATAATCTTACAAAATTGAATATGCAAGAAAACACAAACATCAATAATAAAATAAAATATTATAGTGTAATTTTCAAATAATTTCACATGTTAAGAAAATAAATTGATAATTAATTGAATAATACTAATGTTATATTTTGGTTTAGTAATTGGGGATATTTTCATATTTCAATAAAAATATTAAAAAATTGAATGAATTTAAAAAAAATAAATTTTAAATAATTTCAAATGTGAAGTAAGAAAATTGGAATTACTAATAAAAATAAAATGTTATGATTTTCAAAGGATTATATACCACACCAAAAAAACATGAAAGGAATCATATTGAATGATTACATGCAAAACATATATTTTGGCTTTGATGAAACTTAAAGTTTTTGGGAAAAAATGTTATGGAAAATAATTATAGTTGTAATTGAAGCATGTGTGGGAATTAATACCAGTTAAAAACTCAAATGATTTATGATGAATGGTATATTCCTAGAAACTTCTTAAATGAATTTATTTAGTAAATAATTTTTAATTCACTGAGAATGATTAATCCTATATAATATGTATTAATTCAAATGTTTTCCAAGTAATTTTATAGCCTATAGCTATACATATCATTAAGAAACCACTTGTATAGAATTTGGATATTTTAATGTTTATGGATTATGATTATTCATAATATATCAGTATACCCAATTGCAAAAATCTTTTAATTTTGCATTGTTTGTTTATTTGCTTTAAATAATTTTAGGACTATAATCTAACATGTAATTCATTTGCATTCTATAGTTGGTGGTATCATCAGATCTAATGTGATCCAAGTCATTTTCATAAATCAAAAATGAAATTAAAAGAGAAATGAAGATGTCAATGACAAAACTATATAAATAAACAACAAAAGGTTTTCAAACCTTTTGATAGGTCATGGATTGAAGTTGTAGCATTACATTTGAATTGGAGTAAATGTACATGAGATGTTGTGGATTTTGTGAATTCACAAAATTGCACCTCCAATGAACACATTTTAATGTTGTTTCGAATACATTTGGAATTGTTGTTGGTGCAACATTGTATGGTTGTTCAAATATTATTATGTCTACATACACAACCACTTGTGATGCTTTGCATGTGTATGTATGTAATGCATGTTTTAAATTCTATGAACAACCATAATATATCAAATATGTTGTATTTCAAAGCATGGATTATATGAAACAAATCCTTGCTTTCAATCTATTCCATCTTCAACTTCTTTCAATTATTGATATATCAATGAAAATTGAACAACAAAATTACAAATTCATGCATGGCCAAATACAACCATATGGGTTACTTGACAATCCTTTACTCTATTGGAACTCCAAGTTTCATCCAACTAATACATCAAAGGATGTTAATTTGGCCCTTAAAAATCTCTTGCACCAAAATTTGTCTTCAAATCCACTTATACAAAAATACATCAACAATATTGAAAAACCAAATCCAACTCATGGATTATGTGTTTTATTTTCTTTCATTGTAGAAGAAATACTTGCAAAAATTGGTATTGGTGAAAGGCCTTTTTCAAGTATGAATGTGGAACCTTTCATTCAAAAATTCTTGTTACCTTTTGACATGCATCCTAAAATTCCTCATAGTTTTGATGACGCCTTTGAAATTGGAGAATTAACTATGCATAACAATGACAACCCTTTCAAGACTAAAAGGTTATTGGTTCGAGAAGATGACATGTGCACCAATCCAACATTGAACATGTCACTTGAAAAGACATTATTCCCTTTCCTATTTCCACACGGATGTGGGGCATATAATGGAATCAGTGGTTTATTTCCTTATTTAAAATAGAGAATGTTTACATTATATCCACCATATTTACTCTTGATGTACCAAGTGTGACAAGCAATTCAACTACTCAATGCTACAAAACATTTATGTTTGAAGAAGGATGTACAAAGATTAAAATGCCAACATCTTCAATGGTTAGAAATTGATGTTCTCAAGAATATCATGAAGTTCAATTTACCACCTTCTATTCCATTAATGCCATAATGGCACCATACCCAATTCAAAGAGTTATTAGTGATGGTGGAGAACTTTGGAATGCCCTCATTTTTCCTTCACTTTGATTTTTGATCAAACGTCAAATTTGAGATGGAAAGAAATTAAAGACATTGAAAATCTTGCTATTTTTTCAATAACACATTTTCTTGGAAGGATTGCTTAGTTGAATGTGTGGCATTATTTTATGCAAGGTTGCAAGCCTTCATGTTAACCTATGTTTTTAGTGGTGATAACATTCTTGGCATTGTCAAACATCATGTAACATTATTGGAGTTACAACGTCAAGGTGGGTGAAAACATAATTAATTTAACATAAACAAAATATTAAACAAGTACATTTTGATGCAATCATTTATTAAACATTTAAATTCAATAACATAAAGTTTGAAACCTTGTCAAATCTTATTGTCAAAACACACCTACATGCATCAAATTTATAACAAGTTTAATATTGTAACTTGTTGAAAAACCTTAATATAATAATAATCAACCATAAGTCAAATAATGTAATCATATTGTTCATTGAAATAATTATGCTTTTAAAATTTTACTAAATAAATGTTCATTTTATGGTACATTCCATTTATGTTAACAATAATCAAGATTTGTCTAAATTCTTATTGTACTTTCACCCTAATTCTACACATGCACACATCATATTATGGATAAATGATGTTGATGTTGACTCCATCACAAATGAAATGGTTGCAATGGTATCTGCTACTATTGACGAATAGTCTAGAAAATTCATATTGCTAAACAATGAACATGATTTGACATTGTTCAAGCTATTGGAATGAAAACAAATGCATCAACGTGATTCATGATGTAAAACAAATAAACAAATTGAAACTTGCAAATACAGATTTCCCACTATAATATTTGTTGAATAACATGTGGCTCAACATTCAATCACACAAAGGTGGATTGAAAAGAATCAAATCAATTGTGTGATTTTTGAGTTAATTAGACAGTTATTATCATCTTTATATGTGTGCAGTCAATAATCTTTAATATTAAGAGAGACCTTAGTCTTATATTTGTAAAATTGTTCTTATTTTGAACATTTGATTGTTCAAGTTTAAAACTCTTCAAAATGTTTTTAAAATGTGAACTTTAATATGAACTTTTAATATCAATTCCATGACAATCAAATTTCTCATTTAACACAAATTTTCATAATTAAAATGATATTCACATAGAAGTGGATATTTAAATATTCAAAATTTAATCATTGTTTGAAATATTTGCATGGGTTTTGGCTTGTTTGAATTACTTATGAACTAGGTGACAATATTATCACTCATTTAGGAAGCTCGAAATATGGTGCTTTATCATTGTACTACATTGATATTGTGGGTGCACACATGAAATTCAGTGAATCACATCTTCATAATGGTCATATTATCTTTTGAAATATGCTTTGAAATGTGAACCACAAGGCACTATTAAATTGGATGATGTTAGTGCAAAAAATTGGGGACACTATTAGAAAACATGGTACTTTTTTATTAGCAAATTTAGTCAACAAATACCTAATTTGAATAGGCATTGAAAAGACCATTTCGTCATTTTGGACAAATTGATTTCAACATATTTGTTGTGACTAGGGTGGTTTTTTTGATTGGTAGAATATGGACCATTTGATTGGTAATTTTGACTAATCAAACTTTTGCCCAGATAAATAAAGTTTGTGGTAGGTAAATAGGTCATAAAAAGGCAAGTAGGTAAGTAGTAGGTTGTAAAAAAGTAGGTAGGTAGGTGGTAGCATAGCTTAACTTACCTTATCCTACTTGACCTACCTTAATGTAACCTAGTATATCCTACTTAGCCTATCCTACTTACCTTAGCCCCTTAAGCATGTACATAGGTTGTAATGTTAGGAATTCAACCTTTGACCTTCCCAATGATAAACCAAGTCCTTAACCAATGGACCACACCATCAAAAGGTGTTCAACTTTTGTCAAATTTTTTATTTCACATGTTTATTTTGACACTTCACTACAAGATTATGAGGTATGGAAGTAGGTAGGTTATAAAAGATAGGTGGGTGGGTGGGTGGGTGGGTAAATAAGTAGGTAGGTCATAAAATCGTAAGTGGGAGGTAGGAAGTAGGTATGTAATAAGCATAAAATGTCCCATTTGATTAAAGAACATTGGTCATTTTGACTAATGATGTCAATTTCTTATGTTCAATTTGATTAGATGTCCCATTTGACTAAATCCCATTAGCCATTTTGACTAGGGTTGTTTAATTTGACTAGATGTATTGGTCAAATAAGTCATTTTAATCAAATTGATTGGTCAAAAAACATGTTTTGGGCCTTTAATCAAAATGGACATGTCCATTAGTCAAAAAAGACCAATTAGTTAACTTGAACCATTTGAAAAACCATGTTTTGTAGTAGTGGAATTGGTTGATGTAACCCCTTTGCAACTTCAATTGATTTTAACAATAATAATAACAAAATTAATATTTCTAATAGAAATAGCCCTCTCACGTTTACAAATCCTAATTGTATTAAAAATGTTAGTGTAAAAGGGTGTTGATTCAAAACTGCCAAACGTGCATACAAAAATGGTGACTAAATCCAAGATACTTGGATTTCATCCCATTGATATCTATTGTGTATGGCCTTTTGACATGGCCCAATACACATTTACAAAGTATTAGAAACATTTTTTCTGCAACAATAAGAATTGAAGAAGAAAACATGTTTGGTAAAGACAAATTAGGGTTTTTAAATATAAAAGTGAACACTTGGTGCGGTTCATCAATTTCAATCCTGGCAAACATGTTGAACCATTTTTTTTCAACATGCTTGTTAAACAACATTTCTTTTTCTAGAAAATGTGAATTAACATCTCCCACAAATTCAGTAAGATCATATTATCATGAATGTTTTGTTGTGGTATTGTGAAAACTCTTAATTCTTTGCAAAACCTCATATGACGCACTCCCAACTCCTTGAAAAACTCAAATGTGAGTCCAAGTAGAAGATAACTGAAGAGGGATGAGTCGAGGCACATTCTTTAATTCACAACATTTGGAGGGGTAGAGGGGCGTGTTGGAGCTCCAGGATGGGATTAGGAAGAGTTGACAAGCTTCACTCACTCACATGGGCCTGCACACAACCCACACAAGGTGGTTAGTGCATAGTTGGAGCACCTTTGGTGCTAGGACGAGCCACGGGCAACACGGACACATTAGATTCACCACGGCCCGGACTTGGGGGAAGCCACCACCTTCCCCCTTATAGTATATTCTATGGCTGGCCACGAAGCCTACATCCAAATGGCTTTTCTCTCTCGGGACTCCCGAGTGGGAGTCTCGAAATTGCGTTGGTTGGGACTCCTGTCACTTTGGAGCCCCATAACTTTGCGAGAAAACCTCGGATCAAGATGAGGTCTAAAGCAAAGTTGTAACTCTCGTCAAGAGCTTTCCAATGGTATTTGCACATCCTATGCAACCAAGTAAATCGGGTCGATTTTCGACTTTTTATAGTCGAGAGTCAAATTGGTAGTTTGACTCCTGGCCTTTCTTTTGGCCATAACTTGTGTTTCAAATGTCCAAATGAGTAATGTGAGCCCATTTTAGACATCTACGTTTCAAGAGCTTTCCATAATACAAAGAACGCCACAAGCCATTTAGTTTTGACCCCTGAAATGACTTTCTGAAGTTTCGGGAGTCCATCAGGAGTCCATCTCCCAAAGTGGGAGTTGCCTTGGGAGTGTGAGGGTTCACTTCCTCATACTCCCTAGGTTCACTCCCTCATATTCCCTTGCACTTCTTACACTCCCGGGAGTATGTGATGTGACTCCTGGGCTTCTTCTTGCCTTAACTCCTGGGCTTCCTCTTGCCTTGACTCTCGGGCTTCCTCTTGGCCCGCAACCTTGTAACCCCTTTTCCTTGGTCGTGAGCCCAAAGCTAGGGTTGCGACATCATATCTGAAAATGGGAAGAGAATTTTATATGATGATGAGAAGAAAAACCAAATATACAACAAGCTTTTGGAGAAACATCCTTTTGAAAATTCACAAAATTTACAATCAATATCAATATTGATGTTACATGTGTTGGATCACAGATTGGTTTATTTGATCTAAATTATTGGATATATGAAATTGGTGATTTTTTGGAAAATGCAATTTTGTCACTTGAACAAATGCATATATTCAACATCATTTGTTT
>Ga0116229_10007327_pt1 | contig 17522 bp, 13 predicted proteins | sample S1TSphgellanicum_3_FD_87313 | JGI IMG/M metagenome (GOLD analysis project Ga0116229, IMG submission 87313) | Host-associated microbial communities from peat moss isolated from Minnesota, USA - S1T2_Fc - Sphagnum magellanicum MG | ecosystem: Host-associated > Plants > Peat moss > Unclassified... | reverse complement strand
TCATCACGTTCTGTGATCTGCCATTCACAAAGATGGGTGACATAAGTAATGTAGCAATAATTGCAGAGATTAACTCTCACTGCAAGTCTTGTGAGATACACAAGCACAAGGCTCTCAACAGAAGGTGTATCCCACAGACATTATCAGAGTACAAATTTTTGCCCTACCTGCATGCCCAAAATCTCATTGGTTTTCATTGCTGTGAGCCAGAAATGTGGAACACCTTTCTCTGTAACATTCAAGTATCACAAGACCAGCATCAGTTTAACATATGGATGCCATAGGCCTGATCATATATGCAGAGAAAAACCCATAGGTAGGGCAAAGATCAAGTAAATAACATAGAGCCAGTTAGTATGAATTTTTTTGTGTAGAAAGTCTTGAACTATATGTGTCCAAGTGGTAGCTTGAACAAAAACTACCGACATAATGATACATACATGGGAGCTAGATCAATAAGCAAATTAACCTTCCTCACCTGCCTCCTCTGATGCCACATTCGACTCAGGGGTTTCATCCTTCAAAGGCTCAACTTCAAGAAAACCATTCACAATTTCGGCTCGCTACAATCAACCAAACAAAATGATCTTTGTAGGGTCACTCTTCCTAGAAAAAAGTACAAGATAATAATGATCAATTCAGTCCTTGCTTCATACTTGATCAATGAAAGCTTTCTATGTCAAAACACAAATTACCTACTTACATCATAAGGAGGAACTGCAATCCTGCCTGAAAAGGTAATATGCTGTGAAGGTTTCCAGACAACAGATTACATAAAGATTTATACTAGTCATCCAATTTCAGTTAGGCTTGCAATAGTCCTTGTTCCATCCTGATCTCCATACCTTAGAGTACAGTGGTTTGTACAACTTCTGATACTTGGCTTCTAGAGCAGCTCTCTCCTCCTTAAACTTTGCCTCAAGTTCATCATGTTCACTCTTTCAGCCAGAAAAGGAAAAAACAATAGTTTAGATCCAAAGAAAGACAAAGATTTCATCTAATTCGGTGTATTCACTGCAATATTCACACAGGTTCCACTACTGAACTTTGACTAGGGCAATCTTGCTTATCACACCAAGGACATTGAAGGGAAGGTACGTGACAGTTAAAACGCAATCCAAAGATACATCCCAATCCAAACTTTTGAGCTAGAGCTTCCAACAACTATTTATTTTCAAGCACAGTCTTGGAGCATTAAGAGACATTTAATAGAGCCGTATAGCTTCCACATTGAAAACATGAACATTTCACAGTTGACCTCACCAACCGATGATCAGCTTAAATGAGAGCCAGGTAGGTAGAAAACATAAGTAATGTCACTAGACAGAAGACAGACAGAACCCACACTACACAAACCAAAAGCCAGTCAATTCATACAAGATTCTCTGCTCAAGATGATGCCACAGAGGTCAGTTCAGATTCCACTCCCAAACATAGCTAATTTAGAGAGATGCAGTTCATCAAAAAGCAATTAATGTCAATCTGAGACCAGGAATCAAAGTCTCAGTTGCTAAACAGAGAGGCCCACTTCAGAAAGACTTTCAAGTACTGTCTTGAGCAAACCTGGAGCTCTTGGAGAACCGCAACCCGTCTCTTCACTTGAGGTGAAAGAGATTCAAGATATCCTGAGGATTGACCAGCAAGATACTGCAGTCTATCCTGCAACAATGTGAACAAATTGCTTTGGCCAATAAGAAAGAAGCAAGACAAGACAATATAAAATCCAACTATTCTGGTTTTCCACCCCTTGATCACATAACTTCACTTTAATCAGGACCCCACATGCACCACTCACATTGCAACAGGAGCTCATGACAACAGATCAATGCATTGGAGCATGCAAATTCTTAACTCTGCAAACCCATTAAGGATGACCTACAATTTAGAAGAGAATGAAGTACAACAGAGATAGAACCTGAATTGGAAACACAGGGGCAATGCCACACATCTGTGAAAAAGGAAAAACTCACCTTCAAGATGGTCACCAAACCTGCCCGATCAGCTGGGCTCATAACTACAAGCAGGAGAATCATTCAGTCAGATTACATTCAGATGCACTTGATTCTGGTACGAATTCAAATAACTACCTATGAAGCAAGTACCCTCATCGAGGAAAATCATCTCATTGTCCTCAGATGAATAAAGCAGCAGCAGAGAACAACAATCTGAGTTCGTCTCCTATGCTACCGAGTCCCAGCAGTCCACTGTGTGAAAAAAACACAGTTCAGGATTTAGGGTTTTTCAGTCTCGAGTGTGCACATGCTACTGTTGCAGAAGCTTCTGTTCAAGATGGAACTTTAAGGTCAAGCTTCATAGTACAAGCTGATCATTTCAAAGAACTTGAACTACATATCCCTAGTATTGCACCATTTCTGTACATACAGAAGGAATTTCATAAAAGCATAAAGATTTCACCCTCCTCGTCAGCGCATGATGAGAAGAATGTGAAGTTTTTTTCAAAACCTGAAATAAATTCTTCCGATTGCTGCTACTACGTCTAAAAAGATCCATCCACAAATCGTGTTATTGATTTAATTTGAAGCGTAGCACCGCCATCGATTGGACTCAAAATCCTTCAAAATGACAATAACCAGTAATACTAGGAAAAGAGCAAGTAGACCAAAAAGCAATGGCTCAAGCAACAGAAGAGCAGAGAGAAGCAAACAGTAGTACCTCCATTGCCCGGCGGTAGAACTGCACCGAGATCCGACATTGTAGAGAGAGAAGGAATGTCACCGCTTCCTTGATTGCTCATTCTGGCTCCGGCGGCTGTTGTGAAAGCAAGAAAAGAATCTACCCCCCCTAATATAATACTCCTGTGCAACCGCGCGCGCACACACACACAAACACACCTGCTACGCTCTTTCAAGAGCTACAGAAGAGCAGATCTTCTACTACAGACTTCGATTCTCAGCACGGCAAAAAGTGAAAGAAACGGAAACAATTGCAGCCGCAGGAAACACTGCAAACAACTACATGAATATCAGAAGAGAGAAGACAGAAAAACGGGCGAATCCAGCAGGCGGCTGCCAGCAGCCGCAGGGGCGCGACGAAGGAGATTCAAAACCCTCGTAGCTCCATCACCGTCTTCTCCTTCCCCGGCACCGCGCTCGAGAAGGGCTTCGACGGCAGGTTCCCTGTTCCCAGTTCTCAGTTCCCGGTTCTCATTTCGAGGTTCTCAGTTCCCGGTTCCCGGTGGTGGCGCTCTGTGCCAGAACAACCCTGGCAGGCAAGTTTTCCTTTTCCGGTCCACGTCCTTTTTTCCTTTTGACACCTCGCCAGCTGCGATGCCTACAGCTGGCTCCGGCAATTTGGGATCTGGGTAATAACCAGACCTCACGGTTATTTGGACGGTTCCTAATAAATTAAATGACGACCTTTTAGTTACCTACTGAATTACCTATTTAGTTGCCTATTGAATTACCTATTTTGTTGCCTATTTAATTACCTATTTAGTTACCTATTTAGATGCCTATTTAATTACCTATTTAGTTGCCTATTTAATTACCTATTATTTTGAAGAATATTACCTAGTATATACTAGTGTGGCCTGTGCCGTTGGCCCAAGTGTGAACCCATTCCAAATCTTACCAAATAAATTCCATTAAATCCTGCTTATCAAGATCATTCCAAACAACACCAAAAGCACATTCCAATTCCTCCAAAATTTTCAGTTATAATTTAATTTAATTTTTAGTGAAGAAATCATTCAATATTCAAGAACTTTTTGCACAGCAAGTCCAAATGTCATGGAACCAAGCCCATGCACCCCTCCTTGTCAAGAGCTGTCCAAAGACACCAAGAATGTGATCTCAAGCATCATCCCGGTTCAGTGGATCTCAGAACTACAGAACAAAACAAACTACCTTCCTTCATAGATAGATTATGCCAATAGCTTCTTCCTCTCATGTTTTGGAAGTGTAGGGTAGCATAAGGAGCGGGGCATTCCCCCAAATAACTAGCACATACATGAGGCGGGCCTATAGGGCACTTATTTGAGAATCACCTTGCTCCAAATGTGTTACCTGACATTAAGCATTAGCCAAAAAAATGATTTTTTTAGTTTGTTTCCTATCAAACCTGGCGGGTAATTGAGGGTACCACAAGCCAAAAAAAAAAAGAAAAAAAGCTTGTGATTGCAAGCATTTTATTTTTAAAATTGTCATACCCTTTGTCGACGAGGAAAAAATTCACTAGATAAAACACCTTCCAAATATATTTTATTAATTTTATGCCTAATTGTGTGAAGAAATAGGGTTGAGACTAATGTTATCTTGTTATTGACTTTTAGAGCTTGGATACCAATAAAAGATTTTTCTTACAAAGAAGGATATGTATCCCTCATAAAGAAATCAATTATTACAATAGAAAATTACACATTCAATTTATTTTCTTCATTTTGATGGTTATGAATAGGTTGGTTTTCACTTTTTAAAACATTACATATCAAAATTTCAATTCTTGTTGTTTATTTTTTCTCTTTTTTTTGACAAGAGTACAACCTAACCTTTGGTAACAAAAATAACATGAACTTGAGTTCAAAAGTTGGAGCTTTGAAACAAAACACAAAGAGCACCAAACATTCAAAGGAGCTTAGAAAGTGTTGGAGAAAAATCAATGATAAAAAGGCAAGGAGCTTGAAAAATGTCAATATACCCATTACATTGCCATATGAAAAAGGAGAAAATGACATGAGGGTTATGGTTTTTCCTAAACCCTAAAGCATATGCATATCCTGATTTTCAAAAACCCTAGTGGCCAAATATGTATTTTTGAATTGGCACCCTTTAGATGGATATGGTTACACATAAGAATAAAACTTAAGTTCACATCCAACGAATGTGAATCATGACAAATATGATTTTTAAAAAATAACCAAATTATGTTTTTATCCATATAATTATGCATATTCATATTTAGATTTTTCTAGATATCTGAAAAACATTGGTGCCCATCAACGATTTTTTTTCCAACATTTTTTTTCATTTTTCAAAAAAAAAGAGGGAAAGTCAAGGATTTTTTTTTTTTATGTCGTGTAAATACAACTAAATTTGCTAATTTTTTGAAAAAAAACACCAAATTAATGTTAATCTTGTGATAGACTCAAAACTTTGTGTAACATATGTATTATTTTTGCAATAGATAGAAGTAGAATTCAAAAATCTATGAAACCATAAATTGAGTTTTTTCAACATGTACATGAAAATTTCATGTCCTCATGTTGCATTAAATCATGAAATCTAGTGAGATCAATCATAACAGACTTTTATTGTAGGTCATGCCATTTTGTAGAAAAATTATATTTGAAATCAAATTTGAAGCATGAATTGTTGAAATCTTTGCAACAAATGAAACATTTATTGATGGGAGCTATTGGCCTCGGTGGCTTGCTTTTCAAATTTGATAGCAATTTGGGCACACCTATTTGCTAGTATGTCACACTCTTCATTGCATTTTGAAACAATTAAATTTTCTTTGGTACAAGACCATTACTTAATGGATGTAATATTGATAATTTGAAGCCCAATTTTTGGTTAAATGTGTGCCCAACCATTTAGCTCACACTTTTGATTGTTGATGTATTTTAAATGTTGGGTGCGTTTTTAAAATTTATCTTCCTAACTATAATAACACCAATCATGCACAATTCTTGGAATTTTGATCTTATAATTCAAAATATCTCCACCAATCCAACAAATTCTTGAAGGCAAGGCTACATTGTGACATGATGTGGCACATCGCCTTTTCATCACCTTATGCTAACTTTTACATTTTGTGCTTATGCCACAAATAAGTTCATTGTTTTTACAAGTACAATTAAAATGCATAAGATTGTGAATAGATTATGTGGCTACCAACCATCTTGGAACATGTCAAAAACTTTGGAAACTTTTGGAGAGTCTTCCCATCCATAACAACCAAAGGACAACTAACTATTCAATTACTATTTATTTATTCATAGAGCTTATTTAAATCCATTGAATTGTTTGGTTTTTAATCTTTCACCCTCGCAAGTATATATGAAATCGACATTGCCATGATTTAACAAACAAGTTTTAATTATGTAGTAAATCTTCCAAAATTAACTATCTCACGCTCCTTTCCTCTACCCACCTACATGGATATGAAAAGACACAATTTGTATTTTGCATGGATATGAAAAGGCACAATTTTGAGATCTAGCATGAATTATTGAGAACCTTATATAAGAACATAAAAGAAAATAAAGAAGAAGGAAGAAGGGGGGATTGGGGGGTTGGGTGAAAGCTTGCACAAGGGCATTCCATGTATATATTATTATAAAAAAATTGTGAGGCCAATTATTCCAAGTGCGGTCGAATTACATATAATTCAATGATGATACATGGAACTAATTTAAAGGAGATGACTAAAAGGTTGTCTTTTTTTTCATTGTATCAAAATATATTATGGTGGTTAGAATCTATTTTGAATGGAATGGAACAATGTCTTTTGTGATATTCTAGTCCTTTCACATTTTAGTTTCATATAATAATGTATTAATGTTTTGCATTTCAAGAACATTTGGAGAATTTTTTTTCCTTGTCTTTGTGCAAATAAAAAAAATTTATTACATGTTCTATATGGCATCATGTCATTATTTAGGGCTTTTGTGCTAGTATGCACTACCAATGACAATCATTTTTTTTTCATGTTCTTATGTTTTCATATTTTTTCAACAATTCATTATTATTTATATCACTATCAAATTTAATTTGAATTATATAAATATCATGGACATGAAAAGGTAAATGTTAATCACCTTTTTCATATCCATGTTGGTGGGTAGGGAAAACGAATGAGGTAGTTATGAACATTATGAGAAATTGTGGCCGTTGAAACCACATTACCCTCCAACTAAAATTCAAAACAAAATCATATATAACTATTATACAATTATCCCCCTATAAATATAGTGTAGTAATAAATAAATTATCACATCAAAAAATCAATTAATAATTGCAAGTGATTTGAAAATAGGCCTTTTATATGGAAATTTATACACATTGTACATACATATGTAATCAACCATGTTTGATTTTTAAAAAAATTGCATTGTAATTGCATGTAACAACTACTTAAAAACTTTTGTAAATGTGCCACTAAAGTAATAGTTATGTTGTAATTAGTGTACAATGTACTACACGTAATCATGCCACATGTACACATTTCCACCATCCATTATGGGATACATTTGCACCTAGTTCTCAATTATGATTCCCATTGATATAATTAATACAACATTGGTGCGCCACTACTAAAATACTATTGTTCAACTATGTTATGATTATAATATAATTACTTATAATTTAATAGGGATACATATTCATTGATTATTTATATTTTCATCATATGTGCTTCATTTTGAATAATTAAAAATTTGATGGGAATGTTACTTCAAGCTTTAAAAATCATTTTTTATGTGCAAAGGAAAAGGAGTAATGAAAAAATAACAAGAAAAAAAAAGCTTTTCAACTTACAAAACATAATTTTATTATTATTTTTTTTCCCTCTTTGAACCTTTCTTACTTTCAAACCTCATTTTTTAATATTTTTTATTCATTTTAAACAATTTAAAGTGTTATAAGACTACCACCTAAAGTTCAACAAATCATGTTTGAATTTAATGACAACATAACAATATACAAAGAATTTTTTGGGTGTTTGGGAATCGGCATTTGTAGCGTTCAATGGTTTGTTTTTTAAAAATTCATGACCCCCTTTACTTTGGGGGGTTGTAATTTTTTCAATTTTTTTCCATTTTTTACAATTTTTAATGTGTTAAATGCATTAATAAAAAGGGTTCAAGGTTTGTTTGGACACTAAAAACAATGGAACCAACCCCTTGGATCTAACCTACCCTCAACATTTAAATGTTATAATTGCAACTCAATTACAACTCAATTTGCAACTAATAAACAACTAAAAAATTTAACCCATATGTTTTGTCTTCGAATCCCATGTTACAAACTATATAAAAAAAAGGTTTGTTATCTCATGTTTTCACATTAAAATACATGTGCTATTTTGAAATGAGTTCAAAAAACTTCATTTAAAAGCAAAACATAAATTAAAAAATAAAATTTCATGGCTATTATTTAGTTCACTTAATTTTGTGTTTTCTTACCTATTTACCCATTTAGGGAAATAAGTAGGTCATATTTTTTTACCTACCTCTGTAGGTACGTAGGTCTTAGGTAAATATGTAGGTATGTAGGTCTTAAGACCTACCAACCTATGGTTATATACGACCTACCTAGCTATTAAATAAATATTTTTATTTATTTATTTATTACAAAATATAATTAATATGTCATGTGGCAATTTTTCATTATGCCACACATCACAATCTTGAACCATCATTAACAATCATAATGGATGATAAAAATCATTTTTCTCTCAAAAAATCTTCACAATGCCACATGCCAAATTTTAATAGATGGATGACAATTAATGATGTCAACATAACATCATAGGTGCAATTATAATGGAATTGCATAGTAGTTGAAAATGAATTATTGATGCACCCCTAAATTTTTTAATAAATTCAATTATGAATTTAAGGTGAAAACAACGGAAGGATAAAGAATTGGGGTATGCTCCCTGGCTCGTAGCACTTTGAGGGTAGAAGGGCATGTTAGAGTTTCAAGATGGGGACTAAAACGAGTGACAAATGGGTCAATTATTCACACGGATGTGCACAAACCAAACAATAAGTTGATTAATGCACAATTGAAACATTTTTGGTGCATAGACGAGCCACGAGCAAACATGAACTCACAAGGCTCGTCATAGCCCGGACTTAGGAAAAGCCATCGCTTTCCCCCTTATAATATTCTGTATGTTTGGCCATGGGGCCTGCACTCAAATGACCCATGATTCCTAAGTTGGGAATCCTAAAATTCCTAAATTAGGATTCCCGTGATTTTGGAGGGCCATAATGTTTTTTTGCAAACCTTTGATTGAAATGAGATTTAAAGCAAAGTTGTAGCCCTCATTGAAAACTTTTCAACGGTATGTGACACGCCACTTGCACACAAATAAATTATGGCGATTTCTGACTTTTAATGGTTGGGAATCAAATTGGTAGTTTGACTCCCGACCCTTTTTTTGGCCATAACTTATGTTTTAAGTACCTAAATGGGTCATGCGAGCCCATTTTGAACATCTACATTTCAAAAGATTTCTAAAAATATAAGGAACTCTTGAATCTAATGAGTTTTGAACCTTGTAATCGCCCTATGAAAATTTGGGAGTCCATCGCTCATTTGAGAGTGTGGGGGGTTCATTCCTTCACATTTTCCTATACTTTTGGGAGCATGAAATGTGACTCCCGAGCTTCACTTTTGGCCCACACTTTTGTAAGCCCTTGCTTTGGTCGCGAGCCTAAGGTTAAAATCACGCCAATTATTTTAACAAAGTTACAATTGAATTGTAATGAATTGCATCGTATATACGATGAATTGTAACTCATGCAATTTGTTTATTAACACTCACGATGTATAAACACAATGATATGCAAATGTTTTATGCAATTCAAAAATTGAATTGCAAGGCTAGTTTCAAAACACCCTTTTTTTCATAGTGGAAGAAAGTTAATTATATATATATATGGAAAGAAATTAGGTAGTTAGGTTTAGAAACAAGATAATTATTTCATGAATTGTTTTTGGAACCATATGAAGGATTATGAACAAATCAATTGTCTAGGGACAACCATATAAAATATTATGCAAAATCTCCCATGTACTAATTCAAAAAATTTGTCAATGTAATTACCTTTTAGTTGAAATATATTATATTAAAGTTATTTCAACATGTCATGTCATTGACATATGAACATGCATTGTTTAGTTAAGCTTCATGTTGATATGCTAACATTGTTCAACATATTGTTAATAATGAATAAATGTTGATGCAAAAGTGATAATGGAAAAATGCCTCTACATTTAACATGCAGAAACAACCATGATGGAGTTCTTTCAATATTATTCATGGTACTAAATATCCTTTTTATTTCTCCCAACACTTTTTTTGGTTTCAAAATTCATGAATTTGTACAAATTTGTGTATTTTTCTGCAAATATGTAAATATTATGTGAAAGTTGCATGTATAAAAGGCATGAAGGAACAAATGTGAAATTATGTAATGAGTTTGGCAATGACTTAATGAATATGCGTTCCAAAACAAAATAAAAACAAAACTTAACCATAGAATTAAAGATTTTACAATTGTGTTTTTATCAAGTAGATTGTGACTTATAATGGAACATTTATTGTCATCATTTTTTTATGCTTGGGAATGCACATATTTTCTTCTCCTTCACTGTGGTGTGCACTTGCTTAATGTATTAGACAACAACTGATGTTCACATCACCATATTATGTGAAATGAAATGATTGAAATAATTATTGAACCCAAAAAAAATAAATTATTTCAATGTTATTTCTATGTACTTTTTATGGTTAAAAAAATATTTTGATATGTGTTTTGATAATTTGACTAAGTTTTATGCATCACATCATTACTATATAACATAAACCATATGGTATCCACCCACATGTATTTTTACAAACATGCTTTAACCCAAAATTCTCAAATTATTTAAAAAACATTAATTATTTTTTTAAAATTCAAGATTCAATAATACAAAAAACAATGATCAAACAATGGTTGAAGAAGCACACTTGCAAATGACATTATTTTTGAAATCCATATTTGACATTTTGTTGTAACAATATACGCAATTTTCAACAAAATTGAATAAAAATGACTATTATTATCACAACATTCTTATTTTCTTAATGTTTAACTAATTTAAAATTAATACATTTGTATGTACTAGGCCAAGGTTCAATTTTTCTTACCTACAAATTTGAAATTTTGAATTTCCAACATAGAATGTTAATAAAATTTCAAAAAATTGGCAAAATGAAAAAATAATTTTATTTATGCCAAAGATGCCCATGTACTACAACAATATCGGGATAATCACATGTTTGATAATCCGTATTTTCCTATCATAAATATATGGAAATACCTTCGTATGAATATTCTATTGAATAAAATGATCCTTTTATGTATTCATGAAAATTCAAGTTTGTGATATTTTCATTATTTTTTGGAGAGTCATTAATTTAAAATTCAACTTGAAACATCACTAATTATGAAGGTAAATGACTAAGATTTTTCCTTGTTACAATTGTCATGATCACTTGATGATAAATCCTAACAAATTTACAACATAAGAATTAATGATTTTCTTTTATATGAATCTAAAATATCCTTGCAATTTATGGAAATTTATCATAATATTTTCTCATTTTTGACACTAATAATGTTATCTATAAAAAAATTTGTAATACAAAAAATTAATTTTTCAAAAAATTAATCTTTTGAAATATTCAAGAATATTTTATTCTTGTCATGAAAATTTCAAAATTCATCAATTATTTTACAAACACGTGTTGAAGCTACCCTTGTAATATAGTAATCAAATGTATTTAAATAAATTTGAAAATATCATGAATATATTAAATTATGTGTGTTTTTTACATCCCATGAATATGTTTTAGGGGGTGTAATTTTTTTTCAATGTGTCATTAGTTAAATTAAATGTGTGGGAGGATGAATGAGTTGCAACCATAGAAGTTTTACAATTTAAGGAAAGAAGAACACATTGAAGGAGAAAAAAAAATGGAAGAAAAACAAACGATTCAATTTGTGGTCAATGCACAAATAATGCTTGCAAATTGGGCACAAATTGAAATCAATAAGACTTTTTTTAAAAACCATACAAGTTGGTCATAGTAATTTTAATTTAAAAATTAATTTTTTATTTCTTCCATTTTTTTTGTAATTGAAACATGTTCAAAATCTAGATTTTAATTCCTTAAATTCTACATTCTTTAAAGGTTTAACAATTTGGTTAAATCAATAGCATGTTAACCATAAATTGCATGTCTTTCAACCTACTATCAATATGTATCACACCAAGGCTTTAATAACTTTGTGTACATTATTATTTAAAAGTGCATTATTTAATTTCAAATTCACCTTTTCACCTAAATTCATTCAACAACTTACAATTGTAGGCTTAATGACCAACTAAAGAATACATTAATAATGTTTTAAAACATGAATCTACAATTATAGTCGAAGTTTTGTCACATACACATCATGATTACAAATTATTAAAGTCTTAAATTTCAATGTTTGATTTCATATGAAAAGAACAATATTTCTTGTTGCATATTAATATTTTAAACCACACTTTAAATCCATACACTTTTTAATGAATTTGATGTTCTTTAATTTTCTTCATGGTCACAACTTCAACAAGTGGTAACATTGAATTTTTTAACATGATGGTAGCTTTTGGTTGGTATTGAAAATAAGAAAAAAAAAAAAATTAATATTAAATTCCACTATAAATTTTAAAAACTAATTGAGTTATTATTTGAAAGTAAATTATTATTTTGATATATTTTAAAATAATAATGGTTATAATTTATATATCTATAATTGAAATAAAGTTTCAACTTGTTTTTGTAATATTTTAATGAAAACCTTTCAATCAAAATTAGAAACATACTTATTGACGCCAAAATTGAAAATTAAATATTCATTAGAACAATTGATCAAAATTGACAAATTTACATTGTTTTTATTGATTTTATGTTTATGAAATTAATAAGACTAAATAAACTCATCCTAAACATTAAATTCATTAATATAGCAGGAAGTGCCATTTTTACATTTTTTTGATATCAACTGTGCACATGACTTGGAAGGACATTTTATTTTTCTTTTTTTAATGAATCTTCTTTGGAATGGATAAACATTTTTTTTTCCTTCCAATTATTTTCTCTTTTCAATTCAATTGAAAAATTTCCCCTTCAACTTTGGCCACTTTTAGAATCAATGGAGATTCAACCTTCCTCCCCCAAAAAAATCTATATGAAAAGTTAGGAGAAACATGTTGATTCATGTTAACATAAGGTAATTTTCATATGAATTTTGTCATCATTCATCTTTTGATGTGTGTGTTTAACATCACACACCCATGAAATCATAAACATCCCAACTGATTATATTAAAATGTGTTTATTGACCATATTTAATGATCCATATAGAACCTATAATGTGTGGAAGCTTACATTTATTAAGTTTGGTTAAAAAACGTACTTCAAAACCAAGTTCCAATACACATCAACCTATCATGCTTATGCAAGTGTGTGCTTTCAAATAATCCAATAATTTATATATAATATTTGTCATCCATGTTGAAAAAGTTAGGTTTTTAATCATGAAATTTTGTATATTTACATAAGATTAAATCAAAGAACGAATACACATTTTTAAAAATAATTTAAAAATAGAACTTAAATTTCAAACCAAACAGATCTAACATTTTCAAATTTTCTTGAATTTTTAAACCACTATGATTGCTCAACAATAATGTTGTGCTACCACATTAACGCTTACAACTATCGTTGTCATCACACATATAACACATAACAAATAAAACTTTGAATGGTACACCATACTCAAACCAAAATGAACTCATTTGCAACACACAAGAATCCAAGCCCAAAAACATAAAAAATGAAAACGCAAACATCATGCATCATAAAAAGTTGCATAAACACAAAAAAAAACTTGCAAAACATAAACAAGGGGTTCCAATTAAATCACCAAGTGACATCAAAAAAATTAATGTTTCAAATAAATGAAGATTTAAATTTAATGTTCTAGAAAGGATGAAAATGGAAGTGATTTCTTGGACAATCTATTATGATCATGAATTGCAAAGTCTAATCATAAATTATCTTTCTTTCAAAATAATTTAATTTAAAAATATATAAGTCGATTGTCAATGACATTTGTGGCACAACATGATGCCCAAGTTTATAATATTGTAGTACTTGGGTGACTTTGGCAGTTCTTTTACCAAATAATTAATTAATTTAATCCAGAATTTCTGGTTCGACATCTACCTTTTTTAATTCTGGAAATTTTGGCATATGTGTAATATATTTAATACAATTCTATATTATTATTAAGATATTTCATTGAATTAGGGGTCATAGGGATACAAAGTGCTAAATATGAAAATAAGCTTATAAAAACATCGTTCCATATTTTTATATTACCTATTTGAAGCATGTATAAAAATCTGGAGTTCTTTTTGGTGAATTTTGGTCGAATTCTGGCTATTGAAAATCTCCCCAAAAAAAGACTTGATTTTTAGCACTTTTAATTATAATTCGCTTTTTGGCTATATACAGCCAGCAAATTAAAAAAAGGGGCTGATTAGGGCTGTCATTAGGGCTGGTGATGGTGGCGTGGTCCCTTCGCACTTGCTTTCGCACTTGCTTGCGTGTGCGGACGTCTTCCGCGGAGCATCCGTCCGACGAAGTTGCGCAAATTGCAATCTCTTTTGCTTCCGCGAGTGTTTTGACGTGGCCAGTTTTGTGCATTGATGGTAAAGCAAATATCTGTCTTGAAGAATCTTTGCTTTTCAATTCTGGTATCATCCATCTTTTCTTTCTTTCTTGCGATCTCCAATTCTTCTTAGTTATCGAAGAGTCCAGAGTTTTCTTGCCGTTTCTCCGCGTCTCGAGAAGGTTTCTTTTCTTTTCTTTTCTTCGTCTTGGCAGCAAGAAGATTGTTGTCGGTAACCAAGTATGATGAGTTCTGAGTTACTTAAGAGTCAGTGTTAATGGATCTTCAAGGGTTTGGTGTGGTGTTGTGAGTCGGCGGATTTTTTGGGGTTAACGAAGGCTTCGAATTATTTCAGGAGTTTCTTCCTCATCGGTGGATTTGGCTGCACTCGTTGGATAATAGCGTTGGAGGGACTGAACTCTGGACGTCGATCTGTTGGAAAAAAACATATTTGTGCGCAAACAGGTGAGTCTTACTCCGTCTCCGCGGAGGGTTTTTTCTTCGTCCCGATGATGGAGATTTCTCTATTCTTAAGATATTACTCCGTCTCCGGGATATTATCTTCATCGTTTGCTTGGATCGGTTACTTTTGGTTTAGGACTGTCGTTTCCGGTGGCTGATGTCATGGTATCTTTTTGTTTCTGATGATTCATTTCTTTTTATCGAGGTTTAGGTTCGAATTGAGAATTCTGAAGCTCCTCTGAAGACTTCGTTTTGGCGCGAGATAATACGATTGAAGATGTATGGTGTTTGATAGACATCTGGTCGCCAGCACTGATCTATTCTCTGTGTCGGCTTCTCATCTGTTGCCCTTTGGTTGTTTTCTTCAACACCATTGTTTCCGTTCTCCGCAATTTTATGGCCAAGGAAGAAGGCTTGGAACTGACGATGTCAGTCTTTGTTGTCTGTGCATCTATTATTTCTTTTGACATGCAGTGATAACACCTAAATTGATAGCCGTTTCACACCTATTTTTTCCCAACCATGAGCCTAGGGTGCTTGACGTGCAACACAGTGGATAGAACAAAATCATTTCGGATTGTAGATGGTTTTGAGACACGCTTGCAGCAGCATTCTGTAAGATCGGAAACTGATGGAGGTTGTCTCACCAGCTGCTGGGCTAAGAAGCAACAACAACAACCACTGCCACAGCTACCTCCATCAACCACTCCAGCAGAGCCAGTGTTATCACAAGGGTCCAAGGTGGCTCCTCTTTCTGATGAAGATACCATACCACAGCTGACTCGATGTTATGCTGTCCGTAGAGATTGCAGCTTTTTCCGAAACTGGTCTGTAAATGAAGTTGAAGCAGTAACAACGCCGCTTGGTCAATGAAGTTGCCATCATCCACATGGAGACAGATGCATCATGAAATGAAAATCCTTCTTCACATTTTTGGGATTTGGCTTCTGTATTTAGAATCCCTAGCCTTGCTTGGATACCAATTTATTGGTTTGTTTCTAGGGCTTTGATAGCTGCACTTGTATGTATCCACTGTTTATGGATTCTTCACAAGAGTGCAATGCAGCTTGCAGCTTGATGATCAAGCTGCTTAGGTCAATGTAATCTTTCTTCACATTTTAAAAATTTGGCTTTGTAGTTAGAATCCCCACACTTCGTGTGTATAGCAATTTCTTGGTTTGTTTCTAGGGCTGTAGTATGGTCCTTTGTTTCGGATTCTTCCTGAGGGTGCCTGCAGGTTGATGATCAAGCCACTTAGGTCTATGTATCCTCTACTTTTGGATTCTTTTGGAGGGTGCCTTTAGGTTGACAATCAAGCTGCTGTTTAGGTCTATGCATCCTCTGTTTCAAGATTCTTCCCAAGAGTGCATGCAGCTCAATGACCAAGCTGCTTAGGTTATGTTTATGCTACCCTTGCAGCTCAACTAGAAACCTGATGGTTGCATATAGTCAGCCAGCCATGCTATAGTTGTTGCAATTCTATCATTGCTCCATGCTGTTCTTCATTTTCTTGCACACTAGGTCCTGCTCTGTCACGTGGGAAGGGCCTGGCAAAACAAACAATGTCTCAGAAAGGTTGGCTGTTTAGTCAAAAAGAAGAAGGTTAGTTTGAAGAGAAACTGGACGCTGGCAAAAGTACATGTCATGTTAGTAGATGATATATGGTCATGTGCTCAACCTTCTCAGCCTCCTCTTCTTTGTTTGCTTGAGTATGGCATCTGTACTCTTGTTTGCCATACTCTGACGTTCTTACCTGACATGCTAGGGCACAAGCTTGAACTCATACAAGAGCTTCCATAGCCTGTACTATTGTGGCATGTCATGGTGTGTCCATGAACCAAGGCTTGAAGTCTGACCAGGCCTTTCAGAGCCTGTCAAGAAAGAAACAAAATGGAAATCTTCATCATGGATTTATTGTTGTGGTTTCCTTCATTCTCCTCAGGTGCTGCATATGCTGCAGCCATGATTTTGAATAGATTGATGAAAGAGTTCCAGGTAATCAGCATGTAAATTCAATCATGATGTAGAAATCAGAAAGGCACAAGAACATAAAATCTCTAGTGCTGTTCCCTAAGGTAGCTCAGTCCTCCTACACTGATACTGGATGCAGATGTGGTTGCCTACTGAGAGATCCTTGTGCTTCAAACCCCAGAGGTTGCACTGCAAGCCATCCCTCCGTAGATAGATGCCTCTTTGCGCTCCATGTCACATGTGAACAAATGCAAACAAAAAACAGAAGTGTAACATCAGGATAATGAAACTTGCAGATGGAAATGAAGATTGAATAAAAGTAGACACAGCAACAAGTTACTGAAAGTCCTCGCTGGCCTCTACAAAATGCTCTTCCGGCGGATTCATCGTCGAGGCTCTCTTTGTGGAGAAAGAACAATCAAAACTTTGAGAAATGACAGTATGTTAGTCCACGGACATATAGAATACATGACACTCATTCTTCCTGAACAACAACACGTTTGGCAGAAAGCTCTTCTTCCTGACGACAGAATCCCTGTCTCGCTTTTCCCACCAAAGAAAAACAAAAATTACCAGTCGACAGGACAACAAAAAGAAAACCCCCAAAAAAAAAAAAAAAAAC
>Ga0116229_10007325_pt1 | contig 17522 bp, 10 predicted proteins | sample S1TSphgellanicum_3_FD_87313 | JGI IMG/M metagenome (GOLD analysis project Ga0116229, IMG submission 87313) | Host-associated microbial communities from peat moss isolated from Minnesota, USA - S1T2_Fc - Sphagnum magellanicum MG | ecosystem: Host-associated > Plants > Peat moss > Unclassified... | reverse complement strand
TAGTTAAACAAGGTGTAGCTTTTAAAAATTTGGACTATTAGTCTAGGTACTAGCTAATGACTGTTTATAATGGAAAGTTATAACTATTATATTTTGAAATAACTAATATAAGACTAGGAGAATAGACTTGTTTTAGGGACTTTTGATTTCATTTTTTGGTTGTGTGTTTCATTCTTTCATTTTGGAACATGAATCATTATCTTTTAGCCAATTTTCATCAAGTTTTTAGTAATTTATGTACATGTTAGTTTAGGATTTGTAGTTTGTTTTTTTTTCCTTGCATGTACTTGTTGATATAAAAAGAACTTCTTGTTGAAGAATTCAGAAGTTGAACAACCTTAATGGGAATAAAAAAACATGTTAATAAGGTACCAATTGGATGTAAGATTACAAATATGTATTTATTTTAAAAATAAGTGCACATTGAAACAAAAGTTGGGTGATAAGGTGCTAATGTGGACTAAAGTTTTTCACTTGTCTATAGTGTTGAGGATATGATTATGGGCACAACATCAATTTCATACACATATGCCATGAATTCAACATTCCCAACAATGGACATCATAGATCTAATGCTAATTCTACAACGTGATGATCAATTGTGGCATCGAGAGTGTGCTTGAGCTCTAGTTCATGGAATGTTTCACATGCATTGCCTTTACAACATATGTAAATGACTTGTAAGTCAACATTTTAATACATGTTGTAATCATTTGATTAAACATGGCCGGTTCCTAGCATGTCGAGTATGGAGGAAAAATGGCCCTAAGTAACTAGATGACATTTATTAGGAGTCTATTGTTATGCCACCTAATGCATCTCTCGTAACAAAAAACAATACCAAAGCTTAATCACCTTTACAAGGTACAAGCATGAAATCAGAATGCTAATTTTTTGAAAAAATCGACATTTTTATCTTTAAACATTGTATAACTTTGAACATAATATCAAATATGGTGATAATTAAATAATTAAGTATATTATTTTGCTCGTTACTTTGAATAATACATGTGATGGTATAATATATATTAAATATGTATAATCAATGGTCTTCATTGTATTGTGGGTTTTAATTCAAGGGTTCAAGAGAAGTGTAGATGCATTAGTAAAAACCCCCTCCTTTTGCAACTACATTTTCAATTACATATTGACTATAAAACATAATTGAAAGTAACAAAAACAATTGCAAAATAATTTTTGCAATTGAAAAATGTTTTTCTCAACTGCAAACTAAAAAAATAAACTAATACAAGTAGATAATGACATTCCAGTTGAAAGAATTTGCCATGTGTCAACACCACATCAATAGTCGTCATTAACCATTTTAATTACAAACTATCTTACCAACCTAGTCACAAGATGTTGTCAATTTCCCTTGATTAATGGATGAACTTCATATGCTAATTATGTATGACGTTAGCAAAATATTCAGTTGCAATTTCAACTACATTTCAACTATGTGAATTAAATGTTTAACCAATGATGTGGTGACACATGGCACACCCAAAATAATCCACCATAATAGAAATTAAGTCAAAAAGTAAAATTATGTTGCAATTATGATGGTCAATGCATTTGGCCAATGGTGGGATGACATGTGTCCAGTGATTTAATAAGGTTTGGGATGAATGAATAATTAAATGACATGTGGCATAACCTAGGCCTATCTATGCATATGGTGCCTAATCATAGGCAACCATTTAATTACCTAGGCAAGGCTAGGTCTAAACATGGCCCCCTAGTCTAAACTTATGTTAAAGCTAAACCTAGGCACCTAAACTAAGCCTAGACATAAGTAGCCACTCAGCTTAATCTAGGTCTAGACCTAAATCACAAATAAAGTCCTATTTTTTAACTTAGCCTTTAAGGTTGAGCCTTTTTCATTGGCTCATCCCAAATGGCTATTACATTTTCATGTTTACTTTGATTATGCATCATCCTAATGCACTTGTTAATATATAGTTTGGATTATTTATATGGAAACCAAACAATATGAGACATTTCTAGATCTTGTTCATTTTTTGTCTGAGTTGAATGATGTAAAAAACTACATGAGCATTAATGTAAGCTTTACGTTATTTCTTTAAGCTCCAGAAATAAAGGAACACCATAGAAAAAACATTAAAACCTGTAAAAATCAGATAATGTGTTTTTTCAAAAAATGACTTATTATTTTAGAATGTCATATTTTCTTCATTTCTTATTCATTTTGCATTATCTAAAGAGCTATGGGTGCACCAAGCTAAGTTCTATATTATATTTTTCAAGCTTCAAAGGCAAAGGACAACAAAAAAAAAACCACAAAGAAAACAAATGTACTAAATTTTAATGTGTGAATTAGGCCTATGATTGAAAACTTCCTCGCTTACTTTTAATGGTTGTATCTTCGTCATTTTAAATCTATTTTGAATTATCTAAATGCCCATGGGCATGCCAAGTCAAGTTCTAAAACATCATTTTGAATTTGAAAAGCAAAGGAAGGATGTATTAGGATTCAAAATTATTTAATAACTTAAATGTATCGTGGTTGATTAATTTACCCTAATTGTAACCTTGTGATAATGTAATTGCAGTTTAATTAGTTGCAACCTTGTTGCAATTGAATTACAACCTAGTTTTAATTTAGTTAAACCTAAAGCTAAATTAACAGTTTACCTAGCCTAGGTTTATTTTTTATGTTATTTACATGAAGTAAATATCCAACAACAATTTTATAATTAATTAATTTTTTAAAATTAAAATTAATTAATTATTAAACCTCCACCATTAATTAAAATTTCTTTAGATTTAATAAAGTTATATATTAGTTAAAATATTATTAATATACATAGATAATTAATAAAATAAAATATTTATAAATACTATTGTAGCTAATATAAGCTAAGTTGTTATTTAATTATTCTTATTTGTATTGTTAACTAACTTGTTATAAAACTATATATTAATATAATATACATTGAATAAATATATAGAGGTAAATATAATAGTGTTAAAATCAGAATGTTTTATTATAAAATTATTTAATAAATTTTCCTATTAACTATGCCAATTATTATCATTATTTACTATTAAATATATTCATACTGAAATAAATAGTTTTAAGAAATATTCAAACCAATAATAACATTGGATTAATTATTAAACTAATTTCAAGTGCTAATTAAATTAAACTAAATTCAATACATTTCATAATTATGTTTTATTACTTATGTTGTAAATGAAAAATTAAATTACATAGAAATAACTATTTTTACATGTTTTGAACATATTGTTATTAATTTTTATTTCAATACACATTATTTAATACATATATTTCAATTTATTAAATTTTATTTTTAGATTTAAATTAATATTTGCATAATACAAAACCTTTCATTTTTGTAAATAGAAATTACAAGTAATTCCAGTTTAATGAATTTTGATAACTTTTAACAAGTATAAAGCTATCATATGTATAAAAATGACTAAACATTAAAGTTCCTCAAAATATTAATTATCTATCATTACTTGATGTGTTGAAAATAAAATTTGGTTTACAAAAAAAAAAAAAATTACATTTATTGAACATATGCATTATTCTCAACTTATATATCAATTTGTTTAAAAAAAAATCTATTTATTAAATATTATTATTTAAATGAAAAAATAATTACATCAATGATCATACATAACCACTCATTTTTACAAATAAAATTACATGTATTTTAATGTTTGTTGAATTTTGATCACAATTTTTAATAAACATTAGCTATCACATGAAAAGAAATGAATAAACATTAGGATTCCACGATTTAATCTTTAATTATATATTATTATTTGATATGTCTTAAATTAAATTCGGTCAATGTAAAAATCAAATATTACATGTATGAACATGTACAAGCTTAAATTATCAATTCATATTCAAGAAAATTTATTCAAAATTGATATGCATTACAAAAATTATATCACACATAACTTATTCATTTATATACATTAGTTTTACATGTAATTTAATGTTGTCATAATTTAGCATAAATATTAACATATGTCATATGTATAAAAACAAAGTCACATTAGTTGTTTAGTTGAGTTAAGAGATAATTGCAATAAAGTTACAAGTGAAATTGTATTTCATCCAGCCATTAAATACATTTTATCATCCATACATGTGTTGATGGTGTCACCAAAATAGTTGAACATTAGTTAACATCTTGACTATGTGCCAACTAGAAAACCTTTAAATCAATACATGTTTCTCATTATTTACCAACATAGTAGACATTTAAACTTGGAGACATTAATTGATGCTTCAAATATTCAGTGGAATATTTGGCAAAATACCACTTAGTTGAAAACTACTTTCAACTATATACCAATTTAGTTCACGAGTTGATTTAATTGGTAATTACCATTATTCTATTTTAAAATTCAAGTGCAACATAGTTGCAAATCACATTTAGTTTAAAACTTATTGGTTAAAAAATGGGGGTTTTCTACTAGTGATAATAGGCTTTTGGGGAAGGGACATCATTTTTGTTTACTTGTTGGAGATGGAATTTGAAATACGCATGGGGTGACATGCATATGTACATAGGATGCATGCACAAATAGGCTCAAGTCCCATTGTGTAAATGGATGAACGTATTCAAGCAAACATGATTGAAAACCAAACTATGCATGGGAATTATATTGACCACAAGAATGGAAGCCCAATCATGGATGATGGTGTTGATGTTGTCAAAATGCTACAAAAAAAAATTCAAATTTTGCATATGAATGCAAATATCGACGCAAATGAGCTTAAAATAAATTTGGAGCAATCCTTGCAAGATGATGGACCATCCAACTTAGTAAACCAACCAAGTACATAAACTACTATAAAACTATTTAACACTTATAATAGAAGAATTACAAGAGTTGTGGGTGGGAGTACATGCACATGATGTGTTGTGACCATTGGGAGACGATTTTCCAACTAATGGCTTGCTATCAGGGTGTCAAACACAAGGACCAAAAGGTTGCCCTATTTGTGGACCACACGTTGATTCACAATATTCTCAAATATTGGGGAAAATTGTTTATCAAAGGCATTGTGGGTACTTGCCACATAACCACCCATATCAACGTAATGCTTTGCAATTCCATGGGAAGGTGGAAAGGCATCCAAGGCGTTTGCTTGTAACACCAATTGACACTTTCAGAAATGTAATGTTTTCATAAGGGGGTATGAAATGTCAGACAATTCTATGGAATTTACCATATTGGGAAGTAACAAAAGTTTTATTTGGAAGCGACCCGCTAGAGTTCAAATTCAAGTTATTCCTCTTAACATTCATCAATAAATAAGCTAATACTAATTAGATTAATGGAATGTGCACACATTTTTTCACCAAAAATACATAATTCCTTCGTCAATTATGTGCTTATTAAATGATGAAATCACCTATTTGATTCATTTGTTAATGATTGCCATGTCATCATAGGATTGATTGTGTGTTATGCAAAAATTAATATTTAAGTTAACTCTAGTGTAATCTTGTGAAGGGTGAATTTGGGAGAAAATGACATGTGAATTCAAGATAAATAACATGGGTTTAGATAGTTTTTTGTAAGTGCAATGCATGAATCTTGTGCAAAGGGAGTTTTAAACTATATTGGTTTAATTATTTTCTTGAGTTTTAGTGTGCATCTTGATGTGTTACAATTAACACATACTTTTCATGTTGTAGGGTCTCATGCTTCATCACCTCCTTGATCCAATGCATTATGTTTAGGAATTTATGCATGAACATCCTCAAGTGGATTTTTGGTGAAAAGGACGCGATCAAAGTGCACAAGGACATGGAGGTGGAAAGGATTAAAGATCATTTGTGGATTAGATCTGATTTACAACCCCAATCGATTTGTCAAACCATGGGCACCTTATGTTATGAACCTTGAAGACCAAAAAAAGTTTTTAGAAACCTTGGCAATAATCACATTCCCTCATGGACTTGTAGGATCTTTTCAAAAAAATATCATAAAAAATAAATGGGGGTGTATGAAATCACATGATTTCCATGTGTTCATGCAACAATTTTTACTTGTTTGCTTTTGTCATAAGATGTTTAATCAACCGTGGATTGCAATAATGCGAGTATGCTGAATATTCCAATGGATATGTGCAAAAGTATGGGATCCAATTGACATTCAATCCTTACAAAACGATGCATCTATAACTTACTCTCTCAATGACATCATGGCATTTATATTTATTATTGTAGGTAGTTGCACCACATATTCATCATTTTGGTGTACAATAATTGTACTCATCCAATATTGTCCCATAGGTTGATAATGAATACAATGCAAGTTCAAGTTTAAAAACTTTGTGATTCATTCATTTTAGTGAGTGGTTGTGTCCATTGGTTTACAGAAAATACAATCAAGAATAACTACATTGACAATTAGAAGGAAATTCCTATGAAAGAGAGTGGACACAAACTCATCATATGCATAGGCAACCTATCAAATATCTTGATGACATTTGTGAATTGCCTCCACTTCCAATTTGTGTGAAAATAGAAGTTGAATTGCTTGTTTCCATGGGTGAATTAGTAGATATGAACTTGTTGCATTTGTCAACTACCCTGCGTTGATTGCAAAAAGTTATAGGTCTATGGAAGCCTATGGCAATCATTATAGGGTGGATGATGCAAGCTCTAAAAAACTAGTGTCATTTGATAGTGGGGTTGCATGTGTTTTTTAAGAAGAGGGTAGAAGTAATGCCCAAGGTGCAAATCCTATTATGTTGCACATCCAATATGTTGGGGTGATCAAAGAGATATTGCAGCTTGATCATGGACCCTTGCAACTAGTAATATTTCGATGTTCTTAGGTGAGATCACAATTGGGTGGTGATCGAACAACCATAAAAAGCAATAAGGAAGGATTTCTCTTGGCCAATTTTTGATATGTTCCTAGAAAATGAAAAACCATCTAATATTTCCATCCCAACTTGAACAAGTTTTTTTTTGTGATGAATCTTAAAAGCAAGGATGGAAAGTCATATTACATAAGGACCCTCGGGCACAACATGTGGTAGTAGAGAGACATGAAACTAATAGTGGGCATAACATAGAGTTTGATGGCCTACGAGAACCATGAGTGTTCCTTGAAACACAATGTACATTGGAGGGTGCCATGCCATTAAATCCCAATGAGACTCGTAGCCATCTAATGTATGTTGGAAGAAGACACGTGTAGATGGAGGGCATGGAAGAAATGAGAGTATGGGGATTGGCATGGATGAATAACATGCATAAATGTAGGATTAGGAATTAGAATATGGGAGACCTAATTCAAAGTCTTGGAATTGGGTGTGCATATGGAACTTTGAATTCATATGCCAAAGTTGAATTGGATGGCCAAATGATTATTGTATGTGCAATTGCCACTAGTAGGCAAGCCATTATGTCCAAATTAGTCATTGGAATGTTTGGATGTTTTGTATGGTGTTGAAGTGAGACATTTACATTTTAGTCCTCTGTATTGGATTTAAATTCCCAATTATTACGTTATTACACAATGATGAATTTTCAAGCCCAATTGAACATGTTTAGACCAATGTTAAACCTATGCAAAGTTCATGATGTGGAAAAATTAGCTTTGTTTATGTTGAAATTTGAATGAATTTGATAAATAAATATGAATTTTCTTAAAATGGTGTTTTGAAATAATACAATTAATTTCTTCATGTGTTGGACTAGAAGGATTATTTTTCTACATTTTGTGATGTTGCCATGATTAATATCATCTAGAAGGAAATTCAACCATGTCTACCCATAGATCAAGTACGGATGAATTTAAAACTCAGATATCTATTTGTAATTACTAGGTATTCGTTTGAGTGATGCAAGTTCCCATGAATTCCACAAATTTATTTCAAGTTTTGTTTTTTAGACTTAATATTTCGTAAAATATTATGTGCATATATATCATGTAATAATATTATGGCATTGTGGCTATGTGGTTGGATTCATGTCAGTCACGCATGGTGTAAAATCCGGATTCACTTCAATTGTGGATTAGTGTGACGTGATGTTTGTGCAGTGGGATTCACCTTTGTTGTGGCACTGCACAAAAGTTGGAGGTTCATCATTTCAAGTGGCTTGGTATGACATGAACGACATATAACAATATAACCTACCATGATGACATGGAAGATAGAAAGACGTGAGAACTAAAAAGAGATACCTTACATGGGTGTGCCTCTTTTATTTTACAAACCTAGTACGTAAACTGCAAATCCAAGACAATGCACAACAAGCGCAGATATCAATCTCCCTAAGGAGAAAAACCTTATAATTATAAAACTAGAGGGACGAAAAGAGGGAGAAATGAATGGTATTTTTTTTGTGGCAATGGATGTGGGTGATGTCTTCCATACCCAGTGGAGGATGCGCAGGCCATTATGCTCCGACACTAATAGTTACAGTAAGAGAGGAAGAGGAAGTAATAGCTTTCGAAACCTGCATGGGCATGGGTGTGCACAAGCTTGTTGTTTGTTGTAGTGTTTAACCTAATGGCATCAGTCATGCAATTTTACTATCTATTAGGTAGATGAGATTTGCGAGGATATGAATTGTAATATTGTATGAACAACAAAGAGATGTGGTTTCTGAATGGGAAAAGGATGATGAAGGAAAGGGAGGAGGATCGTGGGGTTGTTATTTTTGTACACACTCATGTTGTTAAGTGTGTTGCTGGTGGTTGAGATCTTAGTTTTAGCAAGTGCAAAGAGATTGGATTATGTAGATTTCTTTGAGGAAGGAAAAAGGAAATGAAGTTGGTGAATGCAACAACAACCAAGTTGATGAATGCCACCACCACAAAAACACACCCTCCACTGAGTTCTAAGGAAGGTAGCTTTATAGAGGTGTGATATGAATTATTGGAGAAAGATTTTTTTGACAAAGAAGATCCAAAAGAAAGTAGGGCTCTACTTGATTTAGTGCTTTCGATTCATTTTTTTGGAATCTTTGAACAACAAATGAAAGATTAGTGGGCAACAACTTCAAATCATGATTATATTTTTAATTGCAAGGTATTCATAGCAACTAAATTTCTTTCTTCTTTTGTTCTGCTATTATCATTGTTGTTGTTATGCAGGTTGTATTGGAGATGATGGTTAGGGGGGAAATGACATGCTTTGAGGCTTGAACACATGTAATTAACTTGAGTTTTTTTTATGATGGTTTGTAACACAGCAGGTCAATGGACCACAACAAAGCCTAATCTTTAATTTTCTTTGTTGTAGCAAAAACACCATTAATATTACTAATTTACAATAGCTTTCTAAAGGTTATATTTGTTTTGAATGACTATTGGTCACATTCAAATTTCAGCCCGACCTTTCCAACCTTTGAAAATGAACGAAAGTTGTTTCTCTTAGGTTTTTTCATTCTCTCTCTACCATAAAGATTTCAAAGAAAATAGTTAATATTGCTCTCACCAATATCAATGATCTATTAGTGATCTCCAAGGTTTTGATGGTTGATTTTATCATTTACTTTCAATGCTTATCACTATTGATGTACTCTAATTACAAACTTTGGAAGTGCTTGTGTTCTTAATGCATTGAACAAATTAATAGTTGGTATCATGTGGCAAGGCTAATTGTAATGGTTTCATTGTCTGTTGTAAAGGGAATCATGAACTAATGTCCAATAAACTTATGAAAATATATATTGCACTATTGCAATAGGTGGCTTTTGAGCATTTGCAAGCCACCTCAGCTAGGCTCTATGTTGAGATTATGGCATGTGCAACTAATGCGTTTTGGACCTGAATGATGTTAATGCACATGGTGTGCATCAAGTTGTGAACCATCTACAATTTGTAGGACTTTTTGCGTGCAACATGCAAAAACCAAATTGTTATGGTAAAAATGACTTGAACCACTCATATGAGAACCATTTGTCTAGTGGATATTTTTGTACCACCTACTTCCCTAGCCATTCTAAATGGTTATAGTTGATGTCTCATTCAAAATGTGGGTTAGAATGTATTTGAATTCTTTTCCTTTTGTTTTCACAAGAGCCTTGGCATTTATTATAAGAGGTATTAATGGAAGTTCATAAATTGGTTGTGTTTGTTATACATAAATGTGCACATATTGGAGCTTTACATGCAATGTTTTTTAATGATAATGATGTTGGAAGGGAAAAACCCTAAAAGTGGCCTTCATTGTGATGGCCATGAAATTATCTATGAAATTTGTTGTTGTGCTCTTCAAATGTTTTTGGCAGGCAATCCTAACCTCACATAAGAACTTTTGGTAATCATTCCTATTGTGGATGTTACTTTGTAGTTTTTGTGTGTATGGTGTTTTTTAAAAATACACATGTAATTTGATAATGTTTTGGGCTTTGGTTTTTGTGTGGTTCTACAAGTAGATCAAGTAGATGTGCGGTTCATGGCTGTCCATTGTTTAGGCTGGTTGTTTGCATGGTTGCCATGTAGCACAAGAATATAGGTTGTTATTTTCAGATTTTTTGAAGAGGTTTGGTGACAAAGTTGTGGAGGTTTGCATTATTGTTGTGAGATGTGCCACAATGGGTCTAGAGGCAAACCCATCTAGCATGACGTGTCAAATTTTTTAAATGTTTGTGTTTATCTTACAAGCTTCCATTCCTCTTGGGTTTATTTACAAAAAATAGAAGGGCATTGTTAGGTTTAGAACACATTTTATGGCCATAGCTTATGTAGTTTACAAAATACAAATCAATTCAAGGACATGGCTCACTAGATAATTATATAGTCATTTAATTAATAATTAAATTTAACATATACTTAAAATATAAAATATACATTACAAATATTAAGTATTCATTATCAACTGTTTAAATAACCAATAACTTCCTAATATTCAACTAACTAGCTATTTAGTTATTCACAAGTTGTCAATAAATAATTCATAGATAAATAACTAATTAAAATAATTAAAAAATTTCCTTACTTTTAAAATTTTGGTGGAATTATAGATAATAATTAATGTAAAAAAATATAATTATTATACTAAAAATAAATATTATAAATATTTATTTTCAAACTAAAAAGAATTAACTAATAATTGTTATTTAAAAGAATTCTTACAAAATTTATTAATTATAAAAGTAACATTAAATTAATTATTGTAAAAAAATTAGATTAAGTAAATTAATGTAATTAATAACTATAAATACAATAATTTTTTGAACATAGATTAATAATTTTAAATTAGTATAATATTACTATAAAAAATATTTATCATACACAAGTAATTACAGAATTTATTTTTAAATATTTTATAATAATTCTTGCAATTATATTCATTACAATAATTATTTTAACTACATCCTTTTTTTTCAAAAAATTAATTCAGATCTAAAATTATAAATTACAGATTGTGAATAATTATGAAATGAATATAATTAATTATTATATTATTATGTGAAGTAATCATAATTATTTTAAAGTAATGAAACATTAATTAGAATAATTGACTTATTTTGCTGTAAAAATATAAATTATATAATATAAAAATCTATGTTGTAATTATAACTATTTAGTGTAACTTATAATTAACAAATATAATTATTTATAATTATTGTAAAAGTGATATATTATGGACAAGTAGTAACAAGAAATAAATATTTTAATTTATTATATTAAAATCCATGTAGTTATGGTCATAACATTAATTATTTTAATTAAATTATGATTATTCTAGAAAATTAAATAAGAACTAAACTTATAAATTATAAGTTATAGATAATAATAAAAAATTATAATAATAAAATAATTATGCAAGCATTTTAATTCTAATTTAAAAATAAATTAAATAATTATAAGGATTTTCCAATGATTTATTTAATTATAAAATAGTAATTATTAATATAACATTTTATGTTTTTATATTAACAATGTACTATAAATAAGGAAATAATGAGTAATACATACAATTATTTACTTTTTTTTGTTTTTAAATACAATAATTACATAAACTTTGTTCATTATTTTAAGATTACTATAAAATTTTGAAATAAAAATCTTGATTATAAGACATATCTTCTCAATTAGGATACAACATTTAATTATTATTAAAACATAAGTGTTATAAATACAATAGTTATTTTTTATGATTGGGAAATATCATTTTAATTAATGTGAAATTCTATTTTGTAAATATTATTTATTCATTTAAAATAATAAGTAATAAATAATAAGGAAAAAAATTAATGATAATAATTTTGAATTTTAAATATAATTATTTAATTATTTAATTACATAGTAACAATTATATATTGTAAGCACATAATTAAATATGTGTCCATTATATTATGTACTTATGTATATTACATACATAATTATGTATTGTAAGTATATTGGAATCGAATTTTTACAATTATAAAGATTAAATTAATTCATTTAATTATAGTGGAAATATTTTTATTTTTAAAATATGAAAAATTAAAATTATGAATAACTATGCTGAATTATAAAATATGTGTCTATTATGATTAATGTATAAATAAAGCGATTATTAAGATTTATAATAATTATACATTAATTAAAATATTTTTATTTTTATTTAAAATACAAAAATATTTATTATAATAATCTATGTTGGAATATATTTAATTTATTTGAAAATACAAGTAATTTAATGTAATGAAATTAATATCATTACAATAACCATATCAGTGACTTTAATTACAATGAAAATACTATGAATATTTTGAATATAAGTTTGATAATAAATCAAATAATTATTACAATTGACGTATATAAACATATGTTGATTGCAATTAAACACCACTTTACTTGTGACTAATGGAACTTTAAATGGTTTAAATGTAAACCAATTTAGTTGCAAATTAGTCGCAAGTTAGTTGTAGGTGATTTGGTTGATGTAAGCATGATGTCACACTAGTTGCAAAGGGCAAAAATGTAGTTGCAAAAACCAAATAGTTGTAGGTAATTATAAATGCGTTGGTCACATATTGGTTTTTTTCTTCTAGTGATACCCTCACACATTAAAAAACTTATGACATTAACAAATACACTTGAGAACTAGTTAAACATCTATCAAATGCCATGGAAAAGGTGAAAGAATTCACTAACGTCATCTAAACAAACCCCAAGGCCACTCCTTATGAAACATATTGCTAAAAGGGGAGGCGATGTCGTGAATGACATTGCTAGCATGTCATAATTGCCAACATCATTGTCAACATCATTGTCAACATCATCCCCACATTACTAGCATCACACACTTAATTCATTGTTAATTATTAATTCACTTTTAGTTCACTTCTAATTCATTATTAGTCTAGTCATGGGCTATATGGGTAGACATGGGTCACACATGGGGATGAAATGTCCATGGAAGCTTCTTTGAGTTAAGTCCCTAAGGGGTATAAATAGAAGTAGGACCCTTAATTACCTTTAGTTTATTCAACACCAATTTTGGGTATTTCTTTTGTCATAACCTTGTTATGTTTTTATTTTGTTCTTGTAATAAAATCATGTTGGGTTCTTGTCTTGCACATGTTGTGTTCTTATTTTTGTTTATTTGGTTTTGTGATTTAGATTTGGAACTAAGCATGCCCTTGTTCTCGTTTTGGTTTAGGAAATCTTGTAAACTTGGTTGTTTTCATGCCTGTTACACATCTGTGAATGGAGACTATCCACTTGGGAAACATGTCTTTTCCAAGAATCCAAATCAAAGGATGGCATTTGAAAGATCAAGTCTTGGGATCAATAGAAATGAGGCTTTATTTTGGTTTCATAAGTATTTTAACCATGTCATTATTTTTACGGGAGTGATTGACCAACTTCCTAACCTTTTGGAAATTTGGTGTGATCCCAAAGCAAACAATACCATGTTTTGTAAGGATTCGTTCCCTCCACAAATTCATTTGATTCCATTATCTCTAGTGGCATGCTTCACTATCATGATTCATGCAAGTAATCATGTCATAACTTATTAAATCCTTGGCCACCACATTTTGGTGTTGAAGCCTCTTGTTAGGTTGCCATGCTTGTAAACAAGTCCCCAAAATAACATAGTTTAGATTTGACTTCCCCATGAAGAAGTGTTTGAAGAAAATTTTGGATTATGAGTAAGTTTATTATAGGTCTCCTTCTTCTAATTTTTAATTTTTAATTTTTTTGGGTGTTTACCTATTTCTTTTTCATTATGTTTTTTGCCTTTTTCATTTGCAAATATTTACCTCCAATGAAGCCCAAAAGTCTACCAATTTTGCAAGGAACAAATTCTTCCATAGTCTTTTTAATAACCTATCATTGCCACAATAGATTGAGGCTTTAGCCCAAGCCATGGCTTCTATGCCTTTGTTGCCCTCCTATAAGGGTTATTCTTAATAGGATCCTATAGTTAGAACTTTCATTGATGATGAGACTTTGGAGTGAATTAGGATTAGTTTTAAGAGCTTGAAGGTGGATCACAAATTTGTAACAACCATTGTGTGGTCCTTTGGTTAGGGGGAAAACTCTAACAAATATTAATTTGTTGTACCGACTTTTGGTGCATTCTTGCATTTGAACAACATTCTTAAAAAAATTCTCATTTTGACTCATTTTGGCCTTCATGCTTGTACATATTATTTCCTCCGAACAAATGTTCCATCCTCTCCAAATATCTTCAAGTGTTTTTCAACCTTGTACACATCCTTGTGTCCATTATTGACACCATCGTTTCCATGCATATTTCCCAAAAGATTGAAGTTCCCTTCACTTGTCAAAAGAAACACTTTGGATAGAACCTTATGAATTTCATTATGTTTATAACTTAGGATTTCACTACATGTTCAAGTCCAATAGTTGTTGAATTGGTTTTGTTAGACATATTGCAATTTGATTATCTATTATACAAGTATAAAAATGCATTCCTAATTCAATTTTGGACCTAATTCCACTAGTCTTGGCATTTTCATTCACATGTTTTTTCTAACCTTTTACAATAATTTCTAGTATTCTTTATGTAAAGCTTGTATGAATTGCTTTAAATGTAGTTAGTTTTCATGTGAACTTTTCAATGTGATTCATGCTTCACTCTATGAATTCAAATTTGCTTTGGATAAATTTTCCTGTATATAATCACTAACTTTGTCCATATTGTGTTTTCAATTATTATGTCCTACACTCAAATATTCACATTACACACTTGCAATTGTCCCAATGCATTTATTTCATTCATATTCTAGTCATGTGAAGCTCAAAAGTGATTTGCAATCTTTTGTAAAATTCAAAGGCAAAACACAATCTTCCTTAACACTTGGTTTTGTCCATATATTTTTGTGTTATGCATTCTCACCTTTAAATAATTTTCTCTCTCCACATGTAAAAATTGTTTAGGCATCAATAGACAATAGTTCACTTTTGTTGGAAAACAAGAGAAGAGATAAACCAAGTGTCCAATTTTGTCTTTTTGTTCCACGATCATTCTATTTTTACATCGGCATTCAAAAAACAACAAGCAAGATCAAAATGCTACTCATGACCTATTTGGAGGCGATACATTTTTGTTAGTCTTTTGATTTACCACATCTTCTACAACATCTTGTCTTCAAGGACTTATATACATTTGTATTGTGATAGTTGTTAGACTCTTTGCATTATAAACTCTAAGAACATCACATACCCCTTAATTCATATCAAATTACAACATGCAATGGATAAAAAATTATTGTTGCTACTTTCAATTTGAATATTTGAAAATCAATTCATGTTTCAAATGTATATTGGTCTCATTCTATTGATCTAAGTAAGTTCAAAGAAATTTTAAACAACATGTTATCCAAAGCACCAAAATCTTGTCCAACACTTATTATAGGAGATCTTAATGTGGACATATTGAAGTCTATGGGTCTAGGGTTTCTAATACAATTTACTCATAATCATAATCTAAAAAGTTACAAAATCAAATAAATATTAAAAAAATTCTCCCTTCTTTATCACATTTAGACTGATGTTCCAGGTAATAAATCAATTGCGTTAACAACCTCCAAGAGAATTCTTAGTGTATTTATAGGGCAGATTACATTTAGTAATCAGGCTTACAAAAAGAGCCATGGGGCGGATGTGTGAGGTTGTAAGATACCTAGGGCGCAGGATTTAAGCCAATAAGGTCTTTGGAAGGGAATTAAATTAAAAAAAAAAAAAAAACCATTGATTACCTTGGTTGTTACTCAGGGTAAGGCCCTGCTGTACGGAATTACCGTGTGTACCTCGGGCTCCACCCTCCGTGCTCGCACAGTAATTCTTTGATAACAGGGCATTACCCTGTACAGAATGTAGAGATGCTTATTGGCCTGATTATCATAAAACTTATTTATTTTGCATTGAAATTACCTAACCATGTTCCAAATTTCACTCACGATCATTTGATTCTGTTTCATTTGAAATATGTGTTCAAGTAAAAAAATGTGACACTATAATCTACGATAACAACCTTGTTATAACGACAGAGTCTGTCGTGGTCACACCATCATATTCTTTACGTAGCTATCTACAGTTTGGAGCAATTGGGCGATTTCTCAATTTGGTCCTTTGTTGCTTTTTGTGTTGTATGTTGTTGTTGGTCTTAGTAAAACTTTCATATGTTTTTGTTGTAGGTTTTTTGAATTTTTTCTTGTTGGTTGGGTTGCATCTCAAACCTTTAAATATCAAAATTTCCCAGGTAAATAAGAGAGTTTGTCGTGGTGGCGCTGGAAAGCTCAAATGCAGATTCGAAGTTTGGGTACAGGGAAGGAAGGTCGAATCGTGGATGCAGTTATAAGGGTTTGAAGGTTGTGTGTGCAGTTTGGGAAGCTGGGAAGGTTATGGTGGTGGAGACATGCTTCTCTTGCCTCCAGAAGTCCAGTTATTAACATAGGTGGTGGTTTTGTCCCTCCTCTCTGTATTGTCCATTTTCATTCTTTCTCTTCTCAGAACCAATTTCCGTGGATATTTTTGCTCAAACCCTTTCTCTTTTTCTCTTAATTTGTTGCATGCACATTCACATTCTTTTCTGGAGATGACTTTTTGATCCGATGTCCCTGCGAATTAGGGTTACTCTGGAGCTGCTTTTTTTTGGGATGCATTAGGAACATTGATGCAAAGGGGGGAGTTGAAGGGGAGTTTCATCATATGCAAGACTTTTCAGGATCGGGTTTTCAGATTTTGGACTTTTGGAATTGAATCTCTACTGTTTTTCGTTTTTCTGCAGATTGGAAGAGAAAGGAGTCGCTCTCCCTTTGACGTGTCTGTAGATGAGGATCTTCCTCCATCCTTTGTTGAGGCACAAGATCCGGGCACACCCATTTGGTTGTATTGCCATCACCTGTAAGTTGAGAATTCCCATCCTCCTGTGTCAGGCTGCCATGATCTTCATGTCAGGGGCGCAGGAAGGGGGGGGGGGGGGGGGCGGGGAAAGAGGGGGGGGGGGGGGGGAGGGAGGGGAATGTTATTGGCCTTCCTCACCAACAAGACTGCAATATAAGCAACAAGGGAAG
>Ga0116229_10007322_pt1 | contig 17523 bp, 10 predicted proteins | sample S1TSphgellanicum_3_FD_87313 | JGI IMG/M metagenome (GOLD analysis project Ga0116229, IMG submission 87313) | Host-associated microbial communities from peat moss isolated from Minnesota, USA - S1T2_Fc - Sphagnum magellanicum MG | ecosystem: Host-associated > Plants > Peat moss > Unclassified... | reverse complement strand
GATCTTCTTTCTTTCTCTCCCTCACAATGTTCTCACACACTCCCTAATCTTCACTTAGACATAATGGATGCTTACACAACATCAACAGGTGTGATTGCATACGCCCTCATTTACAAAATGCCCTGCGAGCACAAGCTTCCTTTTTTTCCAGTACGTTCATCAGCAGACTAACAACTCCTCAGCTAAACATTGCGCTCCAAAAACAAACTGCTCAAGCTATCTATCCATGCACCTTCCCAAGCTTCACCTATCTACAACATCAACCCTCAATTTCGACCTGACTCTCACCAGATTCAGGAGTTAGCCATCCTCTAATTACTAACGCAGCGGAAGAAATCAGCAACTAGCAATCTTCTAAGCTCCTCATTCTTCTCTGTCTATCTGCCTATCTTAGTTATCTCCAGTGCTGATCTACACATCTCTCCCCAAAATCAGCCACACTACTCTAGACTTGAAGCTCTCCTTCCGCAGACCTCCCCTCCTCTTCCCATCTGCCTGCCTGAAAAACTTGTTGTTGCTTCTCCATTAAGCTTCTCTACTAAGCTTCTATCACAAGCTGCCTCCTTTCCATTCCATTCTTCCCCCACTTCCATGCATCAGTAATGGGGCGCCATAATAAGATGACGACTAATAAAACAACAGAAACTTCAAGATCGGCCAGCGTTCATACTTGGGTGGGGACCTAATTTCGTGTTACACCCCTTCTCTACAATTGTACAAAATTATGGTTTTGAGCTGGAAATTGTGAGACATGCACATGAAATGACAAGAATGAAAATTGGTGGGAGAACATTTATTATGTCCAGAAGCTTAATTTGGACATTAGAAATATGCTTAAAGTAGCACAGACTGGAGTTCTCACACAATCAATTTGGCCCAAACTTGGCATAGGACATGAAATTATGACAATTAATTTTAAATTGTGAAAAAGATATAGAACCAAATTGAAAATAGCAGTTATTTTTGACAATAAACTACTTTTGGTCTCTTATCCTGTGTTTTCAATGTAAACTGAAAAAAACATTTTTGAGCTACTTTCCTAGGTAAGTTAGCTAAATAAATGTGTAATATAGGTGGTTACTAGGTAGCTTAATTAGCCTGAGTAGGTAATTAGATATCTTAACTAGGTAGGTAATCCAATTAAGTAGTAGGTAGGTAGATAAGTAGGTAGCCTAAGTACGAAGGTAGGTAAATTAGGTAGGCACATAAGTTGGTAGGTTGGATGAGGGTCTAGGTAGGAAGGTAAGTCAATAACTTAGGTAGCCAAGATGGGGGCCTAGGTAGGAAGGTAGATAGCCTAGGTAGGCAAGTAAGTTGAAAGCCTGAATAGGTAAATAAGTAGGCAGAACCCTTAAGATAGGCAAGTAGATTGGTAGAACCCTAGAATAAGCAAGTAAGCAGAAAAGGTAAGTAGGCAAACCCTCTAGGTACTAAGGAAGTAGATAAGTAGGCTCCTAAGTAGGATGATAGGTAGGTAAATAGACTCCTAGGTAGGTAGACCCCCTAGGTAGACCAAGTGTAGGTCCTTTGTTCATGCCTAATTTTGAGTTTGTCTAAAACAAAGTGCAAAGTGAGGGTGAAATGTGAAAGTTAGTGTGAAATTCAACACATGACAAGGTGTGATTTTAAAGATATCTTTAGTATATTAGGGCATTCTGATGTTGGGTACTATCAAAATAATAACTGAAAAAAATTGTAACCAAATTATTTTGCTTAGAATGAATGGCAAATTGACAATAGGCAGGTGAACATAAATTTCAAAACCTGGTTATTTGATATGATATGGGTCACAGAGAAATTATTTTCACAAAGACCCTGCCCTATTGGATAACTTTCTGAAAAACAATAATTAAAATAAGAACCAGCCAGTAATCTATCACCCTATTGCTCACATTCTATTGCTTCAAACTAGCTACCAAAAATCTAACTTTTTAAAAATCCTACTTGAGATTTGCAAAGTCTAGTGATTAAAAGCTTCAGCAAGAATGGAACCCTTTTAGCTTACTAGCAAAACTTACAAGATTGTGGTAGTTGGCTCACAACTCAAACTAAATATGTTGGTGCCTAAAATCCAAGTTGAGCCAAGATTTAAGTAATTAAAAATGCTTCACCATTTAGTTGGCCATCTGGATTGTAATATATATTTAACAGGTTAACAATAAACATATACTTTCAAGCAAATGTCAACTGAGTAATATATAGGACTCAAAAACTTTCCATGCTAAGTCAGGGTATATAAGCTTTGCGAATGTATCAGTGCAGGTACCTATATTGAAGGAACGGGTGACCAGGAATACACTTTGAGCTGCTCACAATAGTGGACATCTTGCCCACATCAATTGTGTACCCAAATGGAGTGAGCCATTTATTACATACTCTTCTTCAAATTAGTAGGAAATGGGAAAGAGCACAAGCAATGGCTATGAATGTTGGATCTTGCTCCTCCGAAGAATCTAATCCGCAAAGATTTTCCTCATGCCGATCATTAAATGAAAAAACATTTATACTTTCAATACATTAAAACTTGTTTATGGTTACTTTTTTTTTTTTTTGTGATAAGGATAAAAAATTGTTTATTTTACCATGCTTTCAACCAACATTTAGGTGAAATTAACAAAAACAAATTCATTGAACTTAATAAAATTGATTTATAAACAACATCTATGTCATTTAGCGCAATATTATAATTACTTTCTATAGATAAAGAGACATACATTGAAATGCATTACAAATAAAATTAAAAGAACTAACAATATTTTTACAAAGATTATGTAAAGACATTCACAAATCCTTTTGGTATTCATGTTGGAAATTTTTGGTAAGCAAACACAAATGTTCAATTCATACTTGACCCTTATGTTGTAGTTAATTATTGCACATTTTATTTAACAAAAAAAGACAAAACATTGACAAAAGAATTGAAAATATATAATTATTAATTGTAACGAAAACAAAATTGAAACACATACTCACATTCAAAAGATGGGAAATGCTCTTTTTAATGCTTAACAAATGTTAACACAATTAGCTACATATATTGTGTTGTTTATACCATTGTACCATGCATCTAGAACATTTAAATTCATTAATACATCCCCATTACAAGAACATGCATTTGTATTAAAAATGTTGCATCATTAAAAACACTTCCTTTGGACTTTACATATATTATGTGTTCGTCAATCATTGATAAATACATCAAAAGACCTAACCATTTATCTAACATTTCTTTCATTGAATTTGTTGCAAATTATGACATTTTAAATTTTACGAAAAAAAGAAAAAATCTCATATAATTTGTTATGTGCACTCTAATGAACATCATAACCCAAAAAATTACTATAGAAAACAATTATTATTGTTTATTCCTTTATTTGATAACGAACATACTTTCAAAGGTGACCATTCCACATTGAATGTGGCATGTAACATGCATGAAATACAGATCAATTTATTAAAAAAACATTTATACATAATTTTGATAATAATAATGCATACACAACAAATTGGGAAAACATAGAATCACAAGCTCTTGAATTAGCAACAAAAAAATGACATTAACATATGGATGGATAAATTTCCTCTGCAGATATTGGGTTTTCATCACAAAACATTATTGATTGTACTTGAGTGGAATCATATAACATTTGTAATGAATATATTGTTAACCCATGTATAGGTGTTTCCACTATTTTTGATTCAACCAATATTGATGTTCATGACCAAATTATGCCTATCCATGAATTCCATTCACTACTTCAAAAAATGAATAATGAATGTTTTATATTTGATTATGTCATGTATAGAAAAATAAATAAAAATCCAAATGAAGCAATTCATTTATTCATTATTAAAGGTGTTAATACAAGTAAAACTTTCACATTAATGCTTTTAATTCAAGTTTTGATATGTTTTAAAATAGACGTCCTCAATCAAACCCTTTAAAAAATGAAGCTTTACTCATGGCATATACTAGAAAAACAACATTTAACATTGATGAAACTACAATTCATTCAAGTCTTTCTATAACACCTAATTGCAAAGATTTACCATCATTAAGTTCATAACGATTAGATAATTTAGTTAAGAAATATGACCAATTACAATTAATAGTATTAGATGAAATTTCATTAATAGGGAAAATGATATTGAAATTTATCGATCTTTGATTAAAATCAATCAAACATATTCACACCAATTTTTTTGGAAATCTTGATATAATTATCACTAAGGATTTTTAACAAGTTTAACTAGTTCATGATGCAAGAGTTTCAAAACTAATGCAAACAACATTGATAATTTAATTCCAAATTTTGTATGGAAAAATTAAATGTCATGAATTGAAGCAAGTCATGTGCCAAAGTGATGAACAATTCATTAACATTTTAAATCAATTTCAGACTGCTACATAATTGCAATTAGATGTGGATACCATAAATAATCAATGTTTTTGTACATCGCCAAATGATTAAAAATTTTCATATTTATTTTACACATATTAAACAAAGCAAAAACATAACGAATCAACTTTCCTTCAAAGTGAAGGGAATGACATGCTTGATCAAAACTCAACCAAATGAACTCCAAAATTTTATGGACCAATATTCAATGGAACTTTAGTTTAAAAAAATTATGACAATTTATAGATCCAATTTTGATCACATATGAACAAATGCACCCAATCAACAATGCGTGTTAGGAATATTGGACTAACCATAAACCAATATATTTTGCATTCAAATTCCCAAATTACATCCCACAATACCATCACATAGATTAAAAAAAAAGAAATCTCTTAAAAATATTGACAATAATAATAAGAAAAAAATAACAATGAAAGGATAATGACCTACAGATCACACCTCATACAAGACTTACAATAATATTCTTGAATGTTAGGGCACAGACATTCCGCAATTAGCAGCTTATTACAATAGGTACAAGGCTGGAATTGCCTCAAGATCATACCAGCCTTATACCACTATTGATCCTGGTGTTGATTCCAGGCACAGACCTTTCCGTGAGACCAACAGTGGTCTTGACTTATGAAGATGGATTCATTAACCAATTTAATCTGCCACCTAAATTACCTATTCATTCACAGAACTGTATTTCTACAATGGACAGACAGTATACATATACTGAAAAGCATCGGGTAGCCTGGAGTCCATGTGGCAGTTGTAAATGGCAATTTGTAAACCATTTCATGGATCCCCTCTAAATCATTGCAACTCATTTTACATTACTACATGCATTACTATTAAGTTGTACAAGATCACTTTCGATTTCTTTTAGGCAAATTGGTTATTAGGTAGACCACATCGAGGGGCATATGCACTCCTATCATTCCTGCATAGGTCAAAATACACCTACAAACAATTATGTGTACTTACATGCTACCTGCAGAGCAATGGTGGAAGCAGAGCAATGGTACAAGTAGCATTGCGCGCATCAACAAAGCAGAGCCTGAAGAAAGCACAAGTCATGCAAATAACACTTATTGGGTTAGATGAGGAGTAGAGCAACATTCTTTGCCTGTACAAATCCCTTGCCTACACATCAAGGCCGTGAAAAAGCAGTAGTGGCTGGTCAGACTTTGATTCTCTTGGACATTTCCATACAACAAACCACAACAAGAACAAACACTTGAACATTATTGAGGTCATGTATCCGCTCAATGTGTTAGTTGTTTGTATGCAAACTTTTGAACAAGTGCAATGCACATCTCCAAATGACAGTTCTCATGAATATAATAAATTACAATGCAGCAGTTGAACACTAATGCTTGAAAGGTGCCAATGAATGGCAACAGCCATGGAACCTACCAAAAGAGTACCACAAAGAGTTCAACCACTCTGGAAACTCCGGGAAACATGGTTAGAATGATGACACTATTACACATACAAAAGAACATTCTGGTTCTTGTTGCTTCCACTTCTTGATGACCCTACATAGCAATTAGTACCAATGCATGTATCAAACACTTCAGTCGAGACAAAAAAAGAATACAGCCACAAAAGAACCATGTCACCGGTACTAACAATGAAGAAAGCTGCTTGAGAAAATGTGAATCATGTTCTAGGTTCTGAAACTAACTTTATGGGACTAATTTACCTTCTCCATTGATCTGGCTTTGAGAAAAGCTGAGCAGCTTGGCTTAAATCAGCTCAGTATCCTATCCCATTATTTTCTGTGTGACTAATCAAGGAGCAGGAAACATGTTAATTTTGAATCAGATCAAAGCCAACAACTGATGATTCCAGCCATTTGTTGAACCATGGGTTGGTGAATAAGGCAAAAGTTCAACAGAAATGATGCAAGTGGTGAGTTCACCAAAGAACTTTTAAAATAAAACTGGGTTCAATACAATACCTTAAAGACATGAACCATCCAAGTTTGTGCTCCCCATACAAGTGCACCAATCTTCATAATATCTCTACAATTCTGCACAATAGCAGCCTTGCAGGCCACCACCAACTAATGCCGTCAAAACTGAATAGGCAGACTTCTCTGACTGAGGTGAGATGGTCAAAGCTCAGAAAACACATGAAACTACGCACACTGGCTGTCCTCAATTTCTGGTTACAATTACTAAGAAGACCCTGATTTTCAGGGTCTACAAGCCCCACGAGAGCAAGATTCTTTAAAATGCTAGAGAAAACCCCAATTTTTAGGGTCAGACATGTTGAGACCAAATTTGCTGATAATCTGGCTTCTGTCGTGAGTATATAGAAAGTGTGTCTAGCATGTTAAGGACAATTCTAAAGGTATAATTTTTCCTTCATTTAGGTTCAAAGGCCCAAGACTATTCCTTTCTGGTCAAGAAAACTGCATCAAGATGCAAAAAGATAGGCTGGAGATGGTATGCAGCTTCCTGTGTACTGCAAGATAATCGTTTTGAATCCTCTCTTCAAAGACTTGATTGAGAGGAGATTCCTATGAATCAAGATCCATGAGAACTGCCTGAATTCCTCCGATCATCTGCAACTTTGCCTTTGAGTGGATCCTGCCTGTGTCTCAAGTGTTTTAGTTTGGAATCTCGACCCCTTACCCTATTTCCACCCTTGCGTCTACTAGGAGTAGGCACAGGTGTTACAGCCTCCAGGAGAGGGCTAGGCAAGTGGGGCCGTGAGGGCCGTCCTTTAGGCATGTCAGTCCATGGTGTGCTCCTTGCAGGTATTACTATCTCCAAAGGGGAGTCCAATGCCCAACTGCACAGTAAAATCAAGATACCTTGTTAATGATATCTAGATTCTCCCAATACATCAGTCAGACTTCACTTGATGAAGGAAAGTTTCTGCTCTGCAGGTGCAGCTAGTGTCCCTTCACCCTATGGAGACTAGTGGTTCCTGTCAGAATTGGGCATGTTTTCATGGCAATATTGATATGGTCACATATTCCTGTGGATATGACTCTTCAACCAGCACTACTATGGGTCATCCCTAACAGTAGATGCTTTGAACATAGAATGGAGTACAAAGACAAGAGAAAGAGAAAGAGGGTTGCAAACCAACTTGGAAGGGTAGCTGCTGTTAGCATGAGCCTCCATGCGGGCCCACCATAGCAGCACCTGGTGCCCACAACCACCCAGCAACTTCACCCTCTTCTCATCCCTCAGGATAGATCGGATGTCAGGGAGGTTCTTGTCCCCTGAAGACATAGTCCAGTTCAGCCAGCTGTCCAGCCACACTGGCTCATTGCTTCCTGCTTCCCAAACTGTCCTTGCATTTAGCACAAAACCAGCCCATTCTAACCTTCCCTCATGGAATTTGTCTGGCCCCTTAAACACCCTGTCTTCCAAATGGAAACCATCAAATGTGTGCCAGCCAACAAGCTTGCCCATGGAGTCACAAACAGGTCCTTGAACTTGAGGTTCAAACCTCAGTACAGTGCCTGGTAATTGATGACTTCCTTGCTCTTCATTTTTCCCTTCTTGGAGAGCACCAATACCATATTCCATGGGCTCTCCAAAACTTGCATGCCCAAGCATACCAACAGACACTACTCCAAACCAGTTCACCTCCTGGACCATGTTAAAAAATTCCAAGCTATGCACATTGCTCTCATCAGCAAACACAATGATGCCCTCCAGCTTGTGCTCCTGCACACATCTAAATCAGGCAGAAAATGATGGACAACTCAGGGTCTAGTGCAACAATTTTAAGACACACCATACTTCCTGCTTACAACCACAATGGCAGTTTGTGTTCTGTGGGGCAAGAACAAGATTTCTCAAAGATCTTACAAATTACAGGCAACTTCTACTATAATACCTCAAGCCTTCAATTCGCAACCTTGTCTCCAGGAGTGGCTGCTCTTCCAAGCCAGGTGTCATGGACTCCCCAAAGCCCAAATGTAACAACCTGTGCACATGGGCCTGAGTCAGCAAGGATGCTGTCTCGTTGGTGACCCCTCCTGCCTCAATCACAATCCATGTCACAGGTCCTGGTACAAGCGAAAGAGTGTGCATGAGACCTGCCAACCCCACATTCCAAAGCATCAGTGCAAGGTTCAAACAGCAGAAGAGAAGGAAGGATGCAGTCTGTTGACCACAAAGCAACTCATAATCTCCTTTTCAATGTGAAGGCTGCCTTGTGAAGGACTTGGAAGCCCTTACATTCCAAAGATTTCTAGCTAAACACACCTAGTAATGAAAAATATAGCTGGACCAAGTATTTATGGGTGACAAATTAGCACGTCCCTAGAGTGGTTTAACCCAAAAATCACTTGCCAAGTCAGCAATGAGTCAACCACTAGGGAATTGGCAAGAATGCTTCCTAAAGGTCCACCTGTAAGATGCAGAGCCTGAAAGGCACGGACAAAAGTTGGAGTGATGGCAATAATAGGTTTCCAGTCTTTAATGCCATGGATCTGCCGCTGCTCCAGCTGGATCCTTGAGATGAGACCATATGCTTTCATGACTTCAAGTGGATCTGGGTGTGGCCATGGCCTTACCAAAATCTCATGCTGCCATACTACAGGTTTTTTGCTTTGGGAGAGTTCTGACACTACTGGATCAGGGGGTAGCATTCTGCGAACCAGTGTGCCAAAGACATCTGATCCATTGCCAAGTGTTTGAGAGATCTGCATGGCAAAATTACTCCTGATCCCACTTCTGATGTTGGCCGAGAAGTTGAAGCTTGATAGAGTATTACTGACAGTTCCATGCTGGAGATTGCCTGCAAATATGGTTGCTTCTCTTGTGAACTGGAATCCAAGGATAAGACTAATGAAGCAAAGCATAGACTGCACAGTGAGTCTGGAAACAGGGATGGTGAGTGACCGGAGTGTGCCATCCGCTACTTGCTCCAGGTTGCAACCATATTGGATCTTGCTTCTTGCACGTGTGAGACGATGCACCCCACCATTGCCCTTCATCTTCCTGACTCCACTTCCTCACTATTTCTGACCTTTCCGTATGACTGCCTTCAAGACCTGAGCATGCACATACTGTATCAACATTCAGCTGACCTCATTCTGATCACTATTCTTTTCAATAAATTTTTGGTGATGACTGATGACCTTCATGCCCTGTAATCTTCAAATGGCTGAAACGATTTCACTCTCCTTTCTTGACCAGATTTCAGGATGACTCCATCTGTCACATGCAATGTGGTGCTATCCACCACACTTGCAACTCCTGTGTCCCACACCTCTGTCTAGTGATGATGTACAGCCAAAATTCGTTTCACAACAATCCTGCTGCTGGCATTGCAAATAATTAAGCTTCAAAGCTTCTGGGTATGCTTGCAGCTCTATCAAAGCATATTACGGAGCAAGAAACTTCTTAAACCAGAAAATTCCTTCATGATCCACTTGCATTATCCACTTGAGAATGCAAGATGAAAATGAATTTGCATCAGGAAATCTACCGAGTGACTTGTAGTACCTTCTACCTTATCCCTACCAAAGTAACATCTTGCTCCTAGTTCAGAGGTACACCATCTCTGGCAAAATTCAAAGTCAAAAAGATGGCAACAGCTAGTTCAGAAGGTATTTAGGGGAAATCAAACCCTCTTATTGACCCTGGATCTGGCTCCGATGGTGGAAAACTCAAAGAACTGCCCCTCTTCTTGGTTTTGTGACATGGTCACAAACTAAGACTGATCAAGGGCAGGCAATGGGTATTCATCAAAGTGCCACCTAGTTTCAGGGGAGACAGTAATTTGTCTGCATTCAGAAACAGAACCATATGTGTGGACATGGGACAGTGCAAGTGCTGGTCCACAGCATGAACACTCCTAGGCAATGTGAAATTTATCTCCCATGCTACTCATACTCATCCTCATCTAACTCCACAGCTCCGCACTGATATTCCAGTCTTGGTCTTCAGACCAACAGAAAAAGGGATATGTCACCCCATGAGGCTTGCTGACAAAGATTAATCAATCCAGCCTAGTCAGCCTTGCTACTACCCTAATCCTTCTGGGAAATCGATGCTTTGTAAAATCCATGTGCATGCACAGCAAAGATTGCCCAGTTGTTCCTTCACCACCAGTTAAGACAGATCAAGCTGACATGAAGATTGAAGTAGTACCTGGATAAGGAGTCTGGCTTGCAGTGCCTGGAGGTTACACCCGAGGTTCAACATTGCCTCCGCTGCTGCAGGACTCCTCCACGCAGCTGCAGCTGGAGTTTCTCCTCTAATAAAACGCGCTGTGTAATTCTTTCGACGGTTTTGGCTTTCGACAGTCTGCTGAAGACAGCAACTATCCAACAAAACCGTAAGAGAGGTTGATTCTTCTCACAAAAACCTGCATGATGCCTAGAAGCCGCGATACTAGTATGAAAACTTTCCCCTCAAGATATTCCCGATCGCCAATTGTACCACGACCAAAAAAGAAAAAAACTGGGAAAAAGTGATCCTCCTCCTTTTTCAAGTCGATACGGACGCAGAAGGAAGGAATTGCCACATCGCCATCAGAAGAAGAGATGTTCAGAGCATGATAGATCTTGAAATCAGCCTTCTTCTACAAACTGCCCCGCCCCGTACTGCTGGTAACAAATTGCAAGTCCAAAATCAAGTGGATTGACTGATCAAGATCCTCGGAGAAGAACAGCCCAGAATAGCAGCTCCATAAAGCCTTGAAGAAACAAACTGCAGAAGTCTCGACAACAACTCTTTTAACAGCGCTGCTGCATGATCATGACAAAGAAAACCAGATCACACAGCTTGATCTAGGAAAAAGAACCGCAAACAAATAATTCTGCCACCAGCTTCTTCTGACCGATCAGACCACAGATAGCTAGCGAAATCCAAAGAAGCAAGTATCGCAATTCGAAAATCAAGTCGTGGACTGATATCAAGAAGATCCTCAGAGAAAGAACCGCCGAGAATCGCTCCAAAAAGCCTGAGGAAACAGACTAACTGCAGACTCGAAAAAAGAAACTGCAGAAGCCTTTTGATCAACAGCACATGAAGAATATATCACAAAGAAAACGTCCAGACGCTTTTTCTTCTTCTTCTTCTTCTGTGCTAACAGTTAATAATTCTTCTGCCAGCTTTTCTGATGAAGACTAGAGCATAGAAAATAGCTACAAATCTCAAAGCAAAAGCCAAAGACGTAATGCAAATCACACACACAACTGACGCAGAAAATCAAAACCTCGTGACTACTGTACTTGGCACGACTCCTACATTAGATTGTTTATGTTTTTTGAGGGAAAAAAAATACGAAAAAAAATAAAACTACGTGTGTGCAGCTAGCTTCTATCATGCCATCTGTAGAACACATTTATGACAATCTTGCAGGTCTTTTTTGCGAGGCAGAAATTCACTCGTTGTTGTGTTCCAGCACGACACAAGCTGCGGCGGCAGCAGAAGCAGTAGCAGCAGGGTTTGAGAGAAGGGAGAAATCGGTAGCTTGCGACGCGTGCGCCGTGTAGAAAGGAAAGAACGACAAAATTTCAAACAAAATGCAAAACTAAGTAAACAAACACGCGTTTTGATCCAGCTTTGAGGGCTCTACCGGCACTTAGGGCATACGTGGCGTTGAATTTTCGTTGGAATCATTAACACTAATTGGGCCAAAAGAGTAAATGTTTTTAGAAGGGGGAGGGAACTTTTTGACTTTTGTGTCTCTTTTGATTTTTTTTTTAAAAAAAAAATTTGGTGACAATTTTTTCTTACCACCATCTTACCATACCTACCCCCTCCCCCGGCACCCCTCCTCCATCTCTTCCCCAAGTTTGGGGCCAAGTAGATAATGCCCATTTTTAGATGTTCAATCCAGAGAACAAGAAAACACTTAGCAACTATATTGCTTGCATGCGATATTAACTATTAACTTCAAATGGAATTTGGGCCTCAACACCCAACTCGTCGATACCAAGAAGATTCCATCTCCTATTTGGATCATACTTACACCCATGACTTACACAACAACTTAACTTCCCGATTTCCCAAGCTAGAAAAACAAAGATTTGTTTCATGTCCATGGATTATAGAACCTCCTTGTACTACTCGAGTTTTCACTCGACAACTTGGGCATGAAAATGTTTTGAAAATTGGGTTAATACTAAACATCTTAGATACTAGTAAATTTCTCCCACTTAGAATGTATTGAACACAATGAGCCTTTGGAAAGAGGACAAACGAAATATATTCTAGATTCCATTGTAGAACACCGAACGTTGCTCAATTGAGCTCCTAAGAGCATCATACATTATACAACTTACAAGCGAATAATCAAGTTGTATATTTTACAGCTCATAAGACCACATGCTCCTCATTGCACAAAATATCATGATCCCCAACAAACGTGCCTTTGACAAGGTGTCCCGCCCCACTCCCCCAACTCCTTCCTCCCCCAAAATTTTGTCTCCATGAGAATCTTAGATGCAAAGTAAGATTTAGAATTGTTATTGGAAAAACAATAGGAAACTATTTATTGAGCCATGCTTTCAGGCAAGGACTACTACACATGTCATTGAGTCTATGATATCTTAACATTAGCTTGCACCCAATGGACACAAGTACATCATCTTTGAACACTCCTGCATAAAATACCTGATAACTTAAAATTAAGTTAGAAGATTATATACTTTGGACTTAACCTCTAGAAGCCATAGGTAAAGGGGAGACAAATGATTTGATATTTCATTTATTCAAAGATCTACTCCATTGTAGTGAGTGTTTTTCCTTTTTGGTGAATTTTCAGCAACACAAATAATAATAATAATAAATAAATTCAGTGTGAAGTGTACCAAGGGGTTTTTTTTTGGTGAAAATATATTCAAAAGTACGCAAACTTTGAGGAAAAAATCAAAAGTCACCATATTTAGACAATGAGAACATAGAGAGATTGCCAGAGGAAAGTAGGATCTTTAAAAGTTTCTACGGGCTGAACTCTACCCAAATTTGGCTCATTCCTCTTGTGGATTGTCCCCAGTCCACTCACTTGACAAAGTTGAAAATAAAAGAAAAGAACCCTAATGACTGTAGGCATTACATCTATTTTATTTCATTTTTTTGCAATTTTGGATTGATTACATATCTTGATCTTATGTTAAGGAAAAAAAATTGTCATGAGATGACCCAAAATGCAAAAATATAATAAAACTAAGTAAAAATAAACGTAAATAGCATGGCATGGACATTGTGTATTTTACACGAAGATTCCACCTTGACACTCTTGAAGGAATGCTCAAAGAATAATAAGAGTCAAGATATCAAAGAGTAATAGTCAAGATACTATTATTTTTCTATACCTATTGCTCCCACTTGTATGTTCCAACCCCTTGTTTTATGGTTCATCACAAAGTATTGAATCATGGGGACAAGTGAGTTACGTAAAAATAAAAAAGGCCATCTTACATGTCAAAGAAGTACCTACTTAAAAAAATAATTGTGGCCACCACTATTAGATCCTGTAAAGGTATGAAGGTTGTCAGTTCTAGGACCATTGAATTAAGGTCAGCTCTGCCACAAATCTGGCAAGAAAGAAAGAAAGACTCTGTCAATAATGCAACAATGTCTCCAGGCAAATTGTCCACCACCACCACCCTACTCTTTTACTCATCAAACACTTCTTGGTAGGGTATTTGGAATGTTGTCCATTTTGACTGCAGCAATGTATGGCAGGCAGTTTCATCAAAGTTTCACCCAAGTAGGCTACATCATGCATTCTCTTACATGATACTCAAGAAGCTTTGAGGAAATTAGTGGGAGTGATCATTCATTTGTTGGCTTTCTCTGCCACCCAGAGACAACAGAACAACCACATTTTGAGGATTGTTCAAGAGTGTTATTGCAAGTTTGGTTTTTTTGGAGAATTTCATGGAACCTTTTTACAGGGGCTTTCTTTTCTTTTCTTTTCTTTTTCAGTTTTGTGATGTATCTAAACTGGTAATCATCCACATGAAGATTTAGCCAAATTTTTCAATAGGGTAAATATGGAAGTAATTTTGTTTAGTAATCCTTTTATATTTTGGCTACCTAATAGGTGCCTGTTGTAGAAATTTGGCAATTTACTTTGTAAAATCAAAATCTGGAAGTTAAGGTCAGTTTTCCATAAAAATCCTTCGTATGGATCATATTTTCACATCAAAAATTGAAAAATCCTCACAAAAATAACAATAGTTATCTCCTATTTTAATTAGTGCTGGTTTCAACTTGCCATAGGTGGTAGAGCCACAACACAATGAGTTGCTTCTGATAATTCCATTGTCTCTTATTTTCTGAAAAGTTCGAGTAGTTTGGATACTCTATTCATACCTTGAAAGTAGTAAGGATTTGAGACTGGTCTCCAAAGTATTTGATATATACTAGAGTTTTCCTTAAAGTCATCCTCTCTTCACCCTGTCTTTGGGCCTCTTTTTACCCCCTATCCCCTGTTTGAGTGACATCCTCAAAGTAAAGAAGTTTTATTAAATCTGGGTATGAAATGTTGAAACTCAGCATTTAATGCACAAGGTTCGAGTTAACTATAGTGGTTGTACATGAAGGAGCAGAGAAAATATATGTAGCAGCAGTGGAGGCGCTCAGGAAAAAGGAAACAGGGGGTCAAAACTGGATGAAACTCAGTTTGGCACAAAAAAAAATGGTGCATTTCTGAGTTTCACCCCCCTTGGAAGACTAATTTACTTTCTTGCAGGTTTTCATAGAATCTCACCCGGTTTTGGACCAAACTCAGGGTTCTGGTGCTGTGTTTTCCTGACCTTACGGAAAACTCTACTTTCTCAAGGAACTTCCCCTCACTCACTCAATTTGCTCCTTGTTCTCCATACTTGATCATTTTCACCAGACTTTTTCTGAAAAGGGATCCACCAACAGCTGGTGTAGGCCTCCTTATGAAGGCGACTTATTTTTCCATTAAGTCTACTTTAGCCCAGAGTCAAAAAGAAAAAGAAAAAAGATGACGAACCAAAGTTTAATCCAATTAAAAACACAAACAATCAATCACACAAGTGTTTTGAAACACAAGGAAAGGAAAGGAAAGGAAAAGTAAAGTAAAGACTGGAGGTGGGTGGCCATTGTTACTTTTAAGTTCACTACCAGCCCACAGTGTGAACCAAGGGTCCTCCAGTTCTTGGCCCCAGGCCATCAGGCAAAACTTTCAATGAAAGCCTCACCCTACACACACCTAGTTTACCAACCTCTATTTTGGAGCTATAGGTAGTAATATGGTAGGAGGAATATGGTGTCCAATATGCTCATTCACAAAAAGAAATGTAACCATTGGATTTTTAACTACATACATTCCTAAGTTGAACCAATGTTAATTTTTGGTGATTTTTTTTTCAAACAGCAAAAAACTGTAATGCAAAAAATATATGTAGTAAAACATATGTTTCTGGAGATCATCATCTACTTCATAAGTCTTGAGGAGGGAAAAAAAAACAAGTGTTGAACATATATTAGAATCAGCTACATATACTCATTGGTTATCAAACCGGGTATATACTCACATATCCAGTGAGGGTGAACAAATTTAAAATTTTGTTTTTCATATAGAACCTCAATTCTCAATTGTAAGAGACTGAAAATATTCTGCTTGACAATAGAGTTATATGTAAAGTCACCCTCTGTTTCACCCCTATCTCCTACGCTTTCACCCCCTATGCCCTCTTTCGGTGGCATCCACAAAGTAAGGAAATTTTATTAAATCTGGGTATGAAGTGCTGAAACTCAGCATTTAATGCACACGGTTCGAAGTAATTATAATAGTTGTAAAGGTGGGAGCAGTGAATATATATGTAGCAACAGTGCAGGTGCTCAGGCAAAAGGAAACACAGGATGAAACTCAATTTTAAAAAATTAGTTGAAAAACTAGTTTGGGTCCCAGTTATTTCCTTTTGTAGAAATTTCATTCGCAGTTACGCGTGCGATGCCCTATTATGACGAAACTGACCGTTCTCGCCCCCTAATCGCCTGACTTTACGGATAACTTTATTGGTTATCAAATAAAAAAATAGCTACGGCTTTTACTTATGGGCAAAGTCCTCTTGCCGATGGGAGCTGAGCTAGGCACTCCCCAGGGTAAGGGGACATTCCATTGCATAAAGAAAAAGCAAAATTTCAACGGGTTGGAGTTGGGAAAATCCCCTGTAAGATAGGAAATCCCTATAAAATCCCCATTCTGCATGCGCTTTAGGGTTGATCTTTATGTGTAGGGTTAACACCCAAGGCTATGGGCATTATTACAATAAGGATGCATGTGAGGTGAAAAGCCAAGGCGAGCCCAATTCCAGTGATAATGCCCATGGCCAAAGGCATCACACAACATAAAAATTTAATTTATAAATTCTTTCTTATAGGGAAAAAAATGAGCATTTCAGAAAATGAGCACTGTTTCCAACTTTTTCCCCTTTAATAACTCCCAATTTTTTTTCTTTTCTTTTTTCAAATAAAGCTCTCATGCTCGCTAAAAAGTGACCCTTACAAGTTGAAATCCACAACCCCCCCCCTTGGCAATTTCAAAGTAAAAACAACTAGTTAAAAATAGGAAATGTTCCATAAAGTTTCAACAATGAACCCAAAATCAAGGCTTCTTTTTTGCACCCATCACAACCAATTTGAAATGCACAAAAATGCAGAAAAGATTTTTGACCATCAAAACAAATGCAATGGAAAAAAAGTGTCTGTGACCCGGAAAAGTAAAGAAGAAAATAACCCATCTATATATATATATATAGAGATAAGTACCTATTTCATTAAATGAGGGGCCAAGCTGAACCAACCTCTACATTGGTACCTTCACCTGCTTGCTTGCAGTGAGGCCTCTCAGAGGTTCCATCAATGTTAAATTTGCACTTAGAGCCCTTGATTTCGTTTAATGGTTGACTATATAATGTTTAAACGAAACAAAGAAAAGCAAGGGTTTTTAGTTGTTAAAGTGTGGTTCACCCAATATTTTAGCCTCATTTACGCATGCACAAAAAGAAAAATAAAATGATGAATTTGGTGAGCAACTTTACAAGTGTCACTTGAAAAAATGCACCTATAATTTCAAGCTTGTTGTTTGCTTTGGCCGATTGCACCAATTTGGGAGGGATAACCAATGGTCTTACAATGTGGGGGGG
>Ga0116229_10007317_pt1 | contig 17530 bp, 10 predicted proteins | sample S1TSphgellanicum_3_FD_87313 | JGI IMG/M metagenome (GOLD analysis project Ga0116229, IMG submission 87313) | Host-associated microbial communities from peat moss isolated from Minnesota, USA - S1T2_Fc - Sphagnum magellanicum MG | ecosystem: Host-associated > Plants > Peat moss > Unclassified... | reverse complement strand
GCTAGAACTGCAAGTTGATTGAATCAGTGTTGGTGTTGTGTACATTTGAAAGAATACACAAGTTACCAACAACCATGTAAGGGAGTTCAGGTCCATGCCTCTCCTTAGTAGCGCGTTACGCTCCAATCTAGTCACCTTAATGTGACTAATAGTGCCAGCTTGGAACCCCATAGCCTTTTCTCTTTCTTCTGGGCTTGGTTCATCCCAAGTGGTTGAAGCATGACAATACACCAGGCCTGGTCCATCTCCTTGAAAGGCATGTGCTCGTGGGAAGGAGACAAAGGTGGGCCAAACACCTCTTGGTTTTCCTATTGTGTTCATAGGAAACCAAGGAGGTTTTTCTTGCCTTGTAACTGGTTGGCAAGAACTTTGATCATCCAATATGTGAGAAACATGTAGGTTGGGGTTTCTGATAGTGTATTTCAAAGCTAGTTGCAGAACTAAGAGTGGTGCCAAGTTGGTCCACTAGTTGCGCAGCTGGTGCGCATAGGAACCGCATTGTGCTGCATCAAGTAGGAGCGACTCTCCAAGGTAATGCTTGACCAGTGTGTAGTGCTCCTGGACTTTTTCCCTTTGATCAAGCTAAAAAGGGGTGTTCTCAATTACATAACTAAGTGTAGGAGAAATGGGTTGATCCCAGGTGATCAATCGTATCATGTTCGTGAAAAGACTAGATCTTGTGTCACTCAAGCCTTCTCCAAATCTAGCCGCTAAAAATCCTTGACACTCCCAACCTAAAATGATGAGGTTGACAGGGCTAAGTAATTCCATATGTTTTTTCTGAATTAGTTATATGTCAGAGGGCAAAAATGTGAAACTAGCTTTCCATGCGGTGGTTGCAAACTGTTATGGAAATCTTGTTGTGAATTCCTTCATTCTTGATGCCGCCACTTACTTTGCAATAGGATCAATGTCTACGTAAGAATACCTCCGAACCACCATCCCTGACTATAGTAAGGCTTCGAGACTTGTACCAATACCACCAAAGAGCTCTAGTAATGTACTCCCTTCCTTAGGTGGTGTCCAAGTGACTAGCTGACGAAATAATGGTTTAATTGGTTCACCATGGCTCTCCATGCTCTCAAAACTAAACAAAGCTTTGACCAAGGGCTTGTGGGCTATTTTGAACCTCTGTAAAACCTCTGGTCCATGTTGAATGTCAGTAGGAACCACCCTCAAGCTTTCAGTAGCTTGAGCGTAAGCTATGTCCTCCTCATCTCCCTCTATCCATTCATGACAAGCTTGTTGGATGTAGGAAATGGTGTGTGCTTCCTTGAGCATACAATGGTGAGCCATAGGACTATGGTTCCCATGTAAAATCAAGGAGTATGTATCCTAGGTGGTGGCCATTAGTTTCCTAATCCACTTGGTAGTACGCATGTTCGAACCAGTTGTCAATTGTGAAACCTGGTGGAAATAGGGCCTCTTGCCCAATGAGCAGATCATAACTAGTGGCATTGGTGACTAAAGATCTGACCTGTAAGCAAAACTCCTGATTTATACCTTCATTGAACTTAAGTGCAATCAAGTCCGAGCTTTCCCCAAGTATCTCCTCTACGCTCCCACTAGCGGTGCAAATCTGCCACATAGATTTCCGTAATTTGGAGTCCAGCATGCCCATCTTCTTAGCGAATTAAACTCCAAGAATCACTAGTCGGGCATCTGTCTCAAGAAGTACCACTCTGGGTGTATGTCCTCCCACTTGGATTGCTAACCCAGTATTGTCGATAATGGCAACTACGGTGGCAATGGAAGTTCTCTCACTAAGCACCACCTTCGGAAATGAGTGAAAGACTTTATGGAAAGAATGGTTATCCACAACACCTTTGCTGAGTAACAAATCCACAAGTGAGGTGTTCTGAACTCCCTTTTGATATGTGAATGTAGAATCAGAGGTAGGAAAGCCCATTAGTTTAACCATGCTAAAACTAGCGACCAGATTACGAACGCCATCTGCAACATGTGAGCTAATTGAATGTTTCTTTAAGGTGTTGGATGGGACCTCTGTAGCATGTGGATCAGGGATTGGTAGAAGACCTGATGTGGTGTTCAAGGTACCCTCTAATATTGCAATTATGTCCCTGATGCTTAGCTTCAAATCTTGAAAACTAAACAATGGTGTATTCACAAGTTTTTGCGCCACTTCATGCATTTGAAATTGGCATTCCATAAGCTGATCAGTGGAAAATTGTGTGTTTTCCTGATGTACATGTACTTCTGGGACACGAGAATTTGATGGCCTAACAGCTTGTGGTGTAGTAGTGTCCTCCCCCCTCGCCAACAAGGTGCGTTCTTCTTCCACGTTGAGAGGACGAAAAGATTATGGCATGACTGCTCGAACTCCTCTAACCTTAGTAATAGGACTTGAACTAGATGTGAGTCCATCAGTTTGAATTACTTGCTTAGTGGTAGAAACTCTGGGTGCCACACTAGCTTCTTGTGCCGCGACATAGGAAGGGCAAAAAGAAGTAGCAAATTCTGGTGTGAGACTAAAATTATGTGGAGTGGAAATAACATACTCCCCAACCATGGCATCGTGTGGAAGGCTATAGAACGACCTAGGAGGTCCTTCTCGTGATCCTGAACCTTACACAGGTTGGGCATGACTAGTTGGTTGGGAGGACTTACTTTTTAAATTAGCAAGTTGGGCCCTCAATGATTCGAGTTCATTTTGTAAAGTCTGAACTTGAATTGCATGGGCTTGAAGCACCTCCCTCTTGTTAGCATTATGCTCCTTCTTCTTAACATCTTATTAGAATTACCTTTGGTGGGCAAAACATGAGTGGAAGGCTAAGGTGCCTTGGCTTTTGGTTGAGGGACAACGGAAGATGTTGGTAGATTTTGCCGTTGTAATCAGAATTGCTTCCGCTTTCCAAACTTGGCAAAATAAACAAATTCCTGATGTCCCTCTTTCCCACAATAATCACAAAAGAGATCCTCGAAAGGAATGTTGCACTCACTAGCTTTGTGGGCAGGATTGCCATAGTAGTTGCAAGAAAGTAAGATGGATGTAGCCGAGTGCATCGTTTTAGTCCTTGAAGAAGAATGTGATGATCTAGTTGGCGTAGCTGGTGTAGGTTGAAGCCTTGAACATGATGCTGGCCTCATAGTACTGGCCTCATAGTGTGCATGAGTTAGTTCCAGCTTTTCGGAAATGTTGTACACATCCAGCAAAATGTACGAGTTTCCAAATTTTGCAAAAACCCGTTGCAAAACCTACGCGTGGAGTGTTAGAGTACCTTCCAACGAATGAAGATACCGGTGGGCAGCTTCCAGGTCTGTGATGCTCTGGGTATCCTTTTTGAGTTTGAGAAGCCTCCTTTAGAGCATTTTGAGGGTTTCATCTTTCTGCCGAGAGAAGGTGGCGAGCTGCAGAATTTTTTCAAAACTTTTAACTAGAAATTCCAGGTCAAAAATTCGAAAGAATTCCCCCACTGGATTAGCAAAAGCTGGCGCATCAGTGGTGGGAGGAATGTTTGCGGTAGCAACAATGAGTTGTTGAGGAAAAAGGTTTACTAAGGTAGGTATTGGGTCTGCATTATTAGGCAGAGTGCCATGATGTGCAATTGCAACTTACAATGCGGCTTGAGAGGCTGTGGCAATGGCTATGGCGTAAGCTGGATTGAAAATTTGGGTGACGCCCAAAATCCTTACAGAATGCTACTCGTAAACATCCAATGCCTCATAGTGCACATAACGGGCAAATTGTTTGAATGCAAACGCCTTAGTGTAATTAACGCCATATTTGAACTTTAATTCACAAACCACAGTTGAGAAAGATGCCTTGAATTCCCTCAAAGAAATAGTACGTGGCCTTCCGTTGAACTTCTCAATTCTCCTAAAGGAACTGCTGACCTCCATGGTGTATATGGGTGTTGACGTCACAACTTCTAACGGAATATACGGTGATGGTGTGAAAATAGGTGCGGCAACAGGTGTACCCCACTGATGAACCTTTCCTAATGGATTTTGATGTATCGTTGATGTAGTGTAACCTCAACCTAAATTCCTGGTAGGAGTTGTACTAGATGATTGTGCTGCTATAAACACTTGATGGTACTGTCATGAAAATCGTCAACTTAAAGAAATTGAATCAAAGGATTATGTGTTATTTCGTAGTTGATACCTGGGCTCTGGCTGAGCGGTAGTGCTCTTGTCATCCGAAAACATGGTGTTGTCCCATGCCCCAAAATCTTGTGATAGCACAAAACATTAACTACAAAATTCTAACACAACGTATAGTTTGAAGAATACAGTGCATTGTTCGGAATGACCCGTGACAAACAAACGTCATATAAAGGTCAAATGAATGTCCAATGAAAGTTGGATGAAGATTAGACGAAGGTCGGACGGAAGTCAAACAGACATCGGATGAAAAGGTAGGATGACAGAACAATAGGATGCAGGATGGCAAAGCGCAGGACAGCTAAGTGCAAGACGTTAATGTGGTAGGACGACAAAGTGTCAGACGGCAAGATGCATGACGGCATTCTAACGAAAGTCGGACAAAAGTTGGACGGACATTCGATGAAAGTCCAATGAAAATCGGACAAAAGTCGAATGGACGTTCGATGGAAGTCGGAAGTCGGACAACAGTCGAAAGGACATTTGAAGAAAGTTGGACAGGAGTCGAAAGGACGTCCGACGAAAATCAGACAGGAGTCGAAAGGACATCCGATGGAAGTCGGATGGACGTCCGACGAACTAAGGTCGGTCGTTACTATTGCGATGGTGGCATTGCTGCTCACAATGCAACAATGGTGCTGCAATTCACAACGCTGCAACACAACAATGGTGTTGCAACACTACTGAAATTTGTTACGGCGTTGCGACAATGCCACAGCATCGCAATGTTACAAGCTGTAGCACTGCCACAACTTGCAACACTGCGACACTATAACACGATGCTACGCGCTGTGGCGCTAAAGTTCACGTCGCGGGAATGCGGTAGCGATGGCAAATGGTGCTTAATTATTCTGCAGCGATGGCAGCCGCTGCCGCCTAAATTTTTGTTTTTTTTACTTCTTAGCTGCCACATGAGAGAAAAAAAAAGAAAGGGAGGGGGAGTTTTGAAACTTGTTCAAAGACTCGACTTTGTTGGTTGGTAGGAATGTAACATGCAAACTCCCTCTAATACCAACGCAAGTTCTTTCGAGTAGCAGCAACACCAACACCTTCCGACAATAATAACACTCATAGTAACAACAACAACGATAACTCAAAAACTTACAAGCAAAAGAAATATGTGGCTTTCAACATGAAGCATAGAAAATGGAGTTTTTCTAGAATTGAATTGTAAAGAAAGAAGAAAATGAAATGTATGTAGACAGTGGCCATGCAATGGCTGCCATGAACATCTAGAAATCCTAGCTTATTATGGAGGAAATTCTCTTAACAAAGGAATTCTAAAAAAACTAAAGAAAGAAAGGAAGGGCTTTGCTTTTTATACTACTGCCAACCAACTGAAACCCTAAGTACCTAATAACGTACAGTCGCGTAAGACTGTACATCAACCTTAAAAGTGCACATGGGCATGCCCGAACTGGCCATCATGTATGAGGCCATGTACGGAGCCATGTATGAGCATGACAGCTAGAACACTTTTGGTGCTAGGATGAACCATGGGCAAACTCGGACTCACAAAACTCACCACGGCCCAGACTTGGAAGAAGCCACCACCTTCCCCCTTATAGTATATTCTATGCTTGGCCACGGAACTAACATCCAAATGGCATTTTGTTTCGGGACTCCCAAGTGGGAGTCTTGAAATTCCCAAAGTTAGGATTCCCATGAGTTTGGGGGCCCATAACTTTGTTTGAAAACCTTCGATTGAGATGAAGTCTAAAGCACAGTTGTAACCCTCGTAAAAAAAAATTCAACATTATGTCTCACGCCCACTGCACGCAAGGAAATTAGGGTGATTCTTAATTTTTAGTGGTCAAGAATCAAATTGCCAATATGACTCCTGCCCTTTTTTGGCTATAACTTATGTTTTAGGTGTCCAAATGGGTCATGCAAGCCCATTTTATACATTTATGTTCCAAGAGCTTTTTAATAATATAAGGAATGTTTCAATCCAATGAATTTTGATCTTTGCAATCGCCCTCTGAAAATTTAAGAGTCCATTGGGACTCCAACTCCCAAAATGGGAGTTCACTTGGGAGTGTGAGTGTTCATTCCCTCACACTCTTTTGCACTCCGGGAACATGAAATGTGATTCCCGAGCTTAATCTTGGTTCGCACCTTTGCAAACCCTTGCCTTGGTCGCAAGTTCAAGGCTAGGGTTACGACATACACACCAAAATTATGAGACGCATTCAACTTTAAGACAACTTAGGACTCATTTAAAAAAGATTTTTCATTTCAAATTTTATATCAAAAGATTACCCAAGTCATTTAAAATTTGAAATTTCAAGTCAATTTATTAAAAAATAATTTTTAATATTCCAAATGAGTCAAATGAACCCCAAACCATCCAAAAGAATGGCATCCCTATTGCACACTAATGTTGTTTGTGTATATTTAAAGCACTATGAACCTTCAATTTTGTAAAATTTGGCCTTCATGTGAATTGCGAGTATTACACAAGGTATTATTCCAAGGTGTGAGGATAAATTATTTGTTTGTTGTTTGATTTCATCTTTAATAATTAAATAAAATATATGCACGAGGATGGGCCTTATCTACAAATAGTGGAATGGTGGAAAGGTGGTTGTAGGGTGTAGTAGCTTGGACATATATATTTTAGGGTAGAATTGGTGTTTTACAAAAAGTCAAGATCTAAAGTGGTGAAAAGGAAATCTTAAGTTGTATTAGTTTGGACAACACCCCCATTTTTCAAATTGGTCATTTGTAGAAGGTTAAGAATGTTGGGTATGATAGTTTAAGGTTGATAGCACCTTCACTTGTTAAATTGGTGTACTTAAGGTTTAAAGTGTTGCATATGACATCTTAGGGTGTAAAGCTTGGGCATCACCTTCATTTGTCAAGTTGGTGGTTTGTAGATAGTTCAAATTAATGTTGCATATAACATTTTAAATAAGGTGTAATAATTTAGGTAACACCTTTACTTGTCAAATTAGCCATCTATAAAGGGTTAAGAGTGTTGCATATGACATCTTAGGCTTTAATAACTTGGACAACACCCTCACTTGTCAAATTGGAAACTACAATTGGTCAAGAATGTTGGATATGACATTTCAAGCACTAATATCTTGGACAACACCTTCATTGTTGAAATTGGTCATTTATATATGCTTAGGAATGTTGGATAAGTATTTTAGGATGTAGTAGCTTGGACAACACTTTCAATTGTCAAATTGGTAGTTTGCAATATGTCAAGAGTGGCGAAAATACCCATTTTTTTGTGATGTGTCAAACTTTTTTGCTTGTGAATTGGACCTTTTCTTGAAGTTGAAAAATATTGGATAATGCTTATTAGGGTGTAGTAGCTTGGACAAATCCTCTTGCTTATGAATGGGAACTTTGTAAAGGTTGAGGAGTTTTGGATATTTTTTAGGGTATATTAAATAGCTTGGATAGACCCTTTTCGTTGTGAATGGGAACTATGTAAAGGTTGATGAATTTTCAATAATATTTTTTACAATGTACCAATTTGGAAAAACCTTGTTGCTTGTGAATTGGAACTTTATAAACCTTTAAGAGTCTTAGATAATACATTTTAGGGTGTAATAACTTGGACATACAATTTTTCTTTTGAATTGAAGTTTTCTAAATGGGGCGTATTCACATTATTAAATTAAAAAAAAACCATTTGTGTTTTGTTTTGTTTTGTTTTTTGGGAAATATGGTTTGAAATTTGATGCATTTATAAAATCTTGTAATTTTTTTGCATAGGTCCTTTATTTGTGTATAATGTTGTTAAAATCCAAAACAAAAGATGATAATAACAAATACATGGGATGCAAAAACACAATATTTGTTTATAACTAGTATTTTTGACGATTAAAATATTTTAAAAAGGTCTTGAATTTATTTGAAAATGACATATTATAAGAATTTTTTTTAATAAACCTTTACATAATAATATAATGTAGCATATTTTTAGGTCATAGTAATTAATTTTTGCCATTATATTATATTTATCATGAAATTAAAAATATTGTCCATGGATGACCAATTGCATTATACCATGTCAACTTGATTTCTTAATCCATTCTTTATAAAGACATTGTCTTTGTGTTGCTTTTGGTTCCTAATAATGTGAATGCACCTAGAGGCAATGGAGTTTTGGATATGTTTGTAGAAGGTGTTGTTGAATGGATAGACTTTTTTTTCTTTTAATTGGTGATATGTAGCTCCTCTTTGTGATTAAATCTTGACTTTTTGATGTGTAAATAGATTGTAATTGGGCTATGTAATTAAGTATTGAGGTATGGAAACCTTAAATTTGTGATTGAATTTAGATTCTTTGTTACGTACCTTGACCGTATTGCTTAAACATTCATAACTGGGTAATACAATTATGAGGTTTGCAAACTTTTTTTATGATTGAATTCTAATTCTTTAGAATGTGGATAGACCCTTTTGTTTGGATAGACTTGCATTGGGCTATGTAATGAAGTTGTGAGGTTTGTAGGCCTCATTTGTAAGCTAGAAGTTTTTTGCTATGTATCTTGATTATGTTTCCAAAGAGCAAAATTTCAAAAACTTATGTTTTTAGAAAGCCATGTTTTTAGAAATTAAGGTTTTAGGGGACAATGTTTTAAAAGAATTATGCATCTAGGTAAATGAATCCGTAAAGTTTTTTTTAGGCTATTTTGTGCATTTTGCAAAAAACGATTGTGTGGAAATGACTTTAGGCATGGCATATGATCATGGAAAGATGAAGATGATGGTGCAAGGGAGCTCATTCGATTTGGATGCAAAACGTAAATTTGTGGTTAATCAATTGAAGGTGAAGGTGACACGTAAGGAAAAGCTTCATGAATGATTATGGAATTTTTCCATTTGAACACCATGGCCACAAATTACAATAGTCATTTTGCTTTATATTCAAGAGACAAGAAATAAATGACATAGCTCATACCTAATTTTGTGCATATCTTGATAATTTGTTTCAAAAGGACAAATTGAATAACTAATTTTGGGAAAAGGTGGTGTTGGAGTGTGATGATGCATTAGCATGATTAAAGATAAAATATGGACATACACCCAAATGTTGTCAAAATGTGGTAAATTTTGATTGATGGTACATTTAGCCCACCCATTGTACCAACCCCTCTTAATTATTTATACATTTGACTTAATAGATGAAGTTTGCTTCAACCCCATGAATTATCTTAAGCCCAAGCTTTTCGATTATTCCAACTGACAAAACAATGATGAAGGTGATATTGTTATAAGTGCAATCCAAGAAATTATTATCATAGTGCAAGAGATGTAGTTCAATAATGAAAACCATACAACTTTAGCAAGGGTAAAATTGAAGTTAACATAAATAAGAAGAAATAATTTAATGTTAACAATTTCAAGGCAACTAAGGACCTTGAAATTTTGACGAATGTAAAATTTAAAACAAAGGTGAAAAAAAATGTTGGATTTATAATTAGAAGCCTTGATTTGAATTGTATTAAGATAGGTCATTTTGTGGTCCTCAATGATTTCATATGTGAAGTCTCTACAATGTTTGTGCATGAAATTAGTCAAGAGAGTTGTAGGTCTAAACAAATGACTATAATTGAATTTTTGTTGAAGCAAGTCATTTCACAAGTGTTTTCCATTTCTACTTCAAATTAATGTCCAAACAAATGATTATAATTGAGTTTTGTTGAAGCAAACCATTTCATGAGTGTTTTCCATTTCTACTTCAAATTAACAATTCCCCATTCCACCTATACTTTAATTTTATTGTATGTTACATCGAAATCATGTCCAAATGGAAACTCATGCCTCCCAAGTCATTGCATCACAAACATCTCTTCACCCATATACCTTGGACCCTTAAGAAACATTCAAAATATTCATCCCCATGTACAAAATTAATGCCAATTTATGTACAACTTTGATTAATGTAGGATGGTCACATCATGGTAGGAGCTAAGGTACTTGATGTTTAAGTATGTACAAAAAAATCCACATTGGTTAAACAATTATATTATTGTTCATACAATACATCTTCATGTTTGTTAAATGGTTTTTTGTACAATTTTTATTGTTCTAGGGCTTGTAGATTGTGATGAAAATCCCATCAAGGAACCTAATATAATCAATACTTTGGGATATGTGTATAAAGGGTAGCCTGCTCTTCGCTAGTAGGCCATCAAATTTCATCACTTATAGGCTCATTAATGTAGAATGGAATGAAATTACATCATTACATATTACACTTTTCTTCCAACTAGTGGTACCCATGACCTTCGGACACTCGTGGCTACGCCACTCCAGCCACCCCGAACACGCAGTGGTCCCGACCGACGTTGTGCGGGTATCAAAACCAGCCGTGTGTACCCTCAGGTTATCAATCCGGGTATTTACTTCCTTACCCGACGTGAAAAAACCCAAAACCCCAGTTCTAACATTTTGAACCTTGGTTCCCGAAAGTTTTGAAAATTTTCAAAAACACGCTCCTCTATATAACCGCCGGTTCTTTCGGTAGTGGGGGGGGGGAAGGGAAGGTTTTTATATCTGCTTCTGGTGCGATGGGAGAGGGATGCGATCTAACCGTCATTCCTACCCTTCGAATGGCTGCAATGCTTTGTGGAGATGGTTTGTACACAGAAACCGTGGTGGTCCAACCCCCGTCATAGATTAACACCGGTCGCCCGTTGCTTCACCGGCCTTTCCCTCCCCCACCCCCCAAAACCCCCGTGAGACAAACAAACGGACGTAGTGAATTAATATATAAGATTTCACATGAAAAGATCATACATTGTAACATTGTCATGTTTCATCCATAGAATGAAGTTGATTAGTTTTTGCTTGTCGTCAATTTGGACAAACACCTCAAGTAATTGATTGCCCAACATTGTTTTCTAGTTCATTTGCATTGAATAGATCTTTTGTGTTAACAATTATAATTATAATTACAAGCACAATACGATGTTGCATGCACATGGTGTCAGACATAAGCAAAAATGAAAAACCCTATAAACAAGAAAGTAAGAAAAATTGAAAAACTCTAAATAAAAAACCCAAAAAAGAAGAAGAGAGAAACCCCATAGTGACAAAGAAAAGAGTTCCCAAAAGTGAAAATAAGAAAAAATGAGTCACATGAAAAGGTGAGGAAAAAAGAGAGAAAAGCTCATTCAAATGAAAATGAAAATCTAAGTGGAAAGAATCTCAGTTAAATAGTTCGATATAAAAGAAACCCTAAAAGTCATCCTGAGTAAGCCCATAATTAAATTGAAAAAAAAAAAAACGAACTCTACAACAAGGTTTGTAGCGGAATCCATAAAAAAAAAGTGCTGAAAGTGCACAGAAGACAAGTTTTTGTAGATTTTGTTCAGATCCATAAACAAACAAACAGATGTGTTTCAAAAAATAAATTCAAAAAAAATTTACTTGGACCCTGCTCTTCTGGACTGATCCCCAGTTTTTAATTTTCATCTCTAGATCTAGTGACTTTACAGATAACAAAAACAAGGGATTGTACAGAGGATTCAGACTGGGTGGCAGACAGAGGATGACTTTAGGGATAACTTTGTTGTCTGCAAAAATACACAAAGACGAATCTTGCACTTAAAAAATTTAACTTGAAAAATGGCAAGATTGGGTGTAATCAAAGTCCCCAAGAGCAGCAAGCACCCCAGCGAAGCTGATCATAACTGACAATGTTTTGCTCCAACTCAACAAAACCATTAACTCTTTCCACTTGAAAGTGTTTATTACCACGACTTCTTCAAAGAGGAAGAACAAACTGATTGGGTGATCTAATGTTGAATTGTACATAGCATGCACAATACTTTGCTAAAGCATAAATTTGTATGCATGCTATTTGTCATTGAACTTGTTTCTTCAGTAATAATGTGTCGAAGGACCAACTCAATCAATCGCTGAAATGACTTATGCAAAATTGAATCCTACAAGACTCAATTGAGTGCAGAAAAACCAAAAGTAATGACCATCCTACATGAGTCAAAGTTGTACACAACACCAAAAGTACTCATAACCCAATTGTTATAAGGGGCCATGTTTTTGTATTAGAATTCATTGATTTCGTATTAGGAATTTTCAACAATTTTGTATTTCAATTCAGACAGGGGAGCATAATCAGTGCTTAATTTTGTTAATATAATAGAGATATCTGTAAAGTAAGGGAAACACAGCACCAGAACCCTGAGTTTGGTCATAAACAGGGTGATATTAAAAAAGCCACTAGCAAAAATGTACGTTAGCATTCAAGGGAAGGGCGGGCGGGGGGCGGGGTGTTCAAACTCAAAATACCATCAATTTTGGTGGTAATTGAGTTTCATCCCATCTTTCCTTTTTTTCCTGAGCGCCTCCACTGCTGCTACATATATTTTCACTGCTCCTACCTGTCCAGCTACTATAATTACGCTCGATCCTTGTTTATTAAATGCTGAGTGTCAGCATTTCGTATCCAGATTCAATAAAATTTCCTTACTAAGTGTGCGCATACCACTGAAAGAGGGGTTTGGGGGTGAAAGGAGGCTCAAAGATAGGGTGAAAAGTGGGTAAATTTCAGGATATCTCTATTAAATGTACTCTACTTAAAACGATGTGGTACATTCATTCATCTCTAGTTTGAATGGGCCGGCGTGTTGCCGTTAAGTAAGTTAGGTTGTCAGGGAACCAAAGTAACTAATAGGCTCCTTAAATGCCACTTAATAATCTAAACTAATCAAGAAGAGATTTATAAAGGATGATTTCGCAAAAGGAGATTGGGATATATTTAGTGGTGGCTAAAGATTTACTGTTCCTGCAATGTCCTCCTCCTGCCTGTTTTTTTGGGTTTTGACGCTATCAAAGTGGGCTTCCATAAAGGGGAATTGAATATACTTGTTTCAAAGTATGCTTCTTTTCCCCAAACAAGAAGGGTAGTTAAGTAACAACCATCCGGTTGCCCTTTTGGGATCAGCCTTGATGCATGGTGTTAATGGCAATTAAAATCTTAGGGGAAAATTGATTATATGTGGATTTAAAAGAAGATTAAGGAAGCTTGTTTTAATGCTAAATCATTATAACTTAACATATATAACTGGTGAGAAACATCAACAAATATATCTTTCACTTAGTGGAAAAATGTAGATGGATGAGTTGAGTGCAGATTCCATGTTTGGTTAAATATTCTTATGGATGATGAGTCATGTGTCATGACCATGTCTCCCTCACAGCACAAACTGTAGGATATGGCCTAAGTGATGGGGCATTCCTGACATAAGCGCCCACCCAATGCAGAACCAGTGGTAGTGCTTATTTTGGGAACACCTCACTCTTTGGGTGGTACCCAATGTAAAGCACAAGGGAACAATTTTGTCAATTGTTTTTGTGATACCCAGCTCGTATGACATGAAGAAATGAAAAAGATGAGGCAGGGCACGAATCATGGGAAAAAAACAGAAAGAGGTGAGGCATTTAAAAAAATGAATATGGGATAAAAAATTTGTTTCTTCACATATCTTGTATGTTGACAATAAATTTATCCTGCCCATCTCGCCCACCCCAAAAAAAAAATCTTGTTTTTGTCCAAATGACCCTTTTTATTCTATCAACTACTTACCAGGTGGCTCAGGAATAGGCTTATCATAAACCCCCTCATGGTTAAACCCTAAACCCTAAGGAAACCCTATCATCAGCTGAATATCATCATTCAGCCTAAAATGTATCATCAGTCCCCCCTTATGGCAGGTTCAAACTTCAAACCAGCAAAAGGTCAGAATAATAAGAAATGTTCAATGATGTTCCCAGAAAATGAAACTCACATTTCAAAGTGTTAACACCTAATGAACATTCCTCAAAATGTAAGCCCAAATGAAAACTAACTACATTGTTCTCTAGAGAGTGTCTCTCTCTCTCTCTCTCTCCCCCATTACAAGAAAGCAGAGCCAATAAATGCTTTCCAATATTCAGTCACCGAATTCCTGTTCTCAACAACAACAACAACAAAATCCAGCAAACATTAAATCAGGGCAAAACATAATCAAGTTGTGCATGCTAAATGCATTCAAAGGTAAAATGATGAGGAGATGCCGTCGGCTCTGACACAGCAGCAGCATCTATGGCTACTTAAGAGTTTGCAGTAGTCTTTACTTTGCGGATACCACTGAAAGAGGGGATAGGGGGTGAAAGGAGGCCCAAAGACAGGGTGAAGACAGGGTTACTTTACGGATAACTCTATTAGCTAGTAGTGAACTGCGCCCAGTTTTGTGGGTTTAGGGTTTCTTGGGACTCCTCTCTCTCTCTCTCTCTTGTTTGAATCCTGAAACTGGCGGCCTTTTCTTTTTTACTGGAGAAATTTCGCCTAAAATTAAAAATTAAAAAATGAGAAAATGAAGTGATTTGGGGATGGTTTCATTCAATGGCCAGAGATTAGAGTTCAAGATCAATTTCTCATGATACCCGGTGGATGTCCATTGGGTATCACAAGGAAAAAATTGAAAAAGAATTCTGCCAATGCTTTACCTGGGGGTAAATTTCCCTTAGTGTGGGGGTGTTCCTGAAAGAAGCTCCAAACCTCAACTCCTAAATGAGTCCCTGATATGGCATCAAGGGATGGTTATTTTGGGGAACTCCTGCTCTTCTAGTGTTGCCAAACACAAGTGTGGTGCATTCACACTTGGTGTGAAGGACTCTAGTATTAAGTCCCCTAACACCAAGCTAGTCATTTCGGACCTAAACCTATTTGCCATGAAGATTTTATGTTTAAGTTAATATTCACTTAACATTAAACAATCACCCATTTAACATTGTGTGCCACCTAGATTTTCACTTAACACTGACTTAAGATTAGGTTTGAAAGCACCTTAAGTGGTTAAGTATTATAGGTAAGTAAAAACTAGGGAATGTAAGTGATTCTTATGTAGGTAGGGAAGCACTTTGTGGTTCTTTAGGCAGGTAAAATGCTTCCACAAGAATATATCTAACACTAACCCAACTCACATAATTCAAACCATGAATTTGAGATTTGCAAATGCACTTTTGTTTTTGGTGGCTGCCTTGGGTTGCATGGATTTGTGTTACTATTTTTAAAATAAATTTAGAGGAAAAATTAGCATAGTCTTGGTCGACCCATTGAATGAATGATTCAAGAGAAAAGGCAAATATGAATGAGCATACATGGCCCCACACTCACAAGGGAATCCCCATGATGTCAGAAGAAGAAGGATCATGGGTAGCACCTGGCAGCACATGACACAAGGGTGGCTGAATGAAAGAGACATTGTTGAATTCTCATAAATGGTGTCATGGCATGCGATCGTAAGGAGGGGAAGTTGAGCCTTGTCACAAACAGCTTGTGAACATTTTGTCTATCTAGAAAAGAGATGATGGATCAACTACCACCTATCTACTACAACTCATTATTAGAGCGACCATCACACCATCTGTCAATTCAATTCAGCCTTCAAGTAAAGTTGTTGCTATGTGGATTTCCTCTTCAATCTGTACAGGATACACACTATAAAATAATACTATTGTGAACTACAGATGAAAGACAAGCCAACAGAAACACTAGTAATCCGACTCTCTCAGTTTGAGAGTAAGTAGATTCAGTGAAGCCGTAAAATTAGTTAGTCCACATGATTTTATTACAGCACCATGACCACATCACATTTTAGAACACAGTGTTCAATACTATAAGATCACATAAGATTAGTCATTGTACCAGCCCTAGATTCCAATGATCCAAGGATGCAGCTGATCTGGTGCATGGTATGAAAACAAGGTCCAAACTCCGAACAACACAAAATTGGAAAAATCTCCAATCTGATTTGAGGAAGAAGCCTTTCATAGATAATGTACCCTCCTCCCCTCCAGAAGCTTGGAGATCTGAATTCAGGAAAGAGAGCTAGTACCATGCACATTACTAACAACTAGTGACTTGCTAATGCACTTAGGAAGCAGCCCATGTCAATTAAGCCAAGCCTTAGCTGATGTCCTTCTCTGTGAATTTTGTTGGTTTCCATGTGGCTGGGGTCCTCTAAGAATTTTTTGAAGAAAACCTTTGAATGGGTTGCAACCTCAAAAAAAAAAAATCCCACATTTTTGTGAAATTTCTTCTAATAAGAGCAACTATGGACACTAGAATCTTTCCTACTCTATGAAAGAGAATGAAGTGCTGTTGGTATTGGCATCTTAAAATTTGATCCAGAGGATACCATGAATAAGAGCTTGTCATGACTCTCTACATTAGATTTTTTGCAAATCCTTTATCTAAAAATGAACTCTCTTTTGCAATACCAATTGGTATATGCTTCTTACTGCAGGTCCTTAACACTTCAATTTAAAGAGGGTTCTCACATTTTATGCACCAAATTTGTAGTGTAAAGTGGATGCATGTCTATCTACCTCCATTGTAGGGAGGGTATATTTCATTTCAAGAGTTCTGAGACTTTGTGAAAGTTCTTACTTTTTGCAATGTGGGCTCTAGATGGGTTCATAAAGTCATCCGGGATTATCTCAAGAACTTATTCTACAACATCTGGCTTGTTTGATCTCGTGTATTGGCCTCTTTCTTGTAAAACAAGTAAGGTCCTGGGATGAGGGGCATTACTAGGATCAGGACACGTGGATTGGGTTCACCTCTTGCAGGCCCTTGTGCTGGTAATGGTCTCATCATCATAGGGCCTTCTACTGGACTGAAAGTAGCTACCGTTGCATGGCCAGTGAAATAACTCTGTTGAATGGTCATTAGCATTTGTTCAGTCGTTGAACCTACATTTGAAGAAGAAGACTGGTAGTTACACAAGAGTCTAGACTTGAGAACACTGGACAGCATCTATACAAGGATTTTTTCAGTGCTTAAGACAAAATAAACTGTAGATTAGAATTTGAATGGAGCCATCAATTTGTAGTTGTAACCCATCACCCATGTTGCTCAAAATGTTTGTCATGTAAGTACTAAGATGTAAGGTTCATGGCCCCACAGAACAGGGGAGAAACATGGCATATTTCAGCAGGGTAAACTATAAGCAGACCAAATTGCCAGATACAAACAAATTTTTAAAAAATCTTGACCCTCTTGTGATAATAGTCAAAAGGCAGCGTACTGTGCGAACCAATTGAAATGCACACACACTGGAAGGAAGATGCCATCTGTTTGAAGATTTTGAAAATTTCAGCTTTGATCCCAAAAGCAAAGTTTGGCACTGCTAACACACACTGCAGAAATTTCTTAAATGGACTTGAAAGGTACTTTGTAATTGTGAAACTCCCTCATAGAAATGAGAAGGAATCTAATGTCTACTCCTTAACAAGAAGGGATCTTACGCCTATGAGTAAGTGTAAGATCTCAACTACACCCACCCCCCCCCCCCCCCCTCCCTCCCCATCCACTCCCTCTCCTCTTATTTTTTTTTTTTTTTTTATTTAAAATTTTATTTTTATCTTT
>Ga0116229_10007314_pt1 | contig 17532 bp, 16 predicted proteins | sample S1TSphgellanicum_3_FD_87313 | JGI IMG/M metagenome (GOLD analysis project Ga0116229, IMG submission 87313) | Host-associated microbial communities from peat moss isolated from Minnesota, USA - S1T2_Fc - Sphagnum magellanicum MG | ecosystem: Host-associated > Plants > Peat moss > Unclassified... | reverse complement strand
TCCTCGGCGCGGAGAAAGTTTTCGCAGACGCCGATGTTTTGCGGGCTGGCGTGGATGATGCCGGATGGAAAAATGGATTGGAAGACGGCGATGCTGCCGGCGATGTCTGCGTCCTCGGCGTAGCGCATGCGGCTGTATTTGTTGACGGCACCGTCCTGGAAGAGGTGGATCTGGCGTTTTTCGATGTCGGCACCTTGTTGGGCGCGCAGGGATTCGAGGACGGGTTTGAGCAGCGCCGGGCGGTTGAAGGCCATGACGGCGATGGGGGAGAGGGCGGAAGGCGATGCGTCTTCTTGATTGCTACTCACGTGGATACTTAAGGCGATGTTCGGCTGAATTACCAGCCGATTCGAAAAAATCTTGGCTGGACGGCGCAAGAATCAGGATTTGAGCCATTCTATCACCGGTTGCGCCATGCGGCGCCAGTTGAAGGCTTGCGCGTTTTTGAGGGCGCGGAGAGAAAACTCGGCCTGGCGGGCGGGGTTTTCCATTTCGGCGAGGGCGGCGCAGAAATCGGGTGGGGAGAGGGGGTCGAAATAGAGGCCGGCGTCGCCGATGACTTCGGGGAGAGACGAGGTGCGGGCGGCGAGGACGGGTTGCCATTATGCGCGCGGTACTTTCGTCAATAGCCCGTGCGCTACCCGGATAGGTCGAAAGTGGCACGATTCGGGGTGGAGACAGAAGCGTAGCGTTGATCGGCGTCGTGATGGGCTTTTCAGTTATGTTCTGCCGGTTAGACAGGCGGCAATAAACCCTCATGTAAGCGCCAATTTGTCGTATAAATGACGGTTCCGGCTGGTCCAACGAGCTCAATTCTGGGAAAGGCCCTGGAATCGCCATCACCCAAATACGTGCTGACCCAGATTGTTTGCCAGACATTGGTCTTTGTTTTGACGGCGCGCCTTATGGCGACGCTCGGCCGGCTGATGAAAACCAGGCACACGTGGTCACCAGCAAAGCCGGTTGGCAGCCACAAATCCACTAAGGCAACATAGGGTTGGCCGGGCTTGACGCGACCCACCAACAGGCACCCAAAAATTTCCGTTGGCGGGTAAAGGTCTTTCAACAGCGTGTGCTTCATAACCAGGCCATCCGGCGGTGTCCGCGGTACTGTCCAGTCAAACTCATTGGTGGCGACTGATGCCCCTGTCCACCCGCCAAAATCTGTCGGGATGACCGATGAGCGGCTTGGAATCGCGAGCGCCCCAGGATCGTTCCGGTTCAGCAAGCCCCAGGCCGCCCGTAGAAGTTTGAGCCAGTTGGAAGTTTCCACATCAGTGGCACGGTTATACGGGGCAAACCCGGCAATCCAGCCGCGCATAACATTCTCGTCAATCCACGCGACACTGCCTGCCGGATGTTCTGGATCCTCAACAGTCACCCACAATAAAGTCGCAGGACCATAGGCGCGAAGTGCGGCACTTAAGGCGCGAATCGACTCTTCAGACTCTGTGCCGCCACTCTTTCGAACGTAAATGCGGTCACCAATTTCAAGTTCTTCCAAAAACTTCTCGGCCATATAGCGGAGCCACCGTTCTTGCTCGGCAATCAGACGCGCCTGGTCGTAACCTGGATCCGTATTGAATGTATGATATGAAAATCCGTAGACGGTTTCCTTGATCATCCATTCGTCCGTCCACTCAACAGCTACTTGACCGGGAAGTGCTAAATCTTGGAAACGATTTTTCAAACCTCTAATTAGCATGTCTATATTTGTATAGTTAAATCGGAGCAGACTCGCACGCTCTACGCCACCGTAACGTTGGAGCAACCCTAGCTCACAATTGTCACCCAGATTTTCGAATAGTCGTAGCAAAGACGAATCGTCACCTGGAATTTCCTGAGCTATTGCCGGGCCGCCAAAACCTTGGTCATGTCTGTCATCGGACATTGAATATCAACCTTATATTAGGTGCTGTTTCATCTTAATCTACTTCAGGACCATTATTACCGCCTTGTTAAAGAGAGACGAGGCGCGGCACGGCCTTTCCCGCCGGCACGCCGCACTTGTCCAGTCACGGCCGGCGCCATCAGCCTCGGTTCAGTTTCGCGAGCACCGCGCGTGCAAGGTCACCGACATTGCGTAGGCTGTCCAATTCGCGAGTGCCAAATTTGACACCAAATTTTTCTTCCGTTGCAATAATAATCTCAATCTGTTTAAAGCTGTCCCAGCCTTTAACGTCCTTCGCAGTCAGCTCGGGGAGCAGCACAAGATCATCTCGTAAAAACACGTCGCGGAAAATTTCCGTCAGTTGCTGGTAAACGTCGACTTGTTGCATGTCATCCCTCACGCACTAGGATAAAGGTTTCAGCTGGTGCGAATGTTTGTAGGTTTAGCTCGGCTCTACTGCCGCCGCCCTCGTCACGCTGCATAAGGGTGAACCCCAATTTTTCGTAATGGTCGCGAACCATACTATTTTTCTGAGTCGGCACATAGTCGCCCAAAAGGCGAGACGCCCCTAGCCGGTGTGCTTGCGCGGCAATGAGGTTTAGGACCGTTGCTTCCACTTGCCGGCCAAGCACACGACAGCTCATCAACCATGTATCGATAAGCAGGTCCTCTTGCTGCATCCGCCCGATGATGATCGAGATGATGCCATTGTCACCGAACCGGTCGAGCAGCCGTAGCTGCAGGCCAAAGGCACGCGTGTCGTGCATCACGGCGAGCACGTCGGCCTCCTCGTAGCGCTTCGTGGTAAGGTTGAACTGGTTGGTTTTGTTGATCAGTTGCACTGTGCGGGCCAGGCCGAGCCGGTCGAAACGCCGCCAAATGAGTTGCATGTCGAGGCTTTGCAAATAAGCGGAAAGGTCGGTCGCGGAACTACGCATGGCCTCGCGTTGTCGGTTTCCCTGATATTGCCGGCCGCGGTCGCGGTCTTCCTGCGTGACTGTTATACCCTCAAAATAGCCGGCGTCGGCCAGGGTCTGCGCAAAGGTTGTGGGGTCGTCGCCAACCTCAGGTACCGCCACCATCGGCAGTTCCTGGCGAACCAAACTACGCTCAAAGGGATTGTCGTCAACGAACACTAGGCTGTCGAGACCAATGTTCAGCTCGGCGGCAATGCGACGTATGTTGGTAGCCTTGTCCGACCAGTTGGCGACGAAACTAGCAATGTCACCGCGCCGCAGAATCATCTCTGGATGCGTCTCGAACGGCTCCAGCGCGTTCTTTTCATCGTTTTTTGAGCAGACCGCGAGGATAACGCCGCGCCGCGATAACTCGCGCACATAGTGCTGAAAAGCGATGAACGCCTCACCGAGTGCACTCCCCTGGCCAAGTACCAAGCCCTCAAGCCCGTCGTCACCCACCACCCCACCCCATAGGGTATTGTCGAGATCTAGCACCAAGCATTTGTAGGAGCGACCCAGCCGGGCTGCGAACATTCGTCCAATGAGATCGCCATAGACTGGCGCGGCAGCGGGCGAGATCTCCTGTTTTGCGCGATGCCACAGACCACGATCGTGCCAAGCGGCAAGCCCATCCCGCGCTGCCCACTCATCGACCGCCAAGATATCAACCCCGGCCGCCTCCGCCATCGTTCGCAGACGCCCAACCAGCCTGGCCAGAAAAGCTGCTTTTGAACCGGATAACCGATGTTCGTTATTGCCGAGCAGCGCGCTATGCACTTGCAGAGGTACTTGCTGAATCACGCGACAGTCAAAGGCGGTTTGGGCCAGGCGCCAACATTCGCGCAGACACCCCTCCGTCTCCTTGAGCGCCGCATCAACATCTGTCTCCGAGAGACCCGCATGAACTCCGGCCGCCAAATGATGTCCATCGAGCACAAACAAAATAGCGGAGGGCGCAAACTCATACAGCCCGCAGGTTTGATCAATCAGCTCTTGCCAGTATTGACCAAAATCGGCTTCGTAAATCGTGACGTGAAGATTACGGCGCAAGCCGCCAATCCGGATCGCAGGATGCAGTTGAGCGGTTGTACAAGAACTTAGGATTGCGAGGCGAATGGGCTTGGCGCCTAAGCCTGACGGAATAGCCCCCAACAGTGCTTGCTGCACTACCGCATCGAGTTGATTGGTGCGCACGAAATCAAGCTGTTTGTGCGCCAATAGTATAGCACTTGACCAGACATCAATGCTCGATCCCAAGGTGGAAATCTGTGTGCGCCAGTCTAGCAGCGCGGTATTCCAGTACATTGATGTCAATATAACGAAACCTTTTCAGCAACATTGAATCTGAAAGCTACGACGGCCTTGGGCCAGCGCGGGAAAAGGCTGCTGACTTGAGAGACACCGCCGTATGGCTCAAAAATATGTTGCATAACGGTGTACATCACGGCGAACTCGGTCTCTGCTGCGCGCGGCGTGAGCGGCGGGGCTTCGCCGCCGAAGCGCGATCCCCGGTCAGGCGCAGGTTGGACATGATTGCTTTACGATCGACCGCATCCGGCGTTTCGTAGGTAATTTTGAGATGATTCTGGCGCGCAATATGATAGAAACTGGCTGTTTTGTCGCCTCGCGGTTTCGGCACCCATAGCCGGGCGATGTCGCCGGCCTGCGTATCGCCGGTGAATTTTGATAAGGAATCCGCCGTCACCGGTCCGCCGTCGGCCGCACGTATCGCTTCGATGGCGGCGAGGACCTCGGCCGGTTGAATGGGGAAGGGGAATACCGCACCGATTCCACTCTCCCGCACACGGTCCGCCGGGGCGCCGATATCGGGTACCAATGGAAGCAGACCCTGCATCATAGCCTCCGTCAACGTGTATGAGAATGTCTCCGGCCAGCCATGCAGGAACAATGCAATTCCGGCCTGGAATTTTTCGAGCAGCATCGGCAGTTCCGCCGGTAGGTATTTGCCGGTTATGGACACGTTGCCAAGTTTCAGCAGTGCGGCATCAATATCGGTATAGCCGATGACGTGGAAACGCAATTCCGGGTGGGTGATACGCGCAAGACGCGCGATCTCCAGCAGCACGGCGGAACCCTTATGCGGGCCGACAGCGCCGAGCAAAGCGATGTTGTTACTTAACTGGCGCACCGGTGCCGGCGGGCCACTGAGATGGATGTGAGGTACCACCATGGCCGCGGTGTCGGGAAATGCCATGGCAAGATGCAGCGCCGTATCCTGCGAGGGGGCAACAACATGCCGGCACGCGTCGAAAAAATTTCGGAAGAGCGCACGGTGGTCCGCGGGGGCAAGTTCGGTAAGCCTTGAAGCCTCATGCGCGCCGCCGAGGGCAAGGCAGCGTCCGCAGGTTTCCACATCTGCCATGCCGCATAGCCGGCCGGTCGGGTCTATCAGGTTAACCCGGGGGCAGGCCGCGTAAAAGTCGTGCACGAAGGCCACGGCGTGGCGCGCGGCGGCGAAGGCGGTGAGGCGGGCTATGAATCCGGCCGGGTAGCCGAGCAGCTGGTGCACCACCAGAAGTTCCACGCCAGCATCCTCAAGAAGGTTGAAGAGCGGGTCCACCTCATCGGGCTGGAAGACAGCGCGCAGCTTAAAGTCCGGCGCGGTAAGATCGAGCATCCCGTCCTCGCGGGCGGTGAGGCGGAGTATTTCGCCGCCATAGCGGGCGGCCTGCTCGATATCCGTGATGGCTTTCTGGGTGCCGCCGCCAAGCCAGGTTTGCACAACCAGGGCGAAGCGCTTGCCGACGGATACGGCGCGGCGCAGGCGGAAGGAGTCAAGGGGCCAGCGGGCGGTGCGTAACGGGTCGGCGGCCTCGAAGGCCATGACGAGGGGGGTGTATTCCGGGTATCTGCCGTTAAGCAGTGTCATATTGCTGCGCAGGAGTTCAGCTTTTTCGGCGCCGAAGGAGATGCTTTCCACATGCTGGACTAGCGCGCCGGCAGCGGCAACGTGGCGGTAGCCAAGGTCAGCGGCGCGCAGGCAGAACTCGTTTTCCTCGCCGTAGCCGCGGCCAAAAGCTTCATCGAAGCCGCCGAGCCGGTTTAGAACTTCACGCTTGATGAGCATACAAAAGCCATGTCCGGTCGGCGCGTCCACAATGGCGCCGGCATTCTCAATCCGCGCGGTGGCGGCAAGCTCTTCCCACGTCGCGTCGTCAAGGTCCGTGACCAGTTGCGGGTGAGGGTAGGAGAAAATGGTGGCATTGTTGGAGAGCGCGGTCGCGGTGCCAATACCGGGAGAGGCGTGGGCGGCGCGCCAAAGCTCGCTAAGCACGCCGGGAAAAAGGATAGTGTCGGAATTGAGAAGCACGATATCTCCATCACGCAGAAACCCGAAGCCACGATTGACGGTGCGGACAAAACCCTGGTTGCTGTTGTTGGTGATAACCGTGACGTTAGGGATGTCCGCAAATGTCTCGAGCATCGCAGCCATATCCGGCTCCGGTGACGCGTCGTTCAGCAGAAGGATGCGATCGGTTTCCGCGTTGCGAACGCGCAGCACGCTTGCGATACAAGCGCGGGTAATGGCGGTGCCTTTATAGACAGGTATCAGCACACCCAGGCGACGGGTTTCGTCAGCGCGCCTGGCGAGGGGTAGATGGGAGTAATCTGAGCCGGACCTGACGGATTCCGTGACCCGACCGAGCGCGTTCCGGAAAATCGAAAGCTCTGGGGCGGTGAGCGCGGTTTCAAGCACTTTGCGCGCGGCGTCCCGGGTGGCGGCAATGAGTGCGGGGCGATGGCCAGCAACAAATGGGCCTTCGAACAGCTCCACATCGGTTTCCGCGAGGCGGAAAGAAATTTCGCTCAGCGCTGTGACCCTGTGGTGGGGATTTTCGAAGGTTAAGTCGAAGCCAATGTCGAAATTATGCGCGAAAAGTTCGCTAAGGTCTTCGCGGCGGTTCTTGCAAACGGTGCGTCCGATCTCTTCGCCGTCGCGAAAGACGGCAATCTCGAAGCGGCGCTCCGGAGCATCTGGGGATATTAGCCACCCGGCACAGCGGTTGGGGGATAGAATGTCCAGGTAACCGCGAAGTCTTGCAGCGGCGCGGGTCCGCGCAAAAATCACATTGCCCGCGCGGGCCCGGATTTCGACCTCGTCCCGGCCAAAGCAGGACGCGGGCAACTCGCCGTTGAAGAAGCTGGGCGAAAACATGGGGTCGCCGCCTGGGTCCGGGTGGCTTTGGATCGTGCCAAGCTCTTTGCCATAAGGCCCCATCAGGAAAACTGAAGGCGCCGATGCGGCGCGGCCAAGTTCGAATACCCACCCTTTGATCAACCCGTTCGACACTTCCACGACGCCCTCGTAGAGGCCGAATTCAAATTTGATCGGCGATCCCGGAAGCTCCAAGTCACCGACGAACACGCCTAGTTCGAGCGGCCCGCTCAGCTCGGGGATCGGAATACGGAATGCAAAATTCGTCCTGCCAAAGCCAAGTCCGGAAAGGTCCGGCCTTGGAAGGCGGGCCTTTCCCGAACCAAGAATCTTACCATCGGACGTGATTAGCTTCACCTCACAGGGGCGAGCATCAGGCTGATGAATAGCCCAACCGGTTACATATCTGCCTTCGGGCCGGTCCACCTGACCAATAATTAACGCCATTTTTTACAGAGCTGACTCATGCATCGGACGGGCGGGCGGTTAGCAAGGACCACCCCATGGATGGCCGCCGTCCTTCACGAAAGCCAAATCTGTTAAAGTGATCCTGGCAGGATTCCACACCGCCCCGTGCGATTGCCGTCTTCACATCCGGGTATTCAGCTTGATACCAAATCTCGTCCACTTCGATCCGATATGGCCACCGGTCTTCAAAGAAACCAGCAATCTGGTAGTGGGCCCGCGCAGAGGGCAAATGCCCACTCTTCACCGCGTGGTCCACATCTGGGTTGGTTGTAAGGTACCACGCCTCATCGACGTAAACTAGATTCAGGACAGCTGTGAGCATTGACTTAAGCCGATTTTCTGGAATCTCAATGAGCCGCGTTTTGGCCGACGACCCGGCTCCGCAAATGTAAGAATACGACAGAAAGCCCGCTAATTCATTAGACGAATCTTGGGAAAACGATTCTGTCGACCGTGTTTCGTTTGACGGAAAATCAGGAACCCTAACGAGTGACATTCCGAAACCCCTCAACTCTTCGACAGCGTTCCAAATAATACAACGCCTTACGCTGATTGTCCAGATAAGACAACACATAGTGACGTATTGGACGCCTCCGGGCAATATAATTCATCATTAATTATTTGCATTTAAGTTTTTTGAACCGCGCGAAGAGGCTGGCGAGGAATGAGGCGGCTCCCGAAACTGGACAAGCAGCTCAGATAGGCTCCCGCCCCTAAACTGGCGTTAGCCAAAGGGTTACAATGACGAATATCAAGAAGAAGCACAGCGCGGAATTTAAGGCGACGGTGGTGATGGCGGCGATGCGCCGGATTGACGAGATTTATATGAAGTGGCCGTTTTATGGAGCCACCAGGCCCCTGTCGCAATGGGGAACGCAATTTCCGCAGTGATAGGCGCAGTAGCGAGATGCACGCATCCGCGACCGACCCAGATGCGCGGCTGAGCCATGCCTCCGGCACAGCCGAGCCTGAGAAGGCTTTGGAGATGCTGGGTGGGACCAAGAAGACCGTGGGCGCTGACAAGAATTACGACACGGCGGCCTTCGTCACCGCGGCCCGCGAGTGGGCGTGATCCCGCATCTCGCGCAAAATATCAACGCGCATCGCGGCTCGAACATCGACGCGCGAACTACCCGGCATGAGGGCTACCGCGCCAGGTGGGTCATCCGCAAGCGGATCGAGGAGGGCAAAAGGAAAACACGAGCCAAAACATGCTTTTTCAGCAGCCCGCTAGAAAATAAAGTTTGCTCAAGATAAGGTTTTGGCGTATCTCTTTTGCTGGGTAACCAACCCGAGGTGTCCTGAATACGGGGCCTTGTGCCCCAGTCCACATCGTCCCGATAACCGCGGCGAAATCGGAAACCTCGGAGTCTTTCAACGAATGACCGCCGACCGTTACTACTTAATGGGCCACCAACGCGCACATCGTATGAGAGAAAGGTGCGATCCAAAAGGGGACTGCGCCCGACGTTCGCTGAAGATTGCACCGATTGTAACCTCGTGCGCAATGTACGAGACATGAATAGACCCAGACGACGATCGCGGTGTGTATATCTTATACAATGCCACGGCTATGCCGATGAGGTGTTCGATCTATTTAGATATCTATACAATCGTGACGATCATTTTGTTTTCAGCCCCGACGCAAAATCGGACCTTCGTCTGCAAGATTTGGTCTCTTCATTATCTAACCAGTTTGACAATGTTTACGTCGTTCCTGCTGGGCTCATTAGCTGGGGCGGGTTCAGTCAGGTCAAATCGACGATGTTGGGGTTAGCATTTGCGGTTCAACATTTGTTGGGTTGGACCCACTTCATCAACTTGAGCGGCCAGCATCTACCTTTGCACAACGCGGATGAAATTGCAGAAAAACTTGCGCCTGCAACGAGCTATATTTATGCCGAAGCCTTTGATCCAAGGGACACGGTCAGAGCAGACGATTTGATGCATCGCTTCAACATGCTTTATGAAGAAGTCCCGGGTGTCGGGGCGTTTGCTAAATCCGACAGGACCGTAGGGGAGCTCTTAAAGACCATTCTTTACGCCGGCAGTAACTGGGTGGTTCTTTCAAAAGAAATCTGCGAATTGCTGATTCGATCTCAACCGGCCGCTCGCCTTTTAGGATATTTTGAGGACACCCTGATGCCGGATGAAACGGCGTTGCAGACGATCATCCTGGGCGCCGGGATCGGGGTGCACCTGCCTATCGAGAACATGCCATTTACATTCGACGGCGGTCCAGGCTGGGGCGGCTTTCCGGATTTGACCTACACCGAAAAGGTTTTTCGGGACGCACAGCGTATGGGTTATTTGTTTATTCGGAAGCGGCCGAAACGACTGCCCGACGGCATAAAAAACTATCTGGAAACGTCGGTTGTTCATACGCAAAATATAACATTTGATGTGCCACTTAGAGCTACTTCCGTTCAGGTGGATGATCCACAGGCGGAGTTTGTCTTCCACGAGGTTTCAAACCAGCTCATTTCATATGATCCTTCCTTAAATATACGGCAGTTGAAACCGAATCAGGTGAGTTGTCCACGTTTTTACATTCAGGTCCGTCACAGCGAGGTAAATGATCAATTATTCGTTGCCGCGCTATCGGAAAATCTTGTCCAGTTCAAAGTCTCGCTGGTTTGGTTTGATCGCTCCGGGGGTTACTCACCAAAAGGTTTGGGGGGTTATCAGGCGACGGTTCTTAAAGCGCGCGTGCATGATTTAGCGTATAACCGTGAAGTTCATGTAGCCGAGGATACTAACAAAGGGTTTTTGAGTGTTAAAGTTCCAGAGGAACTGCCAATAATCTCGGATGCAGTCCGAGCGTATCTTGACGTCTCAAAACGTTTGTCGAGCCTTATTGAGGCAGTCTGAGGTGGGGTGCGGTCTGGAACCTCACATCGAACACTCGGGCTTTGCTCGATCATGGCAGGCCGAAACTGAGCGTTCTGCAGCCAGTTGGGCGGGCGAGTGGCTGCGGCGGCGCGTGCATCCGCACTCCGATCGGGCTTGCGCTTCAGTGTCATGCAGCTGGGGTTCGGATCCCGCACCATAATGTGTCGGGGACCGGTCGGCAGATCGTGGGCCGCCCGATGTCGTCGATCAAGCTAATAGAAATTGTCCTGAAGCGCCGATCTGAATTTATCATCCCAATAAAGATGCTCAAAAGAATCGAGTGGGTGCGATTTTTGCGATTGATCAAATAGTAATTTTGATCGGAAATAATCTGGTTTATACCAAAATTCACTTATAAGTAGCCTGCATTTGAATTGAAATCCAAGGCCTTTCAATATACCGCGGCACGCCTCGTCATAGTCGGGGCGCTGACCTTCCAACTCAATGCAAATCACGCCAATAGGAACTTTCCAATCCATTGAGCATAAAACAAAGAATTCAGCGCCCTGGACATCAATGGATATAAAGTCGATATATTCAACTTGTTCGATTTTCGTAACGACGCTTAATGGTGCACTTAGAACATTATACTTACGAGATGTTTTAAGGCTCCAAGCGTCAATGTAATGCTCCGTCAGCTCACTTCGTATTCCTGCAACAGGTGAATCGCCAACAAATTCGCACACTCCGAAATTAGCCATGATTGCTAGATTGTGAATAGATGCGTTTGGCCTATTCACGTACATCAACTTGACATTAACTGGAGATGGTTCGATGAGAACACACTTGCAGTCATGAAATTTCTCGAGCGCAAATGTATTTGAATAGGCCTCGCCATCGAAGGCGCCAACTTCGAAAAGCACGACATCGTGCCTTGGGATATTCATAAAGTTTTGGAAACAATATACGTCCTCGCCAAGGTGGGAGTAAGACTTCATGTAAAACGCTCCATATAGAAGAACCGACTGCAAAGATTTCGTTTAGCAAAAAGTTATTTAGCGCTCAAGGCCTGGCTGGAGAGTTAAGATAGATCTGGACGACTACCATTCTTTAGACCACCCGAAGTTAGAGTTTCCGGCATAGGAGACGCACGCATGCCGGGCGAATGATCGACGGTCATCTATTTCAGACTGCACGGCGGCTCCAGACGCGTGTCTTCGGTCAGGCTGACGACGCCCGGCGCCCAGATTTTTAGCCCGTAAGTTTTCTTTCACCGGCGCATCGAGTTTGATCACGCCCATTTTTGTTTCTGTCAGATCAAATCCGGCCGCCAGGTTACGCCCTGGCGGGTCACGCGGGCCGGCAGGCCAGCGGCGATCGAGAAGGGCGGGATATCGCCGGAGACGACGGAGCAGGCGCCGATAATCGATCCCAACCCGATTGACGCGCCTTTCAGCACGGTCACCTGCATCCCAAGCCAGACACGATCGGCGATATTCACGTCCCGGCTTGGATTGATGCGTTTCCCGGTCTCCATGTCGATGATTGAGTGCATGTCGCTCGTCGTAATGAAAACCCGGTCGGCGAACAACACGCCGCTGCCGATACTCAAGGAACTCGGCTCGTGCAAAAGAAATTTTGTCTCATGGGTGAATGACGCGTTGGCGCCGATCGATACGATATTATCTTGCGTCGTGTAGATCACCATCTTTCCCAACCTGCAATTGGGCCCAATCTCCAGCGTAACCCGTGTTCCAACTTGGATATACAACTCGTCACTTACGCTCCCCGCATGGAACATGACCTTGCTATCCTGGCCGGCCAGATGAACCGTGCCGTTCAGGCTGTCATAAAGCGATTCCGGCATGTCCAGGGTGTTATTCGAACCGGCATCTATAATTCGCAGGGGCATCTGTTCGCCAAGCTCCGGTTTGAACCGCCAAGAGTTTCCCGGAGGCTATTTGGTTTAAATAATACTGCCATGGGGATGGCTTTCTTCCTAGCATAATATCTCGCCGCGGCCTGGGCGGATGGGATATTTACGATTGGCTCCATCAGCCGCCTGTTTTTGAACCAGTCGACCCAGCTCAGGGTGGCAGGTTCGACCGTTTCAAACAACTTCCACGGTGCCTGCCAGTGGATCAGATTGGCTTTATCAAAGCCGTTGATGGTCACCGCGAGCGTTGTCGAAACTATCCCCGACGCTGCCGACGGAACGCACAATGTCGGCCTCGGTAACCGCGATGCCCTTGTAGACCGGGATGATGAAGTAGACGCGAGGCTCGCACGCCGGAAGGGCGGGCGCCGTGGCGAGGCCGCTGGATGGAATGCCGGGGCCCGCCTTGCCCGTTCCAGCGTGTCGGCTGGGGTTACAAATCACTACCACTGGTTGCAACAGTTCGGCCGCTCAGTAGCATCACTGTTGATTATGCCGCCGGAGATGTCGCATGGTAATCGCAATCTTGTTGATTGCGGCGAAAAAGACCTTGATCAATTCCTTCTACAAATGGTAGTACTTGATTTATTCGTGTCTGGCCAATCAGGCGTCCACAGAATTGTTTTCAGGAGCGCGCTTTGTCGGTTAGGCAACTTCATGCAGTTTGATCAGTGGCCCTCCATCGCACGGTCCGATCCGCCGCCACCGTATGCCCTGGTCACCGCGACCGCGTCGCATAAGATCGACGTGCTCGGCCTAGCCCTGCGCGATGCCTTTCAGGATGCGATGGCCTATCGCGGTCGCCTGCGGGAGGATGAGTTCCTGCTGAGCGGGTTTTCAGGCAAGAAATTCCGGCTGCTGATGAACAATTTGATAAACTATGTTCCCGATCCAAGATATCTTGAAATTGGCGTCTACCATGGTGCCAGTTTCTGCCCGGCGATTTTCCGCAACCGGGTTCGCGCCGTCGGCATCGACAATTGGTCGGAGTATGGTGGACAGCGCCATGTTTTCGATCAGAATCTGGCCGCCTACCAAACGGCCGAGACGGACGTCAGAATCATTGAACAGGATTTTCGCGACGTGGACTATGGCGGCATCGGAAAATTCAACGTGCTTTTCTACGACGGTTCGCACGATGAGAAGGATCAGTATGACGGGATCCGCTATCCGCAGCCGGCGATGGAGTATCCGCATGTTATGATCGTCGACGACTGGAACTGGGATCGCGTGCGCAAGGGCACGTTCGACGCCATGCGCGACTCCGGGCTGAATATCAATTACTCGATCGAGGTCCGCACGACATTCGATGGCGACATCCCGCTCGTCTCGGGGCCCAAAAGCGAATGGCACAATGGAACGATCCTGGCGGTCGTGTCGAAATAGAAACTCGTCAGTCTTCACCAATTTTGTAATGGGGTTGGAGGAGTTACCGGTGACGAGGGTTTGAAAGGCGAAATTTCCGCGAATCAGATTCTGGCTTCGCGCGAAAATCACCGCCAGTCGGACGGGGCTATCCCGGCACAAGGTTGGCTCATTTAGATCGGCGGATTATGGCAAAGACTTACGAAATTATCTATGCCAGTGAACTTTGGCTGACGAACCACCTCCGCCCGGATGGCGAGCCTCTCATAAGGGCACAACAAATGTGCCCGGACGGCGGCCACATTGATGTTCCCGATATATCCTATGGCTGCGGCGCCGAAGAAAGTGGTTTGGATCTTGAAGGCGCGGGAACAGACACCTGCGTTCCGGGACTGTTTGCCCTACCAACTCCTAGGATTTATTTTATCCGGGACTGCGTCATTTGGACGAAATACGGGCTCGTGACTGTCGGCGATTATATGTTGAAGGAGACGACTTTTATTTTCCCGAAGCACTTGGTGCCCGAGGTCGCATTCGAAGGAGAGCAATATTATGAGAAACGCGCGACAATAGATTTTTCGGCGAGCGATTTCGCGCAGGTCGACAGCGCGGTCTCAATCCTGTCCGGCTTTGATGAGAATTACTTTCACTATCTGACAATGTTCTTGACGAAGCTCGACCCAAGCGTTCTTTACGCGCCGCAATGGGACGATCAAAGCCGCCTCCCGTTCGTCATCGCGCCACAAGCCGTGGCGGATTACCAGGCGGAAAGCGTTGCGAGATTGTGCGGTATATTCGGCACGCCTTGCATCACGCTTGAAGAGAAAGCCTGCATCCGCGTGCGGAATTTGGCGATCCCCATGATCTCCGTATTTGGCGGCATGTTTCCGCATCCACTCATTAAACGGCCGCTGGGGATCCTGGAAAAATCTTTCCTGCCCGGCAGGATCAGCCAACGAAACCGAAAGCTCTACATATCCCGACGGGACTCCTACAACAGAAAACTGGAGAATGAGGAAGAAGTCGAAACGCTTGTCGCGTCTTACGGGTTCGAGATCGTGTCTCTCACCGGGATGCCCATGACGGAACAAATAGCGTTATTCACCGGAGCGACTCATGTCGTAGCGGCGCATGGGGCGGGCTTGACGAATATCGTTTTCTGCAAACCAGTAACCAAAATTCTCGAAATACACATGCTCCCTTATATCAGTTGGTGCTATCGTCGCCTCGCTGGTGTCTTCGGACTGACCTATGGGTGTATCTGGGCGAGCGCGACATTTCGGACGGTCGGCATTCACGATGCGACATATTACCTCGAGCCTTCATCGCTCGCGAATGTCTTGACGGATTCGAAATTCATCGCGGAAATCTAGCTTTTCTTGACAATTCCTGCTGGAAGGTTGTGACCATGGATTCGATGTTGATGCCGGCGAGCGCGAGCGAAGAGATACGCGCTTCAACCGCGCTGTTTTTGCGCCGTTTACTCGACGAATATTATGATTTTATTGATATCGGGACATGCGAGGGAGGTGGCTTCCAGATTGCCCAGCTGCAAGGAGGGCAGCGCGGCCTTGGTTTCGAGCTTGAGCCAAGCTTCATCGAACTTAATCGGGACAAGGGTATAGATATCGCTTGCCTGGACGTTCGTATGCTGCGCGCGCCAAAACCGTGCGTCAGCTTCGCGGTGTGCAACCATATCCTCGAGCACTTGCCAAACTTCTATGATGCTGGAAGCCTCGTGAACTCGCTCAGAAGCATCTGTCGAGACTATATTATCATCTCGGGTCCATGTTTCGAGGAGGAAGAGTATCTTTACACTCAAAATGTGAAACTACTCCATTCGGCGATGCCGGACCATTTATGTAAGTTCAAGGTGATAGACTTCATCAAGATGCTGCATGACCTCCGTCTACGTGACTATGTTATCGGATTGAGCGAGCGGATTGAAGGGACCGGCAATCACTGGCTTCATAGCGCGGACGAGCCCTACCCGCCAATGGGCCTTTGGACATACGACAAAATGAAACATCGGCCCAAGCCCGACGTCACCTTTGACCGTGAGATTTACGCGAATTTCATATGTGTGATCGCATTGCGTCCGGATGTGGACATTGAAAAGATACTTAGTAATTTTCGATGGGGTTATGGAAGGAAGGTCTTTCGGTCGTCTTGGGCTTTTTGACCTCATGGAAGCGTTCCACCAACCTTCCCATTCCCTGACTTTTATCCTTGGCAAGAGATGTTGATCGGAAAAACTGTCGACCGCCAGTTCAGGGCCTCGCGGCGTTCGGAGACGTCAGCCAAGGTAGCGAGCCCATGCAGAGCGCCCGGGCTGAGGTCTCTGGCCCGAATTCGGACAGTCTGATAAATGGAATTTCTGCCCGAGCGCGGCGAGAATACCGCGGTTTACCTTCCGTTGTGGCTGGTGGGGCAACGCGGTTTTCGAGAAAGCGCCGGTAAGGTAACAAGGACGAGATGGCGCAAAGAGTAGTACGGATAGTTATCTTGATACTGTCGTTCTTTTTTAGCTGCGAAGGCTTTAGGGATTACCACGCCCGCGCTCAGACCATCCCAGCCGGCAAAAGCTCTTTAGTCCTCAGACCGGTCTTGGCCCCACAAGGGTTCGGAGTGCTGGATACCGGCAAAGTCACCAGCTCTGCCTATCCATACGGTTACTACCGCTTTGACATTGCCACGTCGCCGCAAGCGAATTGGGGTATCGTTGCATGGAGCAATCCCGCCGGCGAGTCCTATTTGTCGGCATTCATCCATCGGGAAAGTTTTGATGATAATCGGAGCGTTTCAAACGAGATTTGGACATCATCGTCGTCGCGGACGGCCGTTCAAAGTATGGCGATCACCATTGATCAGAACCGGAAGAGCGGAGTAACTTCGCAAACGATCTCCCAGAACGGCATACCCAATGCCGATCATTGTGTCACCGCCGGCGGCGATCCACTCGAAAACGACTTTTTTGTCGCCGCGAACTCAAAGACGGTGGATCCGAACTATCCGAGCGCTTATTTGAGTGACAAGCCGGATCCGCCACCGAATCCGTCGCTGGATCGGGTGAGCGCCATCACCATCAACGGCTGGGTCCAAGTGTTATCCGCAACGGCAACCGCGTCCTCGGTGCCATGCGCCGTGAACCAGAGTGCCATGATTTACGCGCTGGTCTTTAATAACAAAGTCAAACACCAGACATTGTTTTACCAGCTGGACTTGAACTGGTTTTGCTATGCGCGAACTCATGCCGACCACAAAAACTGGTGTCAGGAGACCGTTCCGCGGATGAATTACTTCATGACCGGCCAAGGCGACGTTTGGGGAATCGACGATCCGATCAATAATTACATCAACCACTCGACAAACCGGCTTTACTCGCTTCTGCAAAACGAGTCATTGCAAGAAATAGATATCAATTTCCTGCCACGCATCGCGCAATTGATCCATACTGCACAACACGGCATGGACCACGACCTGTCACATTGGCAATGGGGATCATTTTATTACGGTCAGCATACGTGGGGAAACGCGGCCCTGGTATCGAAATGGATGTCGCCCAATTTTAGCCCCGAGGTTGTCTATTCTCCGCCGCGTTAGTTTTATAACCAGATTGTTTGTTCCGAAATCCCGTCTGGCCGTTGACGCAGCTTCCAAGCGAGCAGGTTGACCGCTAACGGGTGGCATTCCGTGCAGAGCCACCGCCCGCCAATATTCCAGTGTGGCCAAGCTGACGCCGGCTTCGCGTGAACCGCCGGGTGCGCCGACATTCCAAAATGTAGCCTTCATCCCGTGATTCGTTTATTTATCAGCGAACCATAAACGGACTAACGAACGGCGAAGCGATCAAATTCGTGATCCTTTGGAGCGTTATTCGTGTTCCGTCCGGCAGCGTCATCAT
>Ga0116229_10007312_pt1 | contig 17534 bp, 13 predicted proteins | sample S1TSphgellanicum_3_FD_87313 | JGI IMG/M metagenome (GOLD analysis project Ga0116229, IMG submission 87313) | Host-associated microbial communities from peat moss isolated from Minnesota, USA - S1T2_Fc - Sphagnum magellanicum MG | ecosystem: Host-associated > Plants > Peat moss > Unclassified... | reverse complement strand
GGTGTGCAGATTTGTGTCTCAAGGACCAGGTCCTTCCTAAGGTGCAGATTTGTGTCTCCAGGACCAGGTCCTTGCCTTTGGAGAGGACAATACAATCTATTTGTCTTCAGGTCCCACTCTAGGACACAGTGATCACTCTAAGACAAATGACCAGTATGGTTGCTTTTGTATTCCGTACACTTTATTAAAAAAAAGCCATCAAACATATAAAGATTCTTCATCTTTCTTCCATATGTAGGTGTAGATTTATTCCGCAAGCTGTCATCACCATTCATTAACCCCAAAACAAACCCAAAAAATGCACCACAAATTCTGAAAGCATTGAGAGAGCATAATTCACAACTTCAGAGTCATGACAATCAGGATCCTCCAGTTGCAGTGTTTTTTTTTCCTTTGATGAATTTTCACTTTTTCAACCTGAAAAATGTGATCTTGACACATAAAAAGAAATTTTGTGCAAAAATGTCATACTTCGCCAAATTTTGAGAAACTAATCACAAAATTTCAACAATAGGTAGCCAAAATATACAAGGATTATTATTATTTGTTATTTTCATATCTGGTCACATGTGAAGGCACATAGGCCCTTCAAATTAAGGCCTGTTCAAATAGATTAGGGTGCTGTATTTTGTAGCGCTGAGTTGAACTCTACTAGTGTAGCTGGTAACGTAAATTAGCTATAAGAAGGACACAATTTGAAGACCAGATTCATCCAGCTGCTGAAGCCTTACGGTTTAGCAAGCTCCAAACTAGAGGCAGTGCTGCACTGCGTGAAGCTGCACCAAATTTTGATATCATATTACACTAGTCATCAGTGGTATTCTGAATGTGTGTTTAATTTACTCTGATCCATAGCTGCTGCAACTGCCTGTCGAATCTCAAGGAGACGCTTGAGAGAGATCTGAGCTGACAAAGATATCACTCTAGTACAAGTTAATTGCATTGGCAGTGACCCATTTAGAGAAGCTTGTGTTCATCTGCTGCATTGAAGTTGTAGTAGTGACGAAAGGCATCATTGGCTGGAGCCACCGGCCAGAATGGCAACGTTAGCAAGTATTCCAGTAGCTACATTCAGCTGGAGTCTAGAGGGTTTTTTCTTGCTTGGTTTGGTAGGACTTCTCACAATAGCTGCATCAATCTTCCTGTTTTCCAGGAAGACGTTTGATAGCCAACTACCTCCTGGACCAACGGCATGGCCTATAATTGGCAATCTTCATCAGCTAGGTCCAAAGAACCCACACCACATTTTGTGGGAGATGTCCAAGAAGTATGGTCCTGTGATGCGTCTTTGGTTGGGAAGTCATCCTCTGGTAGTCGTCTCATCGGCGCAGGCTGCAGCAGAGTTTGTGAAGGTGCAAGATAAGGCTTGGGGAGGTCGACCTCCTTCCATAGCTGGAGAGATTTTCAGCTACAACTACAGAAATGTCGTGTGGGCACCTTACGGTAACTATTGGCGTCATGTGCGTAAAATCTGCACCTTGGAGCTTTTGTCTGCCAAGCGCATTGAGACATTCCGAGCTCCTAGAGCCGAGGAGCTGAGCCAAATGATTAAGACAATGTTCCAAGATGGTGAGAAAGGCGAGGCTGTCGATCTTCAGGTGAAGCTCGCCCATCTCTCTAGCAATAACATCACTCGGATGTTGCTCAACAAGAGGTACGCATAATCCTGATTCCTAACCTCCATGAGATCAATAATCTATCATGAAAAAAATTGATCATTTTTCCAGCTGACGATCATCAGATCAAACCCATCATCTTTTTATATGATTATATAAAAACACGATTTCTGTTGTGAGAGCATCTCCAGCGGTGCTCAGAATGTGACCTTGCAAGAATATTTCTCATATCAAAGTTCAGTTATTTACTTATTTTCCAACCCCGCTCATAAAACTAAAACTGGGACTGCAAATAGGTGCCAGACTACCAATAGCAAACCACCTGGACAAATTATTAAGATTGGACAAAACAGGGAGGGAGCAGCAATCAGATCATATTTGTTACACTCTTCTCTGGCAGGTGTTAGGCTTTAATCATGTCCTTTTATCAGCTTCAGCAAAGAGTGCAAAAATGCTGACCCAAACCAATTTGCTGAGCCAAACCGGCATGTTTTGACTTTTCTTCATCCAGCTTTAATTTTCAGGGTCACATACTCATCACCGGTGGAGTTGCCCTCACAAATGTTCAATGCTGCAAATGCTTATCCGGCCTATCTAACTAGGTTCAAAATTAATGTTGGTGTTTGAAAAAAAAATTGTAGGTTTTTTGATGCGGACACAGCGGGTGAAGAGGATGCACATAAATTCACGGAGCTCATCTTTGAAGTGTTTTCTATATCGTTAACGTTGCTGATCGGTGATTTCATTCCCTGGTTGAAGTGGGTCACGACTGTGTCGGGTTTCAAGGCTCGAATCAAGAAGGCCAAAGGTGGCCTTGACTCCTTTCTGCAAACCTTTCTGGAAATCAAGAAATCCAAACTCTTGCAGCAGCAGATCCAGAAGAAACCTCAGGCCAGTGGGACAAATGAGGAGGAGCATGCTGATGAACAACAGCAGTTTGATGAGAATGCAGAAGAGGATTTTGTGGGCGTGTTGATGGCACAACCTTCTGAAGATGGGACCGGACGTCTCGCAGAGGATTCCGTGAAAGCTGTTATTCAGGTAATCTAATTCTTGTCTTTAAAACACAAAAACTAAACAATTGATTACCCAAGTACATTGGCAGCTTCCATACATTTCTGTCTGTTGAATAATCAATCAATTTTGAAACTTTCATTGCAATTATTCTTCAAGATTCCATATGTTTCCTTCACATAATTTTGTTGTTTGAAAATTTCAACATTTCTGAAAATAATACAGTAGTCTCAAAGCTGCCAAGGTAGTAGGATATATGTTATTTCTAGCTTTTAAAGATGTTGAATCTAGATGTAAAGAATTTTTCAAATTTTCTCCACGCATTTTCAGTCGCCTCCCTCGACAGAATTAATGTCCCGTTAAAATACAAGTAAATCTTCCGTTTGTGGACGATCTAATTTGATTAGGAAAGGACTAAGCTCCACTTTTGCAAGGTTCCTAAAAGTTGAAATGTTCTTTGCCGAAAGGTAAGGAACATTTTTGAGGCTCTTATTCGGTTTTAGCTCCCAGCCTCAGACTATCGCCCTCAGTTCGGCCCTCAAACCCACGAGGAGCCACAAAAATGTTTTTTTGATACATGTGATTGAATTGGGTATTCTGCCAACGACAATTTAATGAAGTGAGGGCAGAATACCCAATTTATTAAACAATCTTTATGAAGGATATAAAGTGAGCGTTCCGTACTAGGGGCCTCACACGTTCTCACCCCTTCTGTTCACTTGAGCTTGTGAAATAGTGGCTGAGAACTTGTTGAGCCTTTTAGTGTGGGTGCCTTACTTTACAAGTACCCAAGTTGTCATGTACACTATTCCAGCACTATGTCAGTTGTTTGCATGTTTAGTGGAGTAAGTTGACTTTCAGAAAGCATGGAGAGTGAGAACAACCGGTTACACTTTGAAACAGATCCTAGTCAAACCTGTTACGACCGCCAGAATGATGGCTTCCCTAGTGGCCTGGGCACATACCCAAGTGGAACAGGCCCTACCCGGCTCCTTCCATACTACATTAAAGTCCAGGCACCACGCTTCGGGTCATTTTTCGTCCTTAAATTGTGTGGTATGTGCCTAAGTGTAAGATTAGGCCTGGATGATGACTGAATCAGCCACCCTTTTATTTCCAAAATCTCCTGCCTTACACGTCAGAGAGTGGACTGAATGGTGACATCATGTTATTTGGGTGCGAGGTTTGCAGGATCTGCTTCTGGCCGGAACTGACACCTCGGCTCTTACAGTGGAATGGGGACTTGCTGAACTTGTACGAAATCCAGTTGTCATGAAAAAATTGCAAAATGAACTTGACACTGTTGTCGGTAAAGATCGAATTGTCACGGAGACCGACCTCCCAAACCTGCCATACCTACAAGCTGTGACCAAAGAAGTGTTTCGTTTGCACCCAACCACACCCATAGGTATTCCTCATGAGTCCATGGAACCGACAACAGTCCTTGGATTCAAGTTTCCTACCAAAACAAGATTGTTTCTGAATCTCTATGCAATTCACCGGGACCCAATGATGTGGGAATTGCCCTTGGAATTTGACCCAGAAAGATTTGTCAAGAATCCTGAAATCGATGTTCGAGGGAAACATCTCCAGTTGATGCCCTTTGGAACTGGCCGGCGTATGTGCCCTGGAATGCCATTGGCTGTTGTGTTCGTGCAAATGGGTTTGGCCCGCCTTGCACACAGCTTTGATTTTACTTTACCGGGAGGAGAGGATCCCCTGAAATTAGACATGACAGAAACTTTTGGCCTTAGCACACCTCGTGTTCATCCCTTGGTTGTGCACCCCAAGCCACGACTTCCCAAACATCTTTACTTATAGTTCCACATAAGTCTTGCATGAACCCTTTCCCAAAAATTACGTGGAGTATTGGAAACAGCATTTAGGCAACATGAAACCTCCTTAATAGATTATGACTATACAAGTAACGACTTGGTCAAGAATAATATATATGTTTGAAGTGTTTCCGCCAATAAATAGATACAAATAAATAAAAATCTCTTATGAAATCATGCATGGTTATAATATGGAAAACCAAATGCATCATTGTAAATGCCATTTGTATATTGGGTGTTTGCATGGTACAATGGACACAAATTGAGTCAAAAAGGGTGGTGTTACAAATACACAACTAACATATCACTTTGCACATATGGTTTTTTATGTATGAAATATTATGGTCCACTGATGTAAAATCGACAGCCCAACTTGAGTTGATGGGCTATCATTGTAGTGTCTTTAATTGACATAAAATTTCATTGCATGATGAAGTGTGACAAATCGGTCACACTTAATATTCATGATTCATAAATGTGCACCAATCAGTTGACATGTATTATTGGGCGCCAATGAACTTAAGCCAATAATGAAAAGTGTGGTTTACATCAAAACTGTGACCTAAAGGCTCAATCTCATTTCCCACTATAGCTAGAAGGACAAGTGTCAACACCTAAAGCCTTTTCAAAATTGTTTCATATAGGTTGCAAAAGATCATCTCTCTAAATTTGGCCCTTATCTTTGGTTAGTCACTTGCGTCCTTGAGCTTCGTCGTTGAAGACATGGTTATAGTAGTTTGATTCGTGTGAACTTTGAAGTTTTGTAGACTAACCATAGTACTTGAGTTCCTTTTTTTTCTTATGACACGAATGAGGTGTGTAGAAATGAAGTCAAAAAACAATGAACAACACTCAACAAAAGAGGGTGGTTTTGAAAGTGATGACACCACCCTAAACACAAAACCACAAAAGTTGATTAATGCAAAGAACAAAGACATTCTATAGGAGCTTGAGTATAGGATGGAATGATTGAAAAAACCCCCTCCTAAGAGGGATTTCACCTACTTCATGAAGATAGGCTTGCATGGTGCAGGTACTAATCCTCATAAAATGAAGGCGGGAAGAGATGTTCCACAAAAAAAACTTGTGGAGGTTTTCAAGAGGGGTACTCCTTGTTAGAGATACATTTTTACACCCTAATTAAATCATACATGTGTAAAATGCATCACTTCTGGATTCTTGCCCTTCTCCATTGCTACAAATACCACATACCCATAACAATAAGGGCATACAAATTATGTGTTAAACTATATGTATTCAATAGTTATTTGGGTGGAATTTTGCCCATACATGCAAATATATTTATCTTGAAAGATACAATGTTGTGCTTGCACACAAAAATTCATACACACACATATAAATAAACACACCCCACAAACATGCGCAAATGTTTCCCTTGTTTATTATTCCCAAAATAATGTAATGAAATATTTTCATATTATATATATTGTGTAGAAAAACACATCAATTTCCATGGCCTTCAAATTCTAATATTGCATGGCTACATTATTTTCCACTACCCCTAATCTTCTCCTTGCTCTCCTATTTTATTTTATTTTCTCCTTTTTGCCTTCTCTTTGTATTCTATTAGGTTTTCTTTTTCCACCCCTAAAAAGCCCCTTCCATAGCCTTCCTAAAATTCTCTTATCTTTGCACCAATATGCCCTTTAGTAGTTCCATGAAATAGTTATAACCACCTATTCATCATGTCAACACAATCATATTACAAGTTATATTGACTCACTAAATTGTCATGACAAATTTATGATATATAACATTATTATCTATTGGCTATTTTGAAAGACTTCATGGGCTCTTCTTTCCATGAATATTAATTTATTGTTATGCCATAAACATTATTTCCCTAACATTCCTCAGTTAGGGTTTCCATATACCAAATGTCACAAACCCAAAATCAAAACCAAAGTCGAGGAAATTTGGCCCACGTGTTATGGAAAGTCAAAGATGCCTTACATAAAGCTGATAATGAAGGAGTCTGTGCTTGGCATTGTTGTAAAGAAATTGGGGAAGGTTGTCAATTGGGCTACATTTGTTGAGGAGACTAATACTAACCAACGATCCAAGTTCTTCAAACAAATGGAGAAGCTGGAGTTACAAAGGAAAGAATTGAAAGGTGTGAAATCTATGCAAGTGAAATGCAACTCCCATCTCAAAGGTGATTTTGCAGTGAAAGTTTCAAAATCCAAGATTGTTGAGATGTCACATGTAGCTGAAAAAGCTCCAATCTCTAATGATTGGAATGTGAAATTTGGGATTGAGGTGCACCAAATGTTGCAACTTGCATCAATGGAACTAAAAACCTCCAAGATACAAGTTGACCATGTTGTGAAAGAAAAGCAACGACTCCTTGATCAACATTACACTGCTTGGATGTTGTTGGAGTCAATGCAAGCATCTTTGCTTGAAAAATTAGAAGAGTAGCAATTAAAATCGGTTGGTAGTTTGAATCTTGTAGTTCCTAAAGGGGACTTTGTGCCCAAGGACTCTATCAATCATGCCAAACTAGGTAAGGAAGTCCCCTTGTCACAAAACCAAAAAATCAAGAAAATTTGAAGTTGGAATCAAATGTTATACTATCTCAGAGGATGTAGGAGCAAATTTTAAAGAATTTCTACATCAAACATGAAGTTCAATTTTTAAAAGTGGGAGCTAAACTAGATGTCAAGGAGGTTGAGATAAAAGAAATGGAACAAAGGAGGACATTCTATGAGTTACAATATTTTTCTTTGGGGGAACATCACATTGCTCTTATGAAGAAAGGTACTGGATTAACCCAACACCCCCATCCATTTTGTAATCAGGATGTGCGGCTTGAGAATGGGCCTAATTTCATCAAAATCTCACCTTGTGTTATTTGTTTATGTGGATTCCCACATAATGACATTGTTGTGTCTATATGTAGACACTTGTACCATCCTTGGTGTGCATTGATCCATTTCAGACATAGTAGCCAATTCACAAATTCAAATTACAAAACTATCATGTCACTTGAATGGTCTAAAAGCCTTGAATATAAAGAATTTGGCAAGGACATGTACGAGAAGGAAGTCTTAAAAGGTTGGGAAGAGGCACATTTGTATCAAACTCAATTTGAGGAGGCAAGCAACAATGGCATACCACCCTAATTGGTGGGTTGCATTTTTCTTACATTTCATTTCTAATCTTCCAATTCTATTGTTATTTAGATTGTCAGGCATGTTGTTTTCTGATAACATACAAATTGATATTATTAGTTTTTTGTATTCAATGCATGTCTAGCAACATACTACAAATTAGTTTTCTTGTTGAATTGAAACAATTTTTAAACCATGGCAAAAAAAGTTTGATTACTTAATGCACCAGCTTAATCCTTTGTATATCATGGAATTTTTATGTATGTATATCAGATGTAGTATTTTCACCATTTTTGTACCATGAACTTTATGTATTTAATGCACTTGTGAATACAATTGTAAAATTGTATTTGAATCTAGACAATCCACTTAATGTAAATATTGGACTAACTTATTTCTTTTTGTACCATGGTAGTTTTTGTAGGTCTCATGCACAATTTCATTGTTTATGTATGCAATCATTTCATTTTATGTACTTGACAGACTAGTTGATCTTTTTTTTTGTACCAAGAAATTTTTGTTTATGTAATTCATGCACTAACTTCATTGTTGTTGTATGTTCACAAAGTAGTTTTTATGTATGATGCACTATTCATTTTAGTTTTTGCAGATTTGATGGACTTCAAGTACATTGTTTTTGTATAATGTATATTATCAAAGGAATCATGTTTTTTTTTTCAAATTGTTTTTGTACAATATATGCAACATGAAGGACTAGTTATGATTGTTGTTCAAGCTACTTGAACCTTGTTGGTTTTATAGGTTTCTAATGCAAAAGTATGGGCATTTTTGGGTTACCATAATCCTAGTATCAAAATTTGCATGTTGTGATGTTTCAAACTGTCTTTTTGCAAAAATAATTTCTTGTCATATGTATATGAAATCTACCCTACAATTTATAATATTTTTCATATTAATGACATGTTATAATGTATGTTTTATATTTTGTATCTACTTGTCAATTTTTTTGTTAATAACCTTGATCACAACTATATTGATTAAACAAATGTTTAATAAAGGTTTGCTTTATTTTTCAACTCTATGACTACCTTCCAAATTCTAATTTTTACAATATGCCTTTTCTGTAATTATATTGGTTTTATCTAATTATTGTTATAAATTATTGATTAATGCATGCAAGATCTTCTTTGAAAGCCTTTGTTGGCCATCTTCTACATGCATGAGAACTTTTAATGTGGGAAAAACTAAACAAGCAAAAGAAAATGCAACAAATGAGAAAAAAAGCGTAGCTTCTTGCGATACATCTAACCCATCTCCTGAATGCAACCATGAAGACAAGGTGTGTCCAACAAGCCATATTGATTAAAAAGTTACTGCCAAATGTTGAAGGGGATATTGGAACTAATATTGTAGAGGTGAAAGGGGTTGCATTGGGGTTAGTGGGTTATGAGACAAGTTAGAATAGTGAATGTTTCGATCAAGAGAAGATTATTTCTAACAATAGCTCAAGGGAAAACTTACCTTACACCTAGCCCTAGTGGACATAGCCCATTACATTTTAATGGAAATGAACCCTTAAAGAATAAATGAAGAAAACTTGTTTCATCCATTTATGATGAAAAATGGCCAACAAGTTTTAAACCATCTAAAGAGTAGAAGTATACTAAGGCCAGTGTTGAAAATGTTACAAACATTGTCAATGAAAGAGTGAATTGTACAAATCCAAGTTGTTAATTTAGAAAAAGGGGGTTATTGTAAGGACACGAATCATACTATCTTGCCATGAATCATACTATCTTGCCACAAAAGGACATGTCTAAATCAAGACCTATGGATGGAGTTAAGGTTTTTAACTCATCAACTAACTGTTGCTGAAGATGAAAATCATTCATGGAAGTTTGAACCAAGGATCACATGAAGGTCTCTTACCTCTTTGGAGACTAGGATTTTAAAATGTAGGGCAAATAAGAAGAAGCCACCTAGCAACAAGGCACAAGCAAGGTGTTCAAAAAAGGTGAAGAAATAATTATGGTTTTAGTGTGGTAGAATCTGTGATGTGTAGGATTTTTGGCTGCAGTTTACTCATGTACGGGCATTGAAATGTGGCTATGCCCAAGCCTTCCAGAAGTATTAGCATTGTGGGCTAATACATGTACACCACAACTTTTTCTTCCACATTTGGTTTCTACCAATCTCAAGCTATACCTTGTTTCTATGTGTGCATTATGTTTTCTTAAAGTCATAGTGAGGTTAATACCCCATTGTGGATTAATGTAGTGGTTTCATCAAAATGAAGACCAACATGATTATTGCCTAGGGTGAAAGCATGAATAGGTGGACAATTTGGACTATCACTTGTAATTTTCCTGGATTACATACAAACATAAAATTTAAAGCCATATCCAAATTAGCATTATAAATTTTTTAATTATTCATGTTGGCATAGACTTTAATGGGAATCATCACAAAAAAATTGGATGAATTATAAGAAGATTATGGACTCATAATGGACTTTTGAAATGACAACACTATGTTTGTCGCACAAAAATAAAATAAAATGTGGATTCAAAAAAAATGTCAAAGTAGTGTCAAAAAAAAAAAAAAATTCAAACCATCATCACATGAAGAATTTTTTAATGAAATGCATTAAAAATTTCATTATATATATATATAATTTTTAAAAGTTTTAAATGATGTGATTGACATAAATATTCAAAGCAAAAAAATTATGGTTTATTGTAAATAGTATTATACGATTTCCAACTATAACCCAACATGTTGTAAACACTCCTACTTTACTTGCCTTAAGAGAAGGAAGCATAAGTGAGTGGGAGGAAAAGGACGTAGTGTCTTGAACCATAATTAATAATTACTTGGACAATAGATCACATGTTCAATCGTGTGCAACATCAAAATTACATGGATAAAGTTAACAAGATTGTTTCAATCTTAAGACTTTTTAACTAAAATGTATCTAAAAGATAAGTTCCATAATATGAAAATGAGAGAAATTGATAGTGTTACAAGACATGTCCATTTGTTTTGTGCAAATCTAAATCAATTTGTTGTCACACGTGTAGTCATGCCAAATGATGAAACAATTATTTAATTGCTTCATGAGGAACATGTTTTCAAGCTATAAAACATTCATAAGTTCTTTAAGAAGAATAATTTTTCAATCTTTGATCACAAATATGATCCAAGAAAAAACCTTGATGAAGGAAATGAATCTAAACAATGAAATTTTAGTTATCTGTTGTCCAAGTAATTATTAGGGAAGAAATATACAAAGTACACCAACAAATGTTTCCACCAAGAAATGGAACAACAACATTATCCCAATCCTTTGATAGAAAAAATTGAAATGTTTATATTGTAAGAAACTAAGACATTTGATAAAGGATTGCAAGATAAAAATAGCTAAAAAAATTAATTTTAATAGTAAAAGGTAGTCAAACATTGTTATAAAAAATAGCAATATATATGTTGTCGCTTTAATAGCAAAGGAGGAGAAGACCACTCTTGGTATATCAATATTGAAGCACCTCATCATATGTGTTTTGACAAAAAATCTTTCACAAACTATCAACCATTCAAAAGTAGTCAATTTTTGTTTTTGGGTGATAATACAACACATGAAATATATGGGCAAGGAATGGTAACAATAAAACTTCTAAATGGTATAGAAATAAAAATATTATAAGTTTGCATGTTTTCAAATTAAAGAAATTTTTTTTCCGTAAAACATTTTAATAAGGTAAGAGGGGAAATGCATATAAAACAAGGATGATGCACCCTCATCAATAAATTAGGAAATATCATAGTAGAATGCCATTTAAATTATGCTTTATATAAACTAGGCAAGTATATCAAATTTGAGAATAAAATCATTGCAATTTCCAAACTACAACACAAATTAATGGGTTGACTTATGGCATTTCACACATTGTTGTATTTATATAAAAACAAATTTAGAGACATACAAACTTTAGCAAAAGGAGTTGATTCTTGCAATGTAAAGGACAATGTTATATTAGGTACACCTTGCATAAAAAGAAAACAACATAGTATCAAGTTTCCTTAAAGAAGGATATACTAAATCCAATCAAATCCTTGGGTTAATACATTCTAATATGTGTGGACCTTTGCAAACACATGTACATATTAAGGTTGTAAATACTTTATATGTCCTTTCTTAATGATAAATCCATATATTGTTTTGTTTATCTCATGAAACCAAATGTGAAGCATTTGACAAATTTCTCATATTCAAAACATTTGTTGAAAGAAAAACCAACCAAAATATTAAAATACTAAGGTCTAATAGGAGTTGGATATAAATCAAAAGATTTTTTTGAGTATTTTCAAAAGGAAGGTATCAAGGAGTTTATCATAGCATACACATTTCAATGGAATGGCATTTATGAAAGAAAGACTAAGACATTAATAGAGGTTGTCCCAGCTATGTTGGCATATGCAAAGCTACCAAAAGTTTCTAGGGAAAAAAACTTTGATAATTGTAAATTATTTGCAAAATTGAAGTCTTACAAAAGCAAATTACAACGAAACAACACCATATGAATTTTGGTTTGGACATCAAATTAATTTGTCTCACTTTAAGATATTTGGATGCAAGTTTCATGCGTTTATTCATAAGGAAACATGATGGAATCCATATACACATTTTATTCAATGTATATTCTCGAGTTATAATGATGAATCCAAGGCATACAACCTAATGACAACAAGTGGGTGTCAAGTCCTTATTTCCAAAGATGTTCCAACTGTGGCTTTAGCCCCTCCAAGTCAACCTCCCTCTTCCCCATGTAGTTGTGGAGCTGCTACATTTGTGGTGTAGAACCATTGGATCCAAGAGACATAGTCTACTTCAGAAATAATTCCCATCACCAAATTCATGGGAAAAGGAAATTTGCCATTCGATTGCTGACTAATGATGTGAAAAGTATCCAAGAATTAGAATATCATGTCCGAGCATTATTTCATAATGTGCTATTTGTAAAACAAATTATTGTTACCAAATACACAATTACATTTTCCAAACAACTTGTGATTTTGGAAAGTGTTGAAGGATGGGTGGTCATACTTGACAAGGTGGATCATTGTGGTCTTTATCAAGTTGGTTCATCTAGTGATGAACTTTCCAACTCAATGCACCAAGTGCTAACACCACATTTAACATTGAGTGCTTCAACAACAACTTCAAATGACTTAATCCTTTGGCATCACTAGTTTGGTCATGCTAACATGGAGAAATTGCACCTCATGTAAAAGCTTCAAGTTGTCAATGAACTTACAAGTAATCCTTTGCATTCAATACCTTTATGTGAAGGTTGTCTCAAGTTGGCAAACAACAAAGACTTATGTTTCCAAAGGAGGGCAGTCATGCTACCATTGTTTTAACCCTTATCCACTTTGATGTATGCGGGACCATGTAAACCACCTCTCATGGTGGTGCATAATATTTTCTAACATTTATTGATGACTATAGTAAATATTCAGTTGTTGTCCTCCTTAGATCTAAAATTGAAGTCCTTTAACATTTTAAGAACTATAAAGTCATGTCTAAAAACAAACCAATCAACATCTTAGAATTTGACAAAGTGATAATGACACTTAATACACTTCCAAAGCATTTAAGGCTTATTGTATAGAACATGGGATAAAACATCAATTTACTATTACATATTCCCCTTAGCAAAATGGGGTCGTTAAGTGCAAAAATAACACTTTGGTCGAATCTACACCTAGTATGCTACAAGCAACAAAGATGTACCATGGTTTTTGGGGAAAGGCCATTAGGCTATAATCACGCTATTAGGACCCACTTTAGGTGTAACAATTGCTTAATTTTACACTTTTTAAGTGATAAGTCAAGTCAATATTTAAAATGTTAAGCAAATGTATACAACAATATTTCTAATACATTATGGAAACACCTAAAAAAGCTTGAAACAAATCTAATGAGTATTGAATACCCAAAAGCATTTTTTTAACAGTGTAACAACTATTTTTAACATTTGAAAAACTCATAAATGACTCTTTAATGGACTTAAAATGACATATTTTTGGGACATTATTTAAATCAAACTTTACTATGAAAGTATAATGCAACATCTTTGTGAGTCAAAAGGACTTTTTAAAGATTTTATTAACTTACAAATGGAATATCCTTAAAATATTTTAAGAATATTTTAGAATAAATAGTCATTAAGCAAAGCACCAAGTAGGCTCGTCTGGGTCCTAACAATGTGATTACACCCATCATTACTGTAAATTACTTACAAAATAAAATTATCACATAAACTATGGCACATTGTACTTTTAAGGAGGTTTGGACTAGTCACAAGCCTATTATGAAACATTTGCACACCATTGACTATTCTATTCATGTACATATATCCCAATAGAACTTCGTAAAAAGTTCAGTGTTAAAAGTTGAAAATGTCAATTTTTGGGATATAGTATTGGTGTCAAAGGTTATTGTTTTCTTAATGTCCACACTCAAAAAAAAATCATTAGTCATGATGTTTTCAATAAAGACATTCCCATTCTTTCTTCCACACACCAAGTCTAAACAACTTCGTCTCTACTTCACAAGCCTAATTTGAATACGTTCACAATGGGGGTTCATTTCATTCCTCTTCATCCCACTCTAGTGTCATTTCTTGCACATGTTATTCCTATAACAACACTATTGATCATGTTCCCCCTGTTGCACTAGCTATATACCAATTTCACCTTCTACTCCATACACCAATGATGTTTCCTTTGACTCTATGTCCTCCCCTAGTCTTCCAAAATTCTTGGAGCCTGGTCAATTGTATTTGAACCCATTGTTTGTTCATAATCATCACACTGATGACTCACTCATTCATCTTATCACCACTAGTCCCATACCTCTCCTTTCATTATTGTCTAGTCCATCATATTAAGTGTACATAGTTTGGTCATCGTATCTTGAACCTATTCTTAAGTATCTTCATTTTATGACCTCACTTTCCCAATCTTCTCAATGAACCTTTATCTTATTAAAATGCTTCGAATAGACCTAATGCCTCACATTGGCAGGCTACCATTGCCTCATAATTTGATTCTCTCATGAAAAATCACTTTTGGGAATGAATTAATTTACCGTTGGGACGTAATGTAATGAATTGTAAATGGATTTTCAAACTTAAATTAACCCTTTCTAGGCACATTGAATGTTACAAAGTAAGACTAGTTGTTAAAAGGTATTCTCCAGTACTTGGTTTGGATTATCATATGATATTTTTTCTCCTATAGTGAAAATTGCATCTATTTGACTTCTTCTTGCTCTTGTTGCCATTCATAATTGGGAGGTTGATCAAATGGACGTAAAAACAACCTTTCTACACATTGGTCATTTTCATGAATAAATATATCTACATCGATTAGAAAGGTTTATGTACCTTAGTCATGAACATCAAGTTTGTTGGCTTTTACAAAGTTTATATGGCTTCAAACAAGCTCCCCATGCTTGGTATGAATGCATTGATTCATATTTCCATCATGGGTAAAAGCATGGTTAAGAGGGCCCACGTTTGACATTTTGAAAAGTCCACATCTTACACTAGCTACAATTCCTACATTGAAAATAATTATCAAACTATAAATCCTATAATTATCCCCTATGGTTTTTATCACAAATATTAATTAACCATCCTACAAATATCCCTAAACATGTGATTGGTCAAAAAATTTAAAGAAAAGTTTAAAGATTTCAATGTGAAATGGAATATCAATTATAAAACATGACGAAAATCATGATGAGTTAACTTTTAAAATATGAATTGAAAAAATTTCAATGCATCTTACAATTAAATTATTCAATTTATGGTGGCCTATTTTTTTATTTTAAATTTGATAATATTATGACATAGTTTTTGAGTCCACATTTTTCATTTTCAGTGTGTGACAAACATAGTGTCATCATTTCAAAAGTCCACAATGAGTCCATTCTTTTTTAAAAACTCATCCATAATTTCAATAAGATTTTCATTAAAGTTTATTGCAACATGGATAATGAAAAAATTGAAAATTTTAATGTTTGATATGATTTTACATTTAAAGTTCATTTATAATCCAAAAAAATTATAACTATGATAATCAAAACAATCCACCAATTGTGTTTTCACCTTCATGTTGGTGTTCAGTGCATAACTATTAATTGTAATGTTTATGTTCATTAGCATGGTCCTTCATTTATCATCATTGTGTTGTATGTGGATGATGCGATTTTGGTTACTCTATCTTTCTTACAACATATCAAGATTGAGTTACAATTAGCTTTTGTTATGATTAACCATGGCGTAATTCATCATTTATTGGGCATGTGAATTCTTCATAACTGCCAAGCCAATACTTTGTTTTTGACTCAAGCTCACTATATGTAAATTAAACTTGAGTTATTTGGAATAACACTTTGTAACCCTATGGCAACTCCACTTGAAATTAACTTGCATCTTTCCAAAGATCATGCCCTTCATTTTGTTGTGGAAATGGATATCATGTGTGTTGTTCCACACCAACAAGTTATTGGTTCTTTAATTTACGCTATGGTATGTGTTCGTTTTGATTTATCCTTTGCAGTGGGGGTAGTCTTTCACCATTCATCAAATCCAAGGCCAACCCATTGACAAGTAGTCAAATGAATTTTTCACTATGTAAAAGGCACTCAAATTCATGGTCTTCGTTGTAACTCTATACGAAGGAAAAAGATTTAGGGTTTGGCAACTTTAAAGTTTGATGGCAACTAAAAAACACCATGTACAAGGTTTGCTCTTTGAAACCATGCACATATAAACATTGTTATAAAAAAACCAAAAACAAAATTGGAGTGGTTTAGGGTTTCAAGACTTTAGGGTCTAACAACAACTCATAGAGACTAGGTTTAGGGTTATGTTCCTTCAATGAATTTGTAACTATCACCATACATAGATAGAATATGTACCATAATTAAAGAAGGAAAATAAAAAATTCTAAAATGGCAACATGCATAGATAGTGTCGCGCACCCAAGTTCCTTGTGGACCCACTCGAGGGTCCAAGTATGCGGCAATGTGGAAGCGGTTGGAACTTGGGGCACGATCCCAACTTCTAGCACTAGAAAGGGGTGAGAGGGGTGTGTTAGAAGCCCCGGGAAAGACTAGGAAGAGTGGACAAGCTTGACTCACTCACACGGACTTTCCATGAACCACTCCAAGTGGTTAGTCCAAAGTTCGAGCACCTTTGGTGCGAGGAAGAGCCACGACCCGGACCTTGGGAAAACCATCACCTTCCCCCTTGGGACTCATGTTGAATCCTTTTGGTGTTGGGACAAGCCACAGGTGAACTCAGACTCACTTTGAACACACACACACTCCGGGCTCGGGAGTGAGCCACCACCTCACTCCCTTTGGTGGGGAAGCCAGCACCTCCCCCCTTGGGGAAGCCAACCACTTCCCCCTTATAGTATACTCTGTGATTCGCCGCGGGGGTGGCATCCAAATGGCCTTTTTGTCCCGGGACTCCCGGGATTCCCGCGTGGGAGTCCCGAAATCGCGCAACTTCGAGACTCCCGTGACTTTGAAGCTTCATAACTTTCGGAGCAGATCTCCGATTGATTTGCTATCTCAAGCAAAGTTGTAGATCTCGTCGAGACCTTTCCAACGGTATGTCACACGTTTTCTGCACCCAAGTATTTTGGGTCAATTCCTGACTTTTAGTGGTCGAGAGTCAAAACTGGGAGACTCCCGGGAATTCAACTCTCGCCCTTTCTTTTGGCCACAACTTGTGTTTCAGATGTCCAAATGAGTAATGCGAGCCCATTTTGGACATTTACACTTTGAGAGCTTTCCATTGATATAAAGAGCGTAACAAGCCATGAAGTTTTGACCCCTCAAAACGCGCTTTGAAGTTTCGGGATTTCCTCCGAGACTCCAACTCTCACCAACT
>Ga0116229_10007306_pt1 | contig 17540 bp, 19 predicted proteins | sample S1TSphgellanicum_3_FD_87313 | JGI IMG/M metagenome (GOLD analysis project Ga0116229, IMG submission 87313) | Host-associated microbial communities from peat moss isolated from Minnesota, USA - S1T2_Fc - Sphagnum magellanicum MG | ecosystem: Host-associated > Plants > Peat moss > Unclassified... | reverse complement strand
TAATAGAAATGTGCCCAATACCACATTTAGTAGCTCATTGCATGTGTTTGGTGGTAGGCCCTTCTCTCTCTAGTACATAAAGGTCTAGACTTGAGGGTTTAACGAGTTTTAAGGCATTCTTAGATGGCATAATTTTGTTGCCATGGTGGCCGATTTTGCCACATTTCGTACCTACCTACCTACCTATCCCTATTCACTACTTTGAAGCTAGTTTACAACTTATTACAAACAATTACGCCAAAGAATGGACGGGCATTTCCAGCCCATTCTCTAGTAGTAGTAGGTACATAATGGTATTAGCAATGAATCTCTCTATTCTCCTCTTTAAAAAAAAAAGGGGGATAATATTATTTATTAATAAAATTGTTCAAAATTGGTGGGCCTTGTGGGAAGGATGGATGAAAAGGAAGACCCCACCACTTACTAACCCACCAACCCACTCAACTCTATTGAGACAATCCCTCACTAGCAACAAAGAAAGCTTCAATAGCCTTTCTCAAGCCAAGCCTTGGGGTTGGTTGGTAGGTGGGTAGGTAGGTAAGTACCACAACTGTGGATCAAATCTCCATGGCTCAGGAAAGCTCTCCTCCCTCTCTCAAATAGGCAGACTGCTGATGAAAGCCCATCCCCCACCCATTTTCAGAGAATACTTCCAAAACCAATAACATAAAATAAAAATAAAAATAAACATCCTTCACCTGTTAGGCTACCTCCTCCAGAAAAAAGAAAAAAAAGAAAATCCAAAAAAATATCCTTAAAGAAAGGCAGGGGAGAAAAAAAAAGGAAAAAGAAAGAAAAGAAAAAAATCCCAAGTGTTTGCAGTTATTGTTATTATAGTATTATACTGTACTAGAGTTTTTATTATTTTGCCTGCAAATAAATAACTCTGGAAAAATTGTGGAAAAAGAGGTGAGAAAAATTTGTGAAAAAAATCCATACAATAATAATAATAATAAATTATAACACTTTGTGAAAATTATAGAAATTCAAGAGAAAATTGCAATTTTTAAAAAAAATCTAGAAACTCAAATGAAAGTGCAATGAAGAAATAAAATAATAGAAATAAATAAAAATAAAAGTAAAATGGTTGACAATTACAACAAGTACAGGAAGAAGGAACCAAACAAACAAATAATTACAGGAACAAGAAAAAATAAATGTAGCCAAGTCTGAAACTGTCATATTGGATTTGCAACAGTTTTTCTTTTTTTTGCAGAGAAGAAAGAAAGCTGGAAGAAGAAGAAGATGAAGATGAAGAACAGCTTTTGGTACCCATGTATGTGGTTTTGTGTGTATTTTGTGGATGTGTAGATTTGTGTGTGTATATATATAGATATATACATGTTTTTTGTGTGTATTTTGTGGATGTGTGGTTTTGGGTGGTATTGATTTTTTGGATTTGTGGATGGTGTGTTTGTGTGTGGTGGGTATGTGTATTCATGTGTGTGTGTATATTTGTGTGTTTGTGTGTGTGTTTCTCTCTCTCTCTCTCTCTCTCTACATACCAAAAATTTTCTTTGGTTGCAGTTTGTAAGAAGCACTTTCAAGGGCTGTTGCCACGTGTGGTAGGTAGCAAACAAACCACTCTGCAGTTGCTACTACTAGCTACCACTACCCCATCTGCTGCTGCATCCATCCCCCCCTTTCTTATGGTTTGGTTTTTTGGTTTTTGTTTTCTAGCATTTTGCAGTTTTTCCCCTTCTCTCTCTCCCCAATCCTCTCCATCTCCTCCATATCCCCCTATCCTCATCTCACCAGACCACCAACAAACAGTATTTTGTCCCTCTCTCATCAACTCTCTCTGTGTCTGTTGTTCTTGCTCCTCCCCTTTCCCCCCCATTTTTTTGCTTTTGCAAGAGTTCTTAAGTCTTCTTCTTCTTCTTCTGATGATGATAAATGGGTAGTCTGTTGTTAGTTTGTGTGTTTCCCTCCTCCCTTTCTTCCTCTTCTTCTTCTTCCATTTGTATCATCCCTCCATGTTCTCCATGTGCCTTTTCCAATTGCAGTTTTTGATCCAAATTTGTATCTGAGTTTTTTTGATTGAGTTGCATTGTTGCTGTCAATCTCTCTCTGTGGCTCTCTTGTGTGTTTGTTTACGTGTGTGTGTGTCGCTCTGTCTCTGTCCGTCTCTCTCCGTGTCTGTGTTTGTTGGGTCTCATAGTATCGTGGCCCACAATTTGTTTGTGGGATTATGTTCTGTATGTGTGGGTTACTGTGATTTCATAGTTTGCAGTTGCAGATTGGCATTTTGCAACAACACCCATCTACTGCTACTGGCTAGCTGGCTGCTGTATGTTGTTTCTTTTGTTTTCTTTGGTTGCAATCTTTCTTTCTGGTATTGGGTTATGCAACTGGGCTTCTGCAGAGTTGTGGTGCTCCTCAATTTTTGTTACCCAATTTCACTCTTCTTTCTGTGAGTGACAGAAACATACATACATACATACATCATACTGTTTACATACATTCATTCTTTCCTGTTGTTGTTAAGGTTGATGGTTGAATGTTTTGCCATGTTGAGTTTTGCCACAGTATCGAATTCCCAATACATTTCAATGCATTTCAATGTATCCATTCTGGGGTCGAGGAGTCAATGTTCCAATCTCCTCTTCCTCCTCCTCCTGTGACATTACTTCCACATTGTTTTTGCTCACTAATTTTCACCTTGAGAGGATCCAGAGGAGGAGACAACCCAAATCACATTCTTCTGGGTTGTGGGCTTCGGGATTCAATTTGGGTGTCATTGGAATTGTGAAAAAGAAGAAGAAGAAGAAGAAGAAGAAGAAGAAGAAGATGCAGAAGAATTGTGGGGGTTGAATTTCATTGAATTCTTCTCTCATTGGGTTTGGATTTTGTGCATGAGTGGGAAGGAGGGGTGGGGGGGTTTCAAAAGCAATCCACTAAGGAGGCTATGCATTACATGTGGGGTTAAGGGAATTTCTTGTTCCCAAAGGGAGACAAAGCAGAGAGGGTGCCATTGAGAATATATAGTGGCAGACAGCAGATAGATAGAGATAGATGTATGGAGGTGATGAATCTGGAGGACATTACACAAACAGATTGCCCAAACATCCCCGACTCTCCAGGTACATTTTTACTCTGCACCCATCTCCATTCTTCTTCTTTTTTAGAATTTATTTATTTATTTATTTTTTGCAATTGCACCAGAACAAAATGGTTGTGTTTTTCCATCACAAACTCTAACAACAAAGCCACCATTCAATGGTGGTTTGTTGATCTGGCCTCATCACTTCTGCTCCTCCTCCTTTCAAGATCACCAATTGCTAGCACACAACAGCCATCACCAATAATTCTGAAACTGGTCGAAAGAGAGAGAGCTATGGCAATCAGAATTCACACACATTTCTGGTCTGAAATTGGAGATGGGTTTATGTATTTTCTCATCACGTTTGTATTCTTGCATATCATTGCTTGAAACATGTTGATCAAGGAAGAGGAGGAATGGGTTGCAACTTCCTTGTCAGATTTGCATTCTCACAAAACATGTTCTGAATGTGTCAATTGGAGGAGAAAGAATGGGTTACAACTTTCTTGTCAGATTATTGCATCCTCACAAAACCATGTTTTTTTTTTTGTGTGTTTATTGGAGGGGGAGGAGGATAGTTAAGACTTCTCTCAGCAGATTATTGCATTCTCACAAAACCACGTTTGAAGACTGTGTCAATTGTTGGGGGATGTCAGGCTGCTATTTCTTTATCACATTTGCATTTCTTGCACAACATGTTGGAATGTGTCGGCAACTGGGAGGGGAATGGGTTACTACTAGTTCTCATCACATTGCATTCTTACCCAACATGTTTCAGTGTGCCAATTTGTAGTGCAATGTGCTCTATTCTCTTCTTCATGTTATGGAGTGAAATTTGAAGGTCATGTTGGCTTCTAGTTAAGAATGCTGCAGTGAGCCTCCAAAACTCAGAAGTTTAAGATATCAGGAAATCTGCATGAGTTAGGTGTGTGGAATATGTGTCGAGAATTAACGTGAAGCTCCAAATTTGGACACTTGCAGGAGCCTTGGAACCCCTCTAAGATGATGATGGGTCTTTTAGGCAAGGAGTCACTGAATTGAGTATATGAGTCTCTGATTTTTCAGTGTTGTGTATTCTGCTCGACTGTCAAGAAACTTGAGGCCCCCCTTATCCTTCATTCTGGAAGCTGAGGAATTTCTCCAAACTGCACACCCCCTCAGAAATGAACAAGAAAAGGCATTCCAAACTACAATGTGATCCAGTAGGATAGAGGATTTTCCCACTGTCACAATTTGCAATTCCTTTTGTTTTGGTTTCTGTGCTTTTTTCAGTAATTTTGATTGGTGAGTCCAAAATCCCATATACACCTACCTGAGGATTGAAAAATTAGCAAGAAAAAAAAATTTCCAGTTTTGTTTGGATTTTGCAGTAGTCTTCTTTCTTCAGTGTTCTGAAAGAATGTTCATATCTGGAGACTAGCTGTCATTAGAATATTCTGGATCCAATGTGCACAGGATGCAGGGATTGCCAGAGCAGATAAACGGGGAGGCAGGCATACTGCAACGGGGCAAGCAACCACGACCGTTGGAGGATGGAAATTGGGTTTGTGATGACCCTTCCTGCAGCAATGTCAACTATCCCCGCAGAACTGAGGTTGATCCAGTCACTTGCATTCAGTCAAAACCTATTTTCTCTCATCTCATGCGCCTTCAGGCTAAAGAAGGTTTTTTTTGGTTAAAGCCGAAGGCTTAAGTAGCACAATTGGGATTTGCAAAAATAGATTAGTCCATGCTACTGTCTGTATGAATCACATTATTTCTCTTCTCAGACCATCATGCCACAATTACAGATGTGCAGTGACATTTGGAGTTTAAAAGAGTCAACCATGGGCTTTTGCAATCAAAGAGGTTGCTTGCTTAAAAGGTTGCACAAGGAATTGTCCATGTAACTAGTTGTTGAAACCCATGTTGGAAAGGAGACTGAAAATGTTTCATCTTTCTGTTGTTTTTGTATGTGCAATTTGTTTTAGTGCAACAAGTGTGGGAAGCAGAGAGGGCCACTGGGGGATGCAGTAGTGAAGGCATACATAGAGACCATCAAAATTGCTCGAGAGCTAACACCTGCACCAGGATTAAGTCCACATCTGGTAAGCCATCCTTTTACCTCCCACTGCACTCTGTTTTTGGGTGTTGGTTCATCTGCAAATGACTCTTGTTTTTCAGGCTCATGCCAATACATTGAACACAAAAGGCCTTGGTTTCAGTGTTCAGAATAACAAAAATCAAAAATCAAAATCCAGCAGCTCATTGCAAAGATTTTGTAGTAGATTGTTCAGCAGTGTGAATTGTTGTGTTGGTCAGAATTGGTTGCTAGGCCTATACATTTTAACATTTAGTAACAAAAGATGAAAAAGATTACATGTGAGTAAGAATGACAGTGCAGGTGTCAGGGGCTTCTGAGCGTCACCATGGAGGCATATTGGCGAGAGGTATGCTTCCCCATTTAAGCAATGCTGATGTCCCAGCTCAAGGTGGTGGGATCTCCATATCCCCAGGAGGTTCCAGTCATATGAGTGTTGGCGAGATGGAGCCTTGGATGAATACTAGTGGCTTTGAGGGACCGGGACCACTTCTGCCCTCCTTTGCCTCTCACTATGTCACCGGAGATGGAGGCTTGTTGGGGCGAAGGTCCACTCTTAGGTAATGTTTTCCACCACAAAATCTGTTCATGTTTCTCTGAAGACTTTCTAGATGGAATTTGAAAACATAGTCAGTGTGAAGGTTAAGTCCCCAGTGCTCAAAATGGAATTCCTGAGTACTCAAAATGGAACTCCGGTCACTCTGTTCCAATGGGGATTGTGGTCTATTGCCACAAAGGAATAACATCTAGCAGAGCTTTGTGAGTATGCGGAAATCATTCGGGAAAAAACTGGTATAATTTTCAAACAGTGTTTTAAAGCTATGATCTGGAAAGATGTGGTGTTGAGGAATTATAAAAATTGGGGTTGTGTTTTGAGGTTTTATTGCAGTGCTGCGACTGAAGGTAAGCGCTTGGCAGAGCAACTGGTGGCTTCATTTGCAGCTTCAACAGATCCAGTGGGTGATGCTGGCGAATGCCTGGCATCTGCTGCCCTTTGGCTGCAGACCATGAAATCCCGAATGCAGAGTGGAGGAGGAGATTCAGCAGGAGGTTTAGCAACATCATCCATTTCAGGTCTGGGCTCCTCGAGTGTAGCAGCAGGAGGTTCTCTTGGAAGCCTCCGAAGCCAGGCTCCTCTAAATGGAGTCAATAATATGCTCCAACAACAACAACAACCACTACCTTATCTAAGTGGTCCAGGAGCTTCTTCAAATGTTGGGAGCCCTGGCTCAGGCGGCCTTGGCAGTTTGGCAATCAATTCAGGATCTGGAATTTCCCACAGTAACCACCTGCTGGGAAGCTCTTTAGTAGGCCGTGTTAGCAACAACAATGCTCCTCCTGGTGCCATGGGGAGCTTGTTGGGCTCACGTGGGATTATGGGTCGCCCAGCAGTACGCTTTGAGGATTTCAAAGACCGACCCAGTGATTTTTTGCGGGTACGTAAGTTCTTTGATCATGTATGCACATTGAAGAGGGGACTCAAACACAAGCTGTGAGTCATTATTTACACAATTCAATTGGATATTAGTTGATTGCTTGATTGACTACTGGAGCTGAAATCATTCAACTCATTGTGTTCATTTTGTGAAATATAAATACACAAAACTTTGCCAGGAATTTGGAGATCCGGCAGCGGTGAATGCAACAGCCATGGGAGGTGGCCAGAGGCCTGAACCAGGAGTCAATGGCAACTGGGAATGTGAAGAATGCAAAAACGTTAACTTTCCACGACGGTGAGCAATGAAGGCAAATTGTTTGCAACAATAACAAAACATTTTGATCTGCATCCTTACCCATCTTCCTCCCTCTGCAAATCTTTTGTTGTGGAGGAGAGAGTGATGATAAAAGCGCACGTGTGCTTCTGTTTTGCAATCTTCGTGCTATATTCTCTCCTGCCTGCTTGCAAATTGCTATTTCCTACCGCATATGAGACTTTCAATGACTGATGGATTCCCAGTGTTGTGAGCTAATCTGTCGGGTGGTGGATTGGTGGGATAATAGGACAAATTGTTTCCAATGCCATAAGCGACGAGGTCTGAAAGGAGATGACATTGTTCGCAAGTATGTACGGAGTTTGATTGAAGACCCCAGCAGCAGCAGCAACAACATACGCAATTGAGAACAAGCCCCTCCACCCACCACTCCCCGTTCTTTTTCTCTCAATTGTTTGCTTTTTGCCCAAATTACTCAATTAGGCAATTCTTCCATCCTCCTGGGTGGGGTGGCTAGACTCATGTGAAAAACAACACTCTTTCAAACATTCAAAAAACCCGAAAAAAGAAACACCCCCCCCTGCCCCCAAAAAAGGACCTGCTTGTCACATAACCAGCATGCAAACACAAGCAAGTGCAGCTCTCTGTGTCCATTAACTCCTAAACCGCCACCAAAAAACTGTCTTTGCATGATATTTCTGGGATGTGATTTTGTGGTGGAAAGACTACTGAAAGATCCTTGTATCAGTAAGATGAATTTAGTCTCTCTAGTTTTAGGTTTTTGTTTTGCAACAACTCCCCCAAGAGAGAGAGAGTTGTTGTTGGGTGGTGAAGAGTGTTATCAGTAGATTTTCTCTTTAGCAGCAGCAGCAGCAGCAGCAGCAGATCAGGCAATTTTATAAGGTCTACTGAGGGGTTAAAAAGTTGGTTTCCAAGAATTCCAGAGTGGGTCAGGATTTCGTAGTGAAGATGGTTTCAAGTTGAATTTCCAGATTTGTCAGATTTGGAAGTTCACATGGGGTAGTCAATTTGATGAAGGAAAAGTTTAGTGGTTCCCCCCCCCCCCCCCCCAAATCAAAAATAGACTAATAAGAAGAAGAGGAATAGGGAGGGGGAAGGGATGATGTCTTTGTCATTGTCAGATGATTTCAGACCATGGTATTACAGATTCTCTATACAATTTTGAAACAGGAGTGGTTTTTCTTCAGTTGTGTCGAATATAGTTTTGATTAACACACTATCGGTTAAAGAGCATTATGGTTGTCTGCTCAAGAATCACAAAGGCAAATTGATCAAATCTGCTCTTAGATTGCTTTCCTCTGATGTAGGTCACATGACTGCAACAGATTATATATACAGAAAATCTCTTTTTATTTATAAAACCAGGACCCAAAGCATCCTGGTACTGTCTTTGATATACAATATGCACTAAATCCCCCAAACTCTCGATAAACAACACTGAACACTTACCAATAATATATCTTCCCCCAAGTACAGGAAGTCAGTTGTACACTTGGAAACCATTGCCAGCAAATCCCAAGACTGCAGCAGTGCAACCTTTTGAAGTGCATTCCAACATTGCAGTAAGCTAGGCTTTATGTTCATGGCTTGCTTGTCCTTGCAAGAATCCATTTCGGATTTGTGAGGCTATCTCCGAGACAGACCCTGGGGTATGGGGGATGAAGACTGTTGTGTTCTTGGAGTGCTGCCCAATCTCCTGCAAGAACCATCATGATAGTGTCTATAATTTCATGCACTTCAGGATTTTCAGTTTCATTTGTATCTCTGTGGGAGATAGAAAGCAAGGAGATTCAAGAGAAATGAATACAACAAATAATTGGAGACAAAGGGCAAACAGAGGAAACAGAAGGTATTTAAAGAAGGTGATCCAAGGGTTTGCATACCTTCATAGTATCAAAATACTGAGTGAGGAGCACCATATCCAAAACATCCTTAGGTGATGTTCCATCAACATGGCTGGAGAAAGCAAGCACACTCTCTCGCAGACCGTCCACAATGGCTTGTCGTTGTCGGGCAACTCCAACACCTGACAAGTACTTGGACTCTGCCTCTCCCTCTGCCCGTTTCACTTGCAATATCTTCTCTGCCTCTGCCCTCTCATTGGTTGCAATACGTAGGCGAGAAGCTACACAAGAAATATAGAGAATCAATAATACAGGTAGTCCTCCAGCAATTCCACCAAAGTGAAAATTGAGAACCAGCAGTATGAGAGAATTACCTGCATTGATCTCATTCATGGACTTCTTCACTGTTGCGTCAGGCTCTATGTCAGTGATAAGTGTTTGCTCAATTGCATACCCAAATACACCCATCACCTGTTACCACTCACCAGCATTTCCTGGTCAGTTTTTTCTGCCTTTTCACTCATTGACAGGAGGATGAATGATGTGACATGTGCCAAACAAGTTGCTCCTTTAACCCAAGGGCTTCCACCACAACCAGGTTTGACATATAGATCTATTGCGGCTTTGTCAGAGGTGGATACTTTTGTGTAGCCATGACCAGTGACATTGTGGTTTGCCCTATTACCCATGGACCCAAAAACACACAGAGAGACGGAAACCAATAGTTTCTTACAAGGTCAACACACTAGCCTATTAACTAGATGCCCAATAATTGACAAGACCTGTTGCACGTGTAACACCTAACCATTGCAGGTGTGAGAGAGGTCAGAATCCAAACCTTCTCAAGCTCATGCTGGACATTGTGAGCAATATCGTCTTTCTGTTCAAACACATCATCCAGAATGATCTTTGGGACACTTGCTCTTACAACTACATATCCCCCCCCAGCCCCAACAACAACTGAATTAGACCCATTTCTCGATTGCATAGAGAGAGTCCAAGTCTAACTAGTGTTTGCTAGGAAAAAGCATTTTACCATCAAAAACATAGGCCTGAATCTGCTGCTGTGGATTTGTAAGCTTGTAAAAGGCATCCTCAGCATGGTCCACCAATGCTCGGTACTGCACACTGCAGACCACAGACACAAAGACATTGTCCTGCCATTTTCACCATCCACACCTTTTTTTTAGTCTTTCTCTCATAGGCATTATGATCTCCAAATGATCTTTCACGAAACCTGTTGACATGAGCTTCACAAAAGATTTCAAGCTATGACGCAAGTTGCCAAGGGGTTCAGAGTGAATGAAAATAAAAAAGAGTTTAAAATGGTAAAGTGTCTTGGGGTACATGATATTGTTTCAATTCCTAATGGTCACATACCTCTTTATGGTGGACAGGTAATATTTGAATTGGCACATATCCTTTGGGGGATCAACAGGTTAATGTGCCTTTGAACTTGATGTAATCTAAAATTTTATATGGTTTGGATGCTGCAAAGCTAGAATATGAAATCCTAATTCAAGTATAACTTGAGCATTTCATGTGATGGATTGTTTACATAAACCAACATAAATTTCTTGTATCATGTTTCTTTTGTTTAGTTTTTTGCAAAACAAAACTTGTTGTGAATGTTCATGAAAACATTCATCCATTGTCATTTTTCAGGTCCATGTTCATTCACAAATATTGTTCATCCATGAGACGTGGAAAAATATTCTTCCACATCACCAAATATTTTATTCTAGGTGTGACAAAATATTTTAAACATATCCTGTTCACATTGAAAGAATATTCAAAAAAGGATTCAATCTTACTCCCTTGCTCATGTTCGCAAGCTCATGAAATAGCATCCATGTAACTTGACTTTTAAATTTCCAAATGAGTAATGCAATGCCATTTTTTGTATTTATGCTTCAAGAATTTTTTAACAATATAGAAAAGGCTAGATTCATGGACAAAGTTTGTTATTTACACCCATGTTTTCAATATGGGAATCCATGTGAGAGTGTTGGGATTCACTTCTTTGCATCCTCTTATGAAAATGTGTTTGAATCCAAGACAATATTTTGAATTGTTCCCTTTGTCATGTTTTAGCCTTGATTGTAAGCCTTGGAACTTAGATTTTTAACAAGAATTGTTTACAAACATTAACAAGTTGAAAAGTTATTGATTTAAAACAACAAACACATTTATTAACTAGTTGTAAAACCCTGCGAAGTTACAGAAAGACAAGTAAATTTAGTATTCTCAATTTGTGATCAATAGATCTAAGGATATCATTATCAAAGTGTGGTGTGGGGAGCAATACCAAATTCGTTAATTTAATGGCCCATACTACTTTTGGAAAATGTTTGAAAGAATATTGACTCTAGACCCTATCATATATATATGATATATAGACAGCCTTAAGAGTTTGACACTAGTTCTACTATAACTTTACAGTTTCTGGGTCCTCTTGTAAGAGAACAAAATTCATCCCTTCAACTCTAAAGCATCCATAGAGCTTCACATCACACAATTGACTTATTTGTGCAATAGATTTAGATGATGGAAGTACTGGAGCATGCAAGAACAAGCAGAAGAAGAAGAAGAGAAGAAGATGCTGTATTCAAGGTACCCACTTGATCAGAGTCTCTCTCTCTTCAGACTTCAGCAAAAAACACTTCCTAACTCAGCAATAGAAGTGGTTCTGAGTATCTTTCTTCTCCCTTCAGAGCAGGGAAGAGGTTGACAAAAAAATTAGTTGAGAGAAGAGAACACAACTCCTGAATTAGAGCTTGGGAACTTGTACATAGCTCCTCCATACATGCATGTCAAGGAACTGAACCAAAACCTACTGTCAAGAATGGAAAAGAGGAGGCAAAGAGAGAGAAGCAATCTAAAGAAACAAAAATCTCCTGTAAAAGAGACCAAAGAAAAACAGAAAAAATCAGAAGACAGAAAACAGAAAAGCGAGAGAAAACGAACCAGCAGACAACAGACTCCTCTCTGTTTGTAGTCCGATCTTTATGCCAGTTAATGACAGGGCAACGTGTCCGGACAATTCTTCCCCCAAGCACTCGAAAGCAGCCACACATTCAGAGCGCAATCGCTTGTAATAAGGACGCAAGAAGCAGACAACATGCATATATTGCGAGATTCTATCGATACAGCGGACTCGTTTTCAGAGAAAAAGTCTATTCCAAGACACTTCGACGCGCACAGATGCACTCTTGCCAAACTTTCAACGGCTATCGGTTGCAATAAGGACGCAGGAAGCAGCCTACAGATGTATATTGCGAGATTCTTTCAATACAGCAGACTCGTTTTTCAGAGAAACAGTCGGTTCCAAGACACTTCGAGGTGCACAGATGCACTTTATCATTTTTCAGAGGGCAATCGGTTGTCATAGAGACACAAGAAGCAGCCAAGAGATGTATATTGCGAGGTTCTTTCGATACAGCGGACTCGCTTTCAAAGAAAAACTCGATTCCAAGACACTCCGAGGTGCACAGACGCACTTTGGCACACTTTCAGAGGGCAATCGGTTGTAATAAGGATGCAGCAAACGGGCAACAGATGTATATTGCCAGATTCTTTCGATACAGCGGACTCCTTTTCAGAGAAAAACTTGACGCCAAGACACTTCGAGGTGCACAGACGCACTTCGCAACACTTCAGAGGGCAATGGGTTGTAATAAGGATGCAAGGAGCAGCCAACAGATTTCTATTGCGAGATGCTATCGATACAGCGGACTCTTTTTCAGAGAAAAACTCGATTCTAAGACACCTCCAGGTGCACAGACGCATTTTGGAAGAAGTAATTTGAGTCCTAACTAAAACCCTGCTCTTATCATTGACAATTTTTGAGCGGTTCTCTTCTTTCTTTCTTTCTTTCTTTCTTTCTGCATGAATTCATTGATCCAAGATACAGATGCATCACACAAAAGAAAGGACTGTCTCGCAAATGCATCATCGACAACACTGAAAATCAGAGGAAAGCGAGCAACCGAAAACAACTTAGGCCAAAAAAAAGCTCCACGACGCAACGACAGCAAGCCGCAAAGCTGACGTAAATCATATGCGTGCAGACAAATACAATGGACACAATGCTGCACAGCATGCACGTTGTAGCTCACCTTGGTTTTGGTCTCGCACCGCACATCCAGCTGCTGCACACGCAACGAAATAAAACCGGCAAGGCGGCGTCCACACATCCAGTTAACACACTGGAATCCGGGCCCTGCAATCCGCTCATATTTCCCAAATCTCTCCACGATGCCAACCCTCGCCTGCTCCACACACGTACAACAACACACCTGCCCCATATTCCCTTGATTGCTTGCGTGCTCACTGTCACTCACAACCACTTCGACGTTTGCACTGTTCAGCCACCAAACAAAACGCTTCACAAACCAAACAAAACAAAATTACCCCAGACTTTTCTGTAATTTTTTTTCTGGTTTTCTCCCCTCCGTCCCAGCATTTCCCCACACAAGTCAGGAGCAAATTCTCGTACCAAATTGCATTGCGAATTGCACAAATATATACAAACGAAGACTGGAAGAGAGAGAGAGAGAGAGACGAGAGAGAAGAGCGACAAGAGAGGAGACGAGAGATAAGAGACAGACCGTGTGAACGCGTCTAAAGAGAGCGAAAGAGAGCGAGAGAGACCGTGTGAACGGGTCCAGAGAAAGTGAGAGAGAGAAAGAGTGATGAAGTCCTGCCAAATTTTATTGAGAGACTCTGTGTGTGTGAATAGGGCCATATGAAAATATGCTTATTATTTTTTATAATATAATTATTTTAGTATCTCTCTATTATTGGACTTTAGATTGCAATTTTTTTTTTCCCTTCATTAGTAATTATAGTCTTCTTTATAACCTACACTCAACTTGGGAAATGTTAAATTTAGACTAGGGGGAAGTAGGAGAGTGTTGATTTTTGTCTTAGGATATGTGATATATATTTATAAATGTTTAGAAGCAACCAAGAAAATTTGGGGAACTAATTAATTTTTTTTTTTATAAATGTTGAAATTTTCAAAAAACAATTTTTGTTTTGTGTGAAAGGAAATTAAAGACTCTTTGAGAATATTTTCTAAAATATTTTTTTCAACATGAAATTTTTTAACTAATTAATTACTCAACAAACATGTGTTGAAATGGGCTTGTACTATTATATAGGCGACCACAATTAGTAACCTAGCATGTTTGGCACTAAATAATTATGAATAAAAAAACTCAAAAAAAATTTAGAGAAAGTATTTAAGGTGGACTTAATAAGTAGAAAATAAAATTTAATAATTTCACATCGATTATGCCCGAATCTAAGGAAAAATATTTATTAAATATTCAACATCATGTTTCTGAACTTGCTAAGCAACTATGATAGTAGTTCTTTTTTAGTGGTAGCAATTTTACTTTTAAGGCATTTAGAAATTTCCTCCTCCTTTTGCCATAAATTTTTTAAATTGTGTGTTTAGCTTTCAGGAGACATGGGCAATATTATTATTTAAATTATTTGGCTATTATCGTGAGAAACAAACCCAACCCTCCCAAGGCCTAAGCATGAGCATGTGCAAAACCAAAGGCAAAAAATACATACTATAAATACACTTTGTGTAAAGGTTAAGGGTACCTATACATGGGCCCATGTACACATATACTTCCACTAGGATTCCATTGCAAGAATCCATTACTTTCAAGGTTCATTGTTCATTCCCTCCATATACATATATATATATAGAGCTTGAAGATGTGCATTTCATCTCCTTTTGAAAAGAGGAAGAATAAAATCCAACAGATTTGAAGTTGCAACTCTCTAAATGCATTAGATTGCTTGCTTGCTTGCTTGAAGATTCCAATTCCTAATCCAAGGGTTGAATGTGGGTCCTTGGGTGGTGGACTTTCAGGGAGATGCACCCTTAAAAAGCTTTTTAAAAACTCTATATTCATTTTTTTCTCATCCAAAAGGAACAAAATGACGCCAATACACAAGGAGAATAGATTGAGTTCGTTGGATGTGCCCATTGCCACTCATTTTTAGTACCCTCCATATTGATCCCTTTGTACTAAATAATTTTTAAAAAAAATAATGATCGCCTGTAGTTCCATGGACTATATAAGTCATAAGTTTGATCATCCAAAACTTTAGGCAGATATTTTCATTTTAAAAGAATATTGCTTTAGTTCTTGGATGTGTGGTGTTGCGGTTGCCCATCAAGTTTGTTATCTATTAGAGTATTGCGTAAAGTCAGGAAAACACAGCACCAGAACCCTGTGTTTGGTCCAAAACCGGGTGAGATTAAAAAAAAAACTTGCAAAAAAAGTACATTAGCCTTAAAAAAGGGGGGCGGGAAACTAAAAAATGCACCAATTTTTTGATGGTAAACTGAGTTTCATCCTGTTTTGTCCCCTCTTTTCATCCTGTTTTGACCCCTCTTTTCCTTTTTCCTGAGCGCCTCCACTGCTGCATGTATTTTCATTGCTCCTACCTGTACAACTACTATAATTACCTCGAATCTTGTGCATGAAATGCTGAGTTTCAACATTTCATACCCAATTTTATTTAATAAAAACTTCCTTACTTTGCGCACCTCAAGCAAAGAGGGGATACGGGGTGAAAGGAGGACCGAAGACAGGGTGAAGATAGGGTGACTTTAAGGAAAACTCGACCTTTTTCAGTAGGTATTTTTATTGCCATCATTTTGAAAGTTAGTACGGGACCCATTTATATGGTTGCTAGTACCTATACTACACCACCACAAACTTCATGGTTGTTGTTCTCAATATCCTCACTCCTAAATGCTTTGATTTAGATGAAAGACCTTCCAGTTTGTGAATTGATACTTCCCATTAGTTGTGCAAATGTTGATGCCACAAGTCAAAACACTAAGATGGGTATTTTATTGTTTTAAATTGTGAATCTAAGGCATGGTGTGGTAAAGACAAGCACATGTAACTTATCCATTTTGTTGAGGATATATGGAGTTAGAGCCTCCAACCGACAACACCCGGGTTGATACCATGTTAAAATCCCAAAATCCATTTAAATTATTTCTAAATATTACAAATATCACACATGGAGACAAAATCAGGGTCCCCAAGCTTGAATCTAATATTTATTCAGCTTAATATGGCCATTAAGAGGAGTTGCTTGAAAAGGTGAAGGTACCAATGTGGGTGTTGGTTCACCATGGCCACTCGTGGGGACTTTTGTTGCAGATTAGTATGCAACGACTTTGAAGTGAGTCGAGGACTCTCCCAGAAACTATGCTCAAAAGTTTTTCTTTTTTTCTCTCAAAGTTCCCAAATAAAATAAGTTCACAATAACACCTAATGAAAGTGACAGCATTCCCATCATCCATGTAGTCCCTCCCTTTCTTTCCATCCAGGCAGAGCCAATGAAGCCCACCGCCAAATGGAAAATGGTGTAAGGTGGAACCCCTGGGATAGCAGGGGCATGCCCAAAATAGGGGGGCCTAGGTTGGGGTCGGCATTTCAGCAATGTTCTCAAACCATGGGCTTTAAACACATTCTAAAGAACTAGACCAACATTATTATTACCATAGTACCTTGGCCGTTTCAACACATGTCAGTCGAATAATTAATTAATTAATTTTGAAATTTTTCATTTCAACAAATGAAATTATCCTAAATATTCACTATTATCCTTCACAATATTGTCTGATTCGGAAGAAATAATTTTTGAAATTTTCAACATTTCTGAAAATATGTGTCAAATTGGCCAAGGTACTAGGGTATCATGAACTGAAATAAGCATCACATGTAGTTCCCAAGGTGCAGGGAGGGGGGGGGGGGCATGGGGGCGGGTCTTACGCCTGTTGTGTGGTTATTTGAACTTTCAAAGAACTGTCGATTTGGTCTTTTTAAATGTTTCAAAATCAAGAGAATTTGCTGGCCCCCGGTTCTTCAAAACCGTTTAAATAACCTCCGGTTTTCATCAAAGAACAGGCAAAAGAACTGAAAGTTTTCTGGCCGGATTTTTTTTTTTCCATCTCTTTGATGAGAATGGTGATTATATATATATATATATATATATATATCAGAATCAGGTTTTTGATTTTTTTAGAACCATGGTTATTAAGTTTCAGAGTCGCCCTATAACTGACTACTGAGGTCTGTCGGTGTTGTTAATAACTGGTCAATACTAGTTCTTACATTTACTCCTTATAATTGAGAGGGTATCTAAAGTGTTGGCTAATGTGGTGGGGGCATCCCATAATAAGCATAAGATAACTAATACTACCTTTTAAACACTACTAGTTTCAACCCCGTGCGTAATGCACAGGTGTGTGTGTATTTGACAGTACATATTACAAAATTACAATTACAAACTACATTTCCAAAACCTCTTTATATACGACATTCCGCATGTATCCATAGGGATCCTGGCCGCTGAAAATCTTGATGTTTGCATTGCTTGTGACCCATGAGATAGCAACATACAGCTGACCATGGGAATAGACCGGAAACCACAAATATACCCCAACGAGTGTGAACCCCGTGCCTAATGCACAGGTGTGTGCCACCTAGGTGCTTCAGTTACCCATTTACCTTGGGGTTACACCCCTCTGTGGAGTCCAGCAAAATTTGTCATGGGGCCTTCTGCTTCACAGAACAGACCATTTTGAAGGAGTGAAATGCCTTGTGGCCATGGAAACTGAATTAAATTGCTATTAGGTGCTCACCCAAGGCTTTGCTGGGAGCTAGAAAGATTTTTTTTTTCATTTTTCTCTCATTCCCAATGTGTTCCCTTTAAGTTCTCAATGGGTTCCCAATATGTTGCCCAAGTTCCCAATGTATTCCCCAACATATTCTCCATAGCATCTCACTTTA
>Ga0116229_10007305_pt1 | contig 17541 bp, 9 predicted proteins | sample S1TSphgellanicum_3_FD_87313 | JGI IMG/M metagenome (GOLD analysis project Ga0116229, IMG submission 87313) | Host-associated microbial communities from peat moss isolated from Minnesota, USA - S1T2_Fc - Sphagnum magellanicum MG | ecosystem: Host-associated > Plants > Peat moss > Unclassified... | reverse complement strand
TTCTACTAAACATAACTTTCCCAAAAAATTGTTCAGGAAATTGGGTTCATTTTGTTATATTGATTTTTAGGACCTTATTAATGAACTAAAGATCATTTGATTTGATTTGGATTCACCTTTTCAAAACTTGCCCCCAAAATGTAAGATTAGTCATCCATATTTTTCGAAGTGAAAATGCAACTTGGGAGTCTTGAAGGTGCTTCCTATTGATTCCCAAATGTTCTCACCCTCATTTGGGTGAATGTTTCATTCTCACCATGTCTTGTGCTTGTTTTAGGTTTGCTTCTTAATTACTTTTGCTTAACTTAGATCACAAGCCCAATACTAGGTCACAACATGATATTTATCCAAATATATGATTTGATACATATTTGGAGGTATAATATATGATATTGTTCACAACAACATGAATTCACACCTTAATGTGAAGCATATTAAAATCATAAAAAACATTCAACAAGGTAACTATCATTGTATTTGTAAAAATGAATATAAATAATACCATAATAAGTGGTATGAAACATTTTGAAAGAACATAAAATGTGAAACAAAACACAAACTAATTAAATAATTCTAAGATGATTAAACATTTAGGCTTGCTAGTGAATATCCATAACTAAGGTTTTGTTAACAACTAACCACATTTTGGAAGCCCATGTGAATATAGTTAAGTTTTGATGATTGGTTGCCATCCTCTTTCCTCCAATTTTTTTGCAAAAACTTTAGATTTGTGGACACTACTAACATCATGAAAAAAAACAACTTATTTGCATTAATTGCTATGATGGGATAGAAGATGTATCATGGAATACATGTAATCATTTGTGCATATCATCAAATGACATCTCCACAATGAAATTCTTGATTTAAAAATATAATAGGTAATCATAATAAATGTTAACATCTAAAGTTTAACTTATAATGAAACCCAATAACTTATAAAATTCAAACATTTTCATAAAACGTAATAACATGAATGAACTTGTTCCAACAAATATAAGATCAATTCCAAAGTTTTGAAAGGGCTTAAGTCAAGGTTATATTGGTGCTACCACTTTGTTTTGCAACCCTAGCCTTCAAATCATGACCAAGGTTAGCACAAGGCAAACACAAAATGGGCCAAAAACAAAAATAAGGAAGAAAGGGGTTTAAAACATTGAAAAAGTGAAAAGGAAACATTCTTGGGATGAATTTCCACTTTGGGAATTGAGAGTTTTAAAAAAAATTGAGTTTTTGGGACAAAATGCAAGAGGTAATTAAACATTATGCAATTTATATATATATATATATATATATATATATTGGAAATATTCTAAAGCATAAATATCAAAAGTCCAAATCACCTCAATATGTAGTTGTTCTTTCAGTATAGTTTTGCATGCACATGATTTTGATGGAGTACACCAGGGGTAATGTTAAAGGTACAATTGTATTGTCTTTGTTGTATAAACTAAATGGAGGCATTAGATAGAAGTTATGTTGACCCTATTGGACAAGCTAGACAAAAGTAGTTTCAATGAGTGGCAGGGTGGACAAAGATGATTATGTAGATTAAAATGTATGAAATTTAATTCAAATTGGTTCATGGTGGGAGAATTGAGTAGGTCTAGGATGCATTATGAGGATGATGGGAAGATTATCATATTAGTTTTTTAGAGTTTAGGAAGAAAAAAACTTAAGAAAGATTAGAGATCATTTTTTATGAAGAACAATGTTACTTTGATATGTTTTGTTTCTATTTTGTTTTCCATAAAAACAATTTCCATTGAATATGAATAATTAAATTTGTTTCAAATTTACTACAAAGCCAAAATTGTATAGATCTTTGTGTTATAATGGAGTTTTGGTTGAGGTTTGATCCAATTCATGTAGTTTTTACAAGACAAATTTTGTATTTGCAAAAATAACATGTTAAAAAATAGATTTTAGACTAAACACAATGTTGGGATATTAGTGTTTACCAAATGTATAGTATGGATGTCCCAAAAACATTTTTGTAAAACATTTTTTACAAAGAAAAATATTAAAAGATGACTAGTTTGTTAGAATTAACATAAGAAAATAAAATTAAACATTAAATGTTCATGTATATTGATAGGTCAGCAAATATCCAACATAATCATGTGTGAACAATAGATTTAGGTGCAAGGTCAAGGATATAAATCTTCATTTTAACTTGCTAAATTGTATTTATTTTTTACTTAAAACCTAACATTCTTGAAAAGTTTTCAACAACATTATTGGGATTTATTTCATTTGGCCAAAGGAACATAATCTATATATAGACTTTAGAATTTTAAAACACTCGTGATTTTGCAATTTTTGCTAAGATTTGTGATGGAATCCTACTTTTTAAAAAATAAATAAAATTTAAATAAGATAATTGTGGGGCATCAAAGATCCTACAACATGGCAATATATTGTGCCACAAAAGGCATGAATTAACCCAAAAAAAAGAAAAAAAATCCTTTCCAACATTTTTTCAACCAATTACATGTTTTGAGTATATAGAACCCATAAGAGTCCTTAGCATGTGTTTAAAAATCATCCATATGGATATGATTTTAAACTTTAAGATTTTATTTATTGTAATCTTTGACTACTACAATTTCATTCACTTATGAAACCTCTTAAAATTAGGTCAAAACCCATATTGAAAAATGTTGTTATTAGTTAGTATGGTGAAATCACTTTGGAAATCTTAAAAGAAGAATCTTAAAGTTCATTTGAATTAAAGCCCATTTAGATATTTCAATTATGTACCCATTGGTCATAGAAATTTTGACAAACACCAAAAAATTCATTACAAAAGGACTTTTGGGAATAAGGTCCAATTATGACTTTTCAAAAGCTCGTAACTACCATTTGGTTAAGGTTTCATAAAAAAAGATTTCACACTTAACTTTATGATTTTATTCTTAAACCCATGATTAGTCCCTATAAACAATTTGGAGTGAAATTCAATATGAATTCTTGAATTTCTTAACAATCCAACCAATTGACCAATCCATATTTTAAACTTCAAAAGTCCATTATTGACAATGAATGCATTATTTAAAAATAATAATTGTGACAAATGCCTTCATAATCAAATTGTTAGTTTAGAATGAGTCATCATTTAATGCATTTAAAATTAAATTATTCACCACAAGCATTTAAACGCAAAGCAACTTGTAAAAATTGCTTTTGTGACTCCAAAAATGAGCCATTATAACTTGCTTTCACCTTGTGATCTTCAAAGGGATTGGTAATGATTGTTTTTGATTATTGGTTACAATCTTTGTCCAATATGATGAAGGTCACGTGGACCTTTCATATTAACATTCTTTTTTTGGCAATTTTTTTTCAAAATGGATTTTTTTTTTTTCTTCTTGAGTTTATAGTTGCCAAATGCTAAAACTTGTAATTAATTTTTTTTCCATGTTCTATATTAACTTCTAATAGGTAGCCAAAAATATATTAAAAAAATTTAAAATTCTTATTTTCATATTTTGTTTATAGCCATATTTGGCAAATTCATTTTATGTGTGATAACCACTTTAATAACATCACAAATTTGAAAAGAAAAAAAACATTTCAAATTGAAAACCATTGGCTTTCAATGCTCATTTTTCTTTTAGCTAGTAATATTTCATTACCTTAATCTTCAATGCAAAAAGTCACATTGTTTTTTTGTGCATATCATTCAAAGCTACAAATCTTAAATTGCATTGGTTTTTATAAGAAAGCCAATGATGATAAGTAGATTTGTAACTAAAAAAAGAGGAATTTACGAGTCTTCGTTATACTTGTCCTCAATGGGAACACACAAAAATTGTGTAACACCATAAATCCATCAACAAATTGAAGAGTAATGCAATTATGAATGTATTATCATTGCATTGTTTAATATTGATCAACTTTGTACTTAATCCTAAAAGTTGTGGTGAATAAGAACATTGTGGACTTACTCTTGTGAGCTACCTTAATCCTTATCATGATTCATAATTCCCATAAGTCTATCTCCAACCTAAATCCCATTTCAAGATCTAGGACAATTTAAAAGTTTTTATAAGATGACAATTGCCATTCAAACCTACATTTTCCCAACTATAACACCCATACTTCTATGATATTTTAAACTATGATAGATTTTCAGCAAAAAATTCCAATTTAAAGTTCCTATAAAGGTACTCATTTCTTTCCCCAATTTTGATTTCCCAATTTCCCTAGTTGAAAATATGAATTCAAATACAACCATTCTTGAATTATAGATGTCAATGATGAATTAGTTACACAAATTTCCTATGTTCTTCATCATGTTAACCATCAACCCATGTCCTAAACATGTTAATCACAAAACCCTAAATCTTCAGCGTAATGAAAAATTGGATATCCAAAATAGATCACCTTGAACATTCATCTCACATGTGCTTACAAAAAACAAAACTCCCAAAATAGATACACCTTTTATGGTTTAGAATATTTAGTTTTTTGACCCTTATTCCTTGTCAATAAACATCCTTTTGCTCTTTAAATCTAGCATTCTGAAATCATTTCAACCATAGCAAAATCCTTAAAATCAATTGTCATCTAAGCAGCCCAATTTGTCATGAAGAGTAAACAAAAATGTTAATAAACATAGAAACACACACCACACAAAACGATAGACCAAGTGTGCATTTCTTCAACATTTGTGGATGTTAGCAATTGTGCACACATAAAATAAAACAAATAAACAACATCTATTTGAAAAATGTTATGCTCCCCACTTTAGTTAATGATCAGTCTTAACAATGATGCATTGGATTAGGGCCAACTTACGTATTTTTTCTTTTCAATGCTCCTTTTAGGTCACAAATTGATTATTTGTCTTTCATCACTAGCATCGATCAAAATTTGCTTGTCTATTGGTTCTACCCATAAGGAAGAAACTACCTACCCATTGGTGTAGGAATTGCACATAAAGTTTTGGCTCAAACTTGACCCAATGTGTGAGTGACATTTGGAGTATTATGTCTACATATGATGGATGGCCATGTTCAACATGAATGCATGCATTTAAATGAGAAGTTTTAGATGCATAAAGATTTTGTTGAATTTTCCTAGCGTATTAGGAAGGCACATTACCAAGTGTAATCATGTTTATACAAAGGATAAACATTTTGAAAGGCATTATTCCAAGGGTAGCCATTATGCTTTTCAAGACACTTGTTTTTTTTTATAATCATGCGATACTTCCTCCCCATGATACCTCCTAGATTTCACAAGATAAAAGAGGTATCACATGATTAAAAAATAGAATTCCAATGGATCTTTATGCAAGATAAATCTTCCAATCACAAAATTTATTTGAATTAGGTCCATGGGGTGGCCTTAAACTACTAGAAAAATTGTCTTTTGTAACTTATCTTATGCAACCACATATGTTGTATGCAACTAAAAAATGTTACATGTAACATTTTTTAGTTGCATAAGACAAGTTGCAAAAGACCATTTTTTTCTAATGTGGCTTGGGCTTTACTACCATAGAAGGGGAAGTTTTTGGTTTTTGGTTTGAATGGTGTCATGAAAGGTAGAGTCATTACACCATGATGGAAGATGTTCAACATCTTTAATAAGCATTATTTAACACAAAAATTGATTGACAATGCTTAGTCACTTGGTTTCTAACACAAAGTTTGATTGTTTTTCTACATGTCTCAAGAAAACTATTTTTTTCAATGTTCAAATATATTGGTATTTTCTCTATGAAAAGAAAGGTGTTGGGTTCAAATTTGGCCTATGATAATAAAACATGCAAAATAAATTAAATAATGTTCTTTTCGCAAAACATGCACAACATGAAAAACTATGTAACATAGTTTGGCATAGAACCATGCATGGCACAAAAAGACAAACCCAAGAGTGCATTAAATAAAATTTATTAAGGGTATTTATCAATGTTGGGTGGGTATGTCCATTTCAACATACCAATTGGGTAGTGGTATTAAAGTTTTCTCAATTTGGACATTGGGTATGAACATGAATATTCAAATCCTTTTGAAAATAGACATATCCCGCATGTTCATATAAGAACCTACATCTTTTTGGTGGGATCCCATGTATGAACATGAAAAAAATAGTTGTTATGTTGGTAAGAGATATGCATCCAATTATCAAATATTCACATTGAGACTCAAGACAATGTTGGCCAATTATTGAAAAAATGATTAGTTGTCAACATGGATGGAAGGTAATCACTTAATTTCCAATTTTGTGATGGACCCAAAGTGACAAGCATCTCACAATAGATTTCACATTGAATGGTGACACACTTGTAAAGACCATTAAAAAGTAGCCATATGACAAAAGACAAGTTCGGATAAAACCATAGAGGGGAATTCTAGTCATTCAATTTATCAATACAAAGCCCTAATTTTGAAAAGCTTTACTAGACTTGACATTTACACACTTGAAGCACCCAAAAAAATAAAATCACACAAGATATATGAATAAGAATATTGCATAGGTGAAAAGCTCGGAGTATGGGTAATTGTAATGGTAATGTTGGTGAAGGTAAAACATCAAACCTACTTATGTTCTGAGCTTTTCATAAAATGATACCAATTGGTTCAGGTTCTACATGCCAAGGTGCATGTATACCTGCTGAAACCCTATGTACTCTACCAACACAGGTGTTTAGACATGAATGGATGAGCTGCTTGTTTAATTTGGATTGCATTTTTGCAAAGATTTGAAGATGAATGATGAGCTGCTTGTTGATTTTGGATTGTATTTTTGCAAAGATTTGAAGATGAATGATGTGCTGCTTGTTGATTTTGGATTGTATTTTTGCAAACATTTGAAGATGAATGATGAGCTGCTTGTTGATTTTGGATTGTATTTTTGCAAAGATTTGAAGCCTGATTCTGGACTCAGGTCAACTCTGTAGTTTGTCCACTGTGTATAAATTACGAACTATAGCCTAGTTGTTTACAAAAATAGATCTGAAAACAAGGAGAAGCCCATAATTTCTTTGCTAACAATAGTTTGTCTCGAGAATTTAATTTGTTCCTCACCCTGCATGCAGCATTAATGCATTTGAGATCTTATGGTTTCCACGAAAATGCTACGTACTAGTCCTCATGTAAGTAATCAATATGAGTAAAGTAGCACACCACTTCTGCACAGTAATCAGATTGGAACCGCCCTGCAGACTAGGTAGAGAATGGGTGGATGATTCCAAAAAGACAAATAGTTTAGGCAGCTGCATTTATGCAAACAGATAACACAAAACACAAGTTACAAGTCACAACGTCACAAGTCACAACTCCATTAAAGAACAAGAGTTGGAAAACTAGCAAAATTCAGGTGATATCCACTTTCCTTCCTTCACAGCTTTTTAAGAAAAAATATATATTTCATTTTATTTTAAGTTTTCTGATGTAACATCAACAGTGATCAGGAGTTTGCTTATGAAAAAATATTTGATGTAAAAAATTAGCAAAATTAGTTGAATTTACACCCAAAAAAACCACCTTTTTCAAAAAAATTCGCAATTTGTTTGTCCAAAAAATGACAAAAATTTGTCCAAAAACATCACTGCATCAGTGAATAGTGAGCATCCCAAAAAGGATTTAGCATTAATTGGCAACAAGTTTGAAGATACCTGTCAAAAACTGGTGAAAAACCACCGACCCAAAAACACAAAAAAAGAAAAGAAAAGAAGTGTCAAAATATGGAAAAAAACATTTCAAAATTTTTTTTCCTTGAAAAATGATTTGGGGTGAATACTTTTGAACTTTAGAAACAGGGAATTTGCCACAGAATAATCCTTTTAAAAAAAATTCTCCAGCTCTAATCTTTGCAAAAAAAATTCCACCAAAAAAATCGCTGCAAAAGTTTACAGCAACTGCCTGTCTGACAAAGGTGTTGAGGAAGTCAACATGTGTTTCCAGAGCTCAATTCTAGCAGGAAATTGCTCCCACATTTCATCCCTCTAAAGATCCATCCTGACACCCATCCTGCTCCAATTTGCTGCATCCTCAACTATCCTCTAATTCTGCAGCTACTAAAGGAGAACACCCAGTGAGCTGTGGAAATCAGTATGCAGTCAGTAGTCAATTCAGCAGGCATGATGATGATGATGATGTTGGGTTGCTCTGGAACCAGGGCCAAAGCAAGCTCCCCCCAGCTAGGAGCTCTGGCATTGCTCTCTGTAGTGCTTCTTCTTGTTTCACATGCATTTGTGCTACCTGTCGTTGGCAGATTGTTTACTAGTGAAGATGAGGAGATGATGGTGGCTGAGAGACGTGCACTCGAATCAGAGGTAAGAGATTTGTGTTCTCATTCATGGAGCTGAATTGTGTAAATATTGATTTCTGTTTGATTATTATTGCTGCTGCTGATGCTTCCTGGGAATGCTAGATGAGCTTCTGATTCTGTGGGTGGGTTTTTTTTTTTTGCAGTCAAAGCGAACTTCAGCTCAACCACAGACATCTGGTGGAGCAGGAGGAGCTGGGGGTAAGCCTGGCCAGAATGGTGCTGGGTCTAATGGCTGCTGGTGTGGGAGTCATGGTGGTACAGGTGGCAATTGGGGCTGGGGTGCAGGTGGCAAGGGTGGCAAAGGTGGCAGCTCTAGTGCCAAGGGCAATGCTCATTCCAATTCCCATTGCCATTGTGGCCCCCATGGCGGAGGTGGTGGTGGTGGAAATGGTGGTGGAGGAGGTGGTGGTGGTGATGGAGGAGGTGGAGGAGGTGGTGGTGGTGGTGGTGGTGGAGGAGGAGGAGGAGGAGGAGGATGGGGTGGAGGTGGTGGAGGAGGAGGATGGGGTGGAGGATGGGAGAAAATTGATGCAGTGAGTGGTGGCAAGAAGATGAGCCAAACACGAGGTACAATCCAGGAGAAGTTTGGGTTGCAGGAAATTGGAAATTTTTGTTGCTCAACTCAGAAAATCAATTTCTCTATCGATTCCTTGCCTACAAAACTAGGAAAAAAACTGGAGATAGACAAGGCAGAGATTTATGGGAAGTGCAGTTGATACTTGAATGTAGTGCGAGTATTAGCATTCAAAACAGGAGAGCATTCAAAGCTCCTCTTATGTTTTTTTGGTTTATTTTTTTCTGTTTTTTTGGGGGCAACTGCATCTTCTGTTGACATTCACCTTGCAAAAGTTTGTGTCTATGCTTTCTCAAATACACAATGCTTCACAGTTTAAGCTGATTGGGTTGCTCCAACTTCTTCTTGAATACTTGCCCCCAGAAAAGCTCATGAATTTTGGTGTTGGAATTTTGTATGTCAGGTAATGAGGGCAGCTCTTCTTGGTGGGGACATGGAAAGAAGAAGCCAAGTCCTGTTCTTGGGGGCGGCGGCGGCGGTGGAGGAGGAGGTGGTGGTGGTGGTGGTGGAGGAGGAGGTGGTGGTGGTGGAGGAAGAGGAGGAGGGGGTGGAGGATCTTAGAAGATGGACATCCTTGATGCATCTACACAGAGAGTCAACCTTACAGTCTCATGGTTCTCTTGTACTTTGCAGCTGGATTTTCTGAGTGTTGTCCTTTGCAGCTCCCCATCATCTGCTGTCAAGAAACCTTTGATCAGGAATCTTAAATAAACAATAAGAGCAAGCCCTAGCTGCATATAAATCTGTCCATCAAGAATTCACAGTTTTCTGTGCAGATTTTGTGAACCTCAAAGCTCAATAAATCCTTTCTTTTATGACATCTCTTTCATATGTTGAGAACACTTTTTAATTCTGTATTAACTTCAAAATTACAATCACTGGTCTGATGTTAGGAAGAAGTTGTAATACAAAGGCAGATCTATACCTCTGAAAATTTACTGCATAAAATGGAAATAGCCCACACAGAATGAACTAAAGCTTTTGATCTATCATTTAGTTTATCTTGCATTGAACCTGTGCACTAAATTTAAGCTGAAGTCTCGTGATAATTTTGCCACATGCTGGAAAACTATGAATTTGATGAGCAAAATCATAGAACCAACATGAATTAATGAATTGTACAAAACTTCAATACATTATCTGTTCCAATAGAAGTATAGGAAACTGAAATTTCAATCCTTGTCTGCAAATGTTGCTACTTCTAAATTACTAACAACAATACAGACGATACAACTCAAAACTCCGTATATTGTGCATACCATATGCATCAACCTCCCTAAGAACATAATTGGAATTATCACTCTGGAAAGCTTATGTAAAATTTTGTGTTGCTGTAATCCTCAAGTAGTGGATTATATCCATCCTTTGTTTTTGTTTTCTCCACATCTGCACACTGCTCCATGAACTCTGCTGAAGTTACCTGTGAAAATTCCTCAAATCATCCCTCTGAAAATATCCATGCATCCAATGTCTTTCAAATTGAAAGTCTCATGAAGCTGGGGCCTCATTCAATTTGGCAAGAAAAACACACTGCAAAGTTGTGTAACTTGAACAAGCATCTACATCACCAAAAGACTTGCACTATATGTTCAGCATGACAGGACCCTCCAGGTTCAGCAAGATTACCACAGTTGACAAGCGCTCACTCAATCCATCTTTTCCTGATGCCCTTTCCGCCACATATGAATCAAGCTGCTGAAGCAATCCAAAATTTGTAGGGAAAAAAATGTCCACATTTCCCTGGTACCCAAATCATCAGATGGAAAACTTACTTGATCTGAATATGCATGGTTGAGAAGTCACCAAAACAATCATATTTATTTTTGTCACAAAACTCACTCTTATGGATTATGTGCGCCCAAAAGTGTCAAGTGTGACAAAGCTTTCAAAATTCCCAAATGGGTGTTACCTTAGCCTCAAGATAAGATGAGTGATCCTTTGTCTGTCCTGCTTCCTGCAAGTATAAATTGAATCACAAGTGAACTTGTATAACTACTTGCTTTAAATCAACTGTTGGAAGAAGAAGATTTCAACACTTTTTTACCACTACTTAAGTTTTTTGTTGCCCCTGGAAAAAAGAATTCGTGTGATGAGATCTCTTCTGTGTGTGTGAAATCAATATCTTAAGTATGTAGAAAGCAGCGCAACCAACTTTGTTTTAGTTATGAGGGCAAGCAGAGGTTTGATTTCCATTCAGTACACAAGGCGAGTAGGAAGGAATGGTACCTTGGAAGCCACAAGGGGGGCCCCTGTTCCAGCAATCGTGATGTCAGGAAGGCTGCTGAAGTCTGAAATGATGAGAACCATATTAGGTCGAAATTTGTGTAGAGTCTCAAGCATTTGCTGCATCAGAAAATTTGAGACAGCAACAAACACATTAGTTGTGCAGCCACTCAATTGGACAAAAAACTCCTTTTTATATGCAACGCCACCAACACATCTGCAGAGACATCCTCTGCATTCTTTGAATTTAATGTCAGGCCACATACTGAAAAAAATTTGAGCGAAATTGACAGTAATCCTTACCAGGCAACCTGTTGGGATCCAAGCAAGCTCTGATAAGGAGACAAATTGTGAAAGAGTTGACTTGGCAGCTGAAATGATTGAAGAGCTGCTCCTTGTGTGAGGATTTTGAGATATCACATCAAGGCAGCGCTTAATCAAAGGGTCTTCAAGAGGCTGTAACTCTTCTCTGTATGACCTGCATACCCAGAAGTATGCATACCCAGAAGTCACAGTCTACAATACAACAAAGTTTGCTAGGCATTGCAATAAAAAAGAGAAGGGTAAGATTTACTCATACCCAGGGGCTGACTCAGTGACCCATGTCTCATTCCAGTCTGATGTGAGTGTCTTTCTATATACCAGATCATGAGCTAAGTTGTCAAGAACCTGGAGAGATGAAACACAGTAGTGAATAGAAATTGGAATATATGACAAAGACAAATCATGAACTACAGACTGCCATCCATGCTCAAAAGACAACAGAGCAAAGAAGAAGAAATGAACCTCAAGCATGATGATGAAACATGGTGCTGTGTTCACAGTCCCTGCACTTCACATCCTCCCAACACATAATGTTGAGATTAATTGCCCCTCATGCATGTGATTAGCATGTGGCTATCTGATCGGATGCACAAGAAACTATAAATGTAGAACATGTCATGTACCCCATGTGTTCGGGTCACTGGCACTCCCATGCCTGATTTGAAAATGGTGGCTGTGGCTGCTCATCGCTCCAACCCGGGCCTGTTGCTTCAATGCCAGTGCATCACTAATTTCCACTGATCTGTCCATCCCATATGTCAAAAACTCAAATCATGTGGGTTTTTTCAGTATCTCAGACAGTTTGTACTGGCATAAATTTCTCACAGTAGTAGATTTTTGCTACCACTCTTGTGACCCAAGACAATGATTATCATGAACTCAAATTTCTCATTCTTCTCCAGCAGTGAGTTCAAAAAGTGTGGTACTACTGTACTGACATTTTGGCTTATGCATACTCACGTGTATGTCAAGTTTTTGTAAATGGCAGGTGCTTTTGTCTTGAAATAGTTGAGAATATTACTAGCACAAGTGCCTGTCCCACCCCCAATTTCATAGATCTATAGGGTAAAAGGATTGTCAGTTTGTTGCAATCTGCACAAATTTTGGTTACACCCTAAAGCCCTGAGATACAGTGATCTAACAAAACATGTGTCTAGGATGCAATATTTTAGAGCTGTTGCCAACCTGAAAAAAGTCTAAAATAGTATGAAAGGCAATTCCCATAATTTCTTTGGGATCCCACAAACCATCACATCATACAAGTAAGAAACAGGTTCTCTGTGTTCACTCACATTGAGAGGCGATGCTGGAACTAAGGTGCGTAAGATGTACTCTGCAATTGCATAGCCATACCAGGGCTGCATACATGCCCAATTAGGGTTATCTTCAATCATGCTCGACTAGTTCTAGATTATCTGGACCATGAGTGGATCCAAAAGAGAATGTGCAAAAATTTTCACTCAAATGAGTATTTCTCTTGCCAGAGATCTCTTCAGGTAAGTGATACCATCCAGGTTTTCCTTATTGGAAAAACCCTGAATGGTTTGAGGACTATCACAGAATTTATTTTTCTTTTGTTCACTTCCTGTAAAGGTGAAGTGATTACAAAGCACAGGAAAATCCAGTTGGCAATCAGCCACAAAACTATAAAAAGTCAAAACCCAATAGACCAAATACACTGACAGATCTTCTAACATGATCAGATTAGTTTCTCACAGCACATAAAATGGATTTAGCATTCAAACTGTCCATTTGAACTCCCATAGGAAAATTTAGAGATTTAAGACAGACTACAATTAGAGGAATAAAGCTGTTGGTAGGATGATACCAATTCCCTCTAAGTACAAGCAATGCTGCAATCACAAAAAACCTTGCCTGAAAAATCTCAATTGGAGTGAACCATGAAACATTGTTCTGCTTGTACAAATCATTGAGATGCTGAAGGTAAGCCTTGCGCCCTGCACATACATCCAGTATCCACTCAATCTGCCCTTCAATTGTACATCCCCACTACCTATTAAACCCTAAATCTGTCCCTAATTTTTACCTCATGCTCCCATGCATGAGAGAAAGAGACAATTCATTGATCCTTGACAAAGGACCTAGGAGAAACCAACTAAATACTCACATGGAGCTACAGATCAAATACAAAATGGTAACAAACACTGGCACACAAAAGTCTCTCTGATTGTACCTAGCATCTCTGATACTCATGCTGGACTTTCTCCACTGCAGAGAAAACTCTGAAATCTGCCAGAGTAATAATTTTGGGCCTCACCTTGAAGAAGACTGAATTGAATGGGCTCTGAAATGGTACCAACTGCTTCAGCTTTTGCAGAAAAATAGCCTGATTGTGGATCATACAAAGCTGAATGAATGTAGTCCCGCACCTGCTCAACAATTGTTCTCCCCCTTGTGTTAGTCTTGTATTAGGTGTCCCCTCATTCCCATTCCAAAGGACTTAGAAAATCCTTGGAAAACTCATCTGACCATCCGACATTCAAGAGAGAAGAGATCACCCTTACTTGCAGAACTGGAAGTCAGGATGGAGGTTTTCAACAATAAATTGCCAGATTCCAATTAGGTACATTAGAGGATCTCTTCATGATCAATTCTAGATCATCCTTAGGGTCATTCTGATTTTTAGTTTAAATTCTCAAATGAGCTCTGATGGGGGAAGAAGCAATGATCCCGTCAATTGTTTTCACTTAGAAGACACCATTCACAGCTGCTGGACATTTGTCCCAGAGCATTGAGATCCTCTGCAACTTACAAGGACAGATTTGTTGTGTTGTAGTACAGGTTGTGCATGATCTGTGGTCTGTGTTGAGAAGCTCGCAGACCCACAACTAAGTGCAACAATTCCTCTTTGTTGGCACATAATTTGGCCCCCTCTTAGCCCTGTGCAAACCCAACAACCATAAACAAAAATCAGACATTGATACACAAAAAAACTCCATTACTCCTTCAATCAATTCCTGTAGATCAATCGAAAGACTTTTTTTTCAAAAAAAAATTCGGGTTGCAAAAAATGTAGTTCATTCCTGAACCCTAAACCTCCTGCAAAAAAGAAGAATTATAACAAACACCCAATTCAAACACTCACAGGCTGAAAGCAGCCTTCCAGCATAAAAAGTGCTAGCATCACTTGAAGACTCAATAAGGGAGGAAAACAGAAAAAGAAATGGAAGCAAAAGGAAGACGAAAAGAAGGAGAGGGTGCACACAGATCAGTCTTACATAAAGAAAAGACTTGCAACATGCGGCGCTGCAATCCTCTGCTTCCCATTGCAATCTTCTTCTTCTTCTTCCACTCTTTTCCCTCGGAACTCCACAAGTTGTCCTAAAAAGACTTTAAAATTCAAAGAAAGAATGATAACAACACAAAACCAAAAGGATGTGCATTCCTTGCAACATTCTTGTTCTTCAAAAACACTTCACCACTGGATGAGCTCTAAACCCTAAGCCCTAAAATCCCTCACTCTCCAGGTTCTTTGAAAACCTAGGGGCTTCGAAGTCAATGGGGAAAATTTATTGGCTCTGGCCATCACGAGCTGCAATAGTTCCATCACTGCGTCATGTCTAAACCCTAAACCCTAAAACCTGTAAAACCCTAAACCCTAAATCCTTGCAGATTGGTTCCTTTGCCCCTCATCATTGGCTGCATCAGCTTCATCAGTGTTGTTCAGTTCTTGATTTCATTCAAAGGGAACCTTCAGTCTTGATTCTAATTTTTATTCAACTTAAAAAAAATTTGATTCAACTTTTGATCTAGTCTCGAGATCTTTTCTTTGGATTTCTAAAATCTTCAGTTCTGATAATTTCGCAAAAAAAATTTAAGTTGATTTGATTTAAGACAAGGTCTGATTTCATCCCCATTACACACAACTAAACCACACACACACACACACACACACACATACATACACTTTGTTCAGCTGGAGCATACATTTCAAAATAAAAATTATATAATATCAATTATTTAGAATTCATCAAATGTAACTTGTTTAAAATGTAGGGCGAAGTTTATTCGTTTTTAATAAAATTGTATTTAAAAATTTTGACCTTTTTTCAAATAAAGATCGCCCCTATTCAAATTAGACTAGTTCTTTAATAAGGTTTCAATGGCGATTCAAGAAAATTTGAAACCTTTAATCCGAAGACCTTAAAACCTAATTTTATAACATAATTTGAACTTCTTGAAATTCAAGAACAGGTTAACATTGGTCTCAACCTTAAACCCTAAAACCCCAACCCTCCAAGTTGGTGACAATGATCATTTGTGAAAATCTAGAGGCTTCCGAGTCGATGAATAGAAAATTATTGGACTTATCTATACATCAAGGAAAGCTTAAAAGATGGTGCAATGTTCATTTGGTCCCACTTTCACAGAAATATTCATACAGGGTAAACCAGTTGGTAACCAAACATTAAAACAAAGGCAGGTTGGATCCAAGGGGAGGAGGGTTCTATTGTTTTTGATGTCCCAACAAAACTTGAACCCCTCCTATTGGTGCATATGGTGCATCAAAAATTGATTAGAATTAAGAAAGTTATGGCCTCCGAAAATAGAAGGGGTTAAAAACTCAAAAAAAAAAAAACAAACCACCAAACCTTATAAAGGCTGGTTCTTGAACATTCAAAACATTCTTTGTATGTTGTTCGATGTTGTTAGAGTTTTAAATGAATAAAAAAATAATAAAGTTATGTGTTATAAAACTTCATGTGACGTTCCTATAACATTTTAAATCGTTTAACTTCATGTGACACTCCAATAGCACTTTAAATCATTTCATTTCAAGTGATGTTTCTATCACACTTTAAACCGTTTAACTTCACGTGGCACTCCTATAGCACTTTAAATCATTTAAAATGAATAAAGATCCAAAAAGTTATGAGGTTTGAAAATAAGAAAATGAAAAATGAAAAAAAAAGAGAAAAAAACACATTTTACAATTCCAAAAAACATATTTATTTTACTGCTCTTTTTTGGCTGGTCCTTTGGCTTTGCATTGCAAAGATGATTTGTAAAGCTTGAGAAGGTGCTCCTATAACATTTTAAATCGCTCAAACTCGAGAAGAGTTGAGAAAAATCTACCAAAGTGTTTGGTCATAGGCAGGCACGCAATGAAAATAAGAGGGAATACACATTCTCTCTAACTCCTACTTAGATGTGGCATGACATGTATAACATAAATCACACGACAATAAGGGTAGGGCGGATCTTACACCTACTACTAAAATATGGGAGGAAAATTACAACTACTTGTAGGTGTAATGTCCTTCCCTCTCCTAAACAATAAGCATAAGATTCCTTGTTTTTAAAAAAATGATTTATATGTTTAAAAATATATTTGTTTGTTTGTTTTGTGACCATATATTTTTAACCTTCCCAAATTGTTGTTGGAAATTGAGAGTTAATTGATGAGAAAATAGAGATGATAAAAACATTGAGTTTATCACAAACTCTCCACTCGATAATGAGAAAATAGAGATGATGAAAACATTGATTTTATCACAAACTCTCCACTTGATAATGAGAAAATAGAGATGATGAAAACATTGATTTTATCACAAACTCTCCACTCAATTTTAACATCCCACAAATGTTATTACAAACTTGCAATCTACCCTTGAGCTTTTGTCTAATCTAAATAAAAGATGAACACCCAATGCAAATGTTACCTATCCTTAAAGAGACATGCACTAGACCATCATCTCATGTATTAAGATATTCCACATTAAACTTAACTAAAGATATTTAAATATATTTATTTAACATATTTCATAGTCCCAAAAATATGTGCATGTAATACAAATATCTCAAGTAATTATAACTTGATAAAAATAACTTGAGTAACTTCGTAAGAAAATAATATCCAATAATTGTGAGGCCTTTGATATTCTTGATTTTGTTTCCCAAGTCAACATTACATTGCCAACAATGTAATTAGTTTTAATTTGTGAGTTTCAAAAAATAGAAGTGTAATGTTCTTGTTCTTGGGGCAAGGTTCCAAGCTAAGCAAAATCCTCTCCTCCCTCTTTTTTTTCTTTTTAAAAAATTCTCTCATATGTTTGCATATGGTTTCCAATAATTCATCATCATATAATATGATCTCAAAAATTGTGCCTTTT
>Ga0116229_10007304_pt1 | contig 17542 bp, 15 predicted proteins | sample S1TSphgellanicum_3_FD_87313 | JGI IMG/M metagenome (GOLD analysis project Ga0116229, IMG submission 87313) | Host-associated microbial communities from peat moss isolated from Minnesota, USA - S1T2_Fc - Sphagnum magellanicum MG | ecosystem: Host-associated > Plants > Peat moss > Unclassified... | reverse complement strand
TCTTGGATGTGAGAAATACTGTTGCAGGGCCACATATTGAGCATCCCAGTTTCACTTGTATGGGTGACGATGGGGAAGTAAGTAACTATATCTTGGATGTGAGAAATACTGTTGCAGGGCCACGTATTGAGCATTGGCCAGGCTGCTCTTACACGGGTATGTCATATTGGTTGCAGCAAAAGCTGTTGCCGTTTGAATCCTCATCATTGTGTTGTACAGAGTAGCTATAATGCATATTTGTGAATTTGGTAAATATTGCGAAAGCCATGGATGTTCCCAACATGGTTAGTCAAGATGCACACTAATACTTGTCTGTTGGTGGTTAACTGTTTGAGATGGTGAACAAGACTATTATCACTTCACATCCTCACAAACTCTTTGAACAAGACTATTACTTTATATCTCCCGGAAAAAACTATTTGAATGGTGCTATTGTTTGCTATTTATGTAAATGCTTGAACATGAGATTAAAGTGGTTGAAGTGTTTCCTTTCTATCATAAAGCACTCGAGAAATTTTATAATGTATTTGGAGTGTGCTTGATATCCATGAACATCCTTTGGGGAAAAGAGGAGGGATCTTGCACATACTCAACAAGAGTGTGAGGAGAATTATGTGTAAGATACTTTCCACCCTCACGGAGAAGGTTTAAGAATCTTCCCCTTTTTACATTTTTAGTTTTGCCTAAGCTTTTAATTTGCATTTTCCCACTTATATTTATTAAGTTATTGTAAAGTAAATGAGAAATGTTTATTTTGATTTTTATCCAAATTAAGTGTTGGTCATTTGCATTTACCCCGATTGAATATTTTTTGAACTTTATGTATGGTTATTAAAACTAAAAATTTGAAAGCTTATTTACTTTAATTTGGATGATGGTTGATGTGTTTTTTTAATAAAAATTGCTCTTATTTGAGTAATATGTTAAGATTGGCATCCTCACACCATGTCGGGTTTTGTGCTTGCAATGATTTTCATCTTGGTGACGTTTCCATTATTAACATGCACTTCTCCATCTTCAAGCCTTTATATAACTTCCCATTCTTGGATGGCTTACCTTTGGTTGATGGCCTTCCTTGGTCAACTAATGGGCTTAACAATTGTAAATCCTAATTTATTGCCTCCAATACATTTTATTGCATAATGTATCATAGTACATCAATTCTAATACACATGGACTATGGGTCAAAAAAATTTAATGGTGAACAAGAATTAATATACCTTTATGTTTAATATACCTTCAGTTATCCTAAATGCAAATGTGTTATTCATGCCAAACCTTCTAGTTACAACTATATTAAATTTGATCAAATATGATGAATTTTTTTATAAATTTAATGTGGGATCGAATAAGTGTTCAAGGTTTTTATAATTCTATCATTGAGAGTTCAAGTTGAAATTCATTAATTGTTTTTTTTGGGTTTGGATGAAAATTTTGCATACAAATGGTTGGTGGAATTGTTCCTATTTTGATCTTCTTTTGTGATTCCTAATTTTGAAGTTGGGTAAAAGGGTGGGATAGGTAGCATGCACACAAGGAGATGATGTCAATGAACAAGGTGCTTATTAATGTTTCTTGCTTAACAAGGAAAATGCATGCATGGTTCAAAAGGCGAATAAAGTAGAACATGAAAGTTGACTACATGTATTCATCCATTTAATGGAGGTGTGTGAAAGGTTGAAAGCAACATGAGGGAATCGATGAACTATTGAAGATTGACAAAAGAGAGAACATAATGATCTTTTGTGTTTTTTATTGGGCATTACATTGGTCAAGTGAAAAATGAAAGAGGGTTGCTCAAGAGGATTTAGAGTTGTCATTAATAATTTCATATGATTATTTTCACCTTATTCCTTGCATTGTGAATGTTTGAAGCATGACATTTTGATGATTATTATACACATTTTCAATCATATTTTGGGATGTTATTCTTTGGTGCTTTCTAGTTTAGTTGCAAGGACCAATATGTTATTTGAATGTGATTTTCATGTGTTGCATTGTATTCAATTTCTTTTTCCACATGTCATTGGCTCATTGGTTATAGGTCTTAAGTGTTCGATTTCTTCCTTGTTACACCCAAAACAAGATGTTACCTTAACCTAAGGTTAGTTTCGTCATTAAATAATATTCAAAATAGTCAAATGAAATTTCGTGAAAATATGACATTGACATGTTGAAAATTATCATAATTATCATAAGCTACACTCCGAATAGTTTCACTACTTATAGAACAATGTTATAGTAGATGATGGAAAAATATATAATTTCAAAATTATAAAACGAATTCATTTTTTGAAAAAAAAAAAAATCATTTGTTTTGTCGATGTGGAAACTAACTGTAGGCTACGGTATTGAAATTTTTGTTGAAAGCCTATAAAGCTTAATTTGTAAAAAGAAGTTTTTAGAAAGGATCCAAAGGTGATCTTTAGAGATTGCTAAAAAGTGAATTAAAATTTGGAGGATAAGCATTATGATAGTAACCTTTCCAAGATAGTGTAAGTTTTTGCTACATGGAAGTGATTAGAACAAACATCATTCGTCTTTTCATCTTTGCTTCCTTTGTCAAGCTAAACTACACCCTACATTTAATACACTCTTTTCATGCAACACTTCAACATTTTTCATATCCCAAATAAATAAAAATTAAAAACATCCCTTCATCATTCACAAACAAGCATAAAAAGCTTAATAAGAAGAGAGAAAAATGAAAGAGATGAAATGAAAAAAAAGAAAAAAAGGAAAAAAATACAAGGTTGGTTTTGAAGGGTTTACTTTGATCTTAGAACATGGATTTCATCAAAACAACAATATTTTATTACAAGCAACATCAGCCCCAAGAGTTGCAAATTGACCTCCAAGTTGATAAGTATCCTAATGTAAATCCCTTGGGGCGGATTTAAGTATTACACCAATAGGAATGCTAGATTTCAATTCAACTTTGGCCTTGACTCCTAGTGTAAAATGGGCCTTAATTAACTCTCAACTTTTCCCCCTTCCAAACTCACTACCCATTTCCCACAACTAGCTTTTATTATTACATTCGTAATTGATAGTTAAGATCTTGACCAACAATACCTTAGCCTTTAACACCTAATTTTGTAGCAATTCAACTTGGATTCCAATTTTTTCATCTTGTAATTCCACTTCCTCTTTAGATTGGTGACTTAATTAACAAGCATTTTTCCTTTGGGTTAATGACTCTATCATTTATGGTAGGTTCAAATCTTAACCCCTAAGAGCCAAAGCCCATTTTTAGAACCGTTTTATCCCTATTTGAACCTTAGTTAGAAATTTGGTTTTCAATCTACTTGTCGTCCATGAAGTGAATCACGAATCCAACTAATACATTCAAAGTTTACAAACTCATGATTCTTTTATTAAAAAAAAATTAGTCAAAATCAAATAAAGGATGATGAGATAACAAAGCTATAAGATTGAGCTCATACAAGACCAAGCAAATGTTGCCCAATGTCGCACTTAAAGCTTCATTGACCCTAATTTTTTTAAATTAATTAATTAATTAATTAATTAAAAAAAAGGATTAATGCATGCATTTTAATATGGCACTCACAATGACTAAGTTAGTTACTAACCAAATTTTTTTAAAGCTAAAGTCTGATTTAGGGATTGAATTAAAAACTTATTTAAGCTAAGTGTGATTTAGGGATTGAATTAAAAACTTATTTAAGCTAAAGTGTAATTTAGGGATTAAATTAAAATTTTCCCTTACGGGGAACTAGAAATTTTCATATGGATGGATGCATTTCTATGGAACATATCCATCCATCCATCGTATGGGGACATAGTACCACTTGAGATGTTACTCACACCTTGGATAAAGTTTGAGCCCCAAAAAAAATAAATTATGCCCAAAACCTTAAACCCTAAACCCTAATTGAAATGTGTAATCTCTTCCCTACGGGCAGAGACCCAAAATAAAATTTGGCAGGGTTTTCATCCATGTTGCCTCTCTCTTTCATCCATTTTGGCTCAAATCACTGTTTTGATGTATCTAGTTGGCAGTCACTGATTGGTGGATTGCAGCCAAATGTACATTTCTCAATACGTATTTTGTACTGTACGCGTAGAGATACGTCTTCGTATGTACGTGGGATGGGGTCCATGAAGGGCCCCCCTCGTCTGCTGGTTCTGTGGCGTTTGTGTGCAAACGGGCCGATTTGCGTTCAGGAGGGGAAGGAGAGAGAAAAGGGTGTGGAGTGTGTGTTGTGGAATTTTTTTTTAAAGAGAAGGAAAGGAAGGTTGGTCGAGAGTTGGAGAGAAAGAAATTGCAGCCGTAGAAGAGATGGAGAAGATGTTCGGGCCAGCTTATACAGGGGACCCCGGGGTCCCTCACTCCGATAAGGGCGCCTTCAGCTCCATCTTCTGGGGCTCAGTCGTCTTCTCTGCCTACTCTATCGTCTGCCCTTACTACTGGGAGCAGTGCAACAACACGTTCAAGTAAATCTATGTCGTCGAATTCTTCTTTTGCCTTGTTTTCCCCCCACCCCCTTTTATACTAAATTCTCCCCCACCCAACCTTCTCTCCGGTTTGCATTTTTTAAAAAATTCTGCAGAAGAAAATTTTTTACCCCGTTTCACTCGTCCATCCCTGTCTCTCACATTTCTTTTCCTTTCTTTGGCTTGAGTGAATCGTGGAAATTTTGCTCTGACGATGTTGTTTAGGGTTTAAGGTTTAGGGTTTAGGATTGTTTTCGAAGCTCTTACAATCGTCCTTTTTACCTTTACCTTTTCAATTTTTTTCCTTCTCCCCCTTCATTAGAATGCTTTAGTATGAGATTTGTGTTCAAGCTTTGTGCAGTAGTATTCTCTTGCCATGGGAGTCATGGATAGGGGTAGGGTTTATGGCCTTGGTATGTTTCCTGTAGGGCAGAAGTGCGAATTTCCTTTCTCATGTAATATTATCACATGTAGCTAGCTATGAGGCAAATGCAGTCCTTCAGATCTAAGAGATTTGTGTTCAAGCTCTGGGGAGTAATATTCTCTTGCCATGGGTGTCATGGCTAGGGTTAGGGTTTATGGCCTTGGTATGTTTCCTGTGTGGGAGAAGTGCGAATTTCGTTTCTCTTGTAATCTTATCACACGTAGCAATGAGGCAGAAGCAGTCTTTCAGCCATCTTTGAAATTGCTTAGTGCAATATCTCAAGTCTGTTGAAGAAAATTCAAGAAGAATATCTCAGGGATTTATCTGATGTAATGAAGTGGAGATGATTGCAAATATCCTTTGCTAACAGTGAGCTTCACTCATTACCATTTCTTGCACCCTCTTGGGTTTTGGGGGCTGAATTTTATTTGGGTATTTCTGTGAATTTGGTTTATGTGATTTCTGGATTACTTGAGAACTAGTTACAATTTTTCTTGAGAATCAGATTTTAGGGTTCTGTATCTAGACATGTGCTGTATAGTGAGAATTTGTTCTTGTTTAAGTTGCAGTTGCAGGCTTTGTTTATTAGTGTTGACTACTGGTTCAAATCCCAACTAGTGGGAACTACTTCTACCTGTTGGGATCTCTTTCAGTTTTGACTTCACCTGTGACAAATGCCTTTGGTAGTGGTTGTGTTTCATCTGTGGACATGCCGACTTCAAAAAATATTGCAGTGCAGGGTTCTTTTGTTCTGGTTGTTTTGGCTGTTTTCAGGGTTTTCATAGTGGTTTTTAGCTTCCACTTTTGTTTCAAAACATGAGGAAAAGTCTATATGCAGAGATCTAGTGGAATTTTCTATCAGTTCTTCTCTCTTGGGGGTGACAGAAAAGATAAGGATTTGGTCACTTTTGGCTTCCTGAAATTTATTTGTATCTTGTGGATTTATGTGGCATTGTCAAGGTTCGGACTCCAAGTCCAAAACAAGGGGGAGGGGTCTTGATGCTTCTCATTTTAGTTTTCAATATGTGACTAGTTCTTTCTTTTTCTGTTTGGCTTCACAAAGTATTGCATCTAAGGGCATCATATGAATCTTGCAGCTGGCATGACCATGCAATGGTATGTGAGAATCATCAACTGAAACGAGCCAGGAAGCAAGGGAAACCATATGAATTCAAGGTCCATCTCCTTCCTCTATGCCTACTTTGTCTTTGGGTGGAAAGTTTGGGATATGTCTTGCTCTAAGCTAGCTCTAAACTCAGGGTCTGGAACTTTCTGAGGGAAGACATGGTGTATGCTTGCAACAGTGGAACAAGTTCATGAACAAGGAGCAGCGTGAAGCATACTACCACAACTGGCGGGACTACTTCCCTTAGACAAACTTTTCCCAGTCCAAGTCCCTTGCTGTCAAATACAGGAACATGAAAATCTCCATTGCACCCACCTTTTGATCAATGCTGAAATACTAGTCTCCTATGTTTACATGTTTTCACTGTGTTAGATCTCAATCAATTAATCTAGACTAGAGAATCTCAAGGTTCACCTCACTGGTTCTCTTCATGTAAAAGAAGCAACTTCAGTTCATGTTCAAGAGGTCAGTCTTCTTTTTTTGTGGTCCCATAGGTTGATGACTTGGTATATGAACCCTTCTCATACCCATTTAGCTGAACTGTCACATTAGCACAGGGCTACAACCCTCTTGTAAAGTGGTTCCATCTTAGGAGAGGTGTGGTATTTTTACTGCATCATTTAGTGACCAAGGGGACTATGTAAATCAAATTCATTTTTGACCTTCTTTGTCTATACCATCTTTTCATTGTTTTTCAGAGACCCCAATCTCCCACCAAAACAATCAACATTCTATGTTTGATGCCATAAACACTAGTAGAGGATCAACTAGGGGGGCTGGGTGGACTTGCAATGAACAAATAATTGTAAACACTTGGCTTGTAATCCTCAGATGAGCAGGATGTCAAACAAATCCTGCAAGTTAAAATTCAAAGAAATTGGGCTGCTCAGTTCTTTACCAAGAATGACAGCCTCTTATTAAAAAATAAATAGCAAAACAAGTTATGCCCGGGTGAACCAGCACCTAGACTCATACCTTGAGCTTCTTGAGTAAAACCACTTGGAGCAGGTCCAGTCACAGCTCCTCATTGGCTCTCTCGACTGTCTACCACTGTTTATTATCACATTCAACATAGAGTTAGAGTTAATTGTTTTTCCCCAGTTACACCCACAAACATATAAAATGAGAGATTACAGTAGCACTAACGCAGCCTGGTTAGGCACTAACTAATTACTTTTCGGAATTGCACATACTTTCTTGAAAAATACATACTTTGTCATGCCAAAAATCTGAGTGAAGCTCTCAAGCACAATAGCTTCATTATTTAGTATAATGTCAAATTGCAGGAGAGTTGCCATAAAAGCACGCAAAGAGTACACTTGATGACTTTCTCATCAAGGCTACAACATGGTTACAATGAACTGGAAAAAGCTGCCTTGTCTTCAAATGCAAACACGTAAGTATCAGTCTTGGTTTTTTTTCATTTTTGTACTGTAGCAAAATACTGGCGAGCGTCCTCAGACGTGTTGAGTAAGATTTCACATTAACTGGCGACACTTTTGTGCAGGTATTAATAAAAACTATAGCCAGTAGACAGAGACTAGTGGCGACACGCCCCCCAAAAAAAAGGGGCAAAATTTGGCGAATTATTTTTGAGAAAAAGTGGAATTTTCGCCAGAAATTTCGATGCAGTGTGGCCTCTTGGGGATTTTCGCCAATAAATAGAGACTAATAAGTATTGCTGTGTGTCAGATCTGCCCATTTACTGAAGTCCAGAAGCTTCTTGTCACCTATAATGCCTTTCTACTGCAAAAAGGCGGGTCTGTTGAATGTTCCTAAACAAGGCACACTGTCAATTAATCTGTTGGGAGATCTGGTACCCACACAGTTATGGTCATAATTGGTCTCTGACAACAAAAACAGAGAAACTGCAAAAACAATAAGTCGCTGATGTTGTACTTATCCGTCGCCTGAGAGATTCGAACTCTCGCGGGGAAACCCCATGTACTTAGCAGGCACACGCCTTAACCACTCGGCCAAAGCGACTTTGATGACACAGGTGTTGAAATAAAGACTTATAAACTGAAAAATTCAAAACAACGTGTCGTCATTACTCAGTTCATCTATACCATACTGACCTTTTCAGGTTTGGCATCTCGTGCCTAATAATTATTTTATTTCGAAATTTTGATTTCGGCACAAAAATTATATATATATATGTTCAAAAATTTAAATTAAAAAATATGAACATGTTCTTCATCACCAATGTTCTACACAAATGTTTTGGATCACAGCACAAATTTTCATCCTAGAATCTCCCCTGCAAGAAATATGGCACTAACCAGTGGCATTACCATCAAACATTGAAAAGTATATGATTTTGCAGTTTCTCTTATATAATAAAATATCAATCTGGCTATGGTTCTATCTGAGCCATTCTTGGCAACAGAAGGACTAATTGAAAGTGCCTTAACAGGTGCAATCCACCTGCCATGGATTGGCAACCATCCTGTGAACTGTCCCTTTGCATCTCTCCTTGACATACATTGGTAAGTCTTTTTTACAGATTCTCTCCTTGACCTCTCTAAATTGGCTACAAGTAGAATAGCGATATTAAATCAAGGCCTCCTGAATCTGCATTGTGAATATTTGAGCCCTGGATTTTCAAAACTATCCTTCCCTCTCTCCTCTCTCTCCTCTCCCCCACCACCGAAATTTCACAACCTTGCTGTCCATAATGCCATAATATTTACTCAGAAAAGCAGATAACACCAGATAGGTTGTGTACCCTTATGGCTCACTCCTCAATAATTTCTCATGTAATCAAATATTCCTGACTCAAGCCCAATTTTCTCATTTCTTGGGTGTGTTGCAAACTCTCCTGGGTCACCAAATTGTTCCTCATCGTAACAGACTGACAGATCGTTTCTCACCCATTTCATTTGAAATGAAAGAATTGGCTCTATTGGCCTGCATTTCAGGGGCTATTATCCATTAACCCAATTAAATTGACTCCCTCTTATGACTCAGTGTCTCAAAGCAAAACTACATTGAAGCCGCAGTCCCTCTATCTGCATCTACAAATTTGCATTCAATTGTTCATTGGGCAGGTGTAATGCATCATAGTGACCAAAACCATGGTAAAGTACCCGAACTGGTTTCTTGCCCTTGCTATATTCTTGCCCATATTCTGCAATGGCAATTACACCTCCTCCTTTGCTTCGCTCTTCAGCCATGTACACAGTGATGGGCATCCTGCATCCACCATCAGGTTTTAACATTTTGGACACACAACATGCCTTCTTTTGCATAGAATTACAGAACCTTTTCTTCTGCATCTCTTATAATGTGGTAAGAACAGGGAGGGTGCAAGAGATAAATCTGAAAAGTAATATCCCATCCAAGGTCAGAATCATACTCAAGGACATGCGAGAGCATAAGGAGCTCAGGTTCACCACCCCAGACATGTGGTTGGCGCATTCTCTTCACATATTTGTCAAAGTCTCCCTCGATGAACCTACAAACACATTGCCACATTGCCAATTTAGAATAATATTCAGCAAAAACAGTTCATACATGGGACACAAGCAACTCTATCCAATGTCTAGAACATCCAATCAAAATCTTGGTGGTTCCTTGTAATAGTGACTGGTAAGAGCTCCAGACCCACCACTCTGTTGAATCTCGGCGTTTAATAAGCTCATCAACAACTTTGTTGCGTAATTCATCTGCAAGCTCACGTTGCCTGGTTTCATTGGGAGCCTGCTGCCCACTACTGACACATGATCCATGTGCCACAGCTCGGAACAGACACCTTCCATCTCCTGGTATACCTGCTCCCCCATCCATCATAATACCAAAACCTCATTTAGTGCTGAACTCAGGACACATTTAATCATATCTAGGATGATATCTATCCACTCTAAGGCAAAAGTCTGTGAATGTACAAACTCCAACAGTACACTCTAATCATTCTATGGAAGCCATCGCAAAACAGAAGCAGTCTTACCAATGACAGAATAGTCAGAGTAGACTTTCTTTCCATGGCCTGGTTGGGGCCCCTGCTGTCCATCCTCTGGCAAAGCTGGAGGGATTGTTTGCCTCTCAGCCAAGGCCTCAGTGAGGACAGGCACACTGCCACCAACAAGAGGTATAGAAGCACCAGCTGCCGCAGAAAAACAGGCACAGACACCAAAGAGTAGCCAGGCTGAATGTCTGCCATGAAGCCAGCGGGCTGGTCGGACATCCCATGCAACATTCCATGACCCTTCACGTAATCCCACAGCCATAGCAAATCTCCCATTCAAGCCACCAAGCCTTGGCAGGCTGACAGTTTCAATTGCAAATACACTGTGTCTCAACCGCTTATTTGATGAAGCTTTGCCCTGCAAAAGAGAAACCCTGAAATAAGCAAAACACATTGCTGAGCACGCTCCACACATTCCACAGTCAAACTAATGGAGACTGTGAAAAGTCCTCATCTGAACGATGTTTCAAAAACAAGAAAAAGTGTTGAGCTGTACACATGAACAGGAAATATATACAACTACATTTGTTGGATTAAAATCCGAACAGAAATGCTCCATTAAAATTTAAAATTTTGCTAGATTCAAAATTTACATGTCTGGAGGGTGTGACCACTCACCACAGTGGCTTCAGCGCTGCCAGAAATAATGGCTGCTGAAGCTCGATTCCCAAGCCCTGCTTCCCCAACTACTGCACACTTAGGTGGCAAGCTAGGATCCTGCTCCAAAGGCGTGAGGTGGCGGGCAGGAAGAAGTGCATGCCAAATGGTTGGACCCACACTCCCATTTCCAGCAAGCAAGCAAGAGCTTGAATGAGGATGAATTGCCTTCACAGGAGAGTACGGCAGTTGGTGCCCACAAGAGTCCATGACAGATGATGAGAATGCATTTTTTTGTGAGTATGCATTCTGCCCTGGGCTTCGTGGCCGCCTGATTGTCCACAGGAGGCTAGCAGTTGCCGCAGGGCGTGATATCAGCTTGAAGGAGTGTACATGAGAGCGGGAGGGGTGTGTAAGTGGCAGCGCCACTTTTACTGATTGAAGCTTTGAATTGTAACAGCTTGATTGTGCAAGACTCAAGTATGACAAAGATGAGGGTTTGCTAGAGACTAACAAACGGCAACTCACAGATCCAACCATGTGCCCCTGTGCTCCAGATCTTTTGAACACACATTTCTTGCCAGATATCCTATGTTGAGGACGGACAAAGAGCTGATTTGATTGCTTGTCATCACCACCTTTTGTCCATCTCTGCTTCCAAACGAAAGGCATTCAAATCTGCATAAATGAACCAAGACCACAAGGGAGCATTAGGCTCTTGCTATCATACCCTTCACTCGTCATATGACAGATTGTAAGAAAACCAGGTGTAAGTCTTCCTTGTGGCTTTTACTACTCAGGCAATAGGATTTAGAATTAAACAAAGCCTGAGGACATAATAAACACCAAATGCCAGTTGAATGTAAGATACAACCACACAAGGTAATAAACAGCTGCCCATCATGGGCAATTAGAATATTGAAGAATACCTAAGTCTAAGCCCTACAAACAAGACCAGTTAGGACATCTTTCCATTAGACTACTGTGATCGCAGATTCTGTGATCACAGTACCTTTCCACTATGTTTTTTCAACTAGCTGTGCTCACATTCATCTCATAGCTCTATTGGTCAAGCACTGACCAATTGCAGGAGCTGTCACAAGAGTTGTGAGTCAAACTGTGACTCACCGTAAAGTGACATCTGTCCTTCTTTTCATGAAAACATGTGTTCCCAGAGTTCCTAACATGAGTGATTACTATTTTCAAAGCACTTACAGCTTTCCAATGGAAAGCAACTGCCCTGCAATAAGAAACAAGGTCCTACAACGGTGGCTTTCCATTAGGCAACTGTGATCACAGCAGCCTAATGGAAAGAGACCTAACTATTGTAAAGTCTCATTCTGACTTTGCAACAAAAACCTAGCATGCCTGATGGATAGAATGGGATCCCTGCACAATGTTTCACATATGTGATAAACTATCAGGATTGACTACTGCTACTGAGTTATTCTTGAACATGTGGAACACAAGATCATACTCTGTGTCCACAGGATTGCAGACAGCTCAAATCATGCCAACTCTGATCTAGAGGTCATTCATCAATCAAGGCCACTAAAACTCAACTAAACACTGACGGAGGCACTATTCCCCAAAACACTTTCATTGAATTCTACAACTTCTTAGGAGTTTGAAAGGTTGCAGCAACAATATTTGTCGGAATTCAAAAGCAATAGCCTATTTTGTTATCATGTGGAGAACGACTGGCGAGTACATGCCAGGCATGCGGAAAAATCCTGACTGGCGGAGACAGAACCCTCTGAAACCCTCAAGCTATGAGCTCTAAATGAAGTGCTCCAACAAGCTGAAGGAAAAAAGGGATAAGGCCGCAAAGGGAAAGTCCCCCTAAACCAGGAAGCGAGAGGTGGAGATGAACAGAGGCACGAAAACAAAGAGAAAAAATGAAGCTCTGAAAGCTCCCGAAAAGGCATCTCCAGAGAAGAAGACCGCGAAATCACATTCTGCAAGCAATTACTCGATTATAATGCAAGAAATCGCGTGCGAGAGGCTAAGATGTACGCTTGCCACCCTTTACCCTTAGCAGCAAGGAGGCACTTCACAGATAAAATCTCTTCAAAAATAAACAGAACAATCCTCCAAGTAGAAAAAACCAGAAAACCCCTACATACAGACAGTCAATGTTTCCTCCACGAATTCTGCAACTGCGAAAGAAGAGAAGGATCCGGCCTCTGGAAATTTTGAAGAAAGACCGAAAAAAAAAAAACGCTCCGTAACAACAAAGACTCCACAAACGCGAAACCCGCAGAAAGAAGAAACCGGAGAGCCCGTGACTCCACCACACACCAAAAATCAAGCGGAAAAAACTATTGTTCGAAACTTTCTCAAAACATCATGAAACAAAAAGGAGAAAAATCTGATTGACAGAAGCATTACCACAGGAAGAACCCGCTTGCAGATACGCTCTGGAGTTTCTTCGTTGCATAAGACCTCGGTGCGATGACAACCCAGCTTTCCGCCAACAAAAATCCCTCCTCTCTTCTTCTTCTGTGCGCTTGGGACGAAAACGATGACGCGCACATAAGAGAAACCAGAAGAGAGTACGACGAAGGGACGATGGTTCCGGCCTCGTTGCTGCCCCGGTACCACACCTATACCCAACCTCTACAATCATTTCCCGAACCTAGTCCATGAACCGTACCAGTGATCTGCCACGCCAACGAACCTAATGCACAAGCTCTCCCAGGCTCGGAAAACGCATAGGGGACGAACCTGAATTTAAGCTCAGGTTCGTTATTCTGGAGAAATCCTCTGGGGAACGGAGACAGAGGACCACCGCCGGGGTCACACTGGGCTAGCATGCCCCGGTGTTCACAAGGGTAGCCAATTGAGTATGGCCCACGAAAGTGTAGGGTCAGGCCCAATTTCCAGGGCATTACCAGAAGAAGAGCCCCATCCACTGGATGCCTATTATTACTCAGTTGTGGATGAACCTCAACTGAGTTAATATCTGGTTTCACATTGGTAACCAATTCTGTAGGAAATGAGTCTCATATTTATATGTAGATAGGTAGGAAAATAGGTAACTACTACGCAAGTAGATGGTTTATACATAGATAATGGGGGCTGATTTTACTACCCATGTACTAACAACCTGCTTGTTAGTAGGTAGGTAGGTAGAAAAAAAAAAAAACCACTGAGCTAACCACCATGGTTAGCTAGGGAACTGGAACCCAACAACAGAAAACTGTTTCCCGACCACTTATCATTCATCCGTCAATGGTGCACTGGTGGGTGCAAGTTCACTCTGCCCATTCTGCTAGTACAACATTTGGTCATTTTGCATTTAATATTATAATTGAAAAAATATATTTTTCTATTGGAAAACTTTGTGCATGAAAGCCCCTTGTGTCTTTTAATTGATTAATTAAGCACTCCAGGGAAATTTCCCTTTGTATTTGGACTCATCTCCCCATGCAGAAGATGCATCCATCATGCACATCATCCACTATTCAAAAAAGAGGAAGTGTCGTATGTCGGGGGAAGGGCCCACTTCCATGCACATACTCTAATTTTTGGGCCTACACCCTTGAAGCATGCGGTTATGACCCTTAAAATGAGAGAAGGCCTTGGCAAGGATATTGTGTTTAGATTCATTATAGAGTAATAGTAGCTTAAGGGATTTTTATAGGCCCCTAGGTAATAATAATAGGTCTATTTTGATACAAGGATTTTTGAAAGATGATATTTCTGAGCATGGTCTTTATGCTAGTTAAAGACCTTGGCCATGGGGTTTTACAAGAATGGGGCTTGCACTTGCCTCAGACCTTGTGAGAGCCCTTGTTTGCCTTGAGCTTTTTACCTCAAGTAGGCACTAAGTATCATGCATGGGAGGAAAAAAAGATCAAAGCAAGGTTTTTAGTCTCAGTAACGCCCACACAACATAACTGAGGTGAAAGCCTTTTTACCCTACATGGGAAGTATAACCAGAGGTTTTCAAATGGGTATTTGAAAACTGGCCATTATGCATAAGAGTCAAATTACCCAAAAATAACCAAGTAAATTGAGAATCAAAGTTATTAATTTGGCTGGACATGTTGCAGATCTTGCTAATGGAATGTGCAAACCCTAAAAGATTCCTTTAGTTAGGGTCCCTGGACATGTTACAGATTTTTCTAATGTGGATGTCCAAAGCCCTACATGACTTTGTCGTGGGCCATTGGTAGCCTAGGGTTAATGGGAACAAGTATTGGGAATGAGTGTATAACTTGGTTTTTATATTTTTACATGTATAAGATAGTTATGAAATATAAAAAGAGCCATACTGGTCTTATTTGTTCTAGAGTAATTCATGTGTCCTAGGGCTAAACTACAAGACAAATAAATTATTTTGTCATGTCAAAAGACCAGGACCTAGTCCTTGGGACACTAGCTTCCACACCTTAGGACTTGGTGTCCTAGGACAAAATCTTTTTAAGGGCCTAGGACCATAAGGTTTGAGGGCCTAGGTATGGAATGCAAAAAGAGCTATATTGGTTTTAACCTTAAGATTGGGCCAAAGTGGCCAAGCCAAGGCCAAGATGCCAAAAAAGATGCTAACTCGAAGCCAAAATGCTCAACAATATTCTAACCCTAGGTCAAAATTTTCAACAATATTTTAATATTAAGCCAAAATGGCCAGGCCAAAACTTGATTTGGCTTGTGCTTAAACTTTGTGGCTTAGAGTCTAACACTAGGCCAAAACTCATTTATTTTGAACCCATGTTTTTGGGTCTATGATTTTAGAATAGGCTTAAGGACATTTGGCTTTGCATTTTTACAAGACATTTGGTTTAGGGTGCTCATGGGATCCAAATTGTGAAGAGTTTTACGAATGTGAGAGCATTGAGTAAAAGAATTGAAATTGTGAAAAGTTTTGTAACACTAAACCAAAATTCATTTATTTTGAACCCATGTTTTTGGGTCTATGGCTTATGGTGGTTTCAGAATAGGCCTAAGGACATTTGGTTTTGTTTTTTTTATAAAACATAAATCTTTTTTATTTGCTAAATTCAATCCCTCATGCAATGAAACTTGATGAAAGGTTATTTGTGGATCTATTAGGACCCTCTATGCTATTTGTAGGTGGGGTGAAAATTTTAACCCCTTCCATTTGAAACATCAAAGTAAATTTTTTTTCTACCAAAGGATTTGACATTTCAATGGCCATGCCTTTTATTCACCCATCACATAGATGGTTTACTTCCATGTCATTTAGTGGTGGAGGGACAAGTTTGCCACATCAAGCAAATAGTGACACACCCTAAATTCCTTGAAAAATTCATATGCAAATTCGAAGGTGAAAATAGCAGAAGGAGTTTGGGTACGCTCCCTAATTCATAACATTTCAAGGGGTAAGAGGGGCGTGTTGGAGCTCTTAGATGGGGACTAGGACGAATTTACAAGCAAATTTTTAAGATGAGATCAACTTGTATAACCAAGAAAGAACGTGGTTAGTGCAAGTTGAATGGAAATGATGTGATAGATTTAGTAGGGACAACTTCAAGCACAAGCTTCACACGGCCTCCAACCTTTGAAAGGAAGCACCATTCCCCTCTTTATAGTATATTGTATGCCTATCTATAGGGACTACATCCAAATGTCACTTTTCCCTATGATTCCCAAGTGGGAGTCCCAAAACTAGGACTTTTGTTGTCCCAAAACTTTGGCCATTCATATTTTTCTCAAACCAATTTTGTTTTGAAAATGCAAGGTAATATCTAATAGCTTTTAAGAAAATCTTCCAATGGTGTATAACATGCCCCAATCGGATCTTATTTGACCCTTGCTTTGTAGGGATTTGTGATCAGGAGTCAAATTCCCAATTTGACTCTTGCCCCTTTTTTTTATCATGACTCATGTCAATTACATCTAAATGAACAATGAGAAGGCCTTTTAAGCATCTACATTTTAAGACCTTTCTAATGATGTCTTGAGGCTCAATTTGTCATTGGTTTGCCCTTTCAACCAAAGCTCTGAACATTCACAATTTCTGCACGAGTGCAACTTTCAAAATGGGAGTGCACTTGGACTTCATCCCTTACACTCTCCCCCATTTGTGAGAATGTGTTTCACACATAAACACACTCTCAGCCCCATGGGCCCTTGCACTTCACATTTAGTCGCGAACCCAATGTTAGGGTTACGACAACTAGGGCTTTCACTTGTGGTTATGTCCTTGAACACACTATAACTTTAGTTTGTCCATTGCCATCACATTAATAACCTGAATGGAAAAAAATTTTATCCTTGTGGTATCAAATGACATTGCTACAAAACTTGCATTCCATCTTAACAAACTTGTCTTCTGGCGTTAAATACCATGGACTCCACAAGTTCCGTGTTCCTTCCATAAAATAAAAAAAGAAAAAAAGGTTTAAATAGTAAAATTAGGGTATTTGATAATAAAATTGGACTCCACCTTTTGGGCTACAATTGAAATTCAACACCAATTGTCATTACTAGAAATTTTGGGTTTTGCAACTGTCGTTTGCAACTAAAATTTAGTTGCAAGGGGTCAAATTTTTTTTAAAAAAACCATTTAGCACTACAAAGGCCGATTTTTAAACACCCAAAAAGTTCCTTTTATGTTGTTTTTTTGCTATTAAAGTTCAAACATAATTTGTAGAACTTCAGATCGTGCTCATATAGCATCTTAAATCGTTTAAAATGAATAAAAATAAGAAAGTTATGAGGTTTGAAAGTAGGAGGGGTCCAAAGAAAAGAAAAGAAAAACGTTTTGTAACTTGGAAAACTTATTCTTCTTGTTAATTTTTCATTATTTCTTCTTTTTTGCACTTCAAAGATGATTGTAGAATATTTTTAATAATTATGATTACTCAATGAAAATATGATTTTAACATTATTATATAGCTTAAACTAGTAATTAGCTTAAGATGTTTGTGTACTTGGAGGTTAATTTGTGTAGCCTATTTACATTAATATTTTAACATAAATAATAAAATTTAAATATATA